>OFDC01001182.1_pt1 | contig 14811 bp, 18 predicted proteins | sample 1520941 | NCBI WGS metagenome assembly OFDC01 (sample SAMEA94258168, study PRJEB24077) | hot springs metagenome | biome: Aquatic biome; feature: Water | place: India | collected 2012-12-06 | depth 5 m | reverse complement strand
CGAAGCCATGGAGCGGTGGCAACGCGAAGCACCCGTTGTGCGGCGCTGGCAACGGCGCGAGGCGCGAGACGCGGGCGCGAAGCTCTGGCGCGCCCTGCAGGCGTGGCTTGACGGCGCCGAGGTGACCGCGAACACGCACCCCGCGCGCAGCGCCGAGGGCTACCGCGAAACGCCGATGCCCGGCGCGGTGGTTCACGTCCCGCACCCCTGCGCGGCCGCGGCGCGGCGATGGATCACGCAAGGGCCCGTGATCGCCCTCGACGCGACCGTGGACCCTTCGCTCTACGCGTCCGCCCTGCGCGCAGGGGACGCGGGGAGCACCGTGCGCGGCATCGTCGCGCGGGCGGTGACCGTGGGGGACGCGTGCGAGGTACGGCGCGTGCTGTGCCGCACCGACGCGGCGTCTGCGTCGAGGCTCACGGACCACCGAGGGCGCGTCGCCTGGCGCAGCCCGAAGGGCGCTGCGGCCGCGGCCGTGGTGACCGCCGCGCTTCGCGAGGTGCTCCGCGCAGGGCCGCGCCGGGACGGGACCACGAAGGGCGACGGGCCCCTTGCGCCCGCGGTGGTGTTCGCGCCTCGCACCCTCGCCCTCACCCTCGCGGCCCTCGCCGCAGACCTCTCGCCCGCTGCGATCCGTGAGGGCGCCGTGGTGCCCGGGGTTGCGTTCGCAGCGGGCCCCGCGGCGGCGCAGCGCGTCGCCCTGGCGGAGAGTGTTGAAGCCGCGCCCGCCGAGGTGCGAGCCGTGGTGCGTGACCTCGCCGCGAGGTGCGAGGTGTGGTGGAGCTACCCCGGGAGCACCTTCGCCCGCGGGAGCAACACGCCGCACAACGCGGGCGCGCGGACCGTGGTGGCGTTGGGCGATGGGATGCGCCCGCCCTCGGTGGCGCGAGCTCGCGCCACGTTCGCGCGCCGCGAGGGCGACGACGCTGCGACGGAGCAGCTCCGACGCGACGCCGCGGAGAGCCTGGCGCAGCTCTTTGGGCGCGTGCGTGTTCGCGCGCTCCGTGATGGCGCGGTGTTGCTGCTCCACGTCGGCGCAGTGCGCTCCCTCGACTGGTCACCCGACACCATCGAGGCGACAGACCTCGCGAGGCTCCAGCGCCCCACGGTGGACGTCACCATCGGGAGCGTGGAACTCCCGGGGCTCCCCGCCCTCGGTGTCACAACGCCCGTCGAGGTGTCGCAGCGCGCAGACCTCCCCGCACCTCTCGCCGCGGCCCTGCGCGCGGGGTGGACGCAGACCGCCATCGCAGGGCTGTGCAGCGTCGATGCGCGCACCGTGCGGCGGTGGTGCGTGGGAGCATCGACACCGCGGGCGGAGGCGCTGGAGCCCCTCGCGCGCGCCCTGGCGGACGTGTCGGAGCGGACCCGCGCGGCCTATCGGGCGATGGTGACGGGGCTCTACCGCGGGCGGACCTGGCGCGAGCTGCTCCACGGCACGGCGAAGGTGTACGGGATCACCGCAGCGTCGAGGGTGCTTGCGGGCGACTACGCCCGCACGGGTGCGACACCGCCCCCGGGCGTGCGGGCGCTCTCCCCGCTGGACCTCGACGCAGACGCGCTCCGACGATGGTGCGAGCACGGGGGGGACCTTCCCCCGGACGTGGTTGCGACCCTGGCGGAGATCGCCCCGACGATGCACCGCGCATGGTGCGGCGGCGCGGCGGCGGAGCGTGCGGCGAAGGCGGAGCAGACCGCACCCCTTGCAGAGCGCGCGCGGGTGTCGGGGCCCGCGGGGCGCACTGCTCCCGCCCTCGGTGCGCCCGAACGGGCGGCGCTGGACCGTATCGCCCGCGCCCTCGACACGGCGCCCTCGGCGGAGCAGCTCGCGGCGGACCTTCGCGGCGCCCTCACCCCCTCGACGGAGCAGCTCACGGCCGCGGGGACGGGACGCACGGGAACCGAGGCGGGCTAGATCCGCGCGGCGGGGTGGTCCCGGGAGGGAAACGCATGGGGCACCGTCGCCGCGTGCGCGTGATAGTTGACTTGCACGGTGCGTGTGTTAGTCTGCTTGCATGGCATCGGTGAGTGACTCCACGGCACGGCGGATCAAGGCGCGGGACGGCTTCGTGTGTGCCTACTGCGCCGCGGACCTCACCGCGAACCCCTCCGTTGCCGAAGTGGACCACGTCACGCCTCGCGCGTGGTTCGCCGATGGCTCCGCCGCGGGGAACCCCGACGACGCGGCGAACCTTGTCACCGCGTGCGCCCCCTGCAACAACCGCAAGGGCGTGATGGACCTCGCCACGTTCGCCTTCTACCTCCGCGCCCGCTACGGGGTGGACACCCGCCCGATGGTGCGGCGGGTGAACGCGGCGCGACGGCGCCCCCTCCCCTCGACGTGAACCCTGCGGGGGGCGCGAGTCCCCCTCACACCCGGAGCACCGACGATGGACCCTAAGACCCGCGCCCCCGATGCCTTCACCTTCGACGCCCCCGGCGCCCTCGGCGCAGAGTTCACCCGCTGTGGCTACCGCGCCCGCGTCGTGGTGGAGCGCCTCGACGGAACACCCGTCACGCCCTTCGACACCGAGGCGGCGGGGGACATCATCGCCGCGGCGGCGGAGCGCGATGCGCGGCAAGGCGCGGCCGCGGACCTCGGTGACCTTGTGATGCTCCGGCGCATCGCCCGCGGTGACCAGCGGGCGGCCACGAAGCCCGCGAAGCGCAAGGCGCGCTCCGCGGCGTGATAGTCCCCTCGCGGGCCCCGCGGCGTGATAGTCCCCTCGCGGGCCCCGCGGCGTGATAGTCCCCTCGCGAGCCCCGCGGGGTGCCTAGTGGACTCGCACACGGGGCTGTGATAGTGCGCTTGCATGGATCACAAGCCCTCGCCCGACGCAGACCCGCCCGCCCTCGATACGGTTGCGGCACGCTTGCGATACGCCCTCGCCCTGCGCGGCACCCCAGCGCACCGCGCGAGCGAAGCCGCGGGGCTCTCGCGTTCAACGGCGCGGTGGATCATGGATCACCCCGAACGCTCCGTGAAAGGCGAGGGGACGCGGGGGGATCGCATCGAGGGGAGCCCCTCGGTTGCGACCGTCGCCGCGCTCGCGCGGGCCCTGGCGGTGGAGCCCGCGTGGCTAGCCTTCGGCGCTCCCTACGTTGCCCCCGTCGAGGCACCCCAGGGCGGCGCGGCCGCGAGTGAGCCCCCCGCCGTCGAGGCACTCGCGCCCGTTCCGCCCCCTCGCGAACCCGTCGCCATGTTCGCTGCGACCCTCGACGCGTTCCGCCCCGACGCAGACCCGCCCGCGCTCGAGGTGCCCCCCGCACCCTCGGTGCAGCTCGCACCCGTTGAGGTGCTCCCCCCTGCTCCGCCCGTTGAGGTGCCGGGCCCCGCACCCTCGGTGTCTGCGCCGGCGTCGACGCAGGGCCCGACTCTCCGCGCACGGCGGCGGTGGGAAGGGAAGCGCGCTGACCCCAACGACGTGCGCGCCCTGGCAACGCGTGTTGACGCCCTGCGCGCCCGCGGGTTTGCCGCACGGAGCATCGCAGAGGCACACGGGGTCAAGGTGTCCACGTTCACCGATGCCCTGCGCGGGTCGCACACCCCGACGCTGGACACGTTCGCGACGATGCTCGCGGCTGTCGAGGCGGCGGAGCAGCGGGCGCAGACCGCAGCGGCGTGACCCGCCGAGGGTGATGGCAGCGCGCTTCGGGCGGCTTCGGAACACCCCGCGGCGGACGGGATGGTCGGAGATGGCACACCCCGCGGGGGGTTGACGCATAGGGGTTGAACCCTCGCGCGGGAGGCGCTGGCGCGGGCCGTGCGTCCTGCAGAACTCCAGCGCCCGGGGCGCGCCGATGGTCCGCCCGCGGGACCATCCGTGCCGCAAAATGTCCCCAAATGTCCCCCCGCCCCGTGGTGCCGCACGGATGGTCCGGGCGCGAGACTCGCGGGGGTTTCGGCAGTTTCGCGACCCCCTACGCGCGCGGGAGGTCCGGGTTCAGTTGGGCTCCCCGCCTCGATTCACCGCGCCAGCGCGGCGCGCACGTTCGGGCACCCTCGACGCGCGGGGGGTCGCGTTGAACCACCCCCCCGCGCGGGGGCTCACCCCGGCCCGTCGTCGCCCGCCTCGCGCCTCTGGCGGAGCGTTTCGCGGCCTCGCGCCAGTGCGTCGAGGGACCGGGCCCGCCCCTCCGCCGTGCGCGGTCCCGTCGATAGCCCCCCGTGCACCCGGCACCGCGCGGCCTCGACGGGGTGCCCGTCGTCGCCCCGGGACCACACCACCCGGGCGCGGCATGGGCGGCCGTCGCGGCACCGGGCGCCGCACTCAGGACGCGACCGCCGATGCGCCCGCACGGCCTCTGCCCTGCGCGCGGCCTCGATGCGGGCGACGTGGTGAGCGGCGACACGGAGACAGCGCACGGCCGTGGTGAGGGCCGTGCCAGAAGGGCCCGCCGCGAGGTGCGACGCGGCCTCGGCGGAGGCGCGGGAGGCATCACGGAGCGCACGGAGGTGCGTCACCGCGGCATGCCCCGTGCGAGCACGTCAAAACGGGCGGGGAGGGCGGCGGTTTGTGTCACCACCGCGCACTGTACCCCATGACGCGCACGCCCTCGAAGGTGCGAGGCGTCACCCCGCGTCTAGCCGCGTCCCCCGCGCGAATTGGCGCCCGGGGACGGCGCGGCACGCCGAAGCACGCCCCGTCACGCCTGGCGCGAGCTGCGCGCGGGCCCCTCGGCGGGTGCGCGCCGACGAAATGTCCGGGGGTGGGGGGGGACCCCCTAACAGAAAAGTGTCTCTGTTAGGGGGGGTGGGGGGTCCCCCGGACATTCCGTCGGGCGGAGCTCCCCGCGACGGGACACCCTGCGCCGGCGTCGAGGTGTAACTACCCGGATCACCAGTGGGTTCGGTGCAACACCTAACGTGTTACATGAGGTGTGTTACCATCGCGGCATGGACGCGACGCCCCGCCCTCCGCCCCCTCGGTTCCTTGTGCTGCGCGCCCCGCCCTCCCTGCGCGCAGACCTCGACGCCCTGGCGCGCACCCGGGGGGTCACCACGCACCGCACCGCCCTCGCGGCCCTGCGCCGAGGCGTGGAGCAGCTCCAGCGCGCCGACGCAGACGTGGGCGGACTTGGAACACCCTGCACCCCCGCGGGAGAGCTCACGGCCGTATGACGCTCGCATGGACCGCGGCCCTCGATGCCCTCACCGCCGCCGCTGCCAACGCGAGGCAGACCGACCGCGCAGACGCGCTGGCGGCCGTGGCGAAGCTCCGGGACCTCGGCGCGAAGTACGACGCCGCGTTGGCAGCGGGTGACCTGGCGGTGGTGCCGGGGTCGACGCCCGCGGAGGTCCGTGCGTCGCGCATCGCCGAAGCGCACGCCACGGCGGAGCGCGCCGGGCGCTACCTCGCGAGGGTCACGCAATTCGCCGTCCCGTCAGGGAGCGGCGCGGCCCTCGCCCTCGCGGCCCTCGCCGGGCTGGACCGTCGCGCCGACCTCAACGCCCCGCACGTCGCGTTCGCGTTCGCGCGCGTCACACACGCCCTGGCGGGCGTCGACGCCGCTACGACCGCCGCGACGGGTGCCGCGGCGCTGGAACGGGACCTCGCGGCCGCGATGGACGATGCCGCGCGCTGGACGGAGTACCTCGCATGACCCTCGCACGGAGCATGACCCAATGGCAGCGGTAACCCTAGAGTTCCCGAACGGCGCTTCCCTCGCGGCGGTGGCAACGTGAGCGCCGAGGGTGACGCCCTCGCGGCCGCTGCGGCCCGCGCCCCCGCCTCGGCGCGGGAGCCGTTCACGGCCGCGGCGGAGGTGCTGACGGCCGCGGAGCTGACGGCCACTGCCGCGGCGTCCGCCGTCGCCGCGGACGCCGCGGCACTCTCGGCGCTGGAAACAGCGCTAGCGGCGGCGGAGGCCGTCACGCTCCCCACGTGGAGCGCCTTCCCCCTGCCCTCGCTTTCCGGCACGGCCGCGAGCTCCAACGACGTCCGCCAACGCTACGTTGCCAGCGAACGCCTGCGGGCCGTCGGATTGTTGGTGCGCTGGACCGCGCAGGACCTCTCGCACGCCGCGCTCTGGCGTTGGACCCTCGCCCCCCTCGACACCGAGCGTGCGAACGTGACCCTCGCCCTCGGCGGGGTCGACCTCGGCACGGTGCAGCTCACCCGCGCCGGCGACGACGCGGAGATTGCGGGTGTCGGGCCCGTTGTGATCCCCCACGGCGTGACCCTCGCCCCCGCGGTGGTGCAGACGGTCGACAGCGCCAGCACGTCACGCGCGGCCGTACTGGCGCTGTGGACCTGGCGCGAGCGCGCGGCGGCGGCGGAGCTGCGACGCCTGCGAACCCCTGCGACCATTGCGCGCGCCGATGTCCTCGCGCGCCTCGCGGCGGACGCCTTTTCTCGCATCGACGGCGGCGGGGCGGAGCAGCGGACGTCAACGCTCGCCACGGCCAACGCAGCCCTGGCCAGCGCGCGAGCTCGCGCCGCGGCGCTTGCGGCGCTCTATCCGCCGTGAGGGCCCAAAATCAAGGGCGGTACGCGCCGGGGAACTCAGCCAAGAGCTGCCCCCCCGCAACACTGGTCCGGATGACGAGATTCGCCATGCGGACCACGGCCGCATCCCGGTTCGTGCTGGTGATTTGCGCAACGCGAAGTTCGACCCGGTCGTTCTCGAGGGTCACGACCTCGACGCCGGCATTCGTGCTCTCCTGAGCATTGAAAGAGGCCGAACCCGCGAGCCCGATACTGCATGCAGCGGGCGCAGGCCCCGCATCGCTCAGGACCACGCGCTGGCGATCACGCGTCACAGCAACCGAGCAGTTCACGAATACACGCGTGCCATCCCGGAGGTACGCAGTCGCGCTGCCGTTGATGTCGTAAGCCGCTGGGCCGTCCAATCCCGATGGCCCAGGGCGAGCCGTGACTCCGAGCGCAGCCGTCGAGAACCGGGCCACCGGAATTTCGGCGCCGCGCCCTCGGTCGACGGAGAACGAGAACGTCGACTCCGCGCGCCGGATGCAGGCGCATTCCCCTCCCGCACCACCGTCCCCGCCCGCGTGCGCGTCGCGGGTTTCGGCGTCGACGGCCTTACCCACCGCGTCCCGCACCACGTCTGCCACCGCGTCGAGGGCGCCACCGAGGTCCCCTGCGGTGATCGCATCGAGGATGTCCCCAGCGTCGGCGCGCGCCTGGTGCCCGCCGTCGACCGCGCTCGCGTCGAGTTGCCCTGGCGGGCTACCCCCGTCGCCGGAGCACGCCAGCATGGCTAGGTGAACCGCAACCGCCCCGACGATGGACCCGACGACGACCCGTGATCTCTGCCCCATGTGAACCTCCCTCGCGGCGCGGGGATCGTACCCGATGCCGCCACGCGTGACCGCCTCGGTTGCACCGACAGGCTCCGCCCGTTGGTGGCGCCGCACCCCTGCTAGTGGGCTCGCACGCCGCGAGGCGTACACATGCGGGACGGTCTGTGTACACCCCGCGGTGTGCTAGTGCGCTCGCACCGTGGGAGCCCACCGCCCTGCGCCCTCGGTGCTCCGCGCCGGCGACGACTCGCCCGTTGGTGTGCCCCGCGTGCGTGTAGAGCGTGGCTCAACGTGGTTCCCCACCGAGGGGATACAGCGCACCGAGGGCGGGGGAATTTGTCGGAACTTGTCACCCTCGAAACGCCCCCCGCGCAGTTCTCGCCAACGCTTCACCAAGGGCCGTTGGCGCGCGTTGGTGGCGCCCTTGGCGAGAACTCCCCGCATCGAGGGCGCGAGGGCTACGCGGCGCGCTGGAGCTGCTCCAACGCACGGGCAAGGGCAACGACGACGTGCGCGAGTTCACGCGGCCGCACGCTCGCGCCCTTCCCTTTGATCGGCCACCACGCCCCGCCCTCGCCGCGCTGCCACGGTGCGATGGACACGAAGGGGCGCCCTTCGTAGACGCGGAGGGACACGCGTAGCTCCGTCCCGTCGGCGCGCGGGAGAGCAGCAAGCACCTCCCCGGGGTCGGGTGCAGCTCGCGCGGGGCGGCGCTGCTCTGCGTCGAGGGCTGCGCGCGCCCCGTCCACCGCGCGCGCCAGCGCTGCAGCGTCAGGCGCGGGGAGCTGCGCGGCTTCGCGTCGAGGTGCTCCCGGCGCAGGGCCGCGCGGAGCAGCGGGCGCGTGGAGCAGCGGGCGCGTGGAGCAGCGGGCGCGTGGAGCAGCGGGCGCGTGGAACATCCCCCCGGGCCCGTAGTGTGACCCGGGCGCTCCCGGGCGCGTCACGGGGACACCTCCGCCGAGGGCACCCCCGGGAGCTCATACGCCCCCACGGACGCGAGAGCTGCGCGGAGCAGGGCGACGCAGACCGCGTTGCGGGACGTGGTGGCGCCCTCTGCGTCGAGGGCCGCGCGACGCCTGGCGGTGTGCGCGTCGAGGGCCGCGAGGTCCCGCGCGGAGAGTCCGCGGACCACCACGCGGTCAATGTCCGCCGTGCGCTGCGCGGGTTTGGGAGGGAGCTTCGGGGAGGGGCGTCGAGGTGCCATCACCGCGCATTGTACACCTCGACGCCACCGCGGCACCCGTGCGGCGCCACAGCGGCACCTGCGCCGCGCCATCGGTATGCTTGACGTGGTGCCACGGTGGCACCACTATGGCACCACCACAACCCACCGCGTCCCGCAAGGCGCGGCAACCCCCGGAGCCCGCACCATGCACACCACCGCCCTCCCCGCCCTGTACCTCGCGTCCCTCGCCCTCGCCCGCGTGATCCTTGCGACCGCGCACGGTGTCCCCTGCGACGCGCTGGAGCCCGCCCGCGCGCTGCTCCGCGCCTCGGTGCGCTCGCACGGTGTCGACGCACCCGCCGCGGTGCTTGCAGCCATGCACTCCGCCTCGATGCACCTCGCCGCCTCGACGCTGGAGCACCTCGGCGCCCTCGCGGGGGACGTCACGGACTGCGGCAACGACGCGACGTGCGCGGCCCTCGCCCTCACCCTCGCGGCGGACGGCCTTGCCAGCGCGACCACGCCGCGGAGCGTTCGCGGCCGTGCCCTGGCGCTGCTCCGCGCCGACGCTGCCTTGCGCTCCGCCCTTGGCTGCGTCCGCCCCTCGCCCGCGGTCGTGTCGGAGATCACCCGTGCGCTTGCGGCCGCGCCCGTCGAGGCGCCGACGGGGATTGACTGCGCGGGGTGCGAGGCGACGGGCGAGGGGTTCCACGGCGCCCGCTGCACCGCGTGTCGCGGCACGGGCGAGGCGAGGGACTTGGAGGCTCTCGCGGCGTGACCCGCGCCACCGCTGCGGCGGTGTGCGAGGGCGCACGGGGATCACCCTCCGCGCTCCCTCGCACGGCGCCGCACCCCACCACAACCCCGGCGCCGTGGGAGCCCTTTCCGTGAACACCGATGCTGATACCCCCCCGCCCCCTGCGATCCTCGATGCGTGCGCCCTGGCGCTCTGCGCCCTCGCCGCCATCGTGTGCGAGCCCCTCCCCTCCGACGCCGCGCCGAGGGCGCGAGAGCAGTCCCTCCGCCTCGCCCTCGCGGCGTGTGCGGGCGCGCTCTGCGCCGCGCTGGAGCAGCACACCGCGGGGCACCTCGGCGCAGACCTCGACGCAGGGGCCCGCGAAGGGGCGGGCGAGGCGCGAGCTCACGCCGCACGCCTCGCATCCGTGGCGCAGCTCGCGGGTTCGTTCAACGGAGGGCGCGTCGATGCCCCGTGATCGCTCCGTGCGCGTCTACGGCCGCGCCGTGCTCCCTCACCCCGACGGCGATACACGGGTCACCATCGCGCGCGCCGGCGTGCGGTGGGCCCTCGGCGGGTCGCGTGTGCAACCCGGGCTTGCGGTGCTGTTCCGGCTCCCCAGCGCCCCCACGGCGTGCTTCGCCCTCGCCGCGGCGTCGCTCTCACTCGAATCCCTGCGACGTGCCGCGCGCGACCCGCGGACCACACCGAGGGCGCGCCGCGCGTTGAACCGGTGGCGCCGCACGCGCCGCGCCGCGGGGGGCCGATGAACGCCCCCGCCGTGCGGCACCTCGACGCGAAGGGCGATCACCTGGCGCGCGCGATCCTCGCGGCCCTCCCTCCCGGGGAGCGTCGCGAGGCGTACGCGCTCGCGCGGTGGTTCCTGCGCGCCCTGGCGGCGCTCTCCGTGGTGGGCGGCGCGTGCGGCCCTCGCGGGAGCGTGACCCGACATGCGGGCGCCTGCGAGGCGCGGGACGCGGTGGACGCGCTGTGCAGCATCGCTCACACCGCGGCCGCGGCCGTGACGGGTTCCCCGCACCGAGGGGCCGTCAACGCGCTGCTCGGCGCCACCATCGGCGCCGACGCGAACACCCTCGCAGGGGAGTACGCGTACCTCGACGCGGCGGAGCAGCGCGCGAGCTACCAGCACGCCGCCCGGATCCTCCGTGCTTCCCTCGCGGGGCTCACTCCCCCTCGGTGCGAGGGCCCGTGACGCTTCGCGCGCTCCCCGATCCCATGGGCGAGGAGCTACGCGCCCTCGACGGTGCGCTGCGGCGCTTGGAGCGGTTCCAGTACCTCCCCCCCGACCCGCGCAGGGAGCGCGCCCTTTCTGCGGCGTTCACCTCTCGCGCGTCGTGGGATGCCCTGCGCGCTGCGGCGCATGCGTCCCGCGCCGCCGCCCGGGTGCTCAACATCGCCACGCACCACGCGCTGGACCGCCCCCGCGCGGACGCCGCGTACTGCGCCGGGGAGCTACTCGACGCCGTGCGACGCCTCGCCCTCGCGGCGGAGCAGCGGGCGCACGCGGGGTGTTAGTGCGCTTGCATCAACCCCGTAGGACGTGCTAGTGCGCTCGCATGGCGCATCCCCTCCCCTTCGATGCCCCCGCCGTTCTCTACCAGAGCCCCCCGCGTAGCAACGGGTCGCACCTCCGCGTTTCGTGGGAGCTGCACACCACGGGGGTGCCTTTCCTGCGCGCCGAGGTGCATCACCCGGGCGGACGCGTTGAACGGGTGTCCCTCGCCCTGGCGGACATCCCAGGACTCGCGCGGGCCCTCTCCCTCGCGTCGGAGAGGGCGGAGCAGCGCGCCGACGCAGAGCAGCTCCGCGCCGCGGGGCGGGGTGACGCGTGATGCGTCCGCCCACCACGGGCCCGACGATCGCGCCGAAGGGGACTACCTCCCGCGTCCCCTCGACCGCGTGCGCGTTGCCATCGGAGACATCCTCCCCCGCGCCGCCTCGCCGCGGGACGCCCGTGCGAGGTGCGACGGTCGTTCACCTGGCGGCGCGATCCGCGCTCCCTCATGGACACCATGCCCCCGAAGCGACAGCAGCTCGCGGCGATCAACGTCGCACCCCGTCGCCCTCGGTGATCCTCGGACGCCCCGCCGTCGGGGAGGAGCTCGCGGCCGTGCGCCGGGCCCTGGCGCAGCTCGCGCGCCCGCTGGTCTGCGGGTGCGGCGCCGTCGAGGGCGAAGGGCCCCGCGTGGGTTGCACGATCACGTTGCGTCGAGGTGTCGCGGTTCTTTCCGTGGCGTGCCCCGCGTGTGCGGTGACCCCAGTGCGAAGCCTCGACGCCCCTCGCTACGCTCCCACGGTGCGGGCGGTGGCACGCGGAAACACCGGGGGCGCAGGGTTATTGCGGGCGTTGACCCCCTCGGCGCACCCCCCGCGGGAGGGATGATGCCACGCCCCGAATTCACGCGTTGCTGCGGGATCTACAGCGTTTCGCGGGAGACGCGCGGCCGCGATGCGTCGGGCCCTGGCGGCGCAGCTCGCACGGAGCTCCAGTGGCAACCGCTGGAGTTCCAGCGCGATTCACGCGCCGAGGTACGACGCGCCGCTGTGCATCAGTGGGTATGCGTTCGCGGAACCCCTTGGAACTCCGGCGCACGCGCGAACGCGAAACCCGGGCCAACGCAAGAAACCCGCTGCTTTTCGCGCGTCGCACCCGTGATATCGGGACGGGCGATTTGTACGCCGTCGGTGGACGCCTGTAAGACGAGGACTGTGCACGCACCATCCGACACCGCAGCGCCGACGCGACGCCCGAAGCGCAAGGCGGAGCACCTCGCGGGGGTGTGGCTAGAGCTGCTCCGCGCACGCATCGCGGCGGAGGGGCTGCGCGCCACGGCACGCGCCCTCGACTTCTACCCCGACACCCTGCGACGCGCGGCCCTCGGCGGGCCGATGCTTCGGGGGACGGTGCGGGCCCTGCGTTCCGCCCTGGCGGCGGAGCATCACCTCACCCCACGGAGGGACCTCGCGGCATAGCTGCGACCCCAGAAAGCCCGCGGCCCTGTACCGCACCCCTCACACCTATCGCTCCCCCCGCGATCACCACAACCCGGGGAAGCAAAGGCCACACGAGGGAACGAGACAGGGCCGCATCACAACGCATGAACCCGCCGCAAAAACCCACCGCTCGCCCGACCGCCGCCGCCTTCGCGTCGTCGCCCGCACGGGTCGTTGTGTTACCCGGAAGCACTCACCGTTGCGTCCCGTGTCCTACGGCGCGCCGGGTGGTGACCGCAAGTCCCCCGCGTGTCGAGGGCACCGATGCCGCGGGGTGATGAACCTACACCTCGACACGCGCCCGCCGAGGGTGTAGCCGCGCGCGCGCTCCCTACGGCCGTGGGGCAGCTCGCACCTCCGCCCGTCGCCCGGGAATGCCTCGCGGCGGGCCGCGTCGAGGTGTCTCCCACGGCGCTGTTCACGGTGTCGTGGTGGAGCGCGGTGGGCAAGGGCGGGATGGTCGCCGCCCGCGCGCAGACAGACGGCGCGCCGGGTGACATCGACAACCCGCACGCCTCGCACACCCTCGCATCCCTCGGCGCGGAGCTGCGGTGGACGCGCGAACGGCCTTCCCCGAAGGGGTCGGGGTGGGCGCTCTGCGGCGCATCGTTCCGCGTCGGGGGCGACGACGCTCCCGCGTTCTTTCGGCGCGCGAGGGCCGTTCGCGGGGTGTCACTGCTCCACGTCGACGTCGACCCGCCGAAGGGCGCGGACGCAGGGCCCGCGAGGCGCGAGCTCCCTACGCTGCGGGACTTCCGGCACCTCTGCGACGTGCTCTCCCTCGGCGCGGTGATGCACCCCAGCGCCAGCGCGCGAGAGGGCGGGCTCGCGGCGACGCGGGTGCGCTTGCTGCTCCGCGTGGCGAGCGCGGGGAGCGTCGAGGTGTACCCCAGCGCCGACCCGGGGGACCTGGCGGACGCACACGCGTGCGTGGCGTCGATGGTGGCAGCGGCCCTCGGCGCTGACGTCGACGCCCCGAAGGCATCGCCCGAATCCGTCGCCTACACCAACGCGGCGCACGCTGCAGCGTGCGGTGGCGTCGAGGTGTGCGAAGGCGCCTACGCCCTTGACCCGCGCGCTGTGCGCGATGCTGCCATCGCCGCGGGGGTGTGGAGCCCTTACCTGCGCCGGCGCCCGCGGGCGAGGGACATCGACGCGGTGCGCGCCCTGCTCTCCCGCGTCGATGAGCTGCTCCCGGGAACGGTCGGCGCCGTGGCGCACGGTTCGATCCCGCTGCGGTGCCCCCTGGCGCACACGCACTCCGACGGGCGAGGGCGAGGGGACCGCGGCGACACCTCCGCGGCCCTCGCGGCGGACGGGTGGTGCGGGTGCTCTCACTCGCACGGAGGGAAAGGGCCCCTCTCCCTCGCGGGGATGGTCAACGCGTGGTGCGAGCTGCTCCCCGAACACGCCGCGGAGCTGCAACGCCTGCTCTCCGCCGCGGGCGCACCGAGGGCCGCGGAGCTGCTCACGGAGCAGCACGCGGGCGCAGCGGGCGACACCTCCGACCCGCGCGTGTCGTGGGAGCTCACGCACGAAGGCGGCGCGGTTCACACCCTCGCATCCATCACGGAGAGCAGCGCCGATGTGATGGAGGTGCTCCGCCGCGCAAGCGTCGCGTGGGACGCAGGGGACCGCAACGCGCGGCTCTACCTCGGCGCCACGGGGACGGGTAAGAGCCACGCCCTCGGTGAAGCGCTCGCGGCACTCTCGCCCGCGCTCCCGGGGGACCTAGATGACCGCCCCGACACCCCGCGCGCCCTCGGTGTGGTGGCGTGCGAGACGCGAGAGGCGGTGTCCGCCACGGCCGCGCGCATCGACCGCGCCGGCGCGAGCCTCGTCGCGCTGCGTCGAGGGCGCCACGGGGCTGCACTGCGCGCGGCGCAGTACGTCCCCCTCTCGCGCGTCGCAGCGGGCGGCGGGCCCATCGAGGGCGACAACGACGCGAGGGAGTGCCCCCACCACGCAACCGCAGCGCGACTCGAGGAACGCGGCATCAGCGCGCGCACATCGCTCTGTATGTCCGCGGGGACCGATGATCCCGCGGAGCTCGGTGCGTACGCCTCGAAGCCCGCCCCGTGTCCGCGCCTCGATGCCTGCCCCGCCGCGCAACGATTCTTCTACGCCGACGGGACGTCGCCCGCGACGGGTGACGCGTACATCGCCGTTTTCACGGGTGGCGCGGCGCCCGTCGCCCCGCCCGTGGTGCGCGGAGGGTTTCACCTCATCGACGAAGCCGCGAAGCTCACGGAGCGCACGCCGATCACGGTGCGCGTCGACACCACGGCGGACGTGGACGCGGGTGACGCGCTCTGCAAGGTGCTCCCCGGGGACTCCCCTGCGAAGCGCGACGCAGGTTCGCGGCCGCGGGACTCCGTGCGCGCGGTGTTCGCGGGGATGCTCAACCTGCTCCGTGACGCGGCCGCGGGTGGGGGGATGCTCAACCTGCTCCAGACACCGCCAGAGCGGCGCGTCGAGGTGTGCGCGGAGCACCTCACGCGATGGTCGGAGACGGACGCGTCGGAGGGCGCACGCACGGCGAAGCAAGCGTGGGGCACCCTCGGCGGAGGTGTGCGCGAAGCCATGGAGCGGTGGCAACGCGAAGCACCCGTTGTGCGGCGCTGGCAACGG
>OFDC01001181.1_pt1 | contig 14839 bp, 16 predicted proteins | sample 1520941 | NCBI WGS metagenome assembly OFDC01 (sample SAMEA94258168, study PRJEB24077) | hot springs metagenome | biome: Aquatic biome; feature: Water | place: India | collected 2012-12-06 | depth 5 m | reverse complement strand
CGTCGGCGTCGCGCAGCCACAGCAGGGCGATCGTCGTCGGGTCGAGGTCCACCGGCCGCTGGACGACGTCCTTGCGGTGGTGCAGGCGAGCGATCGACATCGGCACGATGACGATGCCCGTCCCGGCGGCCGCGACCTCGACGGCGTCCTTCACCGTCATCTCCGGGAAGCTCAGCTGCGCCACGGACGGCGACCAGCCCGAGGGGTGGGGGAGCACGAGCTGCTCCTCGTCGAGGTCGGTCACCGCGACGGTGTCCTGCTCGTCGACAGCGGCCACGAAGTGGTCCGCGGCGGCGACGACGACCGGCAGCTCGTCGTACAGGCGGACGCAGTGGAGCGCCGCGGGGGAGTCCAGGTCGACCGGGAGCCGGGCCAGGACCATGTCGGCGGTGCCGTCGTCGAGGACGGAGCGCCCGACCGACTCCTCGACGGGGATCAGCTCCAGCCGGATCCGCGGGTTCTTCTCCCGCCAGGCCCGTGCCCACTTGTCCGGGCTGACACCGGTGGCGAACGCGACGCGTAGCGAGTCCATGGCACCAGCGTCCCAGAGCGGGCCCGGACGCGACGAAGCCCGGGCGACGGGCGCCCGGGCTCCATCACCTCACCTCAGGGCTGAGCGACGAGACCGAACTGCACGGCGCCGGTGTCATCGACGCCGGCGTCGAGGATCATCCCGTCCAGCTTCTCGGCCGCGTCGGAGTCGAGGTAGACGGTGGCGCCGTCCTGCTCGACCACCTGGTCACCGGCCTCGGGCCGGTTGGTTGCGGTCACGGCGAAGCCGGCCTCGGCCTCGCTGATCCGCAGGCCTGCGCTCTCGGCGGCCTGCGGGACGTCGGTCATCTGCTTCACGATCGTGGTGGCGTTCTCGGTCAGGGTGAGCATGATTGCCTTCCCAGTTGAGGTCAGAGACCTTTCCCACCGTTGCAGGCCGATCGGCCGCGTTCAAGGCGCGGGTCGAGGTCGGGGAGGCGAGCGGGGCGCGAAAGCGGGTGCCGATGCGGTGTCCGGGCTCGGCCTTTGCTAACGTTTCCCCGCACTCGTCCGGGTGGCGGAATTGGCAGACGCGCTAGCTTGAGGTGCTAGTGCCCGTATTAGGGCGTGGGGGTTCAAGTCCCCCCTCGGACACCGAACGGCCCCGAGTCTCTGCAGGTCAGAGCTCGGGGTCGAGTGGATTTCAGGCCGCGGAGGTGCAGCGGCCACCGGACGGTTGTGCCGGCGCGCCATGCTGTCACGGTGACCACCTCCTCCCTCGCCACCAGCCTCCTCGGCCTCCACACCGACTCCCAGCTCCTCACCGTCGTGAACGTCTGGGACGCCATCTCCGCGAAGGTCGTCGCCGACATCCCCGGCACCCGCGCCCTCGCCACCGCCAGCCACTCGATCGCCGCGTCGCGCGGCTACGAGGACGGCGAGAACATCCCGGTCGAGGAGATGATCGAGGAGGTGCGCCGCATCGTCGCCGTGACCGACCTGCCCGTCAGCGCCGACCTCGAGGCCGGGTACGGCGACGCCGCCGAGACCGTGCGGAAGGCGATCGGCGTCGGCGTGGTGGGCGCCAACATCGAGGACCAGATGAAGCCCTTCGACGACGCCGTGGCCCAGGTCGAGGCGATCATGGCCGCCGCCGCGGCCGAGGGCGTCCCCGACTTCGTCCTCAACGCCCGCACCGACGCCTTCCTCCGGGGTGCGGAGGACCCGCTGGCCGAGGCGGTACGACGCGGACGCGCCTTCCTGGACGCCGGTGCACCGGTCGTCTTCGTGCCCGGCAAGCTCGATGAGGAGCAGGTGTCCACCCTGGTCGACGCCTTCGGCCCGCAGCGGCTCACCCTGATCGGGCTGCCGGGCATCCCGCCGCTGGCCCGTCTGGAGGAGCTCGGTGTGGCGCGCGTGTCCTACGGCCCGATGTCCCAGCGGGTCGCCCTGACCGCCCTCGCCGAGCTGGTCGAGGACGTGCACGCGGGCGGGGGAGTGCCGGACTCGATGCGCCCACTGAACTGAGTCGACGTGCGCCCTCTCGACGCCGGTACGACCGCGCGCCTGCGCGCTCAGCAGCTGACGTACCGGCGCCCTGAGGGCGCTGCCTGGCCGGGGATGCCGACCCCCGAGGGCTTCCACCACCTGTCCCGAACCGTGCCGCTGCGCACCCGCGACCTCGACCGAGCCGCGACGGACCTCCTGTCCTGGCGGGTCCACGAGCGAGCGGGCCTCAGCGTGGCGGCCTCCCACGCCACCGCCTCGGTCGGCGCGGTCGTGCTGCTCCGGCTCGGGCTCGGCCCGGCCTCGATCCGCATCCCCTGCCGCGTCGTGCAGGTCCTCGACGAGCCGGACCGGCGCGGGTTCGCGTACGGCACGCTGCCTGGACACCCGGAGACCGGTGAGGAGCTGTTCCTCCTCGAGCGCGACGCAGACGGGGCCCTGTCCTTCACCGTGGCTGGCTTCTCCCGTCACGCGACGCTTCTCGCCCGCGTCGGCGCACCGGTCTCGGGAGCCGTCCAGCGCCTGATGATCGCGCGCTACCTGGCGGCTCCGGACGAGCTCGCCACCTAGGGCGACACGGCTACGACGACCGCGGCGTCCGCCCCGTCCAGCGCCGGTACGCCGCCCCGAAGCTGGTCGCCTCCGCGTAGCCGAGCCGGCGGGCGACGTCCTCGACGCGCAGGACGCCCGACACCAGCAGGTCCTCGGCGGCGGACTGCCGCACCTCGTCGAGCACCTGGCGGTACGACGTGCCGACCTCCGCGAGGCGGCGCCGCAGCGAGCGCTCGCTGAGCCCCAGGGCCGCGGCGACCTCCGCCATCGGGCTGCCGCTCTCGAGCCGCTGGGCGACGTGGATGCGGACGTGCTCGACGATCCCGTGGCGGCTGCGCCGGGGGGAGACCAGGTCGCGACACATCGCCTCCGCGAGCGCGAAGGCGTGCGGGTTGGCCTGCGGCAGGGGCTGGTCGAGCCAGTGCGACCCGAAGCGCAGGATCGGTCGTCCGTCACTCCCGTCCTGCTCAGGAGCGACCGAGAACCCGCTGCCTGCGATCTCCTGCAGGACCCGCCCGATCGCGGTGAGGTCCCGCTCGACCAGGAACTCGCGGACGTCGGAGGGCACTCCTCGATCGTCGACGGCGATGACGACCTGCTCGCTGTCGATGGTCGCCGCCGGGATGGTGAAGGTGAAGCTGAGGTCGATGAAGCGCAGGGCGAGGTTGGCCGCATCACCCAGCGTCGGGCTGCTGAGGAGCGCGAAGCCGAGCGGGCCGAAGGTGGACGCGTGGTAGCGCGCGCCGACGGAGGCGCCGGTGACCGAGGGGGCGGCCGCCCGCAGGTTGCGCAGCACCCGCAGCTCCTGGGCGGCGGTGACCTCTCGCTGGTGGTCGCTGAGGTCCCGCGGCGTGAGGTCGCTGCCGCGCAGCAGGGCCTCGGCGGGGACCCCCGCGTCGACACCGGCCTCGACGAGCAGCGCCGTGCCCGCGACCTGCCGCGGGAAGTCCCAGTCACGGGTCGCCGCCGGCTCGAAGCCACCCGCGCTGTCCATCATGGCCGGAATTATGGACCCTCTGGCCGTGGTTCGCTGGCGGCGGGGCCCGCGGGTTCCTACGTTGGTCACCATGCAGACGTCGGTCATCATCATCGGCGCCGGGTTCGGCGGTCTCGCCACGGCGCACCACCTCCGGGAGGCCGGGGTCCGCGACATCACGGTGCTCGAGAAGGCCGACGACATCGGCGGCGTGTGGCGCGACAACACCTACCCCGGCGCCGCGTGCGACGTCCCGTCGTCGCTCTACTCCTGGTCCTTCGCGCCCAAGCACGACTGGACCCATCGCTACGCCCGCCAGCCGGAGATCCACGCCTATATCCGCGAGCAGGCCGCCGACAGCGGTCTCCTCGACCTGGTCCGCACGGGCACCGAGGTCGCGCGCGCGACCTGGGACGAGCGGGCGCGCCGCTGGACCGTGGTCCTGACCACCGGCGAGGAGCTCACCGCCGACGTGCTCGTCTCCGCCGTCGGCCAGCTCTCCCGGCCAGCCGTCCCGGCGATCCCCGGCCTGCTCGACTTCGAGGGCCCCGCCTTCCACTCCGCCGCCTGGGACCACGACGTCCCGCTGGCCGGCAAGCGCGTCGGCGTGATCGGCACCGGCGCGAGCGCCATCCAGTTCGTGCCCGAGATCGCGCCCGAGGCCGGACACGTGACCGTCTTCCAGCGCTCGGCGCCGTACGTCGTACCGAAGCCGGACCGGACCTACGCCGCCTGGGAGAAGCGCCTGTTCGTACGACGCCCGCGGCTGCACGACGTGGCGCGACGCGGCGTCTTCCACCTCTCGGAGCAGCTCAACAAGACCCTCGACTCCGACGGCCGGCTCGTGGGCGTGCTCCACAAGGCCTGGCAGCTGCACCTGCGGCACCAGATCAAGGACCCGGCGCTGCGCGCGAAGCTCGTCCCGAACTACCCGCTGGGCTGCAAGCGGCTGCTCTTCTCGAACAACTGGTACCCCACGCTCGCCCGGCCCGACGTCGACGTCGTCACCCACGGCGTCACCGAGGTCGGGCCCACAGGCGTCCGGACCGACGACGGTCAGCTGCACGACCTCGACGTGATCATCTTCGGCACGGGCTTCGCGGCCACCGAGTTCCTCGCGCCGATGGACATCCGGGGCGAGGGTGGGCGCGCCCTCACCGACGCCTGGGACGGCGGCGCCCGGGCGCACCTCGGCATCACCGTCCCGGACTTCCCGAGCTTCTTCATCCTCTACGGGCCCAACACCAATCTCGGTGGCAGCTCCATCATCGGGATGCTCGAGGCCCAGGCCGGCTACATCGTCGACGCCGTCCGCGAGACCGAGCGCCGGGGTGCGGCGCTGGCGGTGAGGCCGGACCGCGCGGCGGCGTACGACGAGGAGGTGCAGCGCCGTCTGGGCGACAGCGTCTGGAGCTCCTGCACGAGCTGGTACCGCGAGCCCAGCGGGCGGATCACGACGAACTGGCCGGGGACGGTCGCGGAGTACCAGGAGCGGACCGGTCGCTTCGACCCGTCCGACTTCGAGCTCGTGGGCGCGACGGAGGCGACCCGATGACGCACTACGACGTCCTGGTCATCGGCTCCGGCTTCGGCGGCAGCGTCACCGCGCTGCGCCTGACGGAGAAGGGCTACAAGGTCGGAGTCATCGAGGCCGGCCGGCGCTTCCGCGACGACGAGCTGCCGACCAGCTCGTGGAAGGTGCGCGACTACGTCTTCAACCCCGCCCTCGGCTGCTACGGCCTGCTCCGGATGACCCTCCTCAAGGACGTCCTCGTGCTCGCCGGCGCGGGCGTCGGCGGCGGCTCGCTGGTCTACGCCAACACGCTCTACCAGCCGCCGCAGCCGTTCTTCGACGACCCGCACTGGTCGGGCATCGCCGACTGGGCCGACGAGCTCGCTCCGTACTACGACCAGGCCCGTCGGATGCTCGGCGTGGCGACGTACCCGCACACCTCGCCGTCGGACCGTGTCATGCGCAAGGTCGCCGAGGACATGGGCGTCGGCGACACCTTCCACCCCACCGACGTGGGCGTCCTCTTCGGCGAGAAGCGCGGCGAGCGGGTCCCCGACCCCTACTTCGGCGGGGCCGGACCCGAGCGCACCACCTGCCTCGACTGCGGGGCGTGCATGACCGGCTGCCGCTTCGGAGCCAAGAACACCACGGTCAAGAACTACCTCTACCTCGCCGAGCAGGCCGGCGCCGTGGTGCACCCGCTGACGACGGTCACCGACGTCCGCCCGCGCCCGGGCGGTGGGTACGACGTCGCGACGCGTCGTACCAACGGCAAGGTGCGGCTCGGCCGGGACACCTTCACCGCCGACCAGGTCGTCTTCTCCGCGGCCTCGCTCGGCACCCAGCGACTCCTGCACCGGCTGCGCGACAAGGGGAGCCTGCCGCGGATCTCGCCTCGCCTCGGCGAGCTGACCCGCACCAACTCCGAGGCCATCCTCGGTGTGCGCGCTCGCGGCAGCGACGTCGACTACTCCGAGGGGGTGGCGATCACGTCGTCGATCCACGTCGACGAGCACACCCACGTCGAGCCGGTCCGCTACGGCAAGGGCAGCAACCTGCTCGGCCTGATGATGGCGACCCTGGCCGACAAGCCCGACAGCCGCCAGCCGCGACTCGTCGCCGGGCTGCGGGAGATGTGGCGCAACCGCCGGGACCTGCCGCACCTGCACGACCCGCGGCACTGGTCGGAGCAGACCATCGTCCTGCTGGTGATGCAGAGCCTCGACAACTCGCTCACGACCTACCTCAAGCGCCGACCCTGGGGCCGCACCCTCAGCACCCGGCAGGGGACCGGCGACCCCAACCCGGTGTGGATCCCCGAGGGTCACGAGGTCGCCCGGCGGATCGGCGAGGAGATCGACGGCATCCCCGGCGGCGCCTGGCCCGACCTGGTCAACATCCCGGTGACCGGCCACCTCGTGGGCGGCTGCCCGATCGCGGAGACCCCGGAGCACGGCGTGATCGACCCCTACCACCGGCTCCACGGGTACGACGGCCTCCATGTCATCGACGGATCGGCGGTCGCCGCGAACCTCGGCGTGAACCCCTCGCTCACGATCACCGCGATGGCCGAGCGCGCGGTGTCCATGTGGCCCAACAAGGGCGAGCAGGACGCGCGACCGGTGAGCGGGCGTCCCTACGAGCGCGTCGCTCCCGTCGCTCCGGTGCGTCCCGCCGTGCCGCCGACGGCGCCGGCGGCGTACCGGCTGCCGCTGTGGGTGGAGTGAGTCACCAGGTCTGGCGCCCGACCTCGACACCGTCGAGGTCGTACTCGACGTAGCCGCCCTGGCTGAACTCGTTGCTCACGTAGGCGGAGATCCACCCCTGCTCGGTGTCGTCCGGGTCCGGCCTGCTGATGATCAGGTAGCAGTCGCCGGGGTCCTCGACGAGACCCTCCGCCTCCTCGCACATGTCCGCGAAGCCGGAGGGGTCGATGTCCGCGAGGTCGAACCGTACGTCGTCGCTGGTGCTCTTGGTGGTCTCGGACAGACTGCCGTCCCAGCGGTAGCCCACGTAGCGGTCGTCTTCGCCAACGGGCACGTCGAGGACGGCGTACTCCGGGTAGATCACGGCCGAGAACACCTCGGCGCCACCGGTCTCCTCGCCGAGCTCGTCCACCATCTCCGCGAAGCCATCGGCTGTCTGGGGCTCACTGTCGTCGAAGGCCAGCTTGACCAGGTCGACCGCGATCCAGCCGACCAGGCCGATGACGACGATCGTGACGACCAGGGCCACCGCTCGGACCAGGAGCGGCCCGGCGCCGTACCGGCGGACGGTGCGCTCCTCGAGCGACCGGACGGGCTTCGGGCCGGGCGGCGCGTAGGGCTCGACCTCGCGCGTGGGCTCTCCCTCGGGCGTCGGGTCGGGGGAGTAGCGCTTCCAGTCGGGGGGTGCCACGAGCAGCACGCTAGTACGGCGGTGCGTGCAACGATGGCGACATGGCGCAACCCCTCGATGCAACCGACGCAGCCCAGGCAGTCGACGTGGCCGGCGAGGTCGTCGAGCTCTGCCGTGACCTGATCCGCATCGACACCTCGAATTACGGCACCGACGAGGGTCCGGGGGAGCGGAAGGCCGCCGAGCACGTCGCCGGTCTGCTCGACGAGGTGGGCATCGCGGCGGAGGTCGTCGAGACCGCCCCCGGCCGCGCCAACGTGCTCGCCCGCTGGGGCGGCACCGGTCCCTCGGGACGGGGAGACGCCCTGCTCCTGCACGGCCACCTGGACGTCGTACCGGCGGCGGCTCATGACTGGCAGGTCGACCCGTTCAGCGGCGAGGTGGAGGACGGCTACGTCTGGGGTCGCGGCGCGGTCGACATGAAGGACTTCGACGCGATGCTGCTGTCCGTCGTCCGGGCCCGGCAGCGCGCCGGGCGCGTCCCCGAGCGCCCGGTGGTGCTCTGCTTCACCGCCGACGAGGAGGCGGGCGGCCACCTCGGCGCGGAGGTGCTCGTGCGCGACCACGCCGACTGGTTCGAGGGGTGCACCGAGGCCGTGGGCGAGGTCGGTGGCTTCAGCACGACCGTGCGCGGGCGTCGGCTCTACCTGATCGAGGCCGCCGAGAAGGGCATGGCCTGGATGCGGCTCACCGCCCGTGGCCGCGCCGGACACGGCTCGATGGTCAACGACGACAACGCCGTCACCCGACTGGCCGGGGCGGTCGCCCGGATCGGCGCGCACGAGTGGCCGGTGCGGCTGACGCCGACCATGCGCACGCTCCTGGCCGCCGTCGCCGACCTCGCCGGCACCGAGGCCACCCCCGACAATGCCCAGGCGCTGGTGGAGGAGTTCGGCGGTGCCGCCCGCATGCTCGGCGCGGTGCTGCGCAACTCCACCAACCCCACCATGCTCGGCGCCGGCTACAAGGTGAACGTCATCCCGACCGAGGCCACCGCCCACGTCGACGGCCGCTTCCTGCCGGGCTTCGAGGACGAGTTCTTCGCGACCCTCGCCGAGCTCACGGGCGAGGGCATCGAGATCGACTACCTCTCCCACCAGCCGCCCTGGGAGATGCCGTACGACGGCGACCTGGTCGACGCGATGACGCGCAGCCTCGTCGCGGAGGACCCCGAGGCGCTCGTCGCGCCGTTCCTGATGAGCGGCGGCACGGACGCGAAGCACTTCACCAAGCTCGGCATGCGCTCCTACGGCTTCGCGCCCCTCCGCCTGCCCGACGACCTCGACTTCACCGCGCTCTTCCACGGGGTCGACGAGCGGGTGCCGGTGGACGCGTTGCAGTTCGGGGCGCGTGTGATGGACCGGTTCCTCGACGAGGTGTGAGCACCGTGTCTCGACGAGCCCTAGTACTGATCCTGCTGCTCACCCTGGCGCTGCTCATCACCACCGTCGGCTGGCTGCGCGCGTCGGATCGGATACAGATCGCCGAGGACAAGCCGCAGAGGTTCGAGAGCTGCACCTTCGACGGACAGCAGCTGGTGCTCGGCTACATGTACGGCGTCGGTGAGCTCACCGCACCCACGGTCGACCAACGCCCTGACGACAAGATCGTGGTCTCGCTCGAGACCGAGGTCGACGACGGTATGCACATCCTGATCGGGCTCTTGGGTCGGGCTGAGTTCACGATTCACGGATCCGACCTGGATACCCCGATCGAGTACGCGGACGGTGCGCACCTCGACTGTGACCGGGTTCCACCTCAGCGATCCTGATGCCCAGCAGGTCCCGGGCCGCTGCCTTGGGACTCACTGGTGCATCGCCATCAGCGAGAAGCTGACGAAGAGGACCAGGACCACCACCGTGCCACCGGCACCCAGCAGGATGCCGATGCCGGCCTGGCGCGAGCGTGGCCAGGCGGCAAGGACGGCTCCGTTGAGCATGGCCATCACCCACGTGACCATGCTCATGGGCATCCAGATGTCCTGCGCAGCGACCTGGCCCTCGTAGGCGTTCCGTTCGGCAGCACTCCACACCAGGTTCAGCGCGATGAACACGGCGACCAGATTCACGCAGGCCAGGGCCGCGCTGACTGCTCGCACCTGGCCGTCGTCCAGCCCTGCCGGTGGGCGGCGGGCGTACCTCTTCGTCGCGGTCACACCTCATCCTGCAACGGACCATGCGGTGGCCGCTCGACAATCGCCGCACTCCCTCTCGACCGCTGAGGCCGTTCCACCAAGGTGGGCATGGCTCCGGTCTTCAGTGACCCGCTGGTCGTCTCCCGTCAGGTGACACGCGCCGGCCGGCAGGCCTCACCGGCCACTGGCCGTGGGGGACGAGTCCGTGTGCTCGCCGTACCTGGCGTTCTTGTCCGGTCTCGTCCCTGGGTGGAGCAAATTCGCCAGGTGCGCCGAGCCGGACCGGCTTGCCCGGTGCCCTCAGGCGGTCCGGACCGCGCGGATGATCTTGCGCCGCAGCACGACCCGGCGCTTGCCGTCGGGGCCGATCCGGAGCCGGTCCAACTCCCACCCGCCGTGCTCGGCGCGCTCGACGAGCAACCGGGTCACCATGTTGCGGGAGAAGGCTCGGTCGAAGGTGACCTCCTCGAACTCCCACTCCACCCCACGACCGAGACCGCGCATCAGGCCGGGCCGGATCATCGACACACTCACACCGCACCTCCGGACACGTCGTCGAGAGCTCCGCGGATCTCCGCGGGCAGGGTCTTGGCCTCCGCCCCGAGGGCGACCTTGAGCTGCGCGGCCGTCCGGGCGCCGATCACGGGGGCGGTGACACCGGGGGCGTCGCGCACCCAGACCAGGGCGACCTCCAGCGGCGTCCAGCCGAGGCCGTCGGCGGCGCGCGCCACCGCCTCGACGATGCCCCGGCTGTGGTCGTCGAGGTAGGCCTCGACGAAGCTGGAGAAGACCGGCGAGGCGGCGCGGGAGTCGGAGGGGGTGCCGGTGCGGTACTTGCCGGTGAGCACGCCGCGGCCCAGCGGGGACCAGGGGAGCAGCCCGAGGCCGAGCGCCTCGACCGCCGGGAGCACCTCGCGCTCGATCCGGCGGTTCACCAGCGAGTACTCCACCTGGGTGGAGGCGATCCGGGCCCGTCCGGGGACGGCCTCCTGCAGCGTCACCGCGCGGGCGGTCTGCCAGCCGTTGTAGTTCGACACCCCGACGTACGACGCCCGGCCGCTGCTCACCGCGTGGTCCAGGGCGCCGAGGGTCTCCTCGAGCGGCACGTCGTCGGACCAGATGTGGACCTGCCAGAGGTCGACGTGGTCGGTACCGAGCCGCTTGAGCGAGGTGTCGAGACCGCGGAGCAGGGCGCGGCGGGAGGTGTCGGTCGCCCGCTCGCCTCCGCGTCGCCAGATGCCGGCCTTCGTCGCGAGCACGACCTCGTCACGCCGGACCACGTCGCCGAGCAGGGAGCCGATCAGCTCCTCCGAGCGCCCGTCGGTGTAGCCCGCGGCGGTATCGAGCGTGGTGCCGCCGGCCTCGACGAAGGCCGCGAGCTGGTCGCGGGCCTCGTGCTCGTCGGTGTCCTTGCCCCAGGTCATCGTGCCCAGGACCAGCCGCGACAGCTGGAGACCACTCGCTCCGACGTACCGCTGCTGCATGGGCACAAGGTATCCGGCGACCCCGCAGGCGGCGGAGCGGGCACGCCGGTCCCGCCCGATTCGGGTCGACTCCCTAGGATGCTCGGTCGTGGCGGACTTCCTGCAGGCAGTGTTCCTCGGCATCCTCCAAGGGCTGACGGAGTTCCTGCCGATCTCCAGCAGCGCGCACCTGCGGATCTTCCCGGAGCTCTTCGGCTGGGGCGACCCCGGCGCCGCCTTCACGGCCGTGATCCAGATCGGGACCGAGGCCGCCGTCCTGATCTACTTCCGCAAGGACATCTGGCGGATCGCCCGCGCCTGGGTGCTCTCGCTCTTCAAGCCGGAGTACCGCGGCGCCCTCGACGCGCGGATGGGCTGGTACATCATCGTCGGCTCACTGCCGATCGTGCTGCTCGGCGTGCTGCTCAAGGACGTCATCGAGCGGGACTTCCGCAACCTCTGGATCATCGGGACCACGCTCATCGTCCTCGGCCTGGTCCTCGGCCTGGCCGACCGGATCGGCCGCAACGACAAGCAGGTCAAGCAGATGACCCTGCGCGACGCCGTGCTCATGGGCGGCGCGCAGGCGATGGCGCTCGTCCCCGGCGTCTCCCGCTCCGGCGCCACGCTGTCGATGGGCCGCTTCCTCGGCTACGAGCGGGAGGCCGCGACGCGCTTCGCCTTCCTGCTCGCCATCCCGGCCGTCGTCGGGGCCGGTCTGTTCGAGCTCACCGAGATCGCGGACGTCGGCAAGGCGCACGCCGGCGAGGCGGACTACGGCTGGGGACCGACCATCACCGCCACGATCGTGTCCTTCGTCGTCGGGTACGCCGCCATCGCCTGGCTGCTGCGCTACGTCAGCACGAGGTCCTACACGCCCTTCGTGATCTACCGCGTGGCCCTCGGCGTGGCCGTGCTCGTGCTGCTCAGCACGGGCGTGCTCGCCAGCTGAGTCAGAACCAGCCCGAGCGCTTGAACATCACCCAGAGCCCGCTGACGGTGGCGATCATCAGCAGCAGGGCGAAGGGGTAGCCGAAGGACCAGCCCAGCTCCGGCATGTGCTCGAAGTTCATGCCGTAGACGCCCGCGATCAGGGTCGGGACGACGACCAGCGCGGCGCCGGCCGAGATCTTGCGCATGTCGTCGTTCTGCTGGACCGCGATCCGCGACAGGTGGGCGTCGAAGGCAGTGGTGAGCAGGCCCTCGAGGTTGTCGATCTCCTCCGCCGACTGGGCGAGGTGATCGCTGACGTCGCGGAAGAAGGGGCCGGCTGCGGAGTCGACCAGGTCGACGGAGCCGCTCGCGAAGCGGCGCATCGGCTCCCGCAGCGGCATGACCGCCCGTCGTACCTCGGAGAGCTCGCGCTTGAGGACGTAGATCCGGTCACCGTCGTTGGTGCGCCGATCCGAGAAGACCGAGGTCTCCACCTCGTCGACGTCGATCTGGAGCTCGCCCACGACCGCGGTGTAGCCGTCGACCACGGCGTCGCAGACGGCGTACAGCACTGCGGAGGGGCCGTGACCGAGCACCGACTGCTTCTGCTCGAGCTCGTGCCGGGCGTCGCTGAGTGCGGAGCCCTGGCCGTGCCGGACCGTCACGACGAAGTCGGAGCCGAGGAAGAGATTGATCTCGCCGGTCTCGACGGCGTCCTCCTCGTCGACGTACCAGAGCGTCTTGAGGACCATGAAGAGGCTGTCCTCGTACCTCTCGAGCTTGGGGCGCTGGTGCGCGACGACAGCGTCCTCCACCGCGAGCGGGTGCAGGCCGAACGCCGCGGCGATGTCGGCGAGCTCGAGGTGGTCGGGCTGGTGGAGCCCGACCCACACGAAGCCATCGTGCTCACGCGCCGACTGCCGCAGCGCGCGGTAGTCCTTGGCCTCGCAGTCCACCTGGATGCGCACGCCCTGGTGGTACACGGCACTGTCGACGATCACAGAGCCACGGTAGTGGCTGGCGGGACTGGCTAGTGTCCTGGTCATGGGCACCCTCCTGCTGATCCGTCACGGACGGACGACCGCCAATGCCTCCGGCGTGCTCGCCGGACGGACGCCGGGGATCGTGCTCGACGACACCGGCGTGGAGCAGGTGGCCCGCGCCGGCGCGCGGATCGCCGCCGTCCCCGTCGTCCGGCTGGTCACGAGTCCCCAGGAGCGCTGCAAGCAGACCGCGAAGGCGGTCGGCGACGCCCAGCGTGCGGCAGGTCACCCGGTGACGAGGGCGAGCACGGAGCGCGGACTGGCGGAGTGCGACTACGGCGAGTGGCAGGGCCAGTCGATCCGGACGCTGCTGAAGGACCCGCTGTGGCGCACCGTGCAGCAGCAGCCCTCGGCCGTCACCTTCCCCGGTGGGGAGTCGATGGTCGTCATGCAGCACCGCGCCGTGTCCGCCGTACGACGCATCGACGCCGCCGTCACGGCCGAGCACGGCCCGTCCGCGGTCTGGGTCGCCGTCAGTCACGGCGACATCATCAAGTCGCTGCTCGCCGACGCCCTCGGGCTGCACCTCGACCTCTTCCAGCGGATCAACGTCGACCCCGCCTCCATCTCCGTCGTCCGCTACGCCCCCGACCGCCCCTACGTCCTCGCGACCAACACCCACGACGGCGACCTGGCCTGGCTCGCGCCCAAGCCGGTCAGGCCGACGACCCGGCGTGGGCGGAAGAGTCCGCCGGACACAGGTGCCGTCGTGGGTGGAGGCGCAGGACCGGCATGAACGCGTCGATAGGCTGATCCCATGCCGATCGTGCACGGATTCGACCCGCCCGAGCGCTTCGTCGCCGGAACCGTCGGCGAGCCCGGCAGCAGGACGTTCTTCCTCCAGGCCAGCGCCGGAGCCCGTCTGGTGTCGGTCTCGATCGAGAAGCAGCAGGTCGCGGCCCTCGCCGAGCGGGTCGACGAGCTGCTGGACGAGGTGATCGCCGAGGGCGAGACGCAGGGCGTCGTCCCTGCGGTGGCGCCGTTCGAGCTCGACGACGACGCGCCGCTCTCGCAGCCGATCGAGGAGGAGTTCCGCGCCGGGACCATGACGCTGTCATGGGATCCCGCCGACGAGCGCGTGGTGATCGAGGTCTTCCCGATCGGCGAGGAGCCGGTCGAGCTCGCTGACGGCGAGGAGCCCGAGGAGGTGCTGCTGGTGCGCCTCGAGCCCGGCCAGGCGCGCGCCTTCGTCAAGCGCGCCGGCGTGGTCGTCGGCGCCCAATCTGCCCAGATTGTCTCTGGTGCACCCGGCATCGGCGCCATCTCCAGCACGCACGACCAATATGGCCTGATCACCGACTACGTCAGCGGCGTGACCGACTTCGATGCCTACATCGCCAGCAACCCGCTGCACGTGTGGGACTTCAGTGTTGAAGACGCAGGCACCACCTACTACTACGAGTGGTTCTCGAACTTCGGCACCTCCACCGCCAGCGTGTCTTACGACCTGGGCGAAGTGCGCTTCACCCAAGGCCTGGCGCTGTGGAACGAAGACGGCAATGGCATCGGCAAGCTCAACATCCTGGGCTCGGTCGACGGCATCACCTGGACGACCCTCGGCAGCAACCTGACCCCCACCAACAACGCTTCTGGCGTGGACTATGGCGCTGACGTGTTCAACTGGGACGCCATTGCCACGCGCTACATCAAGCTTGAAGCCAGCCAATGCCCGGCCAGCAGCACCTGGGTGGGCTGCAGCGTGGGCGAAGTGGCGTTCAACGTGACCGACGTGCCTGAACCCAGCAGCGTCGCCATGGCCGGCCTGGGTCTGGCCGTTGTGGGCGCCGTGGCCGCACGCCGCCGCCGCCAACAAGCCTGATCCTCCTCGCTCCCTGCCGATCGGTGCCCGTG
>OFDC01001180.1_pt1 | contig 14850 bp, 15 predicted proteins | sample 1520941 | NCBI WGS metagenome assembly OFDC01 (sample SAMEA94258168, study PRJEB24077) | hot springs metagenome | biome: Aquatic biome; feature: Water | place: India | collected 2012-12-06 | depth 5 m | reverse complement strand
GGAGGCCTGACATGAAGGTGCTGATCACGGGCGGAGCCGGCTTCATCGGCTCGCATACCGCCGATGCGCTGCTGGCCGCAGGCCACAGCGTGCGCGCGCTGGACATTCTCGATCCGCAGATCCACGGCGAGGCGCGACAGCGCCCGGCCTATCTCGCGCCCGAGGTCGAGCTTCAGGTCGGCGACGTGTGCAATCCGGATGACGTGGCGCGTGCGCTCGACGGCGTGGATGCGGTCTACCACTTGGCCGCGCTGACCGGCGTCGGTCAGAGCATGTACGACATGACGCACTACGCCCGCGTCAACGCGATCGGCACCACCACGCTGATCGAGGGCATCGTGAAGGGCGGCCATGCGCTGAAGCGTCTGGTGCTGTCGTCCTCGCGCGCCATCTATGGCGAAGGGTCCTATGTCTGCCCGACGCATGGCGAGCAGTTCCCGGTGCCGCGCAGCCGCGAGCGGCTCGAGTCTGGCCGCTTCACGATGCCCTGTCCGGTCTGCGGCGGCGATCTCGACGCGGTGCCTACGACTGAGCACAAGCGCTCCGAGCCGTTCTCGGTGTATGCGATCACCAAGAAGCATCAGGAGGATTTCGTCCGTTACGCGGCCGAAACCTTCAGTCTGCCGGCGGTCATCCTGCGCTACTTCAACGTGTTCGGTTCGCGCCAGTCGCTGAAAAATCCCTATACCGGCGTCGTATCCATTTTCTACTCGCGCATCTGCGCCGGTCAGCCGATCTCGGTCTATGAAGGCGGCCTGCCGGTGCGCGACTTCGTGCATGTGTCCGATGTCGTCGCCGCCAATATGCGCGCGCTTGTGGCTGACGTGCCGTCCGGTTCCACCTTCAATGTCGGTGCCGGTGTGGCGAGCACCATCGGCGACATCGCGAACGCGCTGGCCCGGGCGGTCGGCAAGCCGGTCACGATGGAAGACCGGGGTGAGTTCCGCGTGGGCGACATCTTTGGCTGCGTCGCGGATCTGACGCGATCCCGTGCCGAACTGGGTTACGCGCCGGCGTGCTCGCTGGATCAGGGCATGGCCGAGTTCGCGGGCTGGGCCAGCGGCCAGCCGTCCGAAGACCGCTATCAGCAGACTGTCGCCGAACTGAGCCGCTTCGGTCTGTTCGGTCGCGCAAAGGGCGGCTGATGACCGAACGCCGCCGGGTCCTGCTGGTGGCGGAAGCGGTCTCGCTGGCCCATGTCGCGCGACCGGTGGTGCTCGCCAGTGCGCTCGCCGGCGATCATGAGGTCACGGTCGCTTCGGCGCCGGTATTCGATCTGTGCTTCCGTGGCACCGGTCTGGCCCGTGAATCGCTGGAAAGCATCCCCGCCGCCACCTTTCTGCAACGTCTTGCGGCCGGTGCTCCGCTGTATACAAAGGCCGAACTCGAGCGCTATGTCGACGAGGATGTGGCGCTGCTGCGCAGGCTGCGGCCGGATGTGGTCATCGGTGACTTCCGGCTGTCGCTGAGCGTGTCCGCGCGCGTGGCCGGCATTCCGTACTTCGCGCTGTGCAATGCGCACTGGAGCCCGTGGGCCCTGCACGGCAGATTCCCCTTGCCGGACATCTCCCTGACCCGGGTGCTGGGGCCCAGGCTCGCCGAACCGCTGTTCAGGCTGGGCCAGCCGATCGCGTTCAGACTGCATGCCGGGCCGCTGAATGCGATGCGGCGCAAGTTCGGGCTGAGCACGTTTCCGGACGTTCGCTACGCCTATACCGATGGCGACCGCACGCTGTATGCCGATACGCCCGCGCTGGTGCCGGTACGACCGGAGTGCCCGGCCCATCACCACTACATCGGCCCCATCGTGTGGTCGCCTGCCATGGCCCTGCCCGCGTGGTGGACTGCGTTGCCGGACGGTCCGCTGGCCTATGTGACGCTGGGGTCCACCGGCCGGGTGGACCTGCTGCCGGAACTGTTCCGCGCGCTCGAAGACTGTGGCGTCAATGCGATGACGGCGACAGCAGGTCGCTCCGACGTTGCCTCGCCCGGTCCCCACTGTTTCGTCGCGGACTACCTGCCCGGGCTTGAAGCTGCTGCGCGGTCTGATTTCGTCATCTGTAACGGCGGCAGCGCCACCGTGTATCAGGCGCTGTCGCAGGGGCGGCCGGTGATCGGTGTCTGTTCGAACATGGATCAGTTCCTGACCATGGCCCGCGTCGTGGATGCCGGCGCAGGCATTGCCCTGCGTGCCGGCACCGCAGGCTACGAAGATCTGGCTGAGGCCATCCGCCGCATCAGCGGCTCAACCGGCGCGGCTTTCCGCGACGCGGCGCGCGCCGTTCAGGCGGATTTCCTCCGGCACGATGCCGGTGAGGGCATACGTCGGCAGATCGCGACGCTTTGATTTCCGGGCGTTCGGGGGAAGATCAAGAAGAGCGCTGGGCATGCCCTGCGCGTTCGCTTCCGTGAGGTGTCACATTTCTGGCGCGACAAAACAAAAACGGGAGCCGAAGCTCCCGTTTTTGCTGGTGCAGCTGCTTGCCTATCAGGCCTTGCGGCGACGGGCCAGTGCCAGACCGCCGAGGGCCAGACCTGCCAGCGCCAGGGTGCCGGGTTCCGGCACAGCCTGCAGCGGGCCGTTCGGGTCGGTCTGGAACAGAATGTCCGGACCCGAAGCAACCAGGCCACGGCCCGGAACGAAGCTCGTGCCGCCGTTGACCGTGCCGATGTCCGGGGTGATCGAGCCGTGGAACTGTTCCGACGGATCCACCGAGGTGAAGGGCAGGTTCTGGTTGATGTTCGAGATCAGGAACTCGGTCAGGATGCCGTTCCAGAAGCTGTTGTCGTAGGTGGTCGGAACGACCGACAGCAGATCGATGATCGGGGTGCTACCGCTGCCATTCACGCTCTGCTTCGACGACAGGGACGAAGTGCCGTTCGACGCATCACCGTCGCTGCCCAGGTTGGTCAGGCCAGCGCCGACCTTGAAGTCGGAGAACACGCCAGCCTGCGAGGCGGCGGGAGCGACCTTGCCTTCGAACACCAGCTTGCCGTCATTGAAGCCGGCGCCGGAGGCGTAGTTCGAAGCCACTGCACCCGTGTCGTCCAGATCCTGCACATAGACGCGGAAGTAGTTGATGGTCTGGGTGGCGGCGAAGTCGAAGAAGGCCTGGTTGGTCGGGAAGGTGTTCGCGACGCCGACGATTTCGGTGTAGGCCAGTTCGAAGGTGATTTCGTACTTGCCGGCGGTCGAGCCTGCACCGGTCCAGAGGCCAGCGGTTGCTGCGCCGGTACCGTTCTGGAACAGGTTCAGACGACCTTGCGAATACACCGTGAAGGCGTTACCGGTCAGCGGGAAGCCGGCGGTGGTGTTGGTGATGCCCGACACGCCGTCGTTCTGGCCGTTGGCCAGACGCACGAAAGCTTCGTTACCGCCCTTGGCGAGCACCGGCGACGGGGCCCAGTCGAAGGCAGCGATGCCGCTGACCTGACCGTTGGGGGTGAACACGCTGATCGGCGCTGCGTGCGCTGCTGCGAAGGCGCTGGCCAGCGCTGCGGCAACGGCGATTTGCTTGAACTTGATCATTTGAATTACTCCGTTGGTTGGCTTGGGAGAACCACGGTTGGCTATAAGCAATCACTGGTCCACTTTTTCAAATCATTTTTACTGATCTGAAAATAAAGGACTATTTTTTTTGAGGTCTGCCTTGGACGACTATTCGGTGTGCGCTGCCCGAGGGTCTGTAAGGTTTACCGACAACGGGATCAGTGCGCCCGCTCTGCATTCAGTCTGGGCAGCGGAAGCCGAATGGAGCGGCCGGGGATCCGGGCAGGGCGCCCCAGCCTGCAGACCCATACGGTGCGATCCACGTTCTCGGGCGAAAGCAGCGCGCCAAGGCGTGCGGCAAGGTCCGCAGCCCGGCGGCGGGCGGAGTCCTTAGCGGTGAAACGCTTACCTTCCCGGGCGTACTGGTTGAAGATGAGCGGTGTCATTTCGGGCTGCGACTGCAGCCCCAGCTGTTCCGCGGTCAGCCACAGCCGCTGCATGGCACGGCCGGCGGCGATATGGTCGTCGATCGAAACCGGTGCGGTCGGCGCCACCATGAAGGCGTGGGCCGAGCAGGCGATGCCCGGGATGTAGTCGAGCTGTATGCGCGGCGCCAGCGTTCCGAACAGCCACCTGTTAAAGAAATCGACGCGGCCCCAGCTTTTCATGACAAATTTCATGAGCCGGGCCGTCATCGGGTCTACGCCCACCGCCACTTCAGGGATGCGGTCCTCACTGAAGCGGGCGCCCCATTCGATGATGGTCGAGTGGGTGCGGAAGGCTTCCGGAATGGTGAGCCGGATTTCCGCGCTGTCGAAATTCAGCTTGGCGATGCGCGACCGCTCGCCCAGCGTTTCGAACCACAGGATGCGGTAGGGCGCGACTGCCGCCTCCAGTGCCTTGCGTTCGTCCAGCGTCAGCGCGCGGCTGCCCATGGCGCGACGCTGTACGGTGCGTGTCTCGATGCAGGGAATGAGCGGGCTGGGCTGTACCGACGGATCAGCCTCCAGCCGGACATCGAACAGCAGGTGGGTGTCCGGCGTGTCCGGGCGGCGCGTGATGTCGGCGCGCAGGCCGTGGCCGGTGGCGGCGATGGCGAGCGTCTCCAGCAGCGCGCCCACGGCGAGCTGGCTGGCGTGGCCGTCCAGGTCATAGACGCACCACTCACGGGTATCTAGGCCGTGAACGACCGCATGGTCGTCGGCGAGGATTTCGAAGCGCCAGGTCTGGGTGTTGTCGCCGCTGGGGGCCCAGCGCGCCAGGTCGAGGATTTTTTCTATCGTACGCATGTGAAGCTCCGGGTGTCAGGCGCGCGTGATCTGCTTGAGCAGTTGCCGGCGGCCAATGGCAATGATGAGACGCTGGATGGGATTGTTGTTGCCGCCCGGACGCCAGGTGCGGACCATCCTGTTGCGGAAGGCGTCGAATTGCAGGCCCCACGGGGCTGGTCTCACGTCGCCGCGGCCCAGCAGCAGCTTGACCGTCTCGGCGGCGGCCACGCCCGCGCACAGATTGCAGGCGATCATCGTGGAGGGGCCGCGCTTGTTCGCCAGGTCGATGCGGGACGGCTCGACCAGATAGGGGCGGTGCAGGCCGGCGGGTGCCAGACCGACCAGAAAACGGAGCGCCTGCTCGGTTTCGTCGCAGCCCTCCAGCCGGAAATACTCCTCGAAGCTCATGCCCTGCGGCGAGAACACCAGCAGGCCGGTGCCCATGCCCAGCGGCGCCGCCGTCACCGCAGGAATGCCCAGCCGGTGACAGGCGGCAAACGTGGCGCGGCGTGCCGAAAAGGCAAAGAAATCAAGGCCGTCGACGTAGACGTCCGCGCCCTTCAGGAAACTGTCCGGGTCGTCCGGAGATACGCCCTGCGGAAAGCACTCGATCTCGATGTCCGGATTGATGTCGCGCGCCTGTTCTGCCAGCACCTCGATCTTCGGACGGTCCAGCGTGCTCATGGTCGCGCCGACCTGGCGGTTGAAGTTGTGGACGCCGAAGGTGTCGAAATCGGCGATCCGGAAACGGCTGATGCCCAGGCGGGCCAGCGTCAGCAGATGAATGCCGCCGACACCGCCCAGTCCGGCGATGGCAATGGTGCTCCGGCGCAGCCGGGCCTGCTCGGCTTCGGTGAACCAGCCGAGGTTGCGGCTGAAAGCTTCTTCGTAACTGAACTGTGTTGTCATCGTCTCGCCCGGTGTCCCGGCTATCTCCCACGCATGCGTCGACAGCTGGGGATGGTGAGGGGAAAACTGTTATGCTGGCAATACCTTAGCACCTGAAGTCTTGAATCCGGATGAAGTTTTGGCTGCTTGACCTGTGGCTGGCGATGCGCAGCGTCCTCCGTCAGGGACGCCGCACGCTCATTGCCATCGGCGCGGTCAGTTTCGGCGTGATCGCCATGATCCTGTCCGCCGGCTTCATCGAGTGGCTGATGGAGGGCATGCGGGAATCGACCATCAAGTCCCAGCTCGGTCATGTTCAGGTGGTACGGCCCGGTTACGTCGAGCGCGGCACCTCGGATCCCTACGGTTTCGTGATCGACGGCGAGGACGCGCTCCGGCAGAAGATCGAATCCGGCTCCAACGTCAAGGTGGTCGCGCCCCGGCTGAGCTTCAACGGGCTGGCCAGCAAGGGCGACAATACGCTCGCTTTCCTCGGCCAGGGCGTGTCCGCGAAGGCCGAGTCGGTGCTGTCCAGTTCGGTCACCATCACCCGCGGCCGCAATCTGTCGGCCGACGGCATGAACGAGATGATCATGGGCCGCGGTCTGGCGGCCAATCTCGGCGTGCAGGTCGGCGACACGGTGGTGCTGATGACCACCACGGCCGCCGGCAACGTGAATGCGGTCGAGGCACCGGTGGTCGGCCTGTTCAACTCGGTCAGCAAGGAGTACGACGACTCCGCGCTGCGCATGCCGCTGGCGCTGGCCCAGCAGCTGGTGCGGGTCAACGGTGCCCAGCAGTGGCTGGTGCTGCTCGACGATACCGCGCGCACCGACGCCAAGCTGGCCGAACTGAAAGGCGTGATGCCGGCCGGCAAGTTCGAACTGGTGCCCTGGTATCAGCTGTCCGACTTCTACAACAAGACGAAGGACCTGTTCTCCAGCCAGGTCAACGTGGTGCAGTTCATCATCCTGATGATCATCGTGCTGAGCATTTCCAACACGCTGTCGATGAGCGTGATGGAGCGGGTCAGCGAAATCGGCACCTGCATGGCGCTCGGGCTGACCCGCGCGCGCATCCGCCGCATCTTCATGTCGGAAGGCGTGATGCTGGGCCTGGTGGGCGGCGGGCTGGGCGTGGTGATCGGCTGCGTGTTGGCACTGGCGATTTCGGCGGTCGGCATTCCGCTGCCGCCGCCGCCGGGCATGGAACAGGGCTTCAGCGGCGAAATCCGGCTCACCTTCGGCATCGTGGCCAAGGCACTGGCCATCGCGGTGGCCAGCGCATTCGTGTCCAGCCTCTATCCGGCCTGGCGCGCGTCGCGCATGAATATTGTCGATGCGCTCAGGCAGAGCCGCTGACCGCCATGTTCAAGCTCGCTCTGCGCAACATCCTCCGTCAGAAATCGCGTACCGCGATGACCCTGGCCGCCATCATCTTCGGGGTGGCCGGCCTCATCCTGAGCGGCGGTTTCGTCGCCGACGTGCTCACCCAGCTCGGCGAAGCCACCATACATAGCCAGCTTGGCCACGTGCAGGTCTTCCGCAAGGGCTTCTATGAACAGGGGTCGCGTTCGCCCGAGAAGTTCATGATCGACGACGCGGAGAAGATCGCGGAGTTCGCGGCGCGCATGCCCGAGGCGGACACGGTGCTGCAGCGGGTGAGCTTCACCGGCCTGCTCAACAATGGCAAGGCCGATTGGGCGGTGATGGGCGAGGGCGTGGAGCCGGACAAGGAAAACCATCTCGGTACCTTTGTCCGCATCACGGCCGGCCGGGCGCTGAAGGACAGCGACAGCGGCGGCATCCTGATCGGCGACGGCGTGGCCAAGGCGCTGGCGCTGAAGCCCGGTGACACGGTGACGCTCATCATGAACACCGCTGACGGGGCTCTGAACACCACCGAATTTTCCGTCGTCGGGGTATTCCAGAGTTTTTCAAAGGATTTCGACGCACGTGCCGTAAGAATTCCGGTGGCGGCGGCCCGCAATCTGGTCGCTCGCGACGGGTCGAATTCCATCGTGCTGCTGCTGCACCGCACCGTGGATACGGCCCGGGTGAAGGAACTGCTGGTGCCCAAGCTGGAAAGCCTGGGGTTCGACATCCGCGACTGGGTGCAGCTGTCCGATTTCTATTCGAAAACCGTCGAGCTCTACCGCACCCAGTTCGGCGTGCTGCAGTGGATCGTGCTGGTGATGGTGCTGCTCAGCGTGTTCAACACTGTGAACATGAGTGTCTTCGAACGGGTTGGTGAATTCGGAACGCTCATGGCGCTCGGCAATTCGCGAGGATACGTGTTCAGGCTGGTGCTGGCGGAGAACCTGATGCTGGGCATGTGCGGCGCCCTGGTGGGCGTACTGGTCGGTATTCTGGTGGCGCTGGCGATCAGCGAAGTCGGCATTCCGATGCCGCCGCCACCGAATTCGAACGTGGGCTACACGGCGTCCATCCGGGTGGTACCGGACAACGTGCTCCTGGCCTTTCTGGTCGGCGTCGGGGCGACGGTGACGGCGGCCCTGATGCCTGCACGAAAGGTGTCGCGCACGCCCATCGTCGATGCGCTGCGCTACAACATCTGACCGGCCGTGACGCATTAGAGCGCGCGAACGGGTGCCTTGGCTATGATTCGCGGCTTGTCTGGCCGCTGTCCTTTGGAGGATGCAATGTTCACTTCTGACCGTCTGATGTCCGCGCTGCGCCTGCTGGCGCTGCTGCTGGTACCGATCGCCTTCGCCGGCTGTGCCTCGTCGCCGTATCCGCCGGCGCCGACCCAGGCCTACAGCGACGACTACAACTACATCCTGGGTCCCGGTGACTCGGTGAACATCGTCGTCTGGCGCAACCCGGAAATCTCCTCCACGGTCACCATCCGCCCGGATGGCAAGATCACCGGCACGCTGTTCGAGGACCTGCCGGCTGCCGGCCGTGATCCCACGACCCTGGCGCGCGAGATCGAACAGGTGCTGGGCAAGTACATCCGCGACCCCATCGTCACGGTCATCGTCGCCGGCGGCATCGGCCCCTACAGCGAACAGATCCGCGTGATCGGCGAAGCCGCGAAGCCGCAGGCGCTGGCCTACAAGCAGAAGATGACGCTGCTCGATGTGATGATCGCGGTCGGTGGCATCACCGACTTTGCCGACGGCAACGCGGCGTCCATCCTGCGCACCTCCGAGGGCGACAAGCAGTACAACGTCCGCCTGAAGGATCTGATCCGCCGTGGCGACGTCAGCGCCAATGTGGACGTGAAGCCGGGCGACATCCTGGTCATTCCGCAGAGCTGGTTCTGAGCGTGTCGCGTCATCGTGCTTCAGCCGGAAGGATTCAGTAGCCGTGGATGATTTTCTCCGCCAGTTGTCGGGTTATCTCAGGTCGGCATGGGGCTATCGCTGGGTCGGCCTCATTGCGGCCTGGGTGGTCGGTCTGGCCGGCATGGGCGTGGTGCTCGTGCTGCCTGACCAGTACCAGGCCTCGGCAAAGATCTATGTCGATACCCAGTCCATCCTGCGGCCGCTGATGTCCGGCCTTACGGTGACGCCCAACCTCGACCAGCAGATCAACATGCTGAGCCGGACGCTGATCAGCCGGCCGAACATCGAAAAGCTGATCCGCATGGCGGATCTCGATCTTGAAGCCAAGACCAAGGTCGAGCGCGACAAGCTGATCGACGATCTGATGGAAAGCGTCAAACTGTCCAGTTCCGGCCGTGACAACCTGTACATCGTGTCCTACCGGGACAAGAAGCCGGCGCGTGCCCAGAAGGTGGTGCAGGCGATGGTGACGCTGTTCGTCGAATCTGGCCTGGGCAGCAAGCGGCAGGATGCCGACCAGGCGCGCAAGTTCATCGAGGAACAGATCAAGGCCTACGAGGCCAAGCTGCTGGAGGCGGAGAACCGTCTCAAGGAATTCAAGCTGAAGAACCTGGAGCGTGCGGGCGGAGGCCAGAAGGATTACTTCGGGTCGCTCAGCGAAGTGCAGGCGCAGCTGAATCAGGCGCAGCTCGATCTGCGCGAAGCCACCAATTCGCGCGACGCACTCAAGCGCCAGCTGGCTGGCGAAGAGCCCACCCTGAATGCTGACGCCTCGTCGCTCGGCATCGGTTCCGGTTCTGTGAGCGGCCCGTCGACAGCGGAAATCGATGCCCGCATTTCGGCGTTGCGCAATGACGTGGAAGGGATGCTCCAGCGCTACACCGAGAAGCACCCCGACATCCAGCAGCTGCGCGCGCGCATCCGCAGTCTTGAAGACGAGCGCAAGCAGATCATCGAGAAGCATGCAGCCGAAGCGGCGAAGAATGCTGACGCCAAGCCGAACCAGGGTTCGCAGCTCAGTGGCGCGCAGATCCCCAATCCGGTGTATCAGCAGATCAAGGTCGCGCTGGCTTCCGCCGAAGCGTCGGTCGCCTCCCTGGGCGCACGCGTTGGCGAGTACCAGACGCGTCTGACCACGCTCAAGCAGTCCTCGCGTCTCCTGCCTGAACTCGAAGCCGAATTCAGCCAGCTGAACCGCGATTACGAGGTGCACCGCACCAACTACAACAACCTCGTGTCCCGTCGGGAGTCGGCATCGATTTCAGAAGAGATGGATGCGACCGGCGTGGCCGAATTCAGGCTGATCGAACCGCCGCGCGTGTCGCCCGAACCGGTGGCGCCCAACCGGCTCATCCTGCTGACCGCGGTGCTCGCCGCATCGATGCTGGTGGGCGTGGCGGCGTCCTTCGTCGTGTCCCAGCTCCGGCCGGTGTTTCACGATGGCCGTGCGCTGGCCGAGGTGGCCGGCGTGCCGGTACTCGGTTCGGTTTCGATGCTGCTTGCCAATGAGCGCAAGCGTTACGAGCGCCGCCGGACCTTCGTGTTCTTCGGCGGTCTGGGCGGTCTGGTCGCGGCCTATGTCGCCATGCTCGCGTTCGTGTCACTCGTGATGCGCAGTGCCTGAGGATCAATCATGAGCATCATCGAACAAGCCATCGAGCGGATGGCCCACCTGAAGCGTGCAGGCGTCGAGATCGGAGAGGACGGACAGGCGCCGGCGGCCGAATCGGCACCGGCCGCGCCGGCCCAGCCGGTGGATGTCGAGGCCGTGCTCACGCAGCTGGCGGCACAGAAGGGCCAGACCCTGAACTGGCGCACGTCCATCGTGGACCTGATGAAGCTGCTGGACCTGGACAGCAGCCTGGCCGAGCGCAAGGAGCTGGCCCGGGAGCTGGGCTACAGCGGCGACATGAACGACTCGGCCAGCATGAACATCTGGCTGCACAAGCAGGTGATGCGCAAGCTGGCGGACAACGGCGGCAAGGTGCCGGCGGAACTGAAGGACTGACGCGACGGTGGACGGCTCGGGGCGCGCGCGGCCGCGCCTCGTGCGCCTCCGTTGCCGACACCTCTGCTGGGAGGCGGGCGGTCCTCCGTCAGGGGCGCTCGGCCGGGCCCTCGCCGGGCTGCGCCGCGGCGCGCTGCCGGTTCGCCCGCAACCGCCCTTCCTCGATCAGCGCGGCGAGTTCGTCGGGATCCAGCGGCTTGCTGAAGAAGCGGTGGAAGCCGGCCGCCTCGCAGCGCCGGCGATCCTCCGGCTCGCTGCGGCCGGTGAGGCAGACGTACAGGGTGTGCGTGGGGGTTTCCTCCAGTTCGCGCATTTCCTGCAGCACCTCGCAGCCGTCGAGCCCGGGCATGTCGAGGTCGAGGATGACGACGTCGGGACGGAACAGCCGGGCCACGCGCAGCGCCATGCTGCCGCCGAAGGCCAATGCCGCCCTGCAGCCCAGCAACTGCAGCAGGGTGGTGAGGGACGTCGCCGCATCGATGTGGTCGTCGACGACGAGCACCCGCAACTCCGCCCCTTCCTCGTGAGGGTCTCGCACCATGGGTACAGCCTGAAAACGGGGTCTACGGCAGCAGGGGCAATCACCCTGCCCACACCCCCGCCATGGATACTTCCTCTCACATGAAGACCCTGTCCGCGGATGTCATTGCCGAACGGCTCGCCGCCCTGCCCGGCTGGCGCCACGACCCGCACGCGGGGGGTGCGTTGGTGCGCGAGTTCCGCTTCGCGGGCTTCGCCCCGGCCTTCGCCTTCATGACCGAGGTCGCGCTGCAGGCCGAGCGGATGGACCACCACCCGGACTGGACGAACGTCTACGACCGGGTGTCCATCCGCCTGAGCACGCATGCGGTCGGCGGGGTGACGGAGCGCGATCTCGCCTTGGCCGCGCTCATCGACCGCGCGGCCGAGCGCGGCTCGGGAGCGTCCGGCGCTTGAGCGGCCGGGCGCCTGCCCAGGTCAGGCAAGCGCCGCCCGGCCCGTCGCGCGAGGCTGCGGCACCAGCGTGGCCACCAGCAGCAGCCCGACGAAGATCACCACCGACACCATCACCAGCACGCTGCCGCCCGCGACCAGCGGCATGAAGCGGGCATCGCCCAGCAGCACCCCGGCCAGCCCCGCCATCGACACCGGCATGGCCAGGCTGTAGAGCCAGAAATGCACTGCGGCCCAGCGGGAGGCGGCGGCCCGCGGGAACTGCTGGTACAGCCAGGCGAACAGCGCCATCGACACCCAGCCGAGCATGTTGATGTGCACATGCACGCCCTTGAGCCGGTGGTCGTGCGTGGCGGCCATCGCCACCCCCATCGCCACCGCGACGAGGAAGTACACCAGCGCCATGCGCACCCAGCGCAAGGACATCGCTCCCAGGCGGGGTGCGTCCTGGCCCACCGCCTCCGTCCCCGCCGTGTGCTGCGGCATGCGCGCCGCCCCTGATGCTCCTGCTGCTCCTGCTGCCCCTGCTGCCATCGTCGTCTCCCTGATGATGAAGACCGGCAGTGTGGGCAGCGTCGGTTGCAGCGGCGTTTCGGGCGCTTGCGCGCGACGGTTTCAATCGTTGCGTCGAGGGGGACCGTGCCGACCGCCCCTCGGAACCGCCGTCATCGCGGCGCGGGGGATGCCCGGTCCGCGCCCCAGTCCAGCTCGATCCACACCGGCGCGTGGTCGCTGGACTTTTCCCAGCCCCGCACCTCCCGGTGAACGCCGGCGCCTTGCAGGTGCGGTGCCAGGCCCGGGCTCAGCAGGAAATGATCGATGCGCAGCCCCGCATTGCGCTGGAAGGCGTTGCGGAAGTAGTCCCAGAAGGTGTAGATCGTTTCCTGCGGGTGCAGCGTGCGCAGCGCGTCCACCCAGCCCTGGGCCATGAGCCGCTCGAACGCATCGCGGGTCTCCTGCCGGAACAGCGCGTCGTCCACCCAGCGCTCGGGCTTGTAGACATCGCGCTCGGTCGGGATCACGTTGTAGTCGCCCGCCAGCACCACCGGGCGGCCACTGGCCATCAGCTGTTCGGCGCGCGCATGGAAGCGCTCCATCCACCGCAGCTTGTAGTCGAACTTCGGCCCCGGCGCCGGGTTGCCGTTGGGCAGGTAGAGGCACACCACGGTGAGCCCGGCGACCTCGGCCTCCAGGTAGCGGCTCTGCAGGTCCTCGGGATCCCCCGCCAGGCCGCGCTGCGTCTCCACCGGCGTGCCGACGCGCGAGAGGATCGCGACCCCGTTCCAGCTCTTCTGGCCCTGCCAGATCGACTCGTAGCCCAGGGCACGCAACTCCTCCTGCGGAAAGCGCTCCTGCGGGGACTTCAGCTCCTGCAGGCACACCACGTCGGGGCGACTGTCCTGCAGCCAGCGCAACAGCACGGGCTGGCGGGCGTTCATGCCGTTGATGTTGTAGGTGGCGAGGCGCATGACCGGGTCGGAGGCGGAGGGGTTGCGGGATTGTGGACGACGGCAAGGCGTGGACCGGGGCGGCCCCGCTGGGCGCGCTAGGCTTAATAAGGGGTATGTTGCAGGGCTGCAGCCAGCGAGATAGCTTCTATGTCTCTAAGTGTCGTCAAGTCTCTCGCGCCACCGTTTGCGAGCCACGTCCAGGCTGTCCGCGTTTGCTCCGCCGATGTAACTCGGATCTGCCGATTGCACAGGATCGTCCTCCCAGCCACATACATCACAGACCTCGTAGCTCCCCGCCTCGCCAATTGTGCGAGACCCGCAACACGGGCAACGAAGCAACCGTTCGTCCTTAGACATGCTCACTGCCTGTAGAAGTAATCAATACCGTCCTTTGGCCGAACATGGTTCGCGGGGCACCATCAGCCCCCTCACCAGAAATGTGTTCGATGCCTTGTCATAAATCAGCGTGTCCGCGCCGCTATCGAGCGGCCTCACGCCCATCAACACCAACGTCAAGCAGGAGACGCCGCGCGAAGCGCGGGCATCTACGGACCCATAGGATCGGCGCCACCGCTATCGCCTTTAGTAACGCAGCTACGCGCTCTCGGTCTGCGCCAATGCGGGTCTCGAACTCAAAGACCTCGATCCCGTTGCATGCCTCATTGAAGGCTGCATTCAGTTCGTCTCGGTCGATTCCAGTCCGCGACTGCTCGCCATTTGTGTCAATATATCCCCCGGTATGCGCTCACGTTCTCCACCACAACAGAAGTGGCGCCCAAATCGAGTTTCATGGCCCCACTGTCCACACTGATCCGCAGCAGGGCGCCGTCCTTCTTAAGCCCGAGATCGATGTGCATGTCCGACTGCAACCCGGCAATCTTCAATTCTTCAACGCCCAAAGCTAGCAATCGAATCTGCACAATATTGAAGCCTGCAGCCGCCCACTTCTCGGGGGGAAGCGGTGGGAACTCTGCCAAGTCGAACCGAAGTAGCACACTCGGGCCCTCACGATGCAGAATGATTTCGTGGAGACTCACGCCTTTGAGCGTTGGAGACGTCGGACCAAATATTGCCCTTATGGGTGCCGCGTCTACTACAAATTCTGTCCAATCATTTATCGTCATACTCTCACCAAGAGTAGTGGTCTTTGGTCCCAGGCAGTGATCCAGTACGTGTGTTTTCAGGTGGGCGCACGTTGAAGTGCGAGCCTTGATCCCCGACATCACCTTGTCCGAAACGATGACCGGTGGAGTGGTCTTGAACAACTACTTTGCTGCCATCCGGCCGCGTGTACGTGTACTCACGTGTCAAGATCGGCTTGCCGTCAGCACCAAGGATGCTCCTTCCATTTCGATCAGTCATGGGTACGTGCGCGACCGAGTCTGGATGTTGTGCTCGGGGTATGCCCAAATCCCTCTTCGCCTCATTAAGTGCGCCACTTCGACCAATGCCTCCCTTAGCCGCCGCCTCCCCCGCCGCCTTCCCCGCCCCACCCGAGC
>OFDC01001179.1_pt1 | contig 14861 bp, 11 predicted proteins | sample 1520941 | NCBI WGS metagenome assembly OFDC01 (sample SAMEA94258168, study PRJEB24077) | hot springs metagenome | biome: Aquatic biome; feature: Water | place: India | collected 2012-12-06 | depth 5 m | reverse complement strand
CGATCCGGATCCGGGTTTCCCGGTCCGGATCGGTGCCCCCACGGGGGGCGGCCGTCAGACGGCCGGGGGCGTCAAATTCCGCAGCCGGATGTGCAGCTCGCGCAGCTGCTTCTCGTCCACCGGGCTCGGGGCGCCGGTCAGCAGGTCCTGCGCGCGCTGCGTCTTCGGGAAGGCGATGACGTCGCGGATGGACTCGGCCTTGGTCATCAGCGTGACCAGGCGGTCCAGGCCGAAGGCCAGGCCGCCGTGCGGGGGCGCGCCGTACTGCAGCGCATCGAGCAGGAAGCCGAACTTCAGCTGCGCTTCCTCGGGGCCGATCTTCAGCGCGCTGAAGACCTTGCTCTGCACCTCGGCGCGGTGGATCCGCACCGAGCCGCCGCCCAGCTCCCAGCCGTTGAGCACCATGTCGTAGGCCTTGGCCACGCAGGCGCCCGGGTCGGTGTCCATCAGGTCCTCGTGCCCGTCCTTCGGCGCGGTGAACGGATGGTGCACCGCGTTCCAGCGGCCCGCGTCCTCGTCGTACTCGAACATCGGGAAGTCGACCACCCACAGCGGCGCCCAGCGGTCCTCGAACAGACCGCTGGCGCGGCCGAACTCGCTGTGCCCGATCTTGATGCGCAGCGCGCCGATCGCGTCGTTGACGACCTTGGCCTTGTCCGCGCCGAAGAAGATCAGGTCGCCGTTCTGCGCGCCGGTGCGCTGGAGGATCTCGGTGATGGCCGCGTCGTGCAGGTTCTTCACGATGGGCGACTGCAGGCCCTCGCGGCCCTTGGACAGGTCGTTGACCTTGATCCAGGCCAGGCCCTTGGCGCCGTAGATCTTCACGAACTCGGTGTAGCCGTCGATCTCGCCGCGGCTCATCTCGCCGCCCTTGGGCACGCGCAGGGCGACCACGCGGCCGCCGGGGGTGGTGGCCGGGCCGCTGAACACCTTGAAGTCGACGTCCTTCATCACGTCGGTCAGCTCGGTGAACTCCAGCTTCACGCGCAGGTCGGGCTTGTCGCTGCCGTAGCGGTGCATGGCCTCGGCGTACTTCATCACCGGGTAGTCGCCCAACTCCACGTCCATGGTCTTGCGGAAGACGTGGCGGATCATGCCCTCGAACATCGAGCGGATCTCCTCCTCGGTGAGGAACGAGGTCTCGATGTCGATCTGCGTGAACTCGGGCTGGCGGTCGGCACGCAGGTCCTCGTCCCGGAAGCACTTGGTGATCTGGTAGTAGCGGTCGAAGCCGGAGACCATCAGCAGCTGCTTGAACAGCTGCGGGCTCTGCGGCAGCGCGAAGAACATGCCGTCGTGCACGCGGCTGGGCACCAGGTAGTCGCGCGCGCCTTCGGGCGTGCTCTTGGTGAGCATCGGCGTCTCGATGTCGACGAAGCCGTGCTCGTCGAGGTACTTGCGCACCTCCATTGCCACCTTGTAGCGCAGCATCAGGTTCTTCTGCATGAACGGCCGGCGCAGGTCCAGCACGCGGTGCGTCAGGCGGGTGGTCTCGCTGAGGTTCTCGTCGTCGAGCTGGAACGGCGGCGTGACCGAGGGGTTCAGCACCTCGAGTTCCTGGCACAGCACCTCGACCTTGCCGCTGGTGAGGTTGGCGTTCTCGGTGCCGGCCGGGCGGGGACGCACCTTGCCGACGACCTTCAGGCAGAACTCGTTGCGCACGCCCTCGGCCGTCTTGAACATGTCGGGGCGGTCCGGGTCGCAGACGATCTGCACCAGGCCCTCGCGGTCGCGCAGGTCGATGAAGATGACGCCGCCGTGGTCACGGCGGCGGTGCGCCCAGCCCATCAGGGTGACGGTCTGGCCCATCAGCGCGTCGCTGACCAGGCCGCAGTAGGTGGTTCTCATGGGGTCGCTCCAGGATCTCTTGGAATTCGTGTTCGGTCGCCGCGGCCTCGAAAGCCGCACGGCGTGGACAGGGAGGGGTGGCGGGTGCGGCTCGACGAAAGCCGTCAGGGCTGAGCGCCGGCCCGGGGGCGCTCAGCCCACCAGGTTTCGCGTGGGCGCCGGCACCGCGGCGATGGCAGGGGCGGCGGCCGGCCCGACCACGCCCATCGAGATGATGTACTTCAGCGCCTCGTCCACGGTCATGGCCAGGGGCATGACGTCGCTGCGCGGGACCATGAGGAAGAAGCCCGAGGTGGGGTTGGGCGTGGTGGGCACGTACAGGCTGAGGTGATCGCCCGGCAGCAGCGCGGCCACCTCGCCGCCCGGCCTGCCAGTGACGAAGGCGATGGTCCAGGAGCCCGCGCGCGGGTACTGCACCAGCACCGCCTCGCGGAAAGCGTTGCCGCTGCTGGAAAACAGCGTGTCGGAGACCTGCTTGACCGAGCTGTAGATGGACTTGACGATCGGGATGTGGGACATGAGCCGGTCCCACTGGCGCACCCACCACTGGCCGATCATGTTGGTGACGAACATGCCCGACAGCAGCAGGCCCACCACCATCACCACCACCGACAGGCCGGGGATGGCGCCGAGCTGGTCGATGGTGGGCGCCGCCGCAGCGGGCAGCACCAGCTTGACCGCCGCCAGCAGGCTGAGGAACACCCCGTCGAGCAGCCCCAGCACCCATGCCAGCACCCACAGGGTGATGACCAGGGGCAGCCACAGCAGCAGGCCGGCGATGAGGTACTTTTTCACGAGGGGGTCCGGGGATCGGCGATCAATGGCAGGCGCAGGACGTGCCGCAGGCACCGGCGCTGGGGCTGCTGCTGCCGCTGTCGGCCGAGGCGGTGGAGGGGGCTGCCGCGGAGGCGGCGGAGGCGGTGCCGGCGGCGGTGGCGGCTGCCGGGGAGGACGTGCCCGCCGCGCTGCCGTTGCCCCGGAAGTCGGTGACGTACCAGCCGCTGCCCTTGAGCTGGAAGCCCGCGGCGGTGAGTTGCTTGGCGAAGCTGTCGTGCCCGCAGGCCGGACAGGTCGTCAGGACCGGGTCGGACAGCTTCTGCAGAACGTCTTTCGTGTGGCCGCAATCGGCGCAGCGATAAGCGTAGATCGGCATGGCTAAGCCCTTGATGCAAAACGGCAAATTATAGGGGGCGGGGGCCCGACGCCAGGCCAGGGCCGCGGTGCTGGACCTGCGGCGCGTGCGGGGATGCTCAGTGGTGGCCGTGGGCCTTGCCGTGGCCATGCGGCTGGCCGTGGCCGTGGCCATGGGCATGGGCATGATCGTGGGCCTGGGCTTGCCGGATCGTCGCCTCGATGGTGTGGCCCTTGCGAGCGATGACCTGGGGCGCCAGCGAGCCCAGGACCATGCCGATCAGCGAGGCGAACAGGCCGATCAGGTTGGCGGGCACGAGCGTGTCCGGTGCGGCGTGGTCGAACAGCAGCCAGGAACCGATGCCGAAGACGATGGACAGCAGGGCGCCCTGGGTGCTCGCACGCCGCCAGTAGGCGCCGGCCACCAGCGGCACGAAGGCCCCCGTGAGGGTGACGTTGTAGGCGTTCTGCACCATCTCGTACATGGTGCTGCGGCTGTTGAGCGCGAAGATGAGGGCGGCAGCGGTGAAGGTCACCAGCACCACCCGCAGCAACAGCAGGAACTGCTTGTCGCCCATGCGCGGTGCGAAGGGCCGCACCACGTTCTCGGTGAAGATCGCGGTGGGGGCCAGCAGCGCACCGCTGGACGTCGACAGGATGGCCGACAGCAGCGCCCCGAAGAACAGGATCTGCGCCCACACCGGCATGCGGCCCAGCACGAGGTCGGGCAGGATGCGCTGGATTTCGCGCGCGTCCTCCGACTCGAACAGGGTCTTCAGGGAGGGATCGGTGACCAGCGCAGCATAGGCGATGAAGATCGGCACGAAGGCGAAGGCGAAGTACACGAGGCCGCCGATCACCGTGCCGCGCACCGCTGTCTTCTCGTCCTTGGCGCTGGTCATGCGCTGGAAGACGTCCTGCTGGGGGATGGATCCGAAGGCAAAGGCGAAGAAGGCGCCGGCCATCGCCCACCAGCCCACCGCATCTGCGGGGAAGAAGTTGAACTTGCCGTCCGCAGCGGCCTGGGACACCACGTGCGACACCCCGCCGGCCTGGCCGCCCACCAGCACCGCCACCAGTGTCAAGCCAATGAGGATCACCACCGTCTGGAACAAGTCGGTGAAGGCGACCGACCACATGCCGCCGAAGATGGTGTAGACCATCACCACCCCGGCGCCGATGAGGATGGCGTGGTTGAGTTCCAGGGCGCCGCCGCTGAGCGTGAAGATCACCAGCCCGAGCGCGGTCATCTGCGCCGAGGTCCACCCGAGGTAGCTCAGCGTGATGGACACGCTGGTCAGCACCTCGACCGACTTGCCGTAGCGCTGCTTGTAGAAGTCGCCGATGGTCAGCAGGTTCATGCGGTAGAACAGCCGCGCGAACAGCAGCGCCGCGAGCACCAGGCAGACCGAGGCGCCGAAGGGGTCGCCGGGGATGCCGCCCAGGCCGTCCTTGGCGAAGGTGGCGGAGACCGACAGCACCGTCTCCGCGCCGAACCAGGTGGCGAACACCGTGGCCACGTTCATGTACAGCGGCAGCGCACGGCCGGCGACGAGATAGTCCTTGGAACTCTTGACGCGGCGTGCGGCGATGAGGCCGATGCCGATCGTGACGAGCATGTAGAGAACGACGGAGGTGATCAGCACGGCGGGCTCTCGCGGCGGGAGGGAGATCGTTTGGGCCGGGAGTGTAGGGCCGCGGGCCCCGCGCAGGCCATGGACCTGCCTCGGGCGGCGCGCCGGCCTGCGTGACGTGCGTCACACCCTGTCGCCGCGACCCCCGGTCCGAGCCTACATCGCGACGTGGTACAGCCTGAACATCAGCTGCACCACCACCGCCCCGGCCAGGAAGCCCAGCAGCGACCACAGCAGGCTCTGCAGCAGGCGGTTGGTGCGGCGCTGCTCGGCCAGCAGGGCCAGCAGCGCCGGGGTCTGGTCCACGTGGGGCCGCTGCAGGCTGTGGTGCAGCAGGCGCGGCAGCTCCGGCAGCAGCTGCGCGTAGCGCGGCGCCTCGCGCTTGACCCGTTCCACCATGCCGCGCCAGCCCACCTGCTGGTCCATCCAGCGCTCCAGGAAGGGCTTGGCGGTGTTCCACAGGTCCAGCTCGGGGTCGAGCTGGCGGCCCAGGCCCTCGACGTTGAGCAGGGTCTTCTGCAGCAGCACCAGCTGCGGCTGGATGGCGACGTTGAAGCGGCGGGAGGTCTGGAACAGGCGCATGAGCACCTGCCCCAGCGAGATGTCCTTCAGGGGACGGTCGAAGTGGGGCTCGCACACCGCGCGGATGGCGCTTTCGAGGGCGTCGATGCGGGTGGCCGGCGGCACCCAGCCGGATTCCACGTGCAGCTCGGCCACGCGCTTGTAATCGCGCCGGAAGAAGGCGATGAAGTTCTGCGCCAGGTAGTCCTTGTCGAACTCGGTGAGCGTGCCGATGATGCCGAAGTCCAGGGCGATGTAGCGGCCGAAGCTCTCCGGCCTGACGCTGACCTGGATGTTGCCCGGGTGCATGTCGGCGTGGAAGAAGCCGTCGCGGAACACCTGGGTGAAGAAGATGGTGACGCCGTCGCGCGCCAGCTTCTTGATGTCCACCCCGGCCTCGCGCAGCCGCTGCACCTGGCTGATGGGCACCCCGTCCATCCACTGCATCACCAGCACGGTGGGGGTGCACAGGTCCCATACCATCTCCGGCACCTCGACCAGGCCGAGGTCGTGCATGTTGCGCCTCAGTTGCGCGGCGTTGGCAGCCTCCCGCACGAGGTCGAGCTCGTCGTGCAGGTACATGTCGAACTCGGCCACCACCTCGCGCGGCTTGAGCCGGCGGCCGTCATGGCTCCAGCGCTCCACCCAGCGGGCGATGCGGTGCAGCAGCGCGAGGTCGTCCTCGATCACCGGCAGCATGTTGGGCCGCAGCACCTTGACCGCCACCTCGCGCCCATCGATGAGGCGGGCGTGGTGCACCTGGGCGATGGACGCGCTGGCGACCGGCGTCGGGTCGAACTGGGCGAACACCGCCGACAACGGACGACCGAAGGCCTGCTCCACCAGTGCCACCGCATGCTGCCCCGGGAACGAGGGCACGCGGTCCTGCAGCAGCGCGAGCTCGTCGGCCACGTCGGCCGGCAGCAGGTCGCGCCGGGTGGACAGCACCTGGCCGAACTTGACGAAGATGGGACCGAGATGCTCAAGCGCCCTGCGCAGGCGCACGCCGCGCGGCTCGCTCAGGTCCCGGCCCAGCGTGAGCACGCGGGAGATGCGGCGCGCCCAGCGGCCGCGAAAGGGCGACAGCGCGAGTTCGTCCAGGCCGAAGCGCAGGACGACGAGCGCGATGGTCAGGACACGCAGCAGGTGCCTCATCGCACCGACCGGCCGAACCCGTCGGTGCCGGTGCGCGACGCCAGGGCGCCGCCAGCCTGCACCAGCTGCTTCAGCGCGGCGGCCAGGGCCCTGCCAGCCTGCGACAGCTGCTGCGCCGCCAGCGGGCCGAACACCCGCTCGAGGTCGGCGGCGACATCCCAGCGCAGGTTGTCGGCCAGCCAGTTGACGTCGGCGGCGAAGGCCGCGTCGCCCTGGATGGCGATCGTCGGGCGGCCGCCGGTGAGCAGGCGCCAGGCGATCTGCAAGGGGTTGCGGGCGTCGACGGCCACCCGCAGGTCGGGCTCGCCCAGCGCGACGTCCTGCCATTCGAGCAGGCCGGCGGGGGTGATGCAGAAACGCATCGCCGGCGGGGGCGGCAGGACCGCGGGCCAGCCCTCCATTTGCAAACCGATGCAACGCCCGGCATGGTTCTTGAGTCGGGCTGCGGCGACCGGCTCGGAAGCGAGCACGTGATTGAGCACGAGGGTGAGACGCTGCAAGGCCGCAGGGGCGACCAGCGCTTGGAGGGTGTCCAGCATGGCGGGATTGTAGGCAGCAACCCCCCTCGATCCGGCGGGCGATGGGCCTTGTCCTTCAAGGAGAATGGTCCGCAGCACGAGCCCTGGTGTGCCTCTCGCGCCAGCTCCCGCGACCGGTCGAAGCAAGAACGCAAGACGCTGCACCGCCGCCCTTCGTCGAAGGGCCGGTGCACCCCTGGGCCCCCGGCCCGGCCTCCGCCCTGACCGATGTTCGAAGACCGCAGCTACAAGAGAACCTTCTTCAACGCCCCGCAGCCGGTGCGTTCGCTGGTGGCCGCCTTCCTGGAGCCCACGCTCTCGGTGGTGACCTTCCTGCTGCTGACGCTGTACTACGACGCGCCGGTGTTGCGCTCGGACCTGATCCTGTGCTTCGTGGTGTTCGCGCTCACCTTCCCCGGGCGCAACCGCTTCAAGGACACCCTGATCGGCGCCGGCGTGGACATCGTGCAGTCATGGATCAGCCTGCTGGCCATCCTCGCGCTGGGCGCCTACGCCACCCGCAGCCTGCACTTCTACGAGCAAGAAGTGCTGGTAAGTTGGGCCATCCTCACCCCGATCTTGCAATGGCTGGCGATGTGGATCGGCCGCTCGATCATCCGTTTCCAGGCCTCCCAGCCGGAGCACCGGCAGTCGGCCATCGTGGTGGGCGCGGGTTCACTCGGCGCAAAAGTTGCTAAGGCGCTGTCCGCCAGCGAGAACGAAGGCATCGACGTGCTCGGCCTGTTCGACGACCGGGGCGACGAGCGGGTGCACGCCGACGCGGCGCCGCGCCGCCTGGGCGGGCTCAAGGACGTGGCTCCGTACATCCGCGCGCATGGGGTGCGCCGGGTCTACATCACGCTGCCGCTGGGCTCGCAGCCGCGCATCGTCGGCCTGCTGGAAGAACTGCAAGCCACCACCGCCTCCATCTTCTTCGTCCCCGACGTGTTCGGCATCAGCATCATCCAGGGCCGCCTGGCCGACATGAACGGTGTGCCGGTCGTCGGCATCCTGGACACGCCCTTCACCGGCACCAATGAGCTCGTCAAGCGGGTGTCGGACATCGTGCTGGCCACGCTGATCCTCATCCTGATCTCGCCGATCCTGCTGGTGCTGGCCATCGGGGTGAAGCTGAGTTCGCCGGGGCCGGTCATCTTCCGCCAGCGGCGCAACGGCCTGCAGGGCGAGGAGATCGTGGTCTACAAGTTCCGCTCCATGCGCGCCATGGACAACGGACCGGTGGTGCGCCAGGCCACCAAGGACGACCCGCGCATCACGCGCTTCGGCGCCTTCATCCGCCGCACCTCGCTGGACGAGCTGCCGCAGTTCATCAACGTGCTGCAGGGGCGCATGAGCATCGTGGGCCCGCGCCCGCACGCGGTGGCGCACAACGAGCAATACCGAGAATTGATCAAGGCCTACATGGTGAGGCACAAGGTGAAGCCGGGCATCACCGGCTGGGCCCAGGTGAACGGCCACCGGGGCGAGACCGACACGATCGAGAAGATGAAGGCCCGGGTGGAGTACGACCTGGAGTACCTGCGCAACTGGTCCCTGGGCCTGGACCTGCAGATCATCGTGAGAACCGTCCGGCTGATGTTCTTCGACCGCAACGCGTACTGACGCACAGCAACCCGCACCGCAACGACAACACCGACCCGACCGAAAGGCATCCCCCATGAACGCTCCCGTCACTGCACCGTCCCTCTCGCTGAGCACCCTGGCCGCCGCGCTGCTGCTCGCCGGCCTGCCCGCGCAGGCGCAGAACAGCCCCTTCTACATCGGCGCGCGCCAGACCTTCACCCACGACAGCAACGTCTACCGCACGCCGGACGGCACCAGCGACTGGATCTCCTCGACCGGCATCGTCGCCGGCCTCGACAAGCAGATCAGCCGCCAGCGCGTGCGCGCCAACCTCGGCTACGACTGGAACCGCTACCGCGACCAGGAACGGCTCAACCACAACAGCGGCAACGCCCTGGTGCGGCTGGACTGGGAGACCCTGGGCAACCTCTCGGGCGACCTGCAGTTCGGCCACCAGCAGCAGCTCTACCGCGACTACCTCAACCCCACGGACGCGCAGAACAAGACCGTGGTGCGCAACACCGATGCCCTGTTCAACGCCCGCCTCGGCGTGGTCACCACCTGGACGCTGGAAGGGGGGGTGTTCGCCAACCGCACCCGGTACCGCGGGGCGCTGGCCGGCGCCGGCGACATGAACTACGAGGGCGTGCGCGCCGGGGTGCGCTACAACCCGCGCAGCCAGCTGTCCTTCGGCATCGGCGTGCGCCGCGCGGAGGGCGAATACCCCAACGCCGGCAGCGCCTCGGACTTCACCCGCGAAGACGTCGACCTGGTGCTGACCTGGGAGCCCACCGGCACCAGCCGCCTGGACGGCTGGATCGCGCGCTCACGCTGGGACTACGAGCAGGCCGCCAGCCGCAACAACTCGCTGACCACCGGCTCGCTGCGCTACCTGTACCGCCCGGGCGGCCGCTGGAACCTGGAAGCCCTGGTCAAGCGCGACGACAACGCCGGCCAGTACGGCATCGACCGCCTGGCCATCGTCAACAACCAGATCGTCGCCCTCCAGGGCCAGGCCATCGACACCCGCGTGGTCAACACCTATGCCCTCGCGGGCACCTACGAGCTGACCGGCAAGACGCGGCTGAACGCGAGCCTGCAGCGCGTCGACCGCCGCCTGGACAACTCGCTGACCCGCACGGGCGCGCCGGCGGCCGAGGTCCTCACCGCCCGCGATCGGACCCACAGCGCCAGCATCGCCGCCACCTGGGACGCCACCCGCAACATCAGCGTCAGCTGCGGACTGAGCCACGCCAAGCGCTCGGTGGCCGATGGCTCCGCCGCGCTGACCTACCCCTACTCCGTCAACCTCGCGAACTGCTCGGCGCAGGTCGCCCTCAACTTCTGACCCCCCTGCGGCCCGGCGGCCGGCCCTGGCAGGAGCGCCGGCTGCGCGGCCGCACGGGCCTCGGCCCTGCCCTGCAACCCATCGAGATGCTTTGATGCCCACTGTCCTGCTCACCGGTGCCACCGGCTACATCGGCTCCCACACCTGGCTGGCGCTGCTGGCCGCGGGCTACCGCACCGTCGGGGTCGACGACTTCCGCAACAGCTCGCCCCGGGTGCTGGAACGCCTGAAGGAACTCACCGGCTCGCCCATCACCTTCGAGCAGGCCGACGTCTGCGACGCCGAGGCGATGGAGCGGCTGTTCGCGCAGCACCGCCCTGACGCGGTGGTGCACTTCGCTGCCCTGAAGGCGGTGGGCGAGTCGGCCGCCATGCCGCTGGCCTACTACAGCAACAACCTCGGCGGCTTGTGGACGGTGTGCCAGGCCATGCTCAAGCACGGCTGCCACCGGTTCGTCTTCAGCTCCAGCGCCACCGTCTACGGCAACCCGCAGAAGCTGCCCATCACGGAGGACTGCGCGCTGTCGGCCACCAACCCCTACGGCGCGACCAAGCTGTTCGGGGAGCGCATCCTGTCCGACTTGGGAGCCGCCGAACCCGCCTGGGCCACCGCCACGCTGCGCTACTTCAACCCCATCGGTGCGCACGAGAGTGGCCGCATCGGTGAGGATCCTCGCGGCATTCCCAACAACCTGGTGCCCTATGTCGCCCAGGTGGCAGTGGGCCGCCGCCCGCACCTGCAGGTCTTCGGCAACGATTGGGACACGCCCGACGGCACGGGGGTGCGCGATTACATCCACGTGATGGACCTGGCCGAAGGGCATGTGGCAGCACTGCGTCACCTGCTGCAGGAGGGGCGATCGTTCACGGTCAACCTCGGCACTGGCCGCGGCTACAGCGTGCTGGAGGTGGTCAAGGCCTATGAGCAGGCCAGCGGACGGGCCGTGCCGTACCAATTCGCGCCGCGCAGGCCGGGCGACATTGCCTCGTGCTACGCCGATCCGTCCCTGGCCGCCCAGCTCCTGGGCTGGCGTGCCCAGCACGACCTGCAGCGCATGTGCGAGGACAGCTGGCGCTGGCAGCGCGACAATCCGGACGGCTTCGGCGGCCCTGCCTGAGCCCATCCCTTCACTTTCATGCGTCCGATCCCTCGATGAGCACCGCTTCCCCTTCCGTTGTCGTGCAGCCCGTGGTCATGGCCGGAGGCAGCGGCACCCGCCTTTGGCCGCTGTCCCGCGCTGGCTACCCCAAGCAGTTCCTCGTGCTCACCGGCACCCAGAGCCTGTTCCAGGAGGCCGTCGACCGGCTGGGCCGACTGGGGGACGGCGCTGCGATCGCCGCCTCGCCCATCATCGTGGGCAACGAGGAGCATCGTTTCCTCGTGCTCGACCAGTTGCGCGACCTGAAGTGCGACCCCCAAGCCGTGGTGCTGGAGCCTGCCGGCCGGAACACCGCGCCGGCCCTCACGCTGGCCGCGCTGCAGTCCATGGAGTCCGGCCAGGACCCGGTGCTGGTGGTGACGCCGGCGGATCAGACGGTGACGGACGCCCAAGCCTTCGTGCAGCAGCTGCGCGAGGCGGTGCGACTGGCCGCCGAAGGCGGCATCGTCATCCTTGGCATCACGCCCGATCGCCCGGAGACGGGCTACGGCTACATCCGGGTGGCCGAGTCGCGCGTCGGGGCCGAAGTGGCGCAGTTCGTCGAGAAGCCCGATGCCGAGACCGCGCAGCGCTACCTCGCCGAAGGCTGCTACTACTGGAACAGCGGCATCTTCGTGCTGCGCGCCAGCGTGTGGCTGCAGGCGCTGCAGCGTTTCCGCCCCGACATCGCCGACGCCACCCGCGCCGCCTGGGTGGACCGCAAGCGCGATGACCGCTTCGTGCGACCCGACAAAGCGGCCTTCGCCGCCGTGCCCTCGGAATCGGTGGACTACGCGGTGATGGAACACTGCCCCGGCACCGACATCCCCTTGCGCATGGTCCCGCTGGCGGCCGGCTGGAACGACCTGGGGGCGTGGGATGCCGTGTGGCAGGTGGCCCGGAAGAACGAGCAGGGCAACGCCTGCCACGGCGACACCATCGTGCGCGACTGCACCGACACGCTGGTGCATGCCACCAGCCGGCTGGTCGGCGTGGTGGGCCTGAAGGACGTGGTCGTGGTCGAGACGCCCGATGCGGTGCTGGTGGCAGACCGCAGCCGCAGCCAGGACGTCAAGAAGATCGTCGCCGACCTGGACCAGGCTGCCCGCGACGAGAAGAACGTCCACCGCAAGGTGCACCGTCCCTGGGGCTGGTACGACAGCGTCGACCACGGCCCCCGCTTCCAGGTCAAGCGAATCCTGGTCAAGCCGGGCGCCTCGCTCAGCCTGCAGAAGCACCATCACCGCGCCGAACACTGGATCGTCGTCTCCGGCACCGCGGAGGTGACCTGCGGCGAGCGCAAGCTGCTGCTGACGGAGAACCAGAGCACCTACATCCCCCTGGGCGAAGTGCATCGGCTGGCCAATCCGGGAAAGGTGCCGCTGGAGCTCATCGAGGTGCAGTCGGGTTCCTACCTCGGCGAGGACGACATCGTGCGCTTCGACGACACCTACGGTCGCAGCTGACCCGATCTCCCCCGCTTGCGGCGCAGGCCTCAAGCACATGCGCCGCAGCCCGACAAGGGCCTGCAACCAAATCGAACGGTGTCGCACGCCTCACATCCTGTGACCGCGTGCACGGTCGTCAGCCTGAAACAGCATCGACCACCGTCGTCGCCGGCGTAACGGGCTGTTCACGCCGCACGACGCGATGTGCGCATATCGGCAAGAAATACCGGTGTTTTCGCCCGGCATGGATGGTGCGTCCTGCAGGGGACGAGTACAGCCCAACCGACCGACGCTCCCGATGCAGTCACATCTGCGGCGCCGCCTTCATCGCGTTCCGCCTGAAGCCATAACGGCACGCGGCATGCCTGGTTGAAGGCGCCGACACAAAGACTTGCATCCGCGTTCCTCCCGGCCCTCTCAGGGAGCCGGGTCGCAGAGGCTGTGCCAGACGCCGGCGGGAGCGAGGAGCCCCGCCCCTCCGTCCAACGAAACCAACCTGAGATGACGACCTTGACCTTCGCCCACCGCCGCAGCACGCTGGCCACCCTGTTCGCCAGCGCCGCCCTCGCAGCCGCCGTCCCGGCCCAGGCCCAGCTGTTCTCGGTCATCGGGACCGCGCCGTCGCCGGCTCCCGCGCCCGCACCCGCTCCGGCCCCTGCGCCTGCTCCGTCCACATCGACCTCCGGCTCGGCAGCCTCGCTGTCCAGCCGCACCGCCACCGTCAACTACGCCAAGCTCAGCAGCACGCAGCAGCAGGTGGTGGGCAAGTTCGGCTTCGCCATCCTCGGCCTGTACCCCAGCATGGGCAGCTACGCGCAGTGGACGATCAACAACCTGCGCTCCATCAACCCCAACATCAAGATCGCGCAGTACGTGGTGCTCAACGAGCTGGTCGGCAGCGCCGTGTCCACCAGCGACAACTACACCTCCGTCAACGAGGTGAACCGCAACAACTGGTGGGTGAAGTACTCCAACGGCAGCCGCGTTCAGTGGACCAGCCTGTACAACACCTACGAGGTCAACAACACCACCTGGGCACCCACCAACAGCCGCGGTCAGCGCTGGCCCCAGTGGAAGGCCGAGTACGACAGCAACAGCATGCTGAAGAAGGTGTACGGCGTGAACTACATCTTCAACGACAACGTGATGGAGAAGCCGCGCTACGACGCCGACCTGCGCCGCATCGGCTCCAACCAGTCGCGCAACGACCCCACCATCCAGGCCGCCTTCCGCAACGGCTACCGCGCCTACTGGTCCGCCCTGCGCGCCCACAACCCCACGCTCAAGATCATGGGCAACACGGATGGCAACCTGGGCCAGCCGGAATTCGTGGGCCAGCTGGAGGGGGCGTTCCTGGAATGCCAGATGGGCAAGTCCTGGTCGCTGGAATCCTGGGCCGGCTGGCACGAGATGATGAAGCGCTACCGCCAGGTGCTGGCGAACACGAAGTCGCCCAAGGACGTGGTGTTCCAGGCCTGCGGTACCAGTGGCGCCAACGCCGCGCAGGCGCGCTATGGCTTCGCCTCGGTGCTGCTCGAAAACGGCTACTTCGCCTACACCGTCGACGGACAGACCGTGCCCTACTGGGCCGACGAATTCGGCGCGCCCCTGGGCACTCCGGTGGAAGCGCCGCCGACCGGCCCGAAGTCGTCGGGTCTGTGGACGCGCCGCTACTCCAACGGCCTGGTGCTGGTGAACCCGAGCAACAGCACGCTGTCGATGGACGTGGGCACCGGCTACAAGCACATCAAGGGCACCAAGGACCCCGTCGTGAACAACGGCCTGGCGGTGCGCGTGGTGAGCCTGCCCCCGCGCAGCGGCCTCTTGCTGCAGCGCCAGTAACGCCTTCTACCCCTTCCGGCCCACCCGCCGGTCCCCCGAAAAGCCGCCCTCTGGGCGGCTTTTTTTCGTCCTGGTCCGTCCAGCACTGCACGCGCCACGTGTCGGATTTCTCGCACTGGGCATGAAAGTGCGTCCTCACGATACATCCTGTTGCTGCGTGCAGGGTTCGCTCACACAACGCCGCTTCCCGTCACTGACGTGCCTGCCGATGAGGCGGACATCCAGGACCGCTGCGGGGGTGAAGGCCACGAGGCGGTCCGGCAGTGCCGACGGCGTGGGCCCTCCGCTGCCTGCTTGCGCAGGCCCAGTCGATCCGCCCGCTGAACGCACTGCTTCCGTCGTACCCCGCTGTACCCGGGGCGGCTCGTTCAGCGATCCCGACTGCCATGACCTCTTGCCCTGCTCCCCGTGCCCCTCTCCTGGCGGGCCTGTTCGCCGCATGTGCCCTGCTCAGCGCCTGCGGCGGTGGCGGGGGCGGGACTGCCGATGGCACCAAGCAGCCCGAGGCGGCGGCAGCGCCGACGATCGACCCAGTCCAGCCTGCGCCGGCACCTGCGCCAACGGTGGTGCCCGCGCCCGCAGCCCCTGCACCGGCCACCCAGCCGCCCTCGGCAGCCGAAACGCCGGCCCCCGCACCCGCACCCGCACCCGCAC
>OFDC01001178.1_pt1 | contig 14861 bp, 20 predicted proteins | sample 1520941 | NCBI WGS metagenome assembly OFDC01 (sample SAMEA94258168, study PRJEB24077) | hot springs metagenome | biome: Aquatic biome; feature: Water | place: India | collected 2012-12-06 | depth 5 m | reverse complement strand
GCGATCAATGCGGCGCGCACACCGTGCCCTATATCGAGGTCAAGAACCCCAGCGCCCAGATCGAGCACGAGGCGACCACCTCCAAGATCAGCGACGAACAGCTGTTCTACGCAATGCAGCGCGGCCTCGGCGAAGAGGAAGCCGTGTCGCTGATCGTCAACGGCTTCGCCAAGGACGTGCTGAAAGAGCTGCCGATGGAGTTTGCCGTCGAGGCGCAGAAGCTGCTGGCGATTTCGCTTGAGGGGAGCGTGGGGTGAGCCTGACGCCTGCCGATATGGCTAAGCGCACCAACTCCCCTCCCCTTCAGGGGAGGGGCCGGGGGTGGGGTCTATCCGCAAACGCCCTAGCCGAATTGAAGCAACGCGCTCGCGCAATGCGCAACAATCCAACCGAACCCGAAAAGCGCATATGGCGCGAAATCTCGAGAAGCCGGTTCGAAGACAGGAAGTTCCGCCGTCAGGAAGTGTTGGGCCGCTGCATCGTCGACTTCTGGTGCCCTTCAGCCCAGCTCGTGGTGGAAGTCGACGGGGACACGCATTCCGACCCGGATCGCGAAGCCCGTCGCGATGCCTATCTTCAGCAATTCGGCGTCCGGGTGCTGCATGTCAGCAACTCCGACGTGATGAGGAACATTGAAGGGGTGATGCACGTGATTGGTACAGCGTTGCGCGAGGCGGTTAGCCCCCACCCCAACCCCTCCCCTGAAGGGGAGGGGCTAGAATGACCACCCGCAAAACCCTCGCCCTCAACCCCGAGGCTGCCTCCTCTGCCGAAGCCCCCGCGCTCAAGAAGAGGGGCCGTGGGTGGGAGATTTCGGAGAAGCGGCTCGATGCGCTGCACGAACAGGCGCGCGAGCTGCGGCGGCATTCGTCCGAGGCGCACAAGGCGCTCGCCGCGAAGTTCACCGCTGCTGATCTTGGGCGCTACACCTTCAAGCGCCACGCCGTGGTCGGCTCCGCGATCGTCGATTTCAACTGCCACAACCTCGGCCTCGCGCTGGCGATTGACGAGGAGGGGCAGAACGACACCCTCGCCAAGCGCCGCGACAAGAGCCTTGAGAGCGTCGGGATCAAGGTGATGCGCATCGCCGCCAAGGACATCCTCGAAGACATCGACACCGTGCTCAAACAGCTCACCCAGGTGATGCGCGAGCGGATCGAGGAACGCAAAGCCGCCGCCCGTGCGCACAAGGCCGCCAACCCCAAGCAGACCTATTCTCGCCCGAAACCCCGCGCCAATGACGGTGATGGCGAGCGCGCCGGCCGTCCCACCCCCAAGCCCCGGAGTCGCACCTGATGCTAGCCACCCTGATCGCCCCGCTCATCGCCCTCCAAGCCACCGGCGAGGCGCCCGTCGCCATCAAGAACGACGATCCCGAAACCTGGACGGTTGAATACCCGCTGCTGATCCAGCCGCAGGTCGCCAGCTATCGCCGCTGCCTTGCCGTGACCGACCGGCGGATTGCCGGGAAGGCCGATTTCGAAGCGCAGCATGCGGGCGATGTCACCCGCTGCATCAAGGCGCGCGAGACCGCGATTGCCGAAGCCAACGCCGCGCTGACGGGTGCCAAGACCACGCTCTCGCCCGAAGAGGTGGACCAGCTCTTCACCAATATCGGCCGCATCCACGTGGCGCGCGGGCGCGATCTCGACCTGCAATTCAACGACCGCATGATCGGCGCGCAAGCGGCGGCCGAGGCCTATGAAGCAGGCCGGCCCAAGGGGCTGGTAATCGAATTGCGGGACGCCAGCGTGGTCAAGGCCCGCACCGACGCTGCCGCCGCTGCTGCTGCTGCTGCTGCGAACAAGGATAAAGGCAAGGACAAGGACGGCCAGTAATGCTCACCATCGAAAACCTCCACGCCAGCGTTGGCGACAAGCCGATCCTCAAGGGGCTGTCGCTGCACGTCCCTGCGGGCGAAATCCATGCGATCATGGGCCCCAACGGCGCGGGCAAATCGACGCTAGCAAACGTGCTGGGCGGCAAGCCCGGTTACGAAGTGACGGCGGGCAGAGTGCGCTTTACCCCCCCTCCGTTCGCGTCGAGCGAAGTCGAGACGCTGCCTGCGGGGTCTCTCGACTTCGCTCGAGACGAACGGGGTTCGGTCGATCTGCTCAGCCTCGAACCGCACGAGCGCGCGGCGGCAGGCCTGTTCCTCGGCTTCCAATACCCGGTCGAAATCCCCGGCGTCTCCAACGTCCAGTTCCTGCGCGAGGCCCTCAACGCCCAGCGCAAGGCGCGCGGGGAAGAGCCGCTGTCGGGCGGGGAGTTCCTGAAGCTCGCCAAAGAGAAGGCCGCGCTGCTCCAGATGGATATGGAGATGCTCAAGCGGCAGGTGAATGTCGGCTTCTCCGGCGGCGAGAAAAAGCGCGCCGAGATGGTGCAGATGGGCATTCTCGACCCCGCCTTCGCGGTGCTGGACGAAACCGATAGCGGCCTTGATATCGATGCGCTGCGGATCGTCGGCGCTGGCATCAACGCGATCATGCGCGCGCCTGACAAGGCGGTTCTGCTGATCACCCACTACCAGCGCCTGCTCGACGTGGTGAAACCCGACAAGGTTAGCATCCTCGCGGGTGGCCGCATCGTCGAGACCGGCGGGCCGGAGCTCGCGCTGCGGCTCGAGGCCGAGGGCTATGACGCGGTGATGGCGTGATGCTGATTGCCGCCCTGGCCCTTGCCGCCGCTCAGGCAGCCGCCGAGCCGCCGGTCGATAACGAAATCACCGTGATCGCCAACAAGCTGCGCGACTGGCGGGGAAGCTGGAGGCTGCGAAAGGGCGCGGTCACCTGCAAGACCAAGGGCTCAACGGGCGACAAGGCGATCGACGCGATCGGCTGCGATGCAATGGTCGCATGCATCACCCCCCTTGTTCCGCGCTTCGCAGAGATAGAGGCAAGCAAGGCATCGAAGGAAGAAATGTCGCGCCAGGCCAATGCGTTGATGAGTGAAGCGGGCGTCTATGATTGTCTGTTCGCCAAGCGCGAGGCAGGTATAGCCGCGCTGGTCGCCGCACGCCGGAGCAAGCGGACATGACGCTCGCCACCCTCCCCACCCGCCGCGATGAGGCGTGGCGTTATGCCGATGCCGATTACCTCGCCAACGCTCACCCGGACGTGATCAATCACTGGCGCGTGCTTGATGTGCCGGCCGGTGAAACGCGGTTTGAATACACCGCGCACCACACCGGCGAAGGCGCGCCGGGCTTGGTTGACCGCTTGCGCGTACATGTCGGCGCGGGCGGCCGTTTCGAAGCTTTCAAGGTCATCACCGGCGGGAAGTATTGCCGCGTGGAGCTTGAAGTGACGCTGGACGAAGGCGCACATTTTGAATTCGGCGGCGTCACCATCGGCGGCGGCGACAAGACTCTGGAATTCGTCACCACCACGATCCACGCCCACCCCGGCGCGACCTCGAACCAGACGGTTCGCGCGGTGCATTGGGGCCGGGCCACCGGCAATTTCCTGGGCCAGGTCAAGGTCGCCCGCCATGCTCAGAAGACCGACGCCGCGCAGGATTTCAAGGCGCTGCTGCTCGAAGCCGGGGCCAGCGCCAATGCCGTGCCGCAGCTTGAAATCTTCGCGGACGATGTGAAATGCGCCCACGGCGCGACAGTAGGCCAGCTTGATGAGGCGGCGCGGTTCTACATGATGGCGCGCGGGCTCGATCCCGCCACCTCACAGCGGCTGCTGGTACAAGCCTTCATCGGCGATGCCTTTGTCACGCTGAAGGATGCCGACACGCGGGATCGCCTGCTCGAAGCCGCGCTCGAGGCGCTGGAAGGGGCGCAGCTGTGAACGCCCCGGCCGCCATCCAGCGCGACCTGCGTGCTGACTTCCCCGGCATGGTCACCCATGACGGCAAGCCGTGGCACTATCTCGACACCGCCGCCACCGCGCAGAAACCGCGCGCGGTAATCGATGCCATGGCGCGGGCGCTGGGCGAGGATTACGCCACGGTTCACCGCGGCGTCTACACCCGCTCGGCCGAGATGACGCTCGCCTATGAAGCCGCCCGGCGCACCGTCGCCCGGTTCATCGGCGGGCACGAGGACGAGCTCGTTTTCACCCGCGGGGCGACCGAGGCGATCAATCTTGTCGCGCAGACCTGGGGCCGGGCGAACCTCAAACCGGGCGACCGCATCCTGCTCTCGCAGGCCGAGCATCATTCGAACATTGTGCCGTGGCAGATGGTCGCCGAAGAGGTGGGCGCAGTGATCGACGTCTGCCCGCTGACCGCCGATCACCAGATCGATCTCGATGCGGCTGAGGCGATGCTGACCGAGCGTCACAAGCTGGTCGCGCTGGGCCATGTCTCCAACGTGACTGGCGCGCTACTTGATGCGCCGCGTGCCGCCGCTCTGGCACACCGGGTTGGCGCATTGCTGCTACTCGATGGCTGCCAGTCGGCGCCTCATATGCATGTCGATGTCATGTCATTGGCATGTGATTTCTATGTCTTCTCGGCGCACAAGCTCTACGGGCCGACGGGGATCGGAGCGCTGTGGGCACGCAGGGAACTGCTCGCCGACATGCCCCCCTATCAGGGCGGCGGGGCGATGATCGACCGGGTGACCTTCGCCAAGACCACCTACGCCTCCGGCCCGCAGCGGTTCGAGGCAGGCACCCCTGCGATTACCGAGGCCATCGCCTTCGCCGCTGCCGCTGATTATGTCAGCGCCATCGGTCCTGACCGAATTCATGCTCATGAACAGGTACTTGTTGCGCGGCTGCGGCGCGAACTGGGCGCGATGAACGACGTGCACTTGTTCGGCCCCGCCGACAGCGCGGGCATTGTCAGCTTTGCGATCGACGGCATCCACCCGCACGACCTCGGCACGATCCTTGACGAAGCCAATGTCGCGATCCGCGCCGGGCATCACTGCGCCCAGCCGCTGATGGATTACCTCGGCGTCCCCGCCACCGCGCGCGCCGGCTTCGGGCTCTATTCGACCGAGGCGGATATCGACGCGCTCCTCGCCGGGATCGCCCGCACCCGCCGTATTTTTGCAAGAGGATGAGAGCGATGGATAGCTCAGCAAGCCCTTCCGACATGACCAAGCCCCCTCGCGCACGCGTGGAGGACGCGGTCGATCCGGACACTGCCCCTGAGGCACCGCGCACCCGCGACTATCTCGACGGCTTCCTCGCCGCCCGGCCCGAACCCGGCGCTGCGGGCGGCCCGGGCAGCGATTTGCAGGCCGATGTCATCGCGGCGCTGCGCGAAATCTATGACCCGGAAATCCCGGTCAACATCTACGATCTCGGCCTGATCTACGGGGTCGAGGTGGACGATAGCGGCGACGCCACCGTCACCATGACTCTCACCACCCCGCATTGCCCCGTGGCCGAAACCATGCCGGGCGAGGTTGAGCTGCGCGTCTCCAGCGTGCCGGGCATCCGCGATGCCGAGGTTGTGCTGGTGTGGGAGCCCGCTTGGGGCCCGCACAAGATGAGCGATGAGGCCCGGCTCGAGTTGGGAATGCTGTGACGCTGGCACCAGCCTTGACGATTGCGCTCGCCAATTATCGCGACCCGCGCGATGCGGCGGACGTTGTCGCGTTGCTGGATGCCTATGCCCGCGATCCCATGGGCGGCGGCGCGCCGCTGGAGGATGCGGCGAAGGCGCGGCTGGTGGGCGATCTTGCTGCGAACCCGCAGGCGTTCTCCCTGCTCGCCCGGCTGGAAGAAGAGGCGGTCGGCCTCGCCAATTGCTTCATGGGTTATTCGACCTTCGCCGCCGCGCCGCTCGTCAACATCCACGATTTTGCCGTCCTGCCCGGCCATCGCGGTGCCGGGATCGGTAAGGCGTTGATGGCCGCCGTTGAGGCCGAGGCCTTGAAGCGCGGGGCCTGCAAGATCACATTGGAAGTGCTGAGCGGCAATCTTCCGGCGCAGCGGCTCTATGCCGCGTGCGGCTATGGCGATTACCAACTCGATCCCGCCGCCGGACAGGCGCTGTTCTGGCAAAAGAGGCTGACATGACCGATACCACCACCACTCGCCCCGCGCCCAAAGCTGCCGTGATCCTCACGCCCTCTGCCGAAGCCCGGATTGCCGCGCTGATGGCCAAGGCCCCTGCGGACGCCATCGGCGTCAAGCTGTCGACCCCGCGCCGGGGCTGCTCGGGCCTCGCCTATTCGGTCGACTACGTCACCACCGAGGCGAAGTTCGACGAGAAGATCATCACCCCCGGAGGCGTGTTCTATATCGACGGCGCCTCGGTCCTCTATCTCATCGGCAGCACGATGGACTGGCGCGAGGATGACTTTACGGCGGGCTTCGTGTTCGAGAACCCGAATGCCAAGGGTGCGTGCGGCTGCGGCGAGAGCTTCATGGTGTGAAGCCCGCTCGCTTTTGAGGCGTTCATCTGCTAAAACAATGCGATGACGAAACGCCCCAAAGATGACCCGCTCAAGCGGATCGAAGAGCGCAAAGCGCAGCGCGCCCGCGAATTGCAATCGATCATCGACCGCATGACGGGCGAATTGGCGCTGCTCGAAGCGCAGCTTGACGCGACCGAAGATCACGCGCTGCGCACGAAGATCAAGGCCGAGATCACGCACTTTGTATTGGCGCTCGCGAGGTTGGGCCAAGGCCCTCGCCCTAAGCGCCCCAAGCCGCCTGAAAGCGGTCTGCCCGTCCCGGCCGTTCCGCCACAGGGCCCGCTGCCCAAGCAAGGCGGCGCGGCCGCCCCGCTTGAATTCGATAGCTAGGCGATCAGTCGCCCGCTGCCAGCCGCGCGATCAGGCGGCTTTCCAGATCATCGACCTCGCCATCGGCGTCGATCATCTTATCGAGCCATTCGCTCTCGTAATCGGTCACGACTTCGCCTGCGGCCGCCAGCGCCTCATAGCCTGAGCCGGCTGGCTTCTTCTTCCCGAACACCTTGCCGAAGTGGTTCATCACCTGAGGCGCCTCGCGCGCGACGCGGCCCATGAACCGGCCGACATTGGCGGCGTTGTCAGCGACGAAGGCCTCGAGCTCCAGCCTGCGATCATGGCTCAGCTGCGCGTTCTGCAAGGTGAAGCCCTTAAGATAATTGGCTACGCCATCGAGGAACAGATCGTCCCACTCGGGCGCGTTTTCTTCCGCCAGAGTTTCGTCCTTGAGGCGGAACAGCATTTCGGCGTCGCGGCGTGTCACCGCCGCAGGGCCGTGGCCGCCGCTGGCCCAGATCACCCGGCGGATGATCCGGCATTCGGCAGCGCTGATGTGGGTGGCGGAAAGCTCGCCCCCGCAGCGGGTCGGGCCGACACCGGACAGCACCTCGCGCTCGACCACGGCGAGCACATAATTCTTTAGCCGATCGGGGGTGTTCTCGGCACGCTCAAGGATGCGCACCATGCACTCCAGTTCGGCCATGCTCTCAACCACGCCGTCATGATCAATCTGGTCAATCAGCCACTGGGCTTCCTCGTCGCTGCATTGCAGGCGCGGGGGCGTGCCGTTGAGAACGAATTCGCCAATCGCCTCGACAAAGAAATCGCACCACTCGCTGCTGCGTTCCTGCAGCGCGGTGTTGAGCGCAAACAGCGCTTCGGCCTCGGCTCGGGTGATGATGCCATCGCCCCAGCCTTCGCGGCGCAGCGCCAGCAGTTCGTCGGCCGTGATCTGCCCATCGGCGGCAGCGCGCTGCGCGATATCAATGAATTGCGTGGTCATGGCGAGACGTGATCCCCTGAAACATCGGGGGGCTTATGCCACCAACAGGCTTAAGGCCGCGTTACCGCCGCTCGACCTCGCGGATACAGGCGCTCGGGTCGGCGGTCGCCCCGCCTTGCCGCACCCGCGCGGTGACATGCGTCGCGGTCGGCTCGGCCCCGGCGGTGACGGGGTAGAGGTAGATATCCAGCACACAGGTCTGCCCCATGAATTGCAGCTTGCGGGCATCACCCTCGGTCAGATCGATGCGGGCAGCACCAAACCGCCGGGTGAGCGCGTTGGCGGGGGAGCCGATCACGCCTTGGAGGCCAGCGGCGGCCATGACTTGCGGCACCACCACGATGCTGCTGCGCGGCGCATTGGTGCGGGGTGCAGGCCGCTCCGGGCTGCCGCTGGAACAGCCTGCCAGCCCCAGCATCAGGAGGCTGGCAGCGAAAAACGACCATGAAGGCTGGCGGCTCATGCCAAAAGCTGATGCGTGGCCCCGCGTGCGAAGTCAACGCGACAAGCAGGGGCATCGCACAGATGCTTGGCGTGAGGGCCGAAGGCGGCTAGGCGGCAGCAGCCTCGCAACCAAGGAACGTGCCTGTGACCAAGCCCACCGCCCCCCGCTATGATGTCATCGCTATCGGCAATGCCGTGGTCGATGTGATTGCCTCGTGCGAGGAAGAATTGATCGATGAGCTTCAGCTCAACCGCGGCGGCATGACCCTGATCGACGAGGCGCGCGCCGATGAGCTTTATGAAGCCATGCCGCCCGCGCGCGAGCTTTCGGGCGGTTCGGCGGCGAACACGCTCGCGGGCCTCGCCACGCTGGGCCTGCAATGCGCCTTCATCGGCCAGGTCGCCGACGATCAGCTTGGCAAGGTGTTTCGCCACGATATGCGCGCGACTGGCATTGACTTCGATACCCCTGCGCGCAGCGGCGAGCCTGCCACGGGCCGCGTGCTGATCTTCGTGACCCCCGATGGCGAGCGCACGATGAACACCTTCCTCGGTGCAGGCCAATTCCTGCCCGCCGCCGCGCTGGATGAGGAGCTGATCGCGAGGGGGGCGATCCTCTATCTCGAAGGCTATCTGTGGGACCCGGAAGAGCCCCGCCGCGCGATGCGCCGCGCCATCGAGGTTGCGCGCGATGCAGGCCGCAAGATCGCCTTCACCGCGTCCGAAAGCTTCGTGATCGAACGCCACGGCGATGATTTCCGCGCGATGATCGAGGACGGCGTGATCGACATCCTGTTCGTCAATGAAAGCGAACTCGCCACCCTGACGGGCGAGGACGATTTCGAAGCGGGCCTCGCCGCGGTTGCGGGCAAGGTGCCGGTGTTGGTCGCTACCCGGTCCGAGAAAGGCGCGGTCGCGATCGCCCACGGCGAGCGCGCCGAGGTTGCCGCGGTGCCGGTGATCAAGGTGGTCGACACCACCGGCGCGGGCGACCAATTCGCCGCCGGGTTCCTGTCAGGCTATGTCAAGGGCGAGCCGCTGACGCGGTGCCTCAAGCGCGGGGCGATATGCGCCTCGGAAGTGATCGCGCACTACGGCCCGCGCCCTGAGGCGGACATGATCGCGCTGATGGCGGAGCGGTTGTAAGGCTCCTTCCGGTTTGCTTTCAGGCGGGCAGAGCCGCGGCTTTGCGCTTTGGCTTGCCCGCTTCCCAACCCATCCACGCCGCTGCGCCGCCTGCCGCAATGCCCAGCGCCAGCGTCACCGCCTGAGGAAGCGCCGCATAGGCGGCAAAGCCCGCCGTGATCGCAGGCACGAAGGGCGCAAACCACATCACCACGCCCTGGAACGCGGTGAACCCCGCCGCCACCAGCCACGGCGAGCCATGCTTGCGGTTCATCGCCCACAGCACGAGCGCGAACGCCGCGACCATCAGGTCGCTGATCAGGATGGTGTCGAGGATCGCTTGCGGAAAGTCACTCCCGATCACGTTCATCCAGGGCAGATAGTCCAGCATCACCCGGCTGAACGGGCTTTCGAACAGGATCATCGGGGTCGCCAGCATGTAGCCCGCATGGAGCTTCACGTTGCGGCGGTACTTGAGCGCGCAATAGAACAAGGTCAGGTAGGCGGCGATGGCGATCCCCATGCCGATCCCGAAGGACGGGCCGAGCGCCATCGTCACCGGGCCTTTCCCGGCGGCGTAATTGCCTGCGGTCAGGTTGATGATCATCACGAAGCCGAAGATAAGGAACGGGAACAGCACAAAGCTCGCCCGCCCCATCCAGCGGTGCAGCGCGATGGCGCGGCGCTGCACCACGACCTGCTGCACGATCAGCAGAACCAGCCAGGTCATCGACGAGATCGCGTGGACGTGGAAGGCCAGCGGGATCGCCTCGCTCGCCCCGAAATAGCTTGCCCAGAAGCCGGTCATGATGACCAGCAACACGAACCCGACGAAATACGGTGCATAGCGATACGGCATCGAGATCCCCCTCCTCGATTGCGACCGGAGGGATTGCTAGCACGGACATGCGCGCAGCGCAAAACCGCCAGTCAGACCGTCACTCGTCCGGGACGTAACCCGCCTTGCGCAAGGTCACCATGTAGGCTGCGATCTGGTCGATCTGCGGGCGGGTGAGGGTGAAATCCATCTGCTCGGGGTAATTGTGCGCCTCGGCGAGCCAATAGGCCAGCGACTTTTCCGACAGGCCCCGGCGGTTGGCAATTGCGGCAAAGCTGGGCGAGGCCGGGTTGGGCGACAGGAACGGCGGCTCAACCGCGTGGCACCCGCCGCAGGCTGCCTCGACGAAGGCCGGTGCGCGGGTGTCTATGGAGGGCGAGGTCGCCTTACCCACCATCGGCGGCGGGTTGTCGGTTCCGGGCGCGGTGGTGCAGGCGGCGAGCGCCAACAAGGCGAACGGGGCGAGAAGGGTAAGGCGATGGGTCATGCTGGCCTTATCCTCTCTGTCCGCCCCGCTTTCCTTGATCGGGATCAATTTTTCCGAAGCGGCTTGATCATAAGGCCTATCTCACGGCCACTTTCAGAGGAAGGTGCCCAGATAGATTGGGACCGCAAGCAGGTGGCAAACAATCACGTACGTCACCCCAGCGAAAGCTGGGGCCCAAGGCCTCATACTACAGCGCTTGCGGCTCTAGGTCCCAGCTTTCGCTGGGATGACGAGATGCAGCTATTACTGCGCGCCCTCTCGGGCCACTTCGCGCCAGCCGATGTCGCGACGACAGAAGCCAGAAGGGAAGTCAATGGCGGCGACTGCGGCATAGGCGCGAGCCTGCGCTTCGGTTACGTTGACGGCCATGGCCGTCACATTCAGCACCCGGCCTCCATTTGCCACAAGCGCGCCATCGTTCAGCGCGGTGCCAGCATGGAAAACCTTGGCGCCGTCAGCTTCGGCCTCTCCAAGATCAATCGTGCCGCCCTTCTCCGGGGTGCCGGGATAACCCGTCGCCGCCATCACCACGGTGAGCGCGGTCTCGTCGCGGAGGGAGACCTCGGTGCCCTCCAGCGTGCCCCGCGCACAGGCGAGCATCAGCGTCACCAGATCGCTCTCCAGCCGCATCATCAGCACCTGGCATTCGGGATCGCCGAAGCGGGCGTTGTATTCGATCAGCTTGGGGCCTTGCTCGGTCAGCATCAGCCCCGCGAACAGCACCCCTACGTAGGGCATGCCGTCCGCACGCATAGTGGCGACCGTGGGCGCGATGATTTCGGCCATCACCCGCGCTTGCAATTCGGGCGTCAGCACTGGGGCGGGGGAATAAGCGCCCATCCCGCCAGTGTTCGGCCCCACATCGCCGTCGCCCACGCGCTTGTGATCCTGCGCCGAGCCGAAGGGGACGATGGTCGTGCCGTCGGTGAGCGCGAAGAAGCTCGCTTCCTCGCCCACCATGAACTCCTCGATCACCACCTGCGCGCCCGCGCCGCCAAAGGCCCCGCCGAACATGTCAGCGAGCGCAGCCTCGGCCTCGGCCAAGTCGGTTGCGATAACGACGCCCTTGCCCGCAGCGAGGCCATCGGCCTTCAGGACATAGGGCGGCTGGAACCGGGCGAGCGCTGCGCGGGCTTCTTCGAGCGAGGACGTGCGCACATATCCAGCAGTCGGGATCCCGGCGCGGGCGCACAGATCCTTGGTGAAACCCTTGGAGCCTTCGAGCTGGGCGGCTGCTTTGGAAGGCCCGAACACCGGCACTCCGGCAGCGCGCAAGCTGTCCGAAAGTCCATCCACCAGCGGCGCCTCGGGGCCGATCACGACAAGGCCGATGGCGCGGGCTTGGCAGAAAGCAATCACGGCGGCGTGGTCGGTCACGTCCAGCGGCACGATCTCGGCTTCCTCGGCGATGCCGGGACTTCCGGGGGCAGCGTAAAGGCGCGTGCAGGCGGGGGATTGCGCCAGCTTCCACGCCAGCGCATGTTCGCGGCCTCCCGAACCCAGAAGCAGGATATTCATGGCCCCTCCGCCCAACTCCGATACCGATGGCGGGCTGGTAGCGCGCGAACGGCAGGGCGACAACGCCCAGCCCCTCACCATCAGCGAGATATCCGCGCTGCTGAAGCGCACGGTCGAGGATCGCTTCGGCTTCGTACGGTTGCGCGGGGAATTGTCGGGGGTAAAGCGCGCGGCCTCGGGGCATTTCTACTGCGCACTCAAAGATGAAAGCGCGGTGATCGACGGGGTAATGTGGAAGGGCAACGCCCAACGCCTCAATTTCCGCGCGGAAGACGGGCTGGAGGTGATCGCCACGGGCAAGCTGACCACCTATCCGGGGCGCTCGAAATACCAGATCGTGATCGACAGCATGGAGTTGGCAGGCGAAGGCGCGCTGCTGGCCTTGCTGGAAAAGACCCGCGCGCGGCTGGCAGCAGAGGGCCTGTTCGCGCCCGAACGCAAGCGGGCATTGCCCTATCTGCCGCGCACCATCGGTGTGGTGACTTCCCCCACCGGGGCGGTGATCCGCGACATTTTGCACCGGTTGGCGGATCGCTTCCCTTCCCACGTGCTGGTGTGGCCCGTGCTGGTGCAGGGGCAGGGCGCGGCGGAGCAGGTGGCGGCGGCGGTGCGCGGGTTCTCGGCGATAGCCCCCGGCGGCCCCATCCCGCGCCCCGATGTGGTGATCGTCGCGCGCGGGGGCGGGTCGATCGAGGACTTGTGGAGCTTCAACGAGGAAATCGTGGTCCGCGCCATCGCCGAATGCACCATCCCGGTGATCAGCGCCGTGGGCCATGAGACCGACACGACGCTCGCCGATTTCGCTGCCGACCGCCGCGCGCCGACACCCACGGCTGCGGCCGAAATGGCGGTGCCAGTGCGCGCCGATCTCGCATTAACCCTCGCCGATCTTGCCGCCCGCCAGCGCCGCGCGGTCTATCGCCCCGTCGAGTTGGGGCGCGAGCGGCTGGCGGCACGCGCCCGGCTCATGCCCCGGCCCGAGAACCTGCTCCAACCGCAGGCCCAGCGGCTTGATGACCTTGCCGAACGCCTGCGCCGCGCGCTCGGCGACCGTTCGGCCAAGGGCCGCGAGCGGCTGGCGGGGACGGCGGCGCGGCTCTCCCCCACCCTCCTCACCCGCACCGCTAGCGAGGCCCAGCGCAAGTTGGAGCGTGCAAGGCTCACGCTGCCCCTCATCGAGCGGCCGCTGAGGGACGGCAAGGATCAGCTCGCCGCGCTCACCCGCGTCATGAGTCAGCTCCACCCGGAAAAGCCGCTGGAGCGGGGCTATGCGATTATCCGCAATGCGGGCGGCAAGGCGCTCACCACCCGCGCCGAAGCTGCGAGCGAACCGGCGCTTGTGCTCCAGTTCCGTGACGGGCGCTTGGATGCGGTGCCGGCCGGGGCCGCGCCGCCTGCTCCGTCCCGCGCGCCAAGCCCCCGGCGCGCCCCGCAATCAGGCGCGCGCCAAGATGATTTGTTCGGTTAGCCCCAAGCTGCTATGTTGCTCCCATGCTGATGTCATCCTCCGATAAGGCCGCCAAGCTCTATTACGGGCCCTCCAGCTTCCGCGTGCTGCGCCCCGGCGCGCATGTTTATTGCGCCGTGAGCGGGGAAGCGATCCCGCTCGCCGAACTGCGCTATTGGAGCGCCGAGCGGCAGGAGGCCTATGCCTCGTGCGAAATCGCCACCCGCCGCCTGCTGGGTCTCGATCCCGCGTGAGCCCCCCGCTCCTCGGCCTCCCGCGCCGGGGCTGACACAGGTGTGCCACGCAGATGTATCGCATGCTGCTTCTCGCCATCGTCGTCGTCGGCCTCGCCCCCGGCACACTGATCCGCACCCCGACGGGCTTGCATAGCGATGTCGCGGTGGTCGCGGTCACCCCGGTCACCAGCCGCGAGGGGGTGGAGGGCGCGCTCACGCTCACAGGGGCGTGGGAGCTGTCCTCGGCGCATGGCTGGTTCGGCGGCTTTTCCGCGCTGGTGGCCAGCGGCCCGGACAGCCTGATCGCCGGAAGCGACCGGGGTTGGCTGCTCGATCTTGATCTGAGCGGAGCCGCGCCCGCTGCCGTGCCGGGCAGTTTCCGCTTCATCGGCCAGCGTGTGAGCTCCCGCGAGGAGATTGTCGATCTGGAGGCACTCGCGCGCGATCCTGCCACAGGCACGCTGTGGGCCGCGTTCGAGAACTTCAACCTCATCACCCGCATCGGTGCGGATGGCACGCGCGATAATCGCAAGCCTGCCGCCATGCGCGATTGGAGCAAGAACAGCGGACCAGAAACGATGGCACGGCTTGCGGGCGGGCGTTTCCTGATCCTTGCCGAAGGGGAGGAGCGATCCGGCATGGTGGATCGCCCGGCGTTGCTGTTTGCCACCGACCCGGTGGCCAGCCCGCGCCCACCGCTAGCGTTCCGTTTCGTGCCTGAGCCCGGTTATGATGCCGTGGATGCGACCCAGCTTCCCGATGGCCGGTTGCTGATCCTTTTGCGGCGGGTAACCTACACCATCCCCGCCGAGTTCAGCACCGCGATTGCGCTGGCCGATCCCGCAGCGATCCGTCCGGGCAAGCCATGGCGTGCGCGGGTGATCCAGCGCCTGTCAGGGGACGTGTTCGGTGACAATTTCGAAGGGATCGCCTTCATCCCCGATCCCGCTGACCCGGCGCGCGGCGCGGTGTGGGTGATTGCGGACGACAATTTCTCCGCCTTCCAGCGCAATTTGCTGGTGAGGTTTAGTTGGAATGGGCAGACCCCCCGCCCCGCCTCCCCACCCGGCCACCAATGATACCATCAGGCTATGGTGGCCGG
>OFDC01001177.1_pt1 | contig 14876 bp, 19 predicted proteins | sample 1520941 | NCBI WGS metagenome assembly OFDC01 (sample SAMEA94258168, study PRJEB24077) | hot springs metagenome | biome: Aquatic biome; feature: Water | place: India | collected 2012-12-06 | depth 5 m | reverse complement strand
GGCAGCAGGCAGCAGGCAGCAGGCAGCAGGCAGCAGGCAGCAGGCACGCCGTGAGCGAGGGCCGGCTGCGCCCTATTCGAGCGTTCAACGCATCGGGCAGTTTTCGAGGGCGTTTGAAGCCGCTCGCGAGCGGCCCGTTTCGATCGGTCAGGTGGGATCGGTCAGGTGGGATCGATCCGTCGAGATAGATCAGTTTTTGTAAGGCGGCCTGTGCGGCGGTCCGGCGTTTGTCGCGGCTGTTTTTCGTCATGGGCAAACCACGAGCGGGAGACTTGCGGGTATGGACAAGAGACTTGCGGATCATTTGGAAGGTGCCGCATCACGCGTGGATCGGCGTTTGCCCGTCACCGTGCTTTCGGGCTTTCTTGGCGCGGGCAAGACCACGCTGCTCAACCATGTCTTGAACAATCGTGACGGCCTCAAGGTGGCGGTGATCGTCAACGATATGAGCGAGGTGAATATCGATGCCGATCTCGTCGAAAAGGGCGGCGCAAATCTCTCGCGCACCGATGAGATGCTGGTCGAGATGTCGAACGGCTGTATCTGCTGCACGCTGCGCGATGATCTTCTGAAGGAAGTGCGCCGGCTCGCAGCAGAACGACGCTTTGACTACCTGCTGATCGAATCGACCGGCATCGCCGAGCCGTTGCCGGTCGCCACGACTTTCGAATTCCGCGATGAGGATGGCCACAGCCTTTCCGATGTCGCGCGCCTCGACACGATGGTGACGGTGGTCGATGCGGCGCACCTTCTCAGGGACTATTCCTCTCATGATTTTCTTAAAGATCGCGGAGAGGTGGCCGGTGACGAGGATGAGCGGCCGCTGGTTCAACTTCTCGTCGATCAGATCGAGTTCGCCGACGTGATTATTCTGAACAAGATAGATGTGGCAAAACCGCAGGATGTCGAGGCCGCGCGCGCCATCGTCCGATCGCTCAATGCGGATGCCCGCGTGATCGAGACGAGCCATGCCCAAGTTGAGTCTCGCGATATTCTCGACACCGGGCTTTTCAACTTCGAGACCGCGCACCGTCATCCGACGTGGTTCAAGGAGCTGAACGGCTTCAAGGATCACAAGCCCGAGACCGACGAGTACGGAATATCTAGCTTCGTCTATCGGGCCCGCGGTCCGTTCGAACCCGCGAAGCTTCACGCCTTCTTGAACAGATCCTGGCCGGGCGTCGTTCGCGCCAAGGGCTTCTTCTGGCTCGCCACGCGCCCGCAGTGGGTGGGTGAACTGGCGCAAGCTGGCGCGCTCGTACGGCATGAGGCAATCGGCTACTGGTGGGCGGCCGTGCCGAAGAAGAATTGGCCGCAAGATGACGATCTCGTCGGGCGTATCAACAAGACTTGGCACAAACTCTGGGGCGACCGGCGCCAGGAGATCGTTTTCATCGGGACGCGGGAAATGGACAAGGCGGCGATGCTGGCCGCGCTCGATGCTTGTCTCTTGAAGCTGCCCGAGGATGGCGCGGTCGATACGGCGCAATGGGCCAAGCTGCCCGATCCGTTTCCTGAATGGGCGCGCGATGCGGCGTAATGAATTGCGCCAGGGCGCTGTGTTTGCCCTGGCGCATCTTTGTTCATAGTTGCCGCTTCATAGGCGCTGAACGCGCCGGTAAAGCACCACGAGATAGAAGAAGATGAACATATAGTAGAAGGTTTCAGTCATCTCGCTCGGGCGTGCGACCAAGTCGGGCACGAGATCGTTTTTCTGCAGCCGGTCTATGACCTTGAAAACGACCGCGCACAGTGACACCGGAAGCAGGGCGATCGGTGGCGTCAGAATCGCGATCAAATCGCCGCCGATGGGGCCGCGTGCCTTCACGACAAATGGTGCAACGATGCCGCCCAGTACGATCGCAAGCTCAAGAACAAGCTGGGGTCCTTGGTTGAAGTAGTACGACGTGTTGTGAAGGTTGGTCTCGTCCTGCCGATTGATGCTCGACCACGTTTCTGGTGTGGCCCATTGAAAGAAATGCTGCCCCCAGCTTTCTTCCTCACCGGCGATATAGAAGCACGCGACGGCGAACGCGATGACGGCACCGCGGAGATAGGCGATGCGCCGGGTTTGCTCCATGCGGAGGATCCGGAGACAGAAGAGAACTCCGATCGCAGGCAGCAGGAAGTGAGAGCGCTCCAGATATCCGAAGTGCTCTGGCAGGAAGTGGCTGATGTAGTAGTCGGGTGCCAGCGCGTAGGTGACAAGCGCAATGACGGCCACCGCTGGCGGAATGGCCCACCACCAGACCTCACGGGGCGAAGGCCCCCACAATGCCGCGGGTGGATAGCCATGGGTGGCGCGTTGGCGAAACTCATTCGTCATTCCGCCCTCCGCTTGATCACGAGCGGCGGGCGAGGAGCGGCTGGCGTGGTTTTAGGGAGCAGATAGAGCACGCCGACGAGCGGGGGGAGCAGCAAGCACCAAGCTGCCCATGACGACATATTTCTGTTTCTGCCTTTGGCGAGGATGGCGCCGGCGATTGCGGATGTGAGCGCAACGGCGCCCCATATGACGATTTCAATCATGTGCGAGTTCTTTCAACGGATGATGCGAACGTTTCGAAGCAAGACCCACGTCATGGCAACGCTATTCGGCGTCTCGAACCGAGAGATGGAACGAGATGCGGCTGATAGGCCATGAAGGGTGAGAAAACGTCAGGTCGCCGGTGGACCGCGCGGTGGGTTGGCCGGATCGCGGGTTTGATGCGTGATCGAGAGGAAAGGCGTCGCGTGCGGCTCTGACGAGTGCCGATCCGGTTTGGGAAACTCCGCGTGCGCAACGTCGGCCGGCCCGCTTTCGAACTTGATCGTGCTGAGGCGCTGGCAGAAGGCTTTGGGGACTTCTTCGTCAAAGCGGTCTTCGCCCTGTGGGCGCGTCTTGGCATATGCGCCATCTGCGTCGGCGGTGCCGATCAGGACCTGAAGATCCGGTGCGGCTTCAGCCGGAGGCGAAGCTGCAGCGGCAACTGCGACCAGGAAAATCGCCAGCAATGTTCGTAGGATCGACAGCCGAGTGTCCTCAGATTGGAGAGCGGCCCGCTTGTGCCAGCGACAAGGTGCCTAAATTAAGGAAATTGCGATCAAATGATTGCCGGAGACAGGCCGGCGCCTGTCTTTTCGAGCGGATTTCTTTGCGCCAATTGGCCGATTTCGTGCTCGGGCGCCTTCTTGGAGACCATGTGCGTTGATCTCGTTCCGGCCGGCCATGCATCTCCTCAAAAAAGCGTGCGGCTGGCAAGAGCCGGAGCTGGAAGCGACCGCATCTGAGCGCTGGGTCATTGCTCCGGGCGACAAGCGGTATATTCAACCTGCGAAGTTCCTGCCGGGGCAGCTCGAGCGTATCCGGGCGGCAGAGTTCGGTAGCGTCGAAGAGGTCGTACGCGACCTGCGCGGTGACTTCGAGGCGACCCAGGGGCCGACACTGGGCTTCAGGCTCAAGCATGTCGATTTCGTCGATGGGGTGCTCTATGCGCCGGGTGCGTTCAAGCATCTGCGGCGGCGGCGGCATAAGTACCCCGCTTATGTCATCCCCGCCGAACGGGTCAGTGGGGCGCTCTACGAGAGCTGGATCGGCAACACCTGGTTCGGCACCTGGCTTTGCGAGGATTGCCTGACCTATCCGCTCGCCGAGCAGTATGGGGCTCCAGTAACGACTGCGCCGCCACCGCAAGGGCATGTCGCGACTTACGAGGTCAAACTCGGACACCGTCCGCGCCGGATCGAGCGATCTCATTTCGACGAGCTCATTTTGTTCAGCGACGGGGCGCACAATGCGCACCGGAAAGCGCGAGCCGATCAGCTGCGCACTCGCATCGTCGCCGGCGTACCGGTTCAAACGAGCCCGGGGGTTTTTCTGCTCCGTGGAAACTCCGGAATGCGCCGGCTGCTGCTCAACGAGCGGGAGATCGCTGACAAGGTTGCAGCCATCATCGGGTTTCGCGTTCTCGATCCGATGAAAAGCACGGTTGACGAGATCATTGCGGCTTGCGCGGGGGCCCGCGTTGTGATGGGCGTTGAGGGGAGCCAGCTGGTGCACGGGCTAATGGCGATGCCGCCGGATGCGACCCTGTTCGTGATCCAGCCGCCGGATCGAACAGTCTCCGCACTCAAGGTGATAACAGATCGCCAGGGGCAGGGTTTCTCATTCGTGGTGGGGACGGGTAGCCAAGACGGCTTTTCGGCAAGCTGGGACGAAATTGAACGCACATTCAACTTGGTTTTAGACTGATTTATTCTTCTTCATAACGTGTTAGGGGGTCTCGCCATTTTCATTTGATTGAGTGTCTCCCTGGTGCGCATTTTTTCAACCTGGGCTTGCTCTCCGTGTTTACTTAGTTGCGCGATGATGCGCCGGAAACGCAGGTTTTTCCGTACGCGAATTGAAAATTATTCTATTATACCGAAGTTTATACCTCTGCGTTAGTATGCAGGGGTGTAGCTACCTATGTAAGCGTGCGCCCAAAGGGGAGAGATACTGGGCGAATGACGGATACGTTGTTTAGTCTTGTCCGCGGCGACTATGAACGACACGGCGGGTCTCTTGCCAGCACCGCTTTCTTGTCGTTGTGCGTCTACCGCTTCGGTCGGTGGGGCCTTGCACTGCCGAGTCCGATCGCGCGCAACGTGGTCAGTAAGGTTTATGGCGTCATCAACTTCGTCGTCGCCAACGTGACAAAGATCTGGATCCCACCCCAGGTGCAGATCGGCAAAGACTTTCACATCATTCATGCGGAAGGTTCTCTCTCGATCCATCCCGATGTCGTCATCGGCGACAGGCTCGGCGTCATGCACAACGTGACCATCGGGACGAATATGGATAAGGCGTGCCCGGTTATCGGGAACGATGTTTTTATCGGGGTGAATTCGACCGTGCTCGGCGGGATAAAGGTAGGCGATCGCGTGCGCATTGCCGCCAACACCGCTGTGACGACCGACGTACCTTCGGATTCGATCGTCGTCGGGTCACCGGCCAAGATCTATCCGCGGCTTGCTCCGATCATGAGCAAGAGCGCCGCAACCGAAGCGGCTTGAGGCGAGTCCAACGGCACTTGTGACGAATACCGGAGAAACGGCCGTGAACGCGCTGACGACAAATTTCTATCAGCTGCTCGCGGACAATCTCGGCCTGCGTCCGAACAAGACGGCGTTGGTGGATGCCGACCGTTCCGCGACTTTTGCTGAAGTCGCCGCCGAGGTCGATCGGATCGCTGGCTATCTTCAGGCCCAGGGCATCCAGCCGGGCGATCGTATCATCGTTCATCTGCGCAAGCGCATTGCCGAGGTCACGACGATGTTCGCCGCCTCCAAGGTCGGCGCGGTTGTGGTCAACGTCAACGTCCAATGGACGCTCGAACAGTTTGCTTACGTCGCCGACGATTGCGGCGCGCGACTCGCGATCGTGGAGCCGAGGACGGCCAAAGCACTTGCGGCTGCGCCGCTGCCCCGGTCTGTCTCACGCGTGCTGGTGGCGGGGGAGGCTCCGGATACCTCCGGCTTCGACGGCTGGGCGGTCGCGATGGCGTGCTCCGAGGGCTCGGAAGTCCCGCGCCTCGATAGCGAACTCGCGATGATCATCTATACGTCGGGCTCGACCGGAAAGCCCAAGGGCGTGATGCTGAGCCACCGCAACATCGTGGCTGGCGCCCGCTCCGTGGCGCGTTATCTCAAGCTCGGCGAGGATGATCGGTTGCTGAGCGTGCTCCCGTACAGTTTCGACTACGGGCTCAATCAGCTGACCACGATGATGCTGGTCGGCGGCATGGTGGTGCATCAGCCCGTCGTCATGGCGGCCGAGATCGTGAACGCGCTTGAGAAGCACGCGATCACCGGGCTCGCGGCGGTTCCTCCGCTCTGGGGACAAATCGTCCGGCTGCTCGACGAGAGCCCTCGATCGCTTCCGGCGCTGCGGCGGATCACGAATTCCGGCGGCAAGGTGCCGTCGAACATTCTCGAGCGTATGCCTGCGGTGTTTCCGAGCGTCGATGTCGTGCTCATGTACGGGCTGACGGAAGCTTTTCGTTCCACCTATCTCGCACCCGACAAATTCGCGCGGAAGATGGGCTCCATCGGACGGGCAATTCCTGGCGCCGAAGTTTACGTCATCAAGCACGGCGAAGGCGTCGCCAAGCCCGGCGAGCAGGGCGAGCTGGTTCATCGCGGATCACTCGTCAGTCTCGGCTATTGGGGAAAGCCCGATGTGACGGCCGAAAAAATTCGGCCCTGTCCTGAGCTTTCTTCTTTGATCGGAGACGAGCCGGTCGTTTACAGCGGCGATACCGTGAAGATCGATGCGGATGGCGATCTCTGGTTTGTTTCGCGCAACGACGCCATGATCAAGACGAGCGGATTTCGGTTAAGCCCCGAGGAGGTGGAGGATCTGGTCCACCGCAGCGGCATGGTGGGAGACGCGGTCGCTTTCGGCGTCGCCGACGACGAGCTTGGCGAGGTCGTTCATGTCGCGGTTACGCCGCTCGATGGCTATGACGAGCGGGTGCTGATCAAGCACTGTCGGCTGGTGATGCCGCATTACATGATACCGCGGCAGGTTCATGTTTGGCGTGGAAGTATGCCGCGCACGTCGAGTGGGAAGTTGGCGCGGCCGGATATCGTCGCAAAGTGTCGCGAACAGCTGTCGCGAGCGGTACCACGTGACTCTCATACGGGGATGAGCCAGCCACTGGCTGGTTGAAGGAAAGGGGTGGAGGGAACGCCGTGAAACTGACCGAGATGAAATTAATCACGTTTCTCAATGGAACGTTGAAGATCGATGAGGAGCTGGCTGCCGATACCGAACTCTTCTCTTCGGGCGCGCTCGATTCGGTTGCGATGTTGCAGCTCATCACGTTCGTCGAGGAAGAGGCGGGAATTCGCGTGCGGCCGGAAGACGTCACGCTCGACAACTTCGATTCAGCAACCCGGATCGTGCGCTTTGCAGAAAGCCAATCGTGACATGGCTGGTGGCATTGCCACCATCGATCAGCAACTCGAGAATGCCGCACGTGCTTTCGGTACGCCCACGTATGTCTATTTCACCGATGCGATCGAGGCGCGCGTTCAACGGTTGCAGGCTGCGTTCGGAGGAAGGTTTGCGCTGAGCTATGCGGCCAAGAGCAACCCCAATCCGGGGTTGCTTTCCTGGCTGAAGGCTCATGTTGCGTTTCTAGACGTCTCGTCGATCGGCGAGCTTCGGATCGGGATCGGGGCCGGATGGGATGCCAAACGGGCAAGCTTCACTGGACCTGGCAAGCGTGAGTTCGAGCTTCGCGAGGCCATTGAAAGCGGTGTCGGAGAGCTGGTGGTCGAATCCGTGCGCGAGGCGATCGCGGCGGACCGGATCGCGGCGCTACTCGGGCGGGTGCAGGACGTAATGATCCGCATCGCTCCCGCGCGGGTGCCGAAGGGTTTCGGAGACCAGATGGCGGGGCGCCCGGTGGCATTCGGGATCGACGTCGAATGCATGCACGAAGAGCTGCCGCAGATCTTCGCGCTGGCGAACCTCCGCGTCATGGGTCTTCATATCTATTCCGGAACCCAGTGCCTCAAGCCGGACGCGGTCTCGGAAAACTATCGAAATTTCATCGCAGTGTTTCGGGAAGTCTCGGAGCGCTATGGGCTCAGTCCCGAAAAGCTCGTGTTCGGATCCGGTCTCGGCATTCCCTATCACAACGGAGATGAGCCGCTCGATCTGGAGGCGGTGGCGAGCGGAATTGTGGACGAGCTCGACGCGCTCAAGAGTGAGCCGCGGTTTTCGGGTACGCAGCTCGTGCTGGAACTTGGCCGGTATCTGGTCGGTGAAGCCGGCTATTTCCTGACCCGCGTGATCTCCGTGAAGGCGTCGCGCGGGAGCCGGATCGCGATCTGCGACGGGGGCATGAACAATCACCTGCCCGCATCGGGCCATTTCGGGATGGTCATTCACCGAAATTATCTCATGCACAAAGTGAGCGGTGGCGATGCGGCCATCGAAAAGGTCGATCTCGTCGGGCCGCTCTGCACCTCGATTGACCGGCTGGCCAGCGGGGTCATGCTACCGCGGGTGGAGGAGGGAGATCTCATTGCCGTGCACGGCAGCGGGGCCTACGGCCTGACCGCAAGCCCCATTCATTTCATCAGTCACGCCGCCCCGCGCGAGGTGCTCGTCGATCAATATGGGCAGCATGACGTGACGCGGGTGTTCGGCGCGGTCTGATCGCGCAGCATTGCGCTGGTACGATCTATCGATCTGGGGCGCACGTATCCACATACGCTGGGCGTATGATGTTTAGCTATTGATTTTGTTGGAAAAGTTGGTTGCGGGAGGGCGCAACCATCAGAACTTGCGGACGCAAAAAAGCCGCCCGGTTGGGGCGGCTGATCTACGCGATTTGGCATCGCAATTTGAGATGGTTGCGGGGGCACGCAACCATCTCAACTTGCTGTTTCGGGCCGCTGCATGAGGGTTTGAATCGTCGACTGCCTCCGAAGTTGGAGGCCACACGTTCGAAACGTGTCGGGTGCGCCAGGTTTTCTCCTACGACACAATGCGATAGCGACCGGGGTCCGCAGGCGCGGCTTTCTGAAGCGGTGCTCTCCGTCAACCCGGGTGGCGGGCCATGAAATCGAGGATCAGTCCGGCCAGTTCGTCTTCTTCTCGTCCATGACGAAGTGCCCGGCATCGAGCTTATGGATCTCGGCATCGGGCAGGTCGCGGCGATAGGCTTCGGCGCCGGCGGCGATGAACGAGGGATCGTTGACACCCCAGACGATCAGTGTCGGCGGCCTGTGTTCGCGCAGCCAGGCCTGCCGCCGAGGGTAGAAGGCGACATTGGTGCGGTAGTCGTAGAGCAGCGCCGCCTGAATCTCGCGCTGGCTCGGCTGGGAGAGATGGTTGAACTCATCGGTCCAGCGTAAACGGTGTGCCGTCGGCACTTTGACTAGCTTGCTCAAAATTGGACGTGATCATTTGCCATTCGCTGACGCTGGTGATAAAGGCGCGTCATGGAATTTGTTCGCGCTTTCACTTTGATTATTATCACCATTCATTGAGTGGTGGGTTAAGCGCGTCATATTTCCAGACAAAGCAACCCGCCGCGAGGCGGGTTTTGTTTTTCCGCTCGCGGCCATTTTGGAGTCCAGAATGTCCGACCATCCTTTGAAAGCCCTTATCGAATCTGCAGACCGTTCCATATCGGCCAAAGACTTCGACGGCTTGATGCGATTTTACACCGATGATGCCACCTTGGTGGTCAAGGCAGGCATGTACGCCAAAGGCAAAGACCAGATCAGGAAAGCGTTCGAAGCAATCTCAGCTTATTTCCACGGTAAATTGAAAGTCCGCCAAGGGAGGATGGAGGTGATTGAGGGCGGAGACACAGCGCTGGTCATCATGGAAACCTGGTTGGATACCGTCGACGAAAGCGGCATTGCGACGTCGACGGTACGACGTGCCACCTATGTGTTTCGTCGGGACTCGTCTGGCACCTGGTTATGCGCTGTAGACAATTCCTACGGCACGGCTCTCCTCGATAGCTGAGAAGGCTCCCGGCCCGGTGCCCACGCTGGGTCGGGGGACAGCGTTCCGGTTGGCGCAGATTACGTTGCCGCATACTTCCACGGCAGAAGCTCATCGATCCGGCTCTGTTTATGGCCGTTGAAAATGGCGATGAACGTGGCGGTCAGGTAGGCCTGTGGATCAATCGAATTGAGCTTGGACAAAGAGGCAGTCGGATTCACTCAACTCTTTCCGTCGTTCTCCTCCACGCGGGCTGCGCGCGTTTTCGTTCTGAACGATCTATTTGTAGCTTCTCAAGCGCGAGGCAAGGGATTCGCGAAATTGCTACTGGCCGCAGCCTGCGATTATGGGCAGAGTGTGGGAGCGATCAGGCTTTCGCTATCGACAGCCGTAGACAATGATAGCGCGCAGAGCTTGTATGAAGGAGCGAGCTGGATAAGAGACAACCAGTTCTACTGGTAGACGGTCAGCCTCATTTAACAAGCGTCTTTTCGTGGAAGCTGACCGGAGAAGAGTTCTGTAGTTCCGCGTCTTCACACAACAAACCAAAAGCTGCCAATGTCGCACGTGCCCCGGGCCACAGTGCGCTGCGGTTCGGCAACACCTTGGCCATCGAGTTAAGCCCGACCAGGAAGGTTTTCAGTGCGAGAGCGGTTGCGGTAATATCCGCGTCGCGCGGAAGTTCGCCCCGGGCGACAGCAGCCTTCAACAATGTCTCAATCCGCTCCAGACGCGCGATCATGTGCGCGGCGACCTTGGGGCCTATTTCGGCATCAACATTGCACAACGCGCCGACGCTGTTGACCGCCAGGCACCCTTTCGCGTCGGGATCGAGAGTAAGGCTTTCACAGATCGTCTTGAATGTCGCGGTTATAAGTGCGCAGACGCTACCTTCTAGCGGCACCGCCGCCAGCGCGCGGTCAGGCGAACGTTCAAGATAGCGCTCAAACGCCTCCATGAACATGGCCTCTCGGCTCTCGAAGGCATTGTAAAAGCTTGAGCGGGTGATCCCCAATCGCTCGGAGAGCGCCTTGACCGAGTTCGCTTGATAGCCCTCGCGCCAAAACGCCACGAGCGCCTCGTCAAGCACCGCGTCTCGGTCAAATTGCGAGGGCCGTCCGGATTTCGACATTTATTTTGTTCACCTATGGACAAAAACGATTGGCTATTTTATACAGCTATGTACATAACGCATCTACCCCCCTCTGTCGAGGGGGCGGCATCGTTAGCGCTTCATGTCGTTCGTGCAGATAGGAACCCGAAAGTGGCAGCATTTTTTATCGTCACAACCACCGTCAAGGACCCAGATTCCTACCAAACCTATGTTCAAAGCGTCGGCCCCACGTTGGCGCCCTTCGGAGGTAAGGCGTTGTTGCGCGGCAAAGCCGTTGGGACCCTGGCCGGTGTGCTGACGCATCAGACGGTCGGTATAATCGAATTTCCCGACATCGACGCGCTCAACGCCTGGCATGCATCCGAGGCCTACCAGGCGCTCATTCCTTTGCGCAGCCGGGCCGCCGACATGACCATCACCAGCTACGTCGTCCCCGCGTGATTTCAAGATAACTCCCAAGAAGGACAACACATGTTTACGTATCACGACAAGAATACGGCGCCGGCCGCGTCCGTCCCCTTCATCGATGGCGCGCAGGCCATGTTTGGTTTCGTGCCGAATTTGCACAAAATCCTGGCTGAATCGCCTGCCGCGCATGAGGCCTATTCGACGCTTTACAAGCTGGCGACCGAGAAGACGAACCTCACGCCCGTCGAAGTTCAGGTCGTCATGATGACGTCGAATTATCACAATCGCTGCCATTACTGCATGGCAGGCCATTCGATGATCATGACGATGCTGAAGGCGCCGCAGGATATCATCACCGCACTGCGTGAGGGCAAGCCCCTTGCCGACGCGAAGCTCGAAGCGTTGCGCGTTTTTGCCCGCAAATTGCTGGAGCAACGCGGTCACGTGGGGGACCAGGCACTAAACGCTTTTCTGGCTGCCGGTTACACCAAGGCCCAGGTGCTTGACGTACTCGTCTGTCTTTCGACCAAGGTGCTTTCGAACTTTACCAATGCTCTAGCCCATACGGAAGTCGACGCGCCGATGAAGGCGATGGCATGGACGCCTCCGGCGGTCTGAAACTCACGCTTCGCGTGCAGGATCTACACGCGCGCGCGAAGCACACCACTTCACTTGAGCCGCATTTTCCTGAAATTTTTGCCGCTCCCGAGTCACAGTCGCCGCGCCGTTTCTCTCCTTAATAATACGGCCCGGATGTTCCGGCGTCGCAGCAGCAAGGAGCTGAGTTTCATGAAGACCTTCGACGTACAATGCATCGGGATCAACAAGCCGGCCGACACCATATTCGCGTTCGTTGCCGCACCCTCCAACCTCCCCAAATGGACTAATGCTTTCAAGAGCGCTGATTCCAGCTCAGCCGAGCTGGTTACCCCCAACGGCACCGTGCCGATCTCGTTGCAAACCATTACCCATGACGGCCACGGCACCATCGACTGGAAGATGAGCTTTCCCGATGGTGCCGTTGGCATGGCCTATTCGCGAGTCACCCCCGACGGGGCCGATCGTGCGGTCTATAGCTTTGTGCTCATGGCACCGCCGGTTCCGCTCGAAATGCTCGAAGGCGCTTTGGGTGCGCAGATGGAAACCTTGGCCAAGGAGTTGAAGACTTTGAAGAGGCTTCTCGAAGCATGATCAGGCTTGATGCCCAACAGGTCGTAGCGGCGCGGGAGGGAAACCGCGCCGCCCTTGAGGCTGTCGTTCGCGCAGCCGAAAGCCCGGTCTTCAATTTGGCGATGCGGATGCTTGCCAACCGCGCCGATGCCGAGGACGCGACGCAGGAAATTCTGGTGAAGATTATCACCAATCTTGGCGCGATCCGCGATGTGGAGGCAGCTGGCGGCTGGGCGTTGCGCGTTGCCTGCCGGCATTTGCTTCATGAGAGGAAGCGCGGCGCGATCGAGGCTATGCGGCTGACGTTCCAGGGATTCGCCGCCGATCTGGAAACAGGGCTGTCCCCGCTCGCGGATCATGGCTTGAACGAAGTCGAAGAAAAACTCGCCATCGATGAGGTAAGAATCGGCTGCACACTGGCCATGCTGATCTGTCTGTCGCGAGAGCTTAGGATCGCCTACATCCTCGGCGACATCTTCGAAGTCACCGATACCGAGGCGGCCGAAATTCTGGATATCGATCCTGCGGCCTATCGGCAGCGGTTGCGCCGGGCGCGTGGTGCGGTGACCACCTTCGTTCAGAGCCGTTGCGGGCTGGTGTCGGAACTCGCGGCATGCCGATGCGAGCGACGGGTCGGTCAGGCGCTGAAGATCGGCCGGGTTGTGAAAGGACAACCAGATCTATCGGCGAGCTTGGGCGATATACCCAGCGTTGCCGAAATCCGCGGCCGCATCGAGGTGATCGAGCGTGAGCGCACCTCCGCGGCACTCATGCGCTCGACCCCCCAATTCACCAGCCATTTGGGCGAGCTCGTAATGTCCCTAGTGGACGCGAAAACTTCGGATTCCAGCTTATCGAAATAGGATTCACGGCAGCAACATATAGGAAAACTCATGTACAGTTTGGCTAAGAGCGTGATTTCGGACTTGGGTCTCTGTGATATTCGACCGCCCCGACTAGGGCTGAATATTCGTACCACGATGTTTATCGTCAATTGTCATTTTTGAAAATGCCGCCATGCCCGTGCAGATCCGTCACATCCAGTTTGTAATTGCGGCAGCGGATTGTGGTAGCTTTCGCCGGGCTGCGCTGGCGCTGGGCGTACAGGAATCAGCGATCAGCCGCCGAATCCGCGAGTTGGAGGAACGGTTAGGTGCAACGATCTTTGTGCGTTCTTCCTGCGGAGTAAGATTGACCCACGCCGGAATGCAGTTTGTTCAGCGTGGGCGAAAGGCTCTAGCGGAGATTTGCCTAGCTAAGACTGAGGTTGGCGCGATCGGTCGCGGGGAAGACGGAAACGTTAGAATTGGGATATTCTCATCACTGGCATCCGGATTTCTATCCGATCTGATTCTGTCCTTTGGTGAGCGCTACGGAACCGTCAAACTGACATTTACAGACGGCAATCCCGCCGAGCATGCGGTCGCAATCCGTCGGCGCCGACTCGATGTTGCCTTCGTCACCGGAACAGCCAAGTGGGAGGGTTGTGATAGCCTGCATCTTTGGTCTGAGCGGGTCTATGCCGTGCTACCGTCTAGCCACCAGTTTGCTAATGCCTCGCAAATCACATTCAAAGATATAGAAGGTGAGTCCTTCATCGTCAGCGAAAGCGCTCCGGGCCAAGAGATCCATGACTATCTAGTGAAGCGGCTCGCAGATCTGGGCCGTCACCCAGAAATCGATCAACAAGCTGTAGGCAGAGATAATCTGATGCACTTAGTGGCGTTAGGACGCGGACTGACGATTACGAGCGAGGCGACGACGGCAGCACAGTTTCCCGGTGTCGTTTTTCGACCCATTGTTGGGGAAACCCTGCCATTCTCAGCGGTTTGGCTGCGGGAAAATGACAATCCGGCATTTCGGAATCTGCTAGCTCTCGCGCACTCCATAGCAAGTCCAAAAGAAACGCCCGAGATCAGAAGTGGTAGTGCGCCAAGGCTCAGGTCCGCCGCATCTTCGCAAATCCGCGATCTGTCGCGATGAAGCGCTCAAGCATGGGCACAATTAGCCGGACGGGATCGCCCGGCGGATGGCCGCTCTCGCGGCCGAGGATTTCGGCATAGGCGGTCAGATCGCGGTGCAGGCTGGCAGGCAGCTCCAGCGTGACCTTGACGGGTTTGTCATCAGCGATCGGACCAAGTTTCAACTTCGCCATGTCAGCCTCCATAGGGTTCGAGCACGAGATCGCGGGTAACGATGACGCGGACGGGGAAGCCCGGCCGGATCGTTAGTGTCGGCGCAATGTTGAGCTCGCGGCTGACGATCTGCTGGCCCGTCTGACTGATGCTGTCGCCAGCGCCTTGGCGCAGGGCACGGACGATCTCGCTCTCCTCGCTGGAGGAGCCCGTCTGTGCGCCTATGCTGAGCAGCGTCGAGAGCGCGGCGGCCTTGAACAGTTCGCCCCAGTGATAATCGACGCCATCCTCCAGGCCGGCGTAGCCTTGCGTGTCCGTGCCCGGCTGGCGTTCCAACACGATCGAACGGCCGTTCGGGAAGATCAGCCGGTTCCAGACGAGCAGGATGCGGCGCTGGCCGAAACCGACGCCGTTGTCATACTGACCGATGACGCGCGTGCCCTGCGGGATGAGAAGGATGCGTCCGGTCGGGCTGTCATAGATGTTCTCCGTCACCTGCGCCGTGATCTGGCCGGGCAGGTCGGAACGAATGCCGGTGATGAGCGCGGCGGAAATC
>OFDC01001176.1_pt1 | contig 14894 bp, 16 predicted proteins | sample 1520941 | NCBI WGS metagenome assembly OFDC01 (sample SAMEA94258168, study PRJEB24077) | hot springs metagenome | biome: Aquatic biome; feature: Water | place: India | collected 2012-12-06 | depth 5 m | reverse complement strand
GGAGGCGGCGGCGGCGCGCTTGGCGCGCCATTGGCCTGAATCCGCGAGCCCGTCACCACCATCGGCGTGGCGAAGGATCGGGCGACCTCGCGCTGCGTCTGGGGCAGTCGAAAGCCGAAGGGGGCGCAGGCGGCCGGGGTGGGCTCGCCGTCCAGGGCCTTGCCCGAGGATGCGGGTCGGGCCTGGGCTCGGGCTTGGGCGAAGGCGGGGGGCGCCATCGGCGGCGCGGCGAGCGACACCCCCAGGGCGGCGACGGCGGTGATCCTGAAGAGACGCGACATGGTTCCTCCCTCACGTGTTTGCGTCACTCGGCGGGCGGGCTGGGGCGAAACTGTGGCGCCTCGGCCGCCGTTCGTTCGTCGAACAATGATTGTGTCCTCGGCGCCATCTCGCAATCTGAGGCGAGCCTCCCCACAATGGAGGCTGAGCTTCAAGGGTGCAGCATGGCCGAGCCGACGTCGGGACTGGATTTGGGGGCGGCGGCGGCGCTGCTGGCGGCGGGGGTGATCGCCGTGCCCGTGTTCAAACGGGTCGGCCTGGGCTCGGTGCTGGGCTATCTGGCGGCGGGTCTGGCCATCGGCCCGTTCGGCCTGAAGTTGTTTCGCGAGCCCGAGACCATATTGCACGTCGCCGAGTTCGGCGTGGTCATCTTCCTGTTCATCATCGGCCTGGAGATGCGGCCCAAACGCCTGTGGGGACTGAGGAAAGAGATTTTCGGCCTGGGCGCGGCCCAGGTCCTGTTCTGCGGCTTCATTCTGACTCTGACCGCCATGCTGGCGGGCTTCTCCGCCCCCGTCGCCTTCGTCGGGGCCATGGGGTTCGTCCTGTCCTCCACCGCCGTCATCATGCAGATGCTGGAAGAACGCGGCGAGATCGCGGGCGCGCCGGGTCAGCGCGCGGTCTCCATCCTGCTGCTGGAAGACCTGGCCATCGTGCCGCTTCTGGCCGTCGTCGCCGTCCTGGCCTCGGTCCTGGGCGTGGCGAACGAGCAGGCGCCGCCCCTGTGGCAGACCGTCGGCTTTGCGGTGGCGGCGGTTGGCGGGGTGCTGCTGGCGGGCAAATATCTGGTCAATCCGATCTTCCGTCTTCTGGCCCGCTACGGCGGGCGCGAGGTGATGACGGCTGCGGCCCTGCTGGTCGTCGTCGGCGCGGCCTGGGCCATGTCCCTGGGCGGTCTGTCGATGGCCATGGGCGCCTTCCTGGCCGGGGTCCTGCTGTCCGAATCCAGCTTCCGCCATCAGCTGGAAGCGGATGTGGAGCCCTTCCGGGCCATTCTTCTGGGCCTGTTCTTCCTCAGCGTCGGCATGTCGCTGGACCTGTCGGTGGTGGTCGCCGACTGGCGTCTGGTCGTCGGCGGCGTGGTCGCCTTCATGGCGGTCAAGGCCGTGGGCATCTATGCCGTCGCCCGCCTGTTCAAGGCGTCGCACCATGAGGCGGTGGAACGCGCGGCCCTGTTCGCCCAGGGCGGCGAGTTCGCCTTCGTCCTATATGGCGCGGCGGTGACGGCCGGTTTGTTCGACGCCCAGGTCGGGGCCATGATGTCGGCCATCGTCATCCTGTCTATGGCCCTGACGCCGCTGACCAGTCTGCTGACCCACCGCCTTCTGCCCAAGCCGGTGGTTTCGGCCGAGGACGCTGACGGCGTGGACTTCGCCAAGGATCTGCGCGGGCAGGTGCTGATCATCGGCTTCGGCCGTTTCGCCCAGGTGGTGTCCCAGCCCCTGCTGGCGCGCGACGTGGACGTCTCGATCATCGAGAACGACGTCGAGATGATCCAGGCCGCCTCCCAGTTCGGCTTCAAGGTCTATTACGGCGACGGCGCCCAGCTGCATACGCTGCGGGCGTCCGGCGCCGATGAGGCCGAGATCGTCCTGGTCTGCGTGGACAAGCCCGAGGTCGCCGACAAGGCTGACGAGAAGGCTGACGACAAGGCCGACGAGGCTGCGGAGAAGACCGAGGAGGCGCCCGCCGAGGCCGCCGCCGAGGAGACCCCCGCCGCTGAGAGCACCGAGGCCTGATCGTGCTGGCCGACGCGCTGGAGCACCTCGTCCGCGGGGTCGTCGACAACCCCGACGACGTCGTCGTGCGCGACAAGCAGCTGCGCCGTGGATCGGTGCTCGAGGTCCGGGTTCACCCCGACGACCTCGGCAAGGTGATCGGCCGGGGCGGCCGCACGGCGACCGCCTTCCGGACCGTGATCTCGGCGATCTCCGGCAACAGCGGCACCCGGGTCGACTTCGTCGACACCGACCGTCGTTGAGTTGGTCTTCTCCACCTTCGAGTTGGGGCTTCGCACCGCCTTGTGGCGGTCGGAGCCCCGACTTGTCGGTGGAAGACCACGACTCGAAGGTGGGAAATGACAACTCGACCTGACATCGAGGTCGTCGTCGGACGGATCGGCAAGCCGCACGGCATCAAGGGTGAGGTGACGGTCGACGTCCGCACCGACGAGCCCGAGCGCCGGTACGTCGACGGGGCCGTCCTGCACGCCGAGGCGCCCCGCGGCTCCTCCTTCACGCGCACGTCGCTCACGGTGAGTCGCACGCGCTGGCACCAGGGAGTGCTGCTCGCGACCTTCGCCGAGCTCGGCGACCGCAATGCCGCGGAGGCGGCGCGCGGTGTCGTGCTGCGTGCCTTCGTGCCCGCCGACGAGGTCCCCGAGGACCCCGACGAGTTCTACGACCACCAGCTCATCGGTCTGGCCGCCCACGACCTCGACGGCCGCCACCTCGGCGAGCTGGTCGGCGTCGTCCACGGCGCCCAGGACCTGCTCCGCATCCGCACCCCCGACGGTCGCGACACCCTGGTCCCCTTCGTCGCCGCGCTGGTGCCCGAGGTCGACCTCCCCGGTCGCCGGGTCGTGGTCGCCGACCGGCCCGGGCTGGTGACGCCGTTCCCCGACGAGTCCGACGAGCCTGACGAGACCGGCGCCGCCGAGGGCGGCGAGGCGTGAGGCTCGACTACCTCACGATCTTCCCGGACTTCTTCGCGCCCCTGGCGCTGTCGCTGCCGGGCAAGGCCGCGGCGAGCGGACTCGTGGACGTCCACGTCCACGACCTGCGGGGGTGGACGAACGACCGGCACCACACCGTCGACGACACGCCGTACGGCGGTGGGGCCGGCATGGTGATGAAGCCGGAGCCGTGGGGCGCGGCCTTCGACGAGCTCGAGGTCGGCAGCGGCACCACGGTCGTGTTCACGACCCCGTCGGGGGAGCCCTTCGACCAGCGCCTGGCCTCGGAGCTGGCCGGTCGTGAGCGGCTGGTCTTCGCCTGCGGCCGCTACGAGGGCATCGACCAGCGCGTGATCGACCACGCCCGCGAGCGCGCCGAGGTGCGCGAGATCAGCCTCGGCGACTACGTCCTCAACGGCGGCGAGGTCGCGGCCCTCGCGATCACCGAGGCCGTCGTCCGGCTGCTTCCGGGGTTCATGGGCAACGCCGCCTCCCTGGTCGAGGAGTCGCACGCCGAGGGCGGGCTGCTGGAGTACCCCACCTACACCAAGCCCGCCGAGTGGCGCGGGCACGAGGTGCCCGCGGTCCTGCGCTCCGGGGACCACGCCCGGATCGCCGCCTGGCGCCACGAGCAGGCCGTACGACGCACCGCGGAGCGTCGTCCCGACCTGCTCCACCCCTCGGTGCTCGACGACGGCACGCCGATCGTGCGGGCGGTGGCCGGTGACGCAGCCGAGCTGCTGACCCTCCAACGGGCCTGCTGGGTCCAGGAGGCGCTCGCGAACGACACCCTCGACATCCCCGCGCTGCACGAGTCGCTCGACGACGTCGTGGCCTGGCTGCGCGACTGGGACACCTGGGTGGTCCGTCGCGCGGGCCGACTCGTCGGCGCCGTCCGCGGGCGACTGGAGGGCGCGGCCTGGGACATCGGCCGGATCATGGTCGCTCCCGACCTGCAGGGGAGCGGGCTGGGGCGCACGCTCCTGGAGCACATCCAGGCGGTGGCGCCGGCCCAGGCGACGTCGTACGTCCTGTTCACCGGGGCCGCGAGCGAGCGCAACCACCGGATGTACAAGAGGGCGGGCTTCCGCCTGCGCCGGGACCTGCCGGCGCCGCCGGGCGCCGTGGTCCTGACCAAGAAGCGCCGCTGAGGCGACGTTCACCGCCCCGACACACGCTGGGCGAACCTGTAACAACGCGGAAACGAACCCCACCTCTCGGCGAAACGGCGCCGGGTCAGAGTCAGGTCGAACGCAGGCCGCCAACGGTGGTGGCCTCTGTCGGCCCAGGTCTGGTCCGTACCTCCCGAGGAGTTTCAAGCGATGAGTATTCCTGTCCTCTGGCTGCTGATCACAGCAGCCCTCGTCCTCTTCATGACGCCAGGTCTGGCGTTCTTCTACGGCGGCCTGGTCAAGGCGAAGAGCGTCATCTCGATGATGATGCTCAGCTTCGGCTCGATCGGTCTCGTCGGAGTCCTGTGGGTCCTCTTCGGCTTCAACCAGGCTTTCGTCGACGGCACGTCGGAGACGGACTGGATCCCCGAGGTGCTCGGCAACCCGTTCTCCGACTTCGGTCTGCAGGACGCCGCGACGGCTGCGTTCTCGGGAGACGCCGCTGCCGGATCCGTGCTCGCCGGCGCGATCTTCGGTGCGACCTTCGCGATCATCACCGTCGCCCTGATCTCCGGCTCGATCGCGGACCGGGCCCGCTTCTGGCCGTGGATGCTGTTCGTGGGCCTCTTCGCCACGCTGGTCTACTTCCCGGTCGCCTCGTGGGTCTTCGCGTTCGTGGTCAACGAGGACGGCACCGCGACCTTCACCGGCTGGGTGGGCCAGCTCGGCGCGCACCTGGGCTACGACACCAGCACCATCGACTTCGCGGGCGGCACCGCGGTCCACATCAACGCCGGCGCCGCGGCCCTCGCCGCTCAACGCGCCACCGGCGCGCCCCGCCGAGCCGCAGTCGGCCGCCCGGCAATCCTCGCCCACGTTCCAGAATCCGGCCGACACCTATGGCCAGAAGCATGCACAGGAACAGTATCTTTGGCAGGTCATGCGCCGGATCGCCCAGTTTCCCTACGTACCCAAGGATGTCGGCCCGATCCGTGAGGCGGGCACGGTGCTGACACGGGTGACGATCTCGCGCGACGGGCGGCTGCTGAACGTTGCCATCGAGCGGTCGAGCGGGCTGCCCTCGCTCGACAACGGCGTGATGGAGACGATCCGGCGCGCCAGCCCCTATCCGCCGCTGCCCGCGGCCATCACCGGCAACAGCCACACGTTCCAGCTTCCGGTCAGCTTCAACTTCAACCAGCAGCGCTGACGGCTCCGGGCCTGCACCGATGCGGCTGGCCGAGCCCGGCCCCGGGACGTAAAACTCGGGGGCCGTGACCCACGACAGTTTCATCCGGTCGCAATCCGGGCGCATGTCGCCGGCAGCGCTTGCCCTGGCGATCGGCCTGCATGTGCTCGTCGGGGCGGGACTGTGGTGGGCTTCGCCCCTGCGGCGCGTGGATCACTACGAGACGCCGATCATGATCTCGATGGAGCCGGCGCCGCTCTCGATCGGGAACACCGCGACACCGGCCGGCCTGCCGCCCACGAGCACACCATCCGCGATCCCGCCCACGCCGCCCCAGCCGGCACCGGCCGAACATGTGGAACCCACGCCACCTGAAGTCTCATCCCCGCCCAGCCAGCAGGCCGCTCTCGCGCCCGCCGAGCTGACACCTCCGCCGCCCCCCGAGCCGGCGCCCGAGGCCGCGCCTTCGCCACCCGAGCCGGTCCCCGCAATCCCGCCACCGCCGCCCGTGCCGGCGGCCTCCGGCGAGCCTCCTGCCCCGCCAGCGCCGGTGCCGGCTCCCGTTCCTGCACCCGCTGCTGCATCAGCCGAGAGCGCGACGCCGCTTCCCGCCCCGGCCGAGATGCAGACGGCGACGACGGCGGCCGAGAAGCCGAGCGAGGCCGAAACGGAAGCCACATGGCAGACCGACGCCTCGTCGTGGAAACCGCAGGTGACGCTGGAGCCCCAGGCGGAGATGCCGCCGCGACGGACACAGGTCCGCCCGGCCGCGCGCCCGCCGACGGCGCCACGCGTGGCGCAGACGCCGGGCAAACGGCTGGAGGACTATCCGCCGCAGACCTCCAGCCTCGGCCCGCCGTCGAGCGGCTCGATGGACGGGGCGATGGCCGATGGCGGCGCGCGCAACGACTACCTGTCGCGCGTCTACCGCCACATCGAGCCCTATCGCAGCTATCCGGCAGCCGCGCGCGCGGGCGGGCAGCACGGCCGCGTCGTCACGCGCGTGACGATCAATCGCGACGGCGGCCTTGTCGATCTCCGGATCGACAATTCGAGCGGCTGGCCTCTGATCGACAATGCCGAGATGGCCGCGATTCGGCGTGCCATGCCGCTGCCGCCGGTCCCCGCCGGCATGCGCGGCGATCCGGTCGTGCTCGTCCTGCCGATGAACTACTGACGAGGGGCGTCGCCGATCAGGCGAAGTCGCCCGAGAGCGCCTGACGGACGTTGGCCGACATCACGGCCATGTGGCCGTAATTGGCGTGATCGAACCCCACGACGACGTCGCCGCTGCCGCTCTTGAACGCCTGGACCTGCCCGGCGGTGAAGGGAAAGCGGATGAACTGCACCGACGAGGCCTTGCCGTCGTCGCGCGACCGTTCCTGATCGTCTTCCGGCACGCCGCGGATGGTCTCGCCACCGACCCGGATGAAGGCCTTGTGCTCGACGCCGCCCAGCATGCCGAGCACCCGCGCACGGCGCAGCGGATCGTCGATCTCGAACATCACGGTCGCCACCAGCTCGCTGCCGGTGGGGATCAGCGGATTGTAGGCCGCGAGTTCGTCCGGGAGCTGCTCGGCGCCGCCCTTCTCGATGAAGAGCATCTCGTGCACCTGGTGCAGCATCGTGTCGAACGATTCGAAGTAGAAGGTCGCGAACGGGCCGACTTCGAGCCGGCGGTTCTTCTTCACCTCCGAGATCTGGCGGCGGCGATCGGCCCGCAGCTTCGCGTACTCGGCGGTCGCGATGATGTCGGACGGCTCGATCTTGCGCGTGGTCATGGCTTGTCCCCTGCGAGGCCGTAGGCCTGGGCGAAGAGTTCGATGGGATGGCTGGCGCGCGAGGGCTTCGGCACCGTGTCGCCCGCGGTCATCTCCATTACCTGCATCAGATGATCGGCCGCCAGCGGGCATTCCGAAGCGACGTAGCTGGTGTCGTTCTTGAGCGCCGCCTGCGCGGCCGGTTTGCCGACTTTCACCGCCGTCTCGAAGTTCTCGGTGCGGGCGCCCCAGATGCCGCCGTGGCCGCTGCAGCGCTCGATCACCGCGACCTTGGTCTGCGGCACCAGGCGCAGCATCTCGGCGGCCTTCGCGCCCATGTTCTGCGCCCGCGCGTGGCAGGCGAGGTGAACGCTGATGCCGCCTTCCAGCGGCTGCAGGCCCGGTGCCAGTCCGTGCTTCTTGGCGATGTCGACGACATATTCGGAGAGATCGAACGTGGCGTTGGACAGGCGCTCGATCGCCGGATCCTGCGGGCAAATCAGCTTCCATTCGAACTTCAGCATCAGGGCGCAGGACGGCGTCAGCGCGATGATGTCGTAGCCCTTGTCGACCCACGGCAGCAGGGCGGCCGAAACTTCCTTCGCCGCGTTGGCGACGGATTCGATGTCGCCCAGTTCGAGCTTCGGCATGCCGCAGCAGGCCGGATGCACGACCTCGGTCTCGACGCCGTTCATGGCCAGCACCGCCCGCGCCGCGGCGCCGATGTCGGTGTTGTTGAAGTTCACGAAGCAGGTGGCATAGAGCACCGCCTTGCGCTTGCCGAAGGCCGGCGCCGCTTCGTTCAGCACGGCGCCTTCGCGGCGGGCGCGGATCTCGAAGGTCTCGCTGGCATAGCGCGGCAGGCGGGCGCCGTGATGGATGCCGGCGATGCGCTCCATGCTCTGGCGCGTCGTGGTGTTGTGCTCGTCGGTCGCCCAGTTGACGGCGGCGGCGAGGAAGTTGCCCAGACGGCCGCTGCGGTCGGTGTCGGCGAGCTGCTTGTCGACGAAGTTTATGCCCTTCTTGCGCGCCTGCACCGCGCGATGGCGCAGCATCAGGTGCGGGAAATCCAGCGCCCATTCGTGCGGCGGCACGTAGGGGCACTTGGTCATGAAGCACATGTCGCAGAGCGTGCAGGCTTCCTCGACGGCCGCGTAATCTTCCTTCTTCACGCCGTCGAGTTCGCCGGTCGGACCGTTGTCGATCAGGTCGAACAGGCGGGGGAAGGAATCGCAGAGATTGAAGCAGCGGCGACAGCCGTGACAGATGTCGAAGACGCGCTCCATTTCCTTCTCGAGCGCAGCCTCGTCCCAGAACCAGGGATTCTGCCAGTCGAGGGCGTGACGGATCGGTGCTTCGAGGCTGCCTTCGCGCATGGCGTCTGCTCTGCTGCCAAAAGTGTTGAAAGATGCGGTTACGAAAAAGGGGACCCGCACGGGGTCCCCTTCGTAAGCCCCGAAGGGCTCAGCCCATCGTGTCGAGCGCCTTCTGGAAGCGGCCGGCATGGCTCTTCTCGGCCTTGGCCAGCGTCTCGAACCAGTCGGCGATCTCGGCAAAGCCTTCCTCGCGCGCAGTGCGCGCCATGCCCGGGTACATGTCAGTGTACTCGTGCGTCTCGCCGGCGATCGCGGCCTTGAGGTTGGCGTCGGTCGGGCCGATCGGCAGGCCGGTGGCCGGGTCGCCGCTCACTTCGAGGAACTCGAGATGGCCGTGCGCATGGCCGGTCTCGCCCTCGGCGGTCGACCGGAACACGACGGCGACGTCGTTGTGGCCTTCGACGTCGGCCTTCTGAGCGAAATACAGGTAACGGCGGTTGGCCTGGCTCTCGCCGGCAAACGCAGCCTTGAGGTTGTCTTCGGTCTTGGAGCCCTTGAGGTTCGCCATGATCCTTCTCCCTTTACGATCGGCCCATCCGCCAATCTCGCCCGGGGATTTAGGAGACACCATGCGACAACGTCAAGAATCTTAGAAACGTTCTAAAAGTTGCAAACGATTCGCAAGCGACGCCGCTTCAGCGGCGGACGCGCACGATGACGTCGATGCGGGACAGGCGGGTGCCCTCGGGCGGCGCGGGCAGGCCCGCGATCGTCACCTCGTCCGACGGGAAATCGAGCAATTCGCCATCGGTTTCGACGAAGAAGTGGTGATGGTGGCCGGTATTGGTGTCGAAATAGGACCGGCCCGGCGCGACGACCACTTCCCGCAGGAGACCGGCATCCCGGAACTGGTTCAGCGTGTTGTACACGGTGGCCAGCGATACCGGCATGCGGTTCGCCTTCGCTTCGGCATGCAGGCTCTCTGCCGTGACATGGCGATGTTCGCCTTCGAACAGCACGCGCGCGAGCGCGACCCGCTGCCGCGTGGGGCGAAGGCCGGCCTGCCGGAGGCTGACGGTAAAATCGGGCCTGTTGCCTGACATGATTGCAGTCTTATGTAAGCGCGAGGAAAAGACAAGAAAAGGCCCTCCCCGACAGGCTGGGCTGGTTTGCGCCGGGCGTCCGGCATCCTTATTCTGGCCGCGAAGCCCTTTCCGGGCGGCCTGCGGGACGGTGAATGTGAGCGAGCAGAAGCACAGTTATACTTTTGAAGACTTGATCGAATGCGCCAAGGGGAACCTGTTCGGTCCCGGGAACGCCCAGCTGCCGCTGCCGCCGATGCTGATGTTCGACCGTATCGTCAAGATCGACTCCACCGGGGGCAAGTACGGCAAGGGCGAGATCATCGCCGAGCTGGACGTGAAACCCGACCTCTGGTTCTTCGGCTGCCATTTCCAGGGCGATCCGGTGATGCCGGGATGCCTCGGCCTCGACGCGCTGTGGCAGATGCTGGGCTTCTTCCTGGGCTGGATGAAGGCGCCGGGCCGCGGCCGGGCGATCGGCGTCGGCGAGGTCAAGCTGACCGGCATGATCGTGCCTTCGGTGAAGAAGCTCACCTATCACGTCCATCCCAAGCGGGTGATCCTGCGCCGCCTGGTCATGGGCGTGGGCGACGGGTTCGTGACCGCGGACGGCAATCCGGTCTACGAGGCGATCGACATGAAAGTCGGCCTGATCAAGGACGGCGCCACTCCCGCCGCGGCGGCGGTCTGATGAGGCGGGTCGTCGTCACGGGCCTCGGCATCGTCTCCCCGATCGGCAACAACGCCGCCGAGGTCACGCAGTCGCTGAAGGAAGGCAAGTCCGGCATCGAGTTCGTGCAGGAGTACAAGGACCTCGGTTTCCGCAGCCAGGTCGCCGGCACGCTGAAACTCAACGTCGAGGAGCTGGTCGATCGCCGTCTCATGCGCTTCATGGGCAACGGTTCGGCCTACGCCTATCTTTCCATGAAGGAGGCAATCGCCGACGCCGGCCTCGGTGAGGCCGAGATCTCCAACGAGCGCACCGGCCTGGTGGCCGGTTCGGGCGGCCCGACGACGGGCGCCATCGTGCAGGCGGCTCTCACCGCCAAGGAAAAGGGGCCCAAGCGCGTCGGCCCGTTCCAGGTGCCGCGCGCCATGTCGAGCACGGTCTCGGCCAACCTCGCGACCGCCTACAAGATCAAGGGCCCGAGCTATTCCATCAGCTCTGCCTGCTCGACCTCGGCGCACTGCATCGGCAACGCCGTCGAGACCATCCAGCTCGGCAAGGCCGACCGCATGTTCGCGGGCGGCGGCGAGGAGCTCGAATGGACGCTGTCGGTGCTGTTCGACGCCATGGGCGCGATGTCGTCCAAGTATAACGACACGCCGCAGCGCGCGAGCCGAGCCTACGACAAGGACCGCGACGGCTTCGTCATCGCCGGCGGCGGCGGCATCGTGGTGCTCGAGGAACTCGAAACCGCCCTGGCCCGCGGCGCGAAGATCTACGCCGAGGTGATCGGCTACGGCGCCACCTCGGACGGCGCGGACATGGTGGCGCCCTCGGGCGAAGGCGCGTTGCGCTGCATGAAGCTCGCCCTCGCAGGCTTCCCGGGCGCTCCGACCCGCAACACGCCGGTCGACTACATCAATACCCACGGCACCGCGACGCCGGTGGGCGACATCACCGAACTCGACGCCATCCGCGCCGTATTCGGCGAAAAGCAGCCGGACAAGCTGCCGACCGTCAGCTCAACCAAGTCGCTGACCGGGCACAGCCAGGGCGCGACCGGCGCGCACGAGGCGATCTATTCGCTGCTGATGATGAAGGAAGACTTCATCGCGGCCTCGGCCAACATCGAGAACCTCGATCCCGGCGCCGAGGGATATCCCATCGCGCGCCAGCGCATCGACAAGGCCGGCCTGCAGACCGTGATGTCGAACAGCTTCGGCTTCGGCGGCACCAACGCCTGCCTGCTCTTCTCCCGCTACGATCACTGAGAGAATCGATGTCAGACGATCGCGACGACGGCCCGGACTTTCCCAAAGTCTCCGGGCTGATGGCGGGCAAGCGCGGGTTGATCATGGGCGTCGCCAACGACCGCTCGATCGCCTGGGGCATCACCCAGGCGCTGCACGCCGCCGGCGCCGAGATGGCCTTCACCTACCAGGGCTCGGCCTTCGGCAAGCGCGTGCTGCCGATGGTGGAGAAGCTCGGCTCCAAGGTGGTCGTCGAGGCCGATGTCGAGGACGAGGCGAGCCTCGACCGGCTGTTCGAGACGCTGAAGAAGGAATGGGGCCGGCTCGACTTCGTGGTCCATGCCATCGCCTTCTCCGACAAGGAGGAGCTGAAGGGCCGCTACGTCGACACGTCCAAGGCCAACTTCCAGCGCAGCCTCACCATCTCCTGCTACTCCTTCACCGAGATCGCGCGGCGCGCGCTGCCCTTGATGACCCAGGGCGGCAGCCTGATCACGCTGACCTACGAAGGCTCGACGCGCGTGATGCCGTCCTACAACGTCATGGGTGTCGCCAAGGCGGCGCTCGAGGCGAGCGTGCGCTATCTCGCGGCCGATCTCGGCCCGCAGGGCGTGCGCGTGAACGCCATATCGCCCGGCCCGATGCGCACGCTGGCGGGCGCGGTGATCGGCGGCGCGCGCTACGTCTATCGCGTGTCGCGCGAGGCGGCGCCGCTGCGGCGCAACGTCGAGCTGTCCGACGTCGGCGGCGCGGCGCTCTACTATTTGTCGGACCTCAGCGCCGGCGTCACCGGCACGGTGCACTTCGTCGATTCCGGCTATCACACCATCGGCCTGCCGCATGACGGCAGCGCCGTGCCGAGCGCCAGCGGCGAGCAGTAGGCCGCGGGCTCAGCCGATCACGATATCCATCGTGGTCGCCATCGCGCCGGGCTCCAGGCCCGACGCCGGTTCCAGCTTCATCTCGATCCGCTCGCGCTGGCCGGCAACCCGGGCGGCGTTGCGGAAGATGCCGTCGCGTTCGTTCTGCGGGTCGCCCGCGATATAGAACTGGCTGGTCAGCATCCGGCCATCGGCCGTCGCTACCTTGAGATGGATGTGCGGCGTGCGGCCGGGATAGGCGACGGGCCTCAGCGTGCGGAAGCTGTAGCGGCCTTCGGCATCGACCAGCATGCGGCCGTAGCCCTGGAACGCCGTGTCGCGCCGGTCGCGGCCGGACTGGCGCGGATGGTCGTAAATGCCCTGCGCGTCGCACTGCCAGATCTCGATCATCGCGCCGCTGCGTGCGCCGCCGCCCAGATCGATCACGCGGCCCTGCAGGTGCAGCACCTGGCCCATCGCCTGCGCCGCCTGTCCACGCACCTGCACGAGGTCGTTGTCCATGTCGGCGGGAAATCCTGCTGGATAGAACGGCCCTTCGGTCTGCGCGGGCGTCGCCACGAGGCCGGCGGCACGTGCCGGGGCAAGTGGCATCAGGGCGACGCCGGCACCGGCGAGAAGGGTGCGGCGGGAGAGGGGCTGAAACCTGTTCATGCCGACAGATACGCAAACAAAAGCGGCGGCCCGAAGGCCGCCCCTATGTCGTTTCGCCGTTAGCCAGCCCCTCATCCCGAGGAGGCTGCGCAGCAGCCGTCTCGAAGGATGGGCAACAGACGTGGTGCTCGTGCCCACCCTTCGAGACGCTCACTGCGTTCGCTCCTCAGGGTGAGGTCGAGGTTTGAAAGCCTCGATACCTACTGGTCGAGCTGGAGATTGTTTTCCTTGATGAGCTGCGCCCAGCGCGCGGTTTCATCGACGATTCGGGCCTGGAACTGCGCCATCGTATTGGGCAGGTAGATCAGGCCGTTGTCCGTCAGCATCTTCTTCACCTCGGGCGTGCCGGCGGCGGCGGTGTATTCCTTGTAGAGCCGGTCGATGATCGGCGCCGGCGTGCCGGCGGGCGCGATCACGGCGTACCACGTCACCACCTCGTCCTCGACCAGCCCCAGCTCCTTCAGGGTCGGCACGTCGGGAAGCTGCGGCACGCGCTGAGAAGTCGTCACCGCGAGGGCGCGCAGCTTGCCCGCCTGGATGTGCGGAAGGGCGAGCGGCAGCGTGTCGAACATCGCATGGATGTCGCCCGCGAACATTGCCGGCAGCGATTCGTTGGTGCCCTTGAAGGGGACGTGAAGCAGATCGATGGCGGTCCGCTTCTTCAGGATCTCGAAGGTGAGGTGTGCCGGGCTGCCCGGCCCGACCGAGGCATAGTTGAGAACGCCGGGTTTGGCCTTTGCCGCGTCGATCAGGTCCTTCACCGTCTTGATGGGCGAACTCCCCGAGACGACAAGCACAAGCGGCGAGGCCGCGAACATGGTGATCGGGATCAGGTCGTCCTTCACGCTGTAGGGCATAGTCTTGTACAGCGACGGGAAGATCGTGAGGGGCCCGAGATTGCCCATGCCGATCGTGTAACCGTCGGGCTTGGCCTTGGCGATCTCCGTGACGCCGATGCGGCCGGCCGCGCCCGCCTTGAAATCGGTAATCACCGTCTTGCCCAGCGCCGCCGCGACCTTGTCGTTGAAAGAACGCGCGATCACGTCGTTGAGACCGCCGGCCGGCCAGGGCACGAGGAACCGCACCGGCCTGGACGGCCAGTCATTCGTGGACTGAGCGTGGGCCTGGATCGCCGCCGACAAGGGGGCCGCACACAGGAGGTTCGTCAGCAGACGTCGCGTGATTATCATGGTCTCCCCTCAAGCAATAGTCGGGCCGTCTGCAATATCGCGTCATCCTGAGCCAAGTGCCAACGGCGCGTTGTCGAAGGATGATTGCTGACACAAAAACGGCGGCCCGTGGGCCGCCGTTTCGTACCATTGGGTAGAAGTGCTACTCGCCCGCGGGGGCGGCTTCGACCGGCTTGTTCGAGATGTCCTCGCCGGTCTCCTGGTCGACCGCCTTCATCGAGAGGCGGACCTTGCCGCGGTCGTCGACGCCCAGGACCTTGACCTTGACCTGGTCGCCTTCCTTCACCACGTCGTTCACCTTGGCGACGCGGCGCGGCGCCAGCTCCGAGATGTGCACGAGGCCGTCGCGCGCACCGAGGAAGTTCACGAAGGCGCCGAACTCGACGGTCTTCACGACCTTGCCGGTGTAGATCACGCCGACTTCCGGCTCGGCCACGATGCCCTTGATCCAGTCGATGGCGCGCTGGCCGGCCTTGGCGTCCACCGCCGCGACCTTGATCGTGCCGTCGTCCTCGATGTCGATCTTGGTGCCGGTCTGCTCGGTGATCTCGCGGATCACCTTGCCGCCCGTGCCGATCACTTCACGGATCTTGTCCTTGGGGATCGTGAACTGCGTGATGCGCGGCGCGGTCGAAGCGACGCCCTCGCGCGCACCGCCCAGACCCTTGGCCATTTCGCCGAGGATGTGGATGCGGCCGTCCTTCGCCTGGCCCAGGGCGACCTTCATGATCTCCTCGGTGATCGAGGTGATCTTGATGTCCATCTGCAGCGAGGTGATGCCGCGCTCCGTGCCGGCCACCTTGAAGTCCATGTCGCCGAGGTGATCCTCGTCGCCCAGGATGT
>OFDC01001175.1_pt1 | contig 14902 bp, 13 predicted proteins | sample 1520941 | NCBI WGS metagenome assembly OFDC01 (sample SAMEA94258168, study PRJEB24077) | hot springs metagenome | biome: Aquatic biome; feature: Water | place: India | collected 2012-12-06 | depth 5 m | reverse complement strand
CCCGGAATACACCGTCACATACACCGGAAATTACACCACGAGCGCGGACGCTAGCCGAGAAACAGATGTTTTCTGCTCAGGGCGCCCGGAATTCTGCCAGAAATACATCGTGAGCTCTGCTTCCTGGCGTCCGCGTTGGGCCGAATGCACGGCAAACTCTGCCGGATTGTAAAACTGTCGGAAACCCCGTCCGATAAGGTTTTTCGACATAGCTTATCGGCAGAAATTTAAGTTCGGACCTCGAAAGCCGCCAGTCCGCAATCTGCCCGGGATACTCAGCCCAGGGGCGATTGGGGCAGAACAGCGAACGGCCGAGTTCACCGAAACCTGCCGCTCCCCCGCATGATCCCGAATGGCGGGTTTGTCCCAGACCAAGTCTTCCACCGTTCCGAAAAGCCCAATGAACCAACGGCCGGAATCGACAACGTCAAAATGAAGCGCGAATGTCCGGGTTCAAGGCGGCTTAAGAAAAAGACCGGGCCTTCCTCGGGCTTTCTCCAAAAGTCGCGCCATGCCAGCGAGTGAATGCGCCAATAGAGCTATAGCCTAGCAGTTCCGCAACGTCGGTTATTCGCATCCGAGGATTGGCAAGATATTGCACGGCAAGGTTCATGCGGGCGCTGTGGAGGAGCGTGCTGAAGCTGGTTCCTTCGGCGTCCAGTGCCCTTTGCAGTGTCCTGACCGTCATGCCCAATGCGGCAGCACAGCCCTGGATGCTCGCACGGCCCGATGGCATCAGGAGCTGGATCAATTGGCTGACGTCCTGCGCAACCGTGCGGTCAACCGGGCTCATGACCGCTTCGAGCAATTGCCGAGCGTGGCGGGCCAACTGGTCGTCCGCCTTGGTGTTGGGTCGGTCAAGATCGGCGATTGGCAGGACGATGCCGTTGAATTCACTTCCGAATTGCGGCCTGCAATGGAACACCCGGCTGAAGATCTGCAACTCCGCCGCAGGGGGGGCATCATGCGTGAAGCAGACCATGCTTGGCGACCACAGATCACCCAGCACGCTGCTGCAAAGGCGCGCAAGCACGCCAAGCGCCAGATCGTTTGACTGCCGCGATGGTTCAGGCCGGCGAAGCTGGAAGTCTTCGCGCAGGATCACGTCCTCCCTGTGTTCCTCGAAATGCAGCACCAGCGTCGAATTGATGCGCGAGCGAAACTCGGCCAAGGCCGAAAGGGCCTGCCGCAACGTAGGTTGATGGGCGATCAGCAGGCTCGTCGCGCCGAGGTTGGCGAGCGATCGGCATTCGGCCATGCGCAAGCCCAATGTGACGCAGCCCGTCATCGCCGCACTGCGTTCGAGCAGACGGATGGCTGCCTGTGCCGGGATCAATTGTTCGGGGTTCACCAGCAGATCGGGCGAGAGCCCCTGTTCGCGCAGGAGAGGCCGCGGATCGACGGCGAACCCGGCCATCGTTTCCATGTAGCCGGTCAAGGCCGCCACCCGGACATGCTCTGCCATGGCCAGTCTTCCCCCGCATCGCCCGACTTGGCGTCGAATGGGAAAACAATGTCATGAAATGTGAAAAAGGCAAGCGCGGGCCGCTCTAGGTCCAAGACAACTGCACAGGCAGAAGTTTTGGGGAGAGATGCTGCGATGGCCAAGGCTGTCCGCTTTTACGAAACCGGTGGGCCCGAGGTTCTCAAGCTTGAGGACGTCCATGTCGGCGAACCCGGTCCGGGCGAAGTACGCATCCGCCACGCGGCGGTCGGGTGCAACTTTGCCGATACCTACTTTCGCTCGGGGTACTATCCGGTGCAGCCGCCCTGCGGCATCGGCGTCGAAGGCGCCGGCACCATCGTCGCTCTCGGCGCTGGCGTAACCGGCTTCGCTGTCGGTGATCGGGTGGCCTACAACGGCAGCCCGCTGGGCGCCTACAGCACCGAACGGGTGATGCCGGCAGCGCCTCTGTTCAGGCTGCCCGACACGATCACCTTCGAGCAGGCCGCTGCCTCGACCATGCGCGGCCTTTCGGCGACCTACTGGCTGGTCAAGGCCAACCCCTCGATCAAAGCGGGCGATACGATCCTGTTGCACGCTGCGGCGGGCGGAGTCGGCTTGCTTGCGGTCCAGCTTGCCAAGCTGCTCGGCTTGCGGGTGATCGGCACCGTCTCGAGCGAGGAGAAGGCCGAAAAGGCGCGCGCCATGGGCTGCGACGAGATCATCTTCTACCGTCGCGAGGACGTGGCCGCGCGGGTCAGGGACCTGACCGGCGGCCAGGGCGTGAGCACCGTGTTCGACAGCGTCGGCAAGGACACGTTCGAAGGCTCGCTCAAGTCCTTGAAGCGGCGCGGCGTGCTCGTCGGCTGCGGCACCGCTTCCGGCCCATTTCCGCCGATCGATGCCTTCCAGCTGATGCTGCAGGGCTCGGTCTACTTCACCCGCCCTGCCTTTGCCGATTATTACGCCGATCCCGCCGAGCGTGCCGAACTGGCATCGCTTTGGTTCGGCCACCTCGCCGCAGGGCGGATCAAGGTCGAGATAGGTCAGAGCTATGGCCTTGCCGATTGCGTCGAGGCGCATCGCGACCTCGAAGCCGGGCGCACCATCGGCTCGTCGATCTTCGTGGTCTGAGGAGAAATTCCGTGCGGATCGATAAGCTTACCACCCATATCGGCGCGGAACTGGTCGGCGTGAACCTGGCCGACGCGGTTCACGACGACGCCCTGTTCCGCGTGATCCGCGTGGCGCTGCTCGAACACAAGGTGCTGTTCCTGCGCGATCAGGATTTCGACCGCGCCACCCACGTCGCCTTTGCCGAACGCTTCGGGTCGCTCGAGGACCACCCGGTGGCCGGGAGCGATCCCGACCACCCCGGTCTGGTCAGGATATACAAGGACGAGAACTCGCCGCCTGACTTCTATGAGAACGCCTGGCACTGCGACGCGACCTGGCGCGAAGCCCCGCCCCTGGGCTGCGTGCTGCGCTGCATTGCCTGCCCTCCGGTAGGCGGCGACACGATGTGGGCGAACATGGCTAGGGCCTATGACGATCTGCCCGCCAACGTGAAGCAGACCATCGCCCCGCTCAAGGCGCGCCATTCGATCGAGGCTTCCTTCGGCGCGCGCATGACCGAGGCAGAGCGTCACGACCTGAAGGCGCGCTTCCCCGATGCCGAACACCCGGTGGTCCGTACCCATCCCGAGACGGGCGAGAAGGTGCTGTTCGTCAACGGTTTCACCACCCACTTCACCAATTACCACACGGCACAGAACGTGCGCTACGGGCAGGACTATGCCCCCGGTGCCGCCAACCTGCTGCAGTATCTGATCGGCCGCGCTTCGATCCCCGAATACCAGGTGCGTTGGCGCTGGCAGCCCAACTCGGTCGCGATCTGGGACAACCGTTCGACCCAGCACTACGCGGTCATGGACTATGCGCCCACCGTGCGGCGCATGGAACGCGCCGGGATCATCGGCGACCGCCCTTTCTGAACACCCATCAACGACAAGAATTCCAAGGAGAGATCCGATGCAGTTCCTCGACGACTCCCTGCTCCCCCGCAATCAGGAAAAGCTGGTCATCACCGTGGCGCCCTATGGCCCGGAATGGGCGCCCGAGGACTTCCTCGAGGACATTCCGGTGACGATGGACGAGCAGGTCCAGAAGGCGGTCGATTGCTACAATGCCGGTGCCACCGTGCTCCACCTGCACTGCCGCGAGCCTGACGGCCACGGTTCGAAGCGCCTGTCGATGTTCAACGAGATGATTGGCAAGATCCGCAACGCCGTGCCCGAGATGATCATCCAGGTCGGCGGCTCGATCTCCTTCGCGCCCGAAAGCGAGGAAGAAGGCGCCGAGGCCAAGTGGCTCTCGGACGAAGTGCGCCACATGCTCGCCGAACTGACGCCCGCTCCCGAGCAGGTCACGATCGCCGTCAATACGACGCAGATGAACATCATGGACCTGATGCACGAGGAGGAATACGCGCAGACCTCCATCGCCAATCCGGCGCTCTACCACGCCTATCGCGAGATGGTCGTGCCCGCAGGTCCGCAGTGGGTGGAAGAGCACCTGCGCCGCCTCACCGGCGCCGGCATCCAGCCCCACTTCCAGCTGACCTGCATGCCCGATATGGAAACGGTCGAGCGCCTGATCCGCCGCGGCCATTACAAGGGCCCGCTCAATCTCACGTGGGTCGGCATCGGCGGCGGCTTCGACGGGCCGAACCCGGCAAACTTCATGGAATTCATCCGCCGCGCGCCCGATGGCTCGACGGTGACGCTCGAAAGCGTAATGGGTAACGTCCTGCCAATCAACACCATCGCCATCGCGCTCGGCATGCATGCCCGCTGCGGCATCGAGGACACCATATACGATCCACACGGCAACAAGATGGGTTCAGTCGCGCAGATCGAACAGCTTGTCCGCATCAGCCGCGAACTCGGCCGCGAAGTGGCCAACGGCGATGAGGCGCGCGCCATCTACAAGATCGGCACGCAGTACAACTCGACCGAGGAAACGCTCGCCCGTCTCGGCATGGCGCCCAATCGCGAACGTGGCCAACTCGCCGTCCCTATCCGCGAAGTCGCATGACGGCGACGGTCCTCTTCGTTCCGGGCCTGCGCGATCACGTGGGGGACCACTGGCAGACGCACGCGGCACGGGCCATTCCGGGCTCGGTCACGGTCGAACCGCTGACCGAAGACCGCCTGAGCCTTGCCGCGCGCGTTGCCGCTTTGGATGCCGCGCTCAACGCGATCGAGGGCGAAGTGGTGATTGCCGCCCACAGCGCCGGGTGCCTGATGGTGGCGGCATGGGCACGCAATCCGACGCGCGCAGTGCGCGGCGCGCTGCTGGCGACGCCTGCCGATGTCGAGAATCCCCTGCCACCGGGCTATCCCTCGCTGGAGGACCTGACGGCCAAGGGCTGGTGCCCGATCGCCCGGGAACGCCTGCCATTTCCGGCAATCGTCGTGGCCAGCAACAACGATCCGCTGGGGCCTTTCGACCGCGTGGCGGAACTGGCGCACAGCTGGGGCGCGCGGCTGCACGATGCGGGCGAAGTCGGGCATCTCAATCCCCCTGCGGGCTATGGGCCGTGGGACGAGGCCCTGCCGTTGATCATCAAGGTCGCGGCGGGCTAAGCGACGGATCGGGGAGCGAAAAATGGCAGGGCCGATCAGCATCGAGAACGGGCAGGAAGGCCCTGCAAGCGCCAGCGCCTACAGCTGGATCGTCTTCGCGCTGAGCTTCGGCCTGCTTATCTCGGACTACATGGCACGACAGGTGCTCAACGCCGTATTCCCACTGCTCAAGGCCGAATGGAGCTTGAGTGACGGACAACTCGGCCTGCTTTCGGGCGTCGTTGCGGTCATGGTCGGCCTGCTGACCTTTCCGCTCTCGCTCGCTGCCGATCGCTGGGGCCGCGTTCGCAGCCTTGCCCTCATGGCGGTGCTGTGGAGCCTTGCCACCCTGCTCTGTGCCGTGGCGAGCGGGTTTGGCGAAATGCTGGTGGGCCGCGCTCTCGTCGGTCTTGGCGAGGCCGCTTATGGCAGCGTCGGCATCGCGGTGGTGATCAGCGTGTTCCCGCAACGTCTGCGCGCGACGCTTGCCGCTGCATTCATGGCGGGCGGATTGTTCGGGCAGGTGCTCGGCGTGGCCGTCGGCGGCACGATTGCGGCAAGCCACGGCTGGCGCAGCGCTTTCATGGCTATCGGCATTGCCGGTCTGGTGCTGGGTCTGCTCTATCCGTTGCTGGTGAGCGAGCGCCGTATCCGGGCGATGACCCGGCAGACAACCGATCAGGACAGCTGCGATGGACCTGCCAGGTCCGCCCCTTTGCGTGCGCTTGTCCGCAGCCGCTCGGTCCGCCTCGCCTACCTCGGAAGCGGCCTGCAGATGTTTGCCGCAGGTTCACTTCCTGCCTGGCTGCCCAGCTTCCTCAATCGCAACTACGGCTATGCAGTCGACCGTGCCGGGCAAGTGGCCGCGCTGCTGCTGCTGGCGTGTGGCGCGGGGATGATCCTGTGCGGAGTGATCAGCGACCGTCTCGCGCAGCAGCGGCCCGAGCGCAAGATCACCCTCGCCATGACCTACAGCATCGGCACGGCTGCGTGCCTCGCACTCGCCATGGCACTGCCACCCGGCCTTGCACAACTTGTCCTGATTGGCCTTGCCATGTTCCTGGTCGCCGGAACCACCGGCCCCGCCGGAGCGATGGTCGCGAACCTGACTCCGCTTGCCATCCACGGCTCGGCCTTTGCCACGTTGACGCTCGCCAACAACCTCGTCGGGTTGGCGCCGGGACCGATCCTGACCGGTCGCATCGCCGACGCCGTGGGGTTGGTCGGAGCCTTCCGCCTGCTGCCGCTGCCCTGCATCGCGGCCGCGCTCGTCTTTGCGGCCATGCGCCGCAGCTATCTTGCCGATCTGGCCACCGCCAAGGATACCTGACCCATGCAGACCCTGACCAGCCGTGCCCGGGCGCTCGCGCCGGGGCTCGGAGTCGCGCTCGTCATCGCCGCAGCGGCTACCTTCCTGTCGGAACACTACACCGCTCCGGTCATGCTCTACGCGCTGCTGCTGGGCATGGCGTTCAACTTCCTGATGGAAGGCGAACGCACGCGCCTTGGCATCGAGTTCGCTTCAAAGGCGCTGCTGCGCACCGGGGTCGCACTGCTCGGCATGCGCATCGGCTGGGCGCAAGTCACGGCGCTCGGCTGGGGACCGGTTGTCATGGTGTTGCTGCTAGTCGCAGTGACGATCCTCGCCTCGATCCTGCTCGCCAGACTCATGGGCTTCAACCCCCTGTTCGGCTTCCTCTCGGGCGGCGCGACCGCGATCTGCGGTGCATCGGCCGCGCTCGCAATATCCGCCTCGCTCCCCGCCCATGAGCGCAAGGAGCAGGCGACGCTGTTCACGGTCATCGGCGTCTCGGCCCTGTCGACGCTCGCCATGATTGCCTATCCGGTGATTGCCCACGCGGTCGGGCTCGACAACCGGCAGGCCGGCGTGTTCATCGGCGCGACGATCCATGACGTCGCGCAGGTCGTCGGCGCCGGTTACGCGATCTCGCCCGAAGCCGGGGACACTGCGACCATCGTCAAGCTGCTGCGCGTGGCTATGCTCCTCCCGGTGATCCTCGTCGCCGGGCAGATCACCCGGCGTCAGGCGACCGAAGGCACAACCCGCCCGCCCCTGCTGCCATGGTTCGTCGCGGCTTTCATCGGTCTCGTCGTCCTGAACAGCGTGGTCGCGATGCCCAAGGCCGTCACCGACGGTGCCAACGATCTTTCGCGCTGGTGCCTCGTCACCTCGCTCTCGGCGATCGGCATGAAGACGCAGCTGGGCGATATCGTGAAAGTCGGGCTCAAGCCCGTCGTGCTGATGCTGATCGAGACGGCGCTGCTGGCAGCGATGGTCCTCGCGATCCTGCATCTCCACCTCGTGTGACACGAAATGCAAAATCGCTGTCATCTATTGTGAAATAACGCGCGGGTCTCCCGGGTATCAGGGTGGCAACAACGGGAAATTGGGGAGGATACTGAAATGACCACCGGACACCTGCGCCTTTGCGCCAGCGCGCTTGCCATCCTTGCTGCGGGCACGACCATCGCCCACGCGCAGGACAGCGCAAGTGACACCGCCAGCGAAGCACCCGCCAACGGCGAGATCATCGTGACCGCGCAGAAGCGCGCCGAAAGCGTCCAGAGCGTGCCGATCTCGATTGCAGCCTTCAGCGGCGCCAGCCTCGACAAGCAGAACGTCGTGACCGTGCTCGATCTCGGCAAGGTGGCGACCAACTTCCAGACGGTCCGCTCGTCCAACACCGGTTCGACCCGCATCGGCATCCGTGGGGTCGGCTCGCTCGCAAACACCCTGATCGAACCCAGCGTCGCGGTGTTCGTCGACGGCGTCTACGTGCCGCGCTCGGGTTCGGTGCTCGGCGCGTTCCTCGATATCGAGGGCGTCGAAGTCCTGCGCGGGCCGCAAGGCACCCTGTTCGGCCGCAATGCCAGCGTCGGCGCGCTCTCGCTGCGCAGCGCTCTGCCCAAGGGCGAGTTCAGCGGCGAAGTCAGCGGCGAGATCGGCTCGTTCGACCGCTACAAGATTTCCGGCAACCTCAACCTGCCGCTGACCGAGAACGTCGCCCTGCGCGTCGCCGGCATGGGCCAGTGGTTCAAGGGCCCTTGGATCAACAAGCTCGATGGCAAGCATTACGGCGGTTCGGACGACGTGTCGTTCCGCGGCACGCTCAAGGCCGATCTCGGCAACGTCGAATGGATCCTGCGCGGCGATTACACCCGCCTCGATGGCGATGGCGTCGCCAACTTCGATTTCGATCCCAACTCGGTCAGCGCCGCACGCCTTGCCTTCATCAAGGCCGCATTCAACGGCGGGCCGGACACCAACCTCAACGACCGCGTGATGAACCAGTCGATGGCGACGGGCCTGATCGATGAGAACTGGGGCATCTCGAGCACTGCCTCGCTCGAACTCGCGGGCGGCAGCACATTGAAGCTGATCAACAGCTACCGCGTCTGGACCAACGACCAGCTCGATGGCGACATCGTCTACTTCCCGGTCAGCCTCGCCTCGCGCCGCAGTCTGTTCGATTCGAAGAGCCAGAACCACGAGTTGCAGTTCATCTCGCCCGAGAAGGAATGGCTCGGCGGCAAGTTCGACATGGTCGCAGGCGTCTATTACTTCGAGGAAGACTTCGCGCTGGGCGAACAACTCAACCTGGGCACCGCCTTCTGCGGCGTGCTCGTCCCTGCTGGCCCTGCACGCACCGCTTGCGGCAACTACTACGCCGTGAACAACGGCGTAGCAGCGACCGACCAGGACGTGTTCCAGAACGTCAAGAGCTTCGCCGCCTACGGTCAGGGCAATCTGCACCTGTCCGACCAGCTGACCCTCACGCTGGGCGGCCGCTGGACCACCGACAGGAAGCGCGGCACTTATGCCCAGGCCTCCAGCCCCTTCACCCAGACCCTGCGCGCTACCGAGATGCTGACCTTCCCCGGCATCAGGGAGAACCGCTTCACCTATCGCGTCAGCCTCAACTACAAGCCCAGCGACGACATCCTCGTCTTCGCCAACCACTCGACCGGCTACAAGTCGGGGGGCTACAACTCGGGCGGCGGCACGCCGTCGCTCTCGGTGGTCGACGGCAACGGCAACCTCGTCTCGACCAAGCGGCTGTTCACGCGTGAGACGGTCAAGAACTACGAACTCGGCATCAAGTCGGCATGGCTGGATCGCAAGGTCCGCGCCAACGTCACGCTTTACCGCATGGACATCGGCGGTTTCCAGGACCGCGCGTTCGATGGCGTCAGCTTCATCGTCCGCAACGCCGGCAACTTGCGCCAGCAGGGCGTCGAAGTGGACCTGACCATCGCGCCCAGCCGCGATTTCTCGGTCACCGGCTCGGTCGCCTATCTCGACTCCCAGTTCACCGATTTCAGGACAGCTTCGAACCTGCCTGGCCTGCCCGGTACCCAGGACCTGACCGGCAAGCCCAACACCTTCTCGCCGAAGTGGTCCGGCAATGTCGCGGTCGACTGGGGCACGGACCTTGGCCAGAGCGGGATGCGCCTCGCCGTCAACGGCACGATGTCATTCATCTCCAGCCAGTTCGTCGGCACGGTGAACGACAACAATCCACAGTCACTGGCGGCGCCCTATGCCCTGCTGGGCGGTCGCATCTCGCTGAGCGGCGCGGATGATCGCTGGACACTCTCGGTCTTTGCACGGAACCTCGCAAACAAGCACTATCGCCCGCTGTCGGTCTACCAGCCACTGGGCGGGGCACTGGGGCTCAACAATACGGTCTTCCCCGGCAGCACCGCCAATCGCGTCTCAGCCAGCGAGCCGCGCATGTTCGGAGCAGCCGCAACTTACCGTTTTTGACGACTGTCTGTCGATTGCACCCTCAGTCGAAACTCCCAAGGAACGAGAGTTGTGTAGAGCGAGGTACGCGACTGCCGGCATTTTTTCAGCCGGTTGCGAGCAAAGCCGCACCCGGCTGACCACCTGTGACGCAGAACCCATGGTGGTTGATGAAGGCTACGTGGCAAAGTCTCCAAGGCCGTCAGGCCTACAGGAGAATCGTCATGGGATATTCAGATCTTGATGCTGCCGTGCATGATCGGCCGCCTTGGAATGCAGGGCAAAATGTTGGCCCGAAACGCCCTTTGCGCAGGCGAGACATCTGGGCAATTCGCTTCTATCTCGACGAGCACAAACGCCTTCGCGACCGCGCGTTGTTCGACCTCGCCATCGACAGCAAGCTTAGGGGCTGCGATTTGGTGAAGCTCCGCATTGGGGACGTTGTAAGCGGCGGACACATCAGAAACCGTGCAACCGTGATCCAGCAAAAAACGGGCCGATCTGTCCAGTTTGAAATCATGACTGAAACGCGAGCTACGCTAGAACGCTGGCTTGAACGAAGAGGCGGGCGACTCAACGATTTCGTGTTTCCAAGTCGGATCGATTATCTCGGCCATCTTAGCACGCGGCAATACGCACGGCTCGTCGATGAATGGGTGTCGGTGGTCGGCCTCGACAGGCGAGACTATGGCACACATTCGCTTCGACGAACGAAAGCGTCCTTGATTTACAAATCGACCGGAAATCTCAGGGAGGTCCAGATCCTGCTCGGACACACGAACATTCAGAACACCGTTCTCTACCTCGGGGTCGACGTGGACGATGCAATTACACTGTCAGAGCGAACGGAGATCTAGACGTCGGGGCATTGGGCCTGTGAGGAATCGGCAGCCCTGACCATCGATGAACGGACGGCAGCAATCGATATAACGAAATCGACCACGGAACGTCTGGAAACAAGGCGACAGCGGCATAGTCGGCTGGGATGAAGGACCATAATTCGACTAATTTGAGCATACGTCAGGCGTGTGAACCTTTCAAGCGAAGCGGTAGGCCTGCAGTGACAAGCACAACTTCCCGAGCAACCGCAGCTATTCTCTGATTTAGCCACCCGGCTTCGTCGCGAAACCGGCGAGCGAGAGCATTTTCCGGCACGATGCCCATGCCCACCTCGTTGGCGATCAGGACCAGCGGCACAGTCACCTGCCGAACTGCCTCGGCCAGTTCCTCGCGGGCGACCGCAATCGGGTGATCTTCCAGCATGAGATTGGACAGCCACAGGGTGAGGCAATCTACGAGGATTGCATCGGCGTATCGGGTCGCCTGCCGAATGGCCTGCAGCAGGTCGATCGGCTCTTCAATCGTGGTCCAGCCCGCACCACGATCGGCACGGTGTCGGGAGATCCGGTCAGCCATCTCCTCGTCCTTGGCTTGCGCGGTTGCAATGTAGACACGGCTGCGGCCCTGATCCTCGCAACGTCTTTGCGCATAGGCGCTTTTGCCTGAGCGCGCGCCCCCCAGGACGAGAAGCGAGGTCATCGTCCGTGCTCCTGAGCAATGCGGAGCAGTCCGTCGATATCAAGATAAGCCTCAAGGGCACTGGCAAGATCATCTAGCGCGTCGTCCACCAGCTTGGCATGGTGCAGACCATTTCCTTTCGCCCCAATCCACTGCAGCAGGGCGGTGCGCAAGTGCGGGGCTGCGAGCAGGCCGTGGCAATAGGTTCCAATGACGCGCGCATCTGGACTCCCCGCGCCCTCGTTGCGTTCGTCATCCAGAATGGCAAAGGGCCTCGCACAATCGGCACCGGTCGTGGCGCCCATGTGCATTTCGTACCCCTCGAATCGTGCACCCAAGGCCGTGCCGGAAACCTTGCGAAGGTTCTTGTGCGCGCGCATTTCGGTTCGCACGTTGAGCAAGCCGAGGCCAGGCATACTGCCGCTTGCGCCTTCCAGACCGAGCGGATCGTCTATTTCCTTGCCAAGCATCTGGTAGCCACCGCAAATGCCAAGAACCGCCCCGCCACGCCGATGGTGATGCAGGATGTCAATGTCCCACCCTTGCTCGCGCACAAAGGCGAGGTCCGCCATCGTCGCCTTCGATCCGGGCAGCACAACGAGGTCTGCTGCCAGCGGTATCTGGCTGCCGGGCGGAACCATGACCAGGTCAACTTCAGGCTCGTGGCGAAGGGGATCGAGATCGTCGAAATTGGCGATGCGCGGCAGCATGGGGCACGCGACAATCTTGCGCGAACTGGATACCGGTTGGGCCCGTTCGAGTACCACGGCGTCCTCGGCGGGAAGGCTGGTAACGCACGGAAGCCACGGCACAAGCCCCATGCCGTGCCACCCGGAGAGCCGCTCGATCTCCATATAGCCATCGGCAAAGAGCGCAGGATCGCCGCGGAACTTGTTGACTATGAAGCCGCGGATCATCGCTGCGTCACCGGGCTCAAGCACAGCACGCGTGCCGACGAGCGAGGCGATCACGCCACCACGGTCGATATCGCCAACCAGCACCACAGGCACTTTGGCCGCACGGGCAAAGCCCATGTTGGCAATATCGCCATCGCGCAGGTTGATCTCTGCAGGCGATCCTGCACCTTCCACGACAACTATGCCGCAACGCTCGCGCAACCGTTCCCAGCTTTCCAGAACTTCGGGCAGGAGGTTGCGGCGACCTTCCCGAAAGTTGGCAGCGCCCAGGCTTCCGCGAACTTTGCCGTGTACGACGACTTGCGATTTCCGATCTGCCTCGGGCTTCAACAGAACGGGATTCATGTCGGTGTGAAGCTCGGCACGCGCAGCCAGCGCCTGAAGTGCCTGTGCCCGACCGATTTCGCCACCGTCGGCCGTAACGGCGGCATTGTTGGACATGTTTTGCGGCTTGAACGGCAGCACCATCATGCCCCGATTGGCAAGGGCGCGGCACAGGCCAGCGACCAGCACCGATTTGCCGACATCGGAGCCTGTTCCCTGCAGCATCAGTGCAGCCATGTCATTCCCCCTGCAATAGCCCATCCGAGCAAACATGCTCGGTGATAGACCCGCCGCGCGCGCATCAAGCTGTTAGCGTCGGCCACGCCGCCTTCGCCGATCCATGGCTTGTCAGCCAATGCCCCGTCATAGCTGACCGGCCCCGCCAATTGTACGCGAAGTACGCCCGCCATCGCGGCCTCCGGCCAACCGGCATTGGGCGAGGCGTGGTGGCGGCAATAACGCCACGTTATCCGCCATCCGCTCAACCCGGCGAGGCAGATCAACACAGCGGAGAGACGCGCGGGGACGAAGTTCATCACGTCATCGAGCCGCGCGGCGGCCCAGCCGAAGTGGCGATAGGGCGCCTCCTTGTGGCCGATCAGGCTGTCCGCCGTGTTGATCGCCTTCATTGCCCACAGACCGGGAAGGCCTGCGACAATCAACCAGAACAGCGGCGCGATCACACCGTCGCAGAAACTCTCTGCCAAGCTTTCGATGGCCGCTCTTGCGACCCCTGCCACGTCGAGCGAAGCCGTGTCGCGACCAACGATCATGCCAGCCGCCTTCCGGGCTCCACGTAGATCGCCAGCTTGCAACGACTGCAGCACGGGCAGGAAATGCTGGTCAAGGCTGCGCTGAGCGAGACCGGGCCACGCCAGCATGGCGATCAGGACCCATTTCCATTCTGTCGCCAGCTTCTCGCACAAGGCTGTCAGCAGCAGGCCTGAGCCAGCAGCGAGGGCCAAGAGCAACAGTACGGTCAGAACGCCGCCCGCCTTGCGCGTGCTGTCTGGCAATTCATTGCGGTTCAAGCGTAGCTCGCAGGCCGAGATTGCCCTTGCGAAGAAGCCGACCGGATGGCCGATACGGACATAGAGCCAGTGCGGCCAGCCGATGGCGGCATCGATTATAAGCGCGGTCAGGACAAACGGTTCAGCCAAGCGCCTTGTCCAGCCGGTCAAGCGCTGTCTGGTCGGCAGGCAGGCCGATGCGCAGCAGGTGGGGCCAATCGGAGAAGGGCCGCGTGAGAATACGTTGAGCGGCGAGGCGTTCGAACAGGGCCGGTGCGCTTGGCGTATCGATCAGGCGGAACAACGGGCATTGGCCCTCGGGCGCAAGACCGTGCTTCAACAGCACTTTGTCGAGCCGGGCCGAGACTAGCGGCAAAGCGTTTCGGGTCCGCGCGATCCACGCATGATTGGCATAGGCAGCACGGCCCAGGGCGAGGGCGGCGGAATGGAGGGGCCAATCGCCGAGAAGCATGCGCAAAGCGTCCAGTATTTTTGGGGGAGCAATAACGAAACCGAGCCGAAGCCCGGCAAGTCCGAAGAATTTTCCCAGCGAGCGCAGCACGATCAGTCTGCGTCCCTCTTGCACGGCATCGGCAACGCTGAGGGTGGGGTCACAATCGGCGAAGGCTTCATCGACAATCAGCCAGCTGCCGTGCCGCTCCTGATGATCGAGCATGGCCAGCAGGCTTGTGCGCGATTGCACCGTACCATCGGGATTGTTGGGGTTTCCCACGACCAGCGCTGTCGAGCGAGCCGGGAGGGTAGCGAAATGGGTGAGGTTCTCACTACGACTGAAAGCCGCGCGATAGGTGCCATAGCAGGGGGCACGATGCAGGCCGCGCAATCCGATCAACTGCGCAAGCAGGCGCAGGGCCATTTCGCTGCCCGGAACCGCAACGCAGATTGCTTCGTCGCAGCCGAAATGGCGCGCGGCAGCTGCCTCGAGCGCTGCCAGCGCGTCGGGTTCAGGCAGGTGCTGCCACTCCACGGTGAGGTCGGCAGGAGGCGTCCAGCCATTGGGGTTGATGCCGGTCGAAAGGTCGAGCCAGTCTTCGGGCGCACCGCCGAACCGTGCGCAGGCCTGCGCCAGTTGCCCGCCATGGCGGGGGAAGGACGTTGTCATTGCGCTACGACCTGGGCGAGCAAGGCGCATGTCTCGACCAGTTCGATGCCTGCGCCATGACCGTCGCCGGAAATGCCGCCGATGCGTTTGCGCAGCCACCACGGCCAGACTGCGAGCGCGGGTAGAGAGGCGAGCAGCGCTGGGTCGACGGCGAGCGCGCCGATGCTCCAAG
>OFDC01001173.1_pt1 | contig 14907 bp, 12 predicted proteins | sample 1520941 | NCBI WGS metagenome assembly OFDC01 (sample SAMEA94258168, study PRJEB24077) | hot springs metagenome | biome: Aquatic biome; feature: Water | place: India | collected 2012-12-06 | depth 5 m | reverse complement strand
TGGATTTAGTAGCGGGAAAGGCTGGAGTTATTTACTCCAGTCCTTTTTTTTTATATTCATTGCATATTTTTTAAATTTTAATGCAACCTTATCTTCAAAATCTTAGTCTAATATATATATTCTAGATAGAGATTATTATAGTTTTTTCATAAAAGTTGTGTGGATTCAATTATAGAAAGGCTGGGCATATTGACCCAGTCTTTTTTTATTTAAAAAAATCTTGAAAAAAAATATTGCAGAAGTTTGCATTAATTATTTGCAAAAACGGTGTTACGAAATAAAACTCAAGTCAGCTTTTGAGCCATTTTGTTTATAAATGAATAAAATCACTCAAACATCTAATCTTAGAAAAATACAAAATTGACAAAATCAAAAGTCCTGATAATCAATTAATTTTAACTGCCCAAGCTCGTTCAAAAACCTCACCCGCAGGTAAAAAATTAATCCCCTCTTTTTCAGTAATATTTTGTGAGTGACTAACAGAATCGGCTATTCCACACCACGGTTCGATACACACAAAATCAGCATTTTTAGCTGCCCAAATACCTAAATACGGAAAACCAGCAAAATCAAACCGAAGAGAGCGGCTACTATTTTCTGATTTTAAGGTTACTGAAGTTGAATTCAATTGTTTGAACACAAGAGCATCTTGGTGAAATAACTCTTTAGTGAGCGGTAATTTATTACTTTCATTAACTACAATCTCATCTTCTATTTCTGTTACTCCCAAAAGAGCTACTGGCTCTTCTAATATTAGCCCTTTTTCGGTCAAAGGCCAACGCATGAAAGCCTCATCTGTTTCAAATTCTAAATGAAAATCATCGTAGTTTAAACCTTTTTCGAGGGGCACATTAAATGCTGGATGTCCACCAATTGAAAAATACATATCTTTTTCACCAACATTAGTTACGTGATAAGTAACACTTAAAAGATTGGCATATAATTCATATACCAGACGTAATTCAAATTTAAAAGGATAAACTTTTAGAGTTTCCTCATTAGAACGAAGCAAAAAGCTAATGCCATCATCCCAATGGTCTTCAACTTCAAATTCATAGTCACGGGCGAAACCGTGGCGAGGTAATGAATATTCCTTATCTTCAAAAAAATAGGTATTATCTTTTAGTCCTCCAACAATAGGAAACAAGACTGGAGACGATTTCCCCCAAAATTCGGGGTCTGCTCCCCAAACATAATCAATCTCATGCTGCTTATTATATATACTAAATAATTCAGCTCCTTTGGGGTCGATTCCTACTTCTAAATATTCGTTTTCTATGTAATACATCATTCCAATTCGATTTCAATTATCAGTAATTTTTTTTTAAGTTTTATTATCCAAATAGTTCACTAAATACTTCTTCAAGTTTGGTTGCCGCAAAAATCTGAATTTTGTACTGATTAAGGTCTATTCCTTTTAAATTATACTTTGAAACAAATATTTTTTTAAACCCTAATTTCTCAGCTTCTGAAATACGATTTTCAATTCGATTTACGGCCCTTATTTCGCCACCTAAACCCACTTCAGCAGCAAAACAACAAGAGCTTGGTACGCTAATATCTTCATAAGATGAAACTATTGAAACACAAATGGCAAGGTCAATGGCTGGGTCTTCTACTTTTAAGCCACCAGCAATATTCAAAAACACATCTTGAGTACCGAGTCTAAATCCCCCTCTTTTTTCAAGAACCGCAAGAAGCATTTGTGTTCGACGACTATCAAAACCATTGCTAGTTCTTTGGGGAGTACCATAAGTAGCAACACTCACTAAGGATTGAATTTCTATCAAAAGTGGTCGGTTTCCTTCAAGCATAGCCGCAATCGTAATTCCGCTCAAATCTTCTTCACGTTGTGAAATCAAAATTTCTGATGGATTGCTCACTTGTCTAAGGCCTGTCCCTTGCATTTCATAAATACCCAATTCAGAAGTACTTCCAAAGCGATTTTTGGTAGTTCTGAGAATACGGTAAGTCATGTGGCGGTCACCCTCGAATTGTAAAACTGTATCAACCATGTGTTCCAAAACTTTGGGTCCTGCCAATGAACCGTCTTTAGTAATATGCCCAATCATAATTACGGGCGTATCAGACTCTTTCGAGAACTTCATCAATTCAGCCGTACATTCTTTTACTTGAGAGACACTTCCAGCCCCTGATTCTATTAAAGGCGAAGCTAAAGTTTGTATGGAGTCAATAACCACAATATCAGGTTCAGTCAACTCTATTTGACGAAAAATATTATCAGTTGAAGTTTCATTCAAAATATAGCAACGTTCATTCACATACTGCATTCTTTCAGCACGCATCTTAATTTGTTGTTCACTTTCTTCACCCGAAACATAGAGAATGGTGTAATCTTTTAAACTTAAAGCAATTTGAAGCATCAGAGTTGATTTACCTATTCCCGGCTCCCCTCCTATTAATACGAGTGAGCCAGGCACAATTCCTCCACCCAATACTCGATTCAGTTCATCATCTTCAGTAATAATTCTATAACGTTCTTGAGTAGTGATTTCAGTAAGCGTTTTAGGCTTATTGACCGTTCGTTGTGCATTTGAGCCTGTGAATTTCCAATTACCTTTTTCGGGTTCAGATTTAGCCAAAACTTCTTCAATCATAGTATTCCATTCGCCACAAGAAGTACATCTTCCTAAATATTTTGGAGAACTGAAACCACAACTTTGACAGAAATATGCTGTTTTTACTTTTGCCATTATCTATTTTCAAAAAAAAACGTCAAAACTGTTAATCATTCGTTAATAAGATACGAATTTGCAAATAATCTACGTTAATTCCTCGAAACGACTTCAGATAATCGTTTCTCACTTATAATGGCACGATTTTTTAGCTGAATATTCCTGTAGATTTTATGATTCAAACTTTATTTTTTTCTACGTTTACTAATATTTTAACAAAAACTAACATGAAAAAAATCGCGGTTATTACTCTTTTCTCTTTGTTTGGCCTGTTTACAAATACTTTTGCTCAGAAGAATTTTCAATTAGGAATAAAAGGAGGAGTTACTTTTAATCAGATTTATACTGATGCAGGCTCGTTTGGGAAAAACATTTCTCAAAGTTATGATACCAAAACTGGCTATGTAGCAGGTATTTGGACACGTTTTGGTGACAAAGTTTATCTACAACCAGAAGTACTATTAGCACAAAAAGGTGGCACAATTGATATTCAAGGACAAAAATTGAAATTTTCATACAATAACCTAGATGTGCCAGTTTTAGTTGGATTTAAGTTTTTAAGAATTTTTAGAATTAATGCGGGCCCAGTTGCTTCGTTTAAACTTTCAGAAGACCAAAAACTAAAAGATGCTCTCAAAGATTTAACTTCTAACGATGAAACTCTTAAAAACGCTGCGTTGGGGTATCAACTGGGAGTTGGTGTTAAACTTCTTGGAATTAATTTTGACCTTAGAAAAGTTGGTAGCTTATCAGAAGTTTCTGCCTTGAATTTAAGCAATAATCAATTCAAAGATAAAGGTTGGCAATTTACGGTTGGTTTCAAGATTTTGTAATTATTGATAAAATATTGAATTGAAAAATCTCTCCTACCAGAGGGATTTTTCTTTTTATATACCGCTAATGTCTATATTTGTTAAAATCAAGAAATGTATGCGGCTATTTCTAACTTTCTCACTTTTTTTACTGAATATTATTTTTTCACAAGCTCAGCTTATTGAAAAAGTAAAGAAACTTACTCCCAATACAGTTTGGACTCAAATAAGCTCCGTTCAGCTAAAATTTCCCACCTATCATCCACAAGGAATGGTCAAAGTAGGTGACTATTATTTTATGAGTTCGGTAGAAGTAATACAAAAACCTATTAATGGAGGAACTGGGGAAGGTAAAGGTCATTTATTCAAATTTGATGGTAATGGAAATTTAATTACCAAAATTACACTTGGCGAAGGTAGTATTTACCACCCGGGAGGTATAGACTTTGATGGTAAATTCATTTGGATTCCAGTGGCCGAATATCGACCTAATAGCCAATCTATTATTTATAAAGTTGATGCACAAACTCTTCAAATAACTGAGGTTTTAAGAGCTAAAGACCACATTGGTGCTATTGTATATGATGCTGAAAACAAGAAAATTCATGGAGCAAGTTGGGGGTCAAGAAATTTTTATGAATGGGAGCTAAAATCATCTAATAAGCATTTACAAGCCAATATTATACATGAGAATATTCGCGTAAAAAATCCATCTTTTTATATTGATTACCAAGATTGCCATTACCTCGGTCAACATCAAATGCTATGTTCTGGTTTTCAAAAATATGCACAACCGAATGGCTCAATAGTAAGATTAGGCGGTTTTGAAATAATAAATTTGGTTGATAAACGACCTATTTTTCAAGTTCCAATCAAATTATGGTCGCCAACAGGTTTAGCAATAACCAATAATCCATTTTGGGTTGAACAAAATAGTGAAGGTATCAAAGCATATTTTGTTCCTGACGATGATGAAGCTTCTATTTTGTTTATATATGTGGCTAAAATTGAGTAGTTTAACTCTACTTAAATCATTTACACTTGCTTGAATTAGACTAAATATGACACTACGAGAACTATTCCAACAGATTGGCGAAAATCCGAATTTTTTACTTTTTTATTTCTTAATTATTCCGTCCTCAGCTGCTATTGCAGGAATTTTAGGAAAAGACGAAGATCATCTTTCACCATGGAAATATTTGTATGCTACACTTATATACTTGGTAAGTATTCCAGGTATTTTTGCTGTTGCTCTCAATGCCTATTTTTTTCTCTTTCAAAGAGGCGATGTGATGCAAACCGATGTCTATTTGCAGATTTTACCAATAATTGTCATGGTTTTAACCATTTTTCTCATTCGTAGAAATGTGGATTTATCGCTTGTACCTGGCTTTGATAAAATTTCAGGCTTATGGTTTATGCTTTTTACTACCATGCTGCTCATGTGGTTACTGGAAAAAATCCATATTGTTGTATTCTCTTACTTACCTTTTCAATACTTATTGGTTGTATTTGCAGTGCTATTTGCTTTGATTTATTTAGGGTGGAGAAGATTTATAAGATAAATTTATGATGAAAACATGAGGCATCACAAATTTAGTTAGAGAAATGATTTATTACTACGGTCTGTTTTAACTGACGAATATTTATACATAACAAAAATGACTTTAGTCAAACTTAACATTAGACTAAAGTCATTTTTTGAATTAATACATCTCCAAAACAGATGGAGCTTCCCAAATGGCAATGAATCGCCTTCTTGTAAATAAGACTATTGAGTCTTATTTAATTTCGAGATAATTCATATTTCAGTAATCAAAACAAATTACTTATTCTGAAAATCAATTGTACTTACACCAAAAAGTGGTTTTCCTTCTGATTTTGGATTTTTGAATACAAAGTAAAGATTTTGCTGACCACTTGTGTTCAAACTGATTTTTAAAGGAGCCATATTAGATTCAGAAACTTCTTTTTCAGCCAATAAAGTACCCGTTGGAGAACCAACACGAACCTCTAATTTACCACCAACACTTTGTCCTTTCTGTGAAACTGCTCCAATAGATAGCGTTTTCACACCTGTTAAATCAATATTCTTGAACGCAAAATAACTTCCATCTTCATTGGCAACTGCAATTTCGCCACCTAATGCCTCAACATTAAATTTACTTATAGCTTTAGCCTCATCGAATGCAATTGCACGAACTTTCGAGCTTCTCAAAGCTACTGATTCAGAAGTAGTGAGTGGACCTACTTCCTTACCACCTTTATCTGTATAAGTTGCTTGAATAATGTAAGCCCCCTCTTTTTTACCTTTATGAGCAGCAGTCTCATACATTCCTTTCACTGGTTGCGAAGCCTTCTTAGTATCATTCAATGATAATATATAATCAACCATATCACGAGCATCTGACAATGAAATTTGAGGGTGAGCTGCCATAGCTTGTTCGCCCCAAACACCACCACCACCTTTAATTACCTTTTCGGCTAATTGGTTAATGATAGTTTGTCCACGACGATATTTTTTAGCAACATCAATATATGCGGGTCCAATTGATTTCTTTTCGACAGAGTGGCAAGCCTTACAATCGCTCAGGTCGATTAATCTTTTACCCGCTGCAAAGTTCATATTTTCTTTATGTCCTTGCTCAATCATGGTTTTATCATAACCTTCCAAATAATTGATATTTACCACTACATCACTCGCATCAATACCTTTGTCAATTGAGCCATCTTCTTTATCCGACACATTTACTTCGTAATCAATCTTTTGTTCATCAAAGAAGAATGTCTTATTACTTTTCACTGCAATATTTACTTTCGGCTCAGCATTTCCTACCTTAACACGAACAGATTGCATTCCCTTGTTGCCAACAGCATCTGTTACCGTCAATACTACCTCATATTCGCCTGGTTTTGTGAAAGTAAACTTAGGATTTGCTTGTGTGCTTACAGGTAAGCCTTTTCCAAAGTTCCAAGAATATTTTAGAGCATCTTTGTCATAATCTAAAGTACCTTCCGATGAAAATGTTACGGTAAGCGGAGCCGCACCAGCTTTTTTGTCGGCTTTAGCAAAAACCAAAGGTTTACGGTTACCCGCATTATACTCAATTACAGAAAGCGTAGCTTCTTCGTTTTGAGCAAACCAATTCATACCATAATCTAATACAAATAAACGTCCATCCTTAGAGAAAGCCATATCCATAGGGTGGTAGAACTTTGTATTAGGCATAAAACGCTCCATTCCAGTATAATTACCATCTTTATCCATGCTTACTAAATAAATCCAATCACGCATCCACTCATAAGCAAAGAATTTACCATCAAAATAACTTGGGAATTTTTTGGGATTATTGTCATAATCGCCTGAGTAATACACGGGTCCAGCCATTGGATTACAGCCACCTTTTCCAAACTCAGGATATAATTTAGAATCTCCATATCCATAATAAATCCACGCTTTTTGTGCTTCTGGCAACTCTTTTAATCCAGTATTATGTGGAGAATCATTAATTGGCTTTGCTGGGTCATATTTCTCACCAGATTCTTTTGTTTCAAAATTATAGTGATTATATGCAAAGTTAGGGCCTGTAAAAATTGGCCAACCATAGAAACCTGGTTTACGAGCTTGATTAAATTCTACGATACCTTCAGGACCACGTTTATCATTTCCTTTACCAGCATCAGGGCCCACATCACCCCAATATAAATAGCCCGAACGCTTATCTACTGCAATACGATATGGATTTCGCATTCCCATTGCATAAATTTCTGGACGAGTCTTTTCTTTACCTACTGGGAATAAATTACCAGCCGGAATTTTGTAGCTTCCATCATTCTGAGGCGTAATTCTTAAAACTTTACCACGTAAATCGTTTGTATTTCCCGAAGAACGAAGAGCATCCCAACCATCGCGGCCATCACGGAAATCTATTGGAGCATAACCATCAGAAGCAAACGGATTGGTATCATCACCAGTTGATAAGAATAAGTTACCAGTTGCATCCCAGTCAATAGAACCACCAGTATGACAACACTCATTTCTTTTAACTTCAACTCTTAATACTACTTTTTCCGAAGAGAAAACAACGGTATCTTTTTGGTTGTCATACTCAAACCTTGAAAGAAAATTATCTTTTGTAACTTCGCGTGTATCATTTGGTGTGTAATAGAAATAAACCCAATTATTTTGTGAGAAATTTGGGTCAACTCCAACTCCCATCAATCCATATTCAAACTTTGTATAAACGGGCATTTGACCAACAACTTTTACCTTTTTTGTAGTTGGATTCCAAACTTTTATTGCTCCTTTACGTTCAACAAAAATAACTTTACCATTTGGCATCACGGCCAATTCGGTAGGTTCATCAAGGTTATTAATCAAAGTAGTTCTTTCAAAACGATTTTCTTCTGGAGCTCTTTGTGACTTAGCTTTTGTATAATCAAGTTTCTCAGCTAACACCCATTTCAAACCTTGCCAAAAATGCTCCATCATGAGCGGTTCGCTAAAAGTTTCAGGTGTGTGTCCATAGTTAGAATAAAAAGCCTTTCCCCCATCATATTCGTGGTACCAAGCCATTGGGTGGAAATCTCCCATTTTACCCATTTCATAACTACTTTCATCTACTCTAACTATAAATTTCAGAATATCTTTTTTCAAAGATTTAAAATCATAAAACTCATCTTTACGCTCAAAAGTATCAGGAAAATGAGCAGAAGCAGGAAATGATTTATCAAGTGTAATCATTTTACCATTCTGAACATTTGATACTCTACCGCCCGGATGACTCGCAAAATACCCACCCATTAACTCATTGTACCAAGGCCAGTTATATTCGGTATCAGAAGCGGCATGGATTCCAACATACCCTCCGCCTGCTTGAATATATCGCTCAAAATCAGCTTGTTGAGCAGGATTCAAGACATCACCAGTTGTACTTAACCAAACAACTGCACTGTACTTTTTCAGATTTTCTTCATTAAACTTACGAGCGTCAGTAGTTGTGTCAATAATAATACCTTGTTTTTTACCTAATTCAAGAAAAAACTGATTACCTTCTTTGATTGAATTGTGGTGAAAACCTCTTGTTAGGGAAAAGACTAAAACTCGTTTCTGAGCCTGTACTCCTATTACACCCAAGAGAAGTGCAAAGAGCATGATTACTTTTTTCATTTGAAATGATGTAGGTTGAGGGTTAAAATTAATTATCGTAGTTTGTTGCAACGAAAAACTATTTTTAACTGTTTTAACTAAATAGTTTTTAATTAAACAAAGATAAAGAAAAAAAGATTGAATAATTGTCAATTATACACTAAATCAAAATTTTAATTTACAGAAAATTAAAAATGGATTAATACACAATTATTTGTATGTTTTTGCGTAAAGATATTACTAATACACTTATCGAGCGTTTAATGCCATGAAATTGAGCACGAACCTCACGCATCATTGATGTTTAATCAAATAGTTGCGTTTCTTCGTTAAAATGAGATATTTTCACCCAATATTATTTTTATTCCTATTTTTTTCTGCAAACCAACATTTGTGTTTTGCTCAAAATGACTCAATAGGTGAAGCCAAAGTTGACTCCACAAACAATTTAATCAAGCAAGTTGATGCAAAAGATATAATTAAAGCTGTATTTGCAAAAGAAAATGCGTTACCAACACCTGCACAAAGTAAAGTCAAATCTAAGAGTACGTTTGCTATTCTCCCTTCTTTCAATTACTCAATCGTAACAGGATTTATGGGTGGAGCTAACACTGTTAACATTTTCAGAGTTAGCCCAAAAGCAGAAACTAAACCATCGAGTATTCGGACATTCACTAATTACTCTCAATACAAACAGCTTATTTCAATTTTGAATACCAATATCTGGACTAAGGGGAATAAGTTGAATCTACTTGGTGATATTAGGTTTTATAAATTCCCATCTACAACTTTTGGTTTAGGAGGGAATACCACTCTCGACGATGCCAACATGGTTGATTATAAGCATTTTAGAATATATCAGGTTGCATTGAAGAAAATATCTCCAAAGTTTGATATTGGTATAGGGTATCACCTCGATTTCCACTGGAAAATCAAAGAAACTAATGAAAACGAAGGTCTTAGAACTGATTTGAAAACATACGGTTTTGGCCCAAAATCAACTTCGTCTGGCTTATCATTTAACTTACAGCATGATAGCAGAGATAATAGTACAAATTCTACCAATGGTAATTATGCCAATTTCCAATATCGCTACAATAGTACGCTTTTGGGTAGTAACCAAAACTGGCAATCTGTTATCCTTGATTTTCGAAAATACATTCGTTTTCCACAAAACTCTGAGAATATTTTAGCACTTTGGAGTTACGATTGGATTTCGTTTGGTGGAGATGCCCCTTACTTCGATTTACCAAGTATCGGTTGGGATGCTTATTATAATACGGGACGTGGTTATCCAATTGGAAGATTTAGAGGAAAAACTCTGCTATATTTTGAAACAGAGTACCGTTTTTCTATTACAAAAAATGGACTTTTGAGAGGAGTTGTTTTTGGAAATACACAAAGTGTTCATAATTATCCTGATGGAGGTATGAGTAAAATCATTCCGGGTGGAGGTGGTGGAATTAGAATAAAATGGAACAAAATCAGCAACACGACAATTGCCTTTGACTACGGTATTGGTATTGGCGGTTCGAAGGGTTTTGTATTCAATATCAATGAAGTATTTTAATCTTTCAGAATTTCGATTAACTCAGCAATCATTAAAGCGGTGGCTCCCCAAACAATTTGGTCTTGAATAACAAAACAAGGCGTTTCAAGTGTATTTCCACGAGTTTCAACTGTTCTAATCTGAACAATTGAAGGGTCGAGTAATTCAGAAATTGAAACTTCAAAAATATCAGCCACTTCTCTTTCATCAGGATAAAAGTCTGGGCGATAAGGCATATAACCAACCACGGGCTGGCAAAACATATTTGAAGGAGGAATGAATAATTCTGTCAGATTCCTAACAACTTTTACATCCGTAGCCTTAATTCCAATTTCTTCTTGAGCTTCACGTAGAGCAGTTGCTTGAATATCTCTATCATTCGCCTCCACTCTACCTCCCGGAAAAGCCATTTGGCCACCATGAACACCATCATACTGGGGGCGTAAAATTAAAGGAAGAAATATCTCTTCACCCTTTGGGTAAAACATCATTAATACCGCACTTCTACGTGTACTTCCGTTTGGCTCGACTTTTACTCGCAGACGATAAGGAGACATTCTTTTCATTATCTCCTCATGTCCGGGAAGCTTATTCTCGGCTAATCGTTTACTAAGTGTATTTATAAATTCAACAAAATTCACGATAATTCTCTAAGCTAAGTCTATATTGAGCAATAAAGTAAGTTAATATTTCAGAAATTAAACTTATAATTACTCAGTTTGATGGAAACAATTGTCTTTGCAATATAAAAATTTATTTTGTTTTAACCATATATTCTCACAAGTTGTTCGGCACAGCGTTCACCATCCATGGCAGCCGATACTATTCCACCCGCGTATCCCGCACCTTCACCACAAGGAAACAAACGTTTTAATTGTAAATGCTCTAATGATTCCTTTTCACGAGGTATTCTAACTGGTGATGATGTTCGGCTTTCTATACCTATCAACTGAGCATTATTGGTTACATATCCTTTCATTTTTTTACCAAATTCTCGAACTCCATCTTGTAATGGACGAGCAAGAATATCTGGTAAAACTTCAGTCATATCCATCGAAACTAATCCCGGTTGATAAGAAGTAGGAAGTAATTCTCGAGAAACTTTATTATTCAAAAAATCATTCAGTCGTTGTGCTGGAGCAAATTGTGAAACCGCAACCTTGTGTGCACTAGCTGCTAATTGCCAAGCTTTTCGCTCGACCTCTTTCTGTAGTTCTAAACCTGCTAATGGCCCTAAATGTTTGTATTTTTGCCAATCTACTTCATTTATTGCTACTACTACACCCGAATTTGCATATTTAGAGTCTCGACGCGATGGAGACATTCCGTTTACTACCAGTTCTCCCTCAGCGGTTGCGGCTGGAACAATGAATCCACCCGGACACATACAAAAACTAAAAACACCACGTTGGATATTTTTGTAGTAAGTCTGTGCAACCAAGCTATATGAAGCCGCAGGTAAGAGGCCACGCTCTTGACGATGATACTGATGTTGGTCTATCAAACTTTGCTGATGTTCAATCCTCACACCCATCGCAAAGGGTTTTGCTTCAATTAAAATACTTTTTTTATGAAGTAATTCAAAAATATCACGGGCAGAATGACCTGTTGCTAAAATAACTCCTATTCCGTGAATTTCTTTGCCATCAGAAGTAACTACTCCTTTCATTTCGCCATTAGCGAGTATAAAGTCAATTACTTTTGTATCAAAAAGAACTTCACCGCCGGCTTTCAAAATACTTTCACGTAAATCAGCAACCACATAAGGGAGTTTATTTGTACCAATGTGAGGATGTGAATCAAACAAAATTTCAGGAGTTGAACCATGAGCGACTAATATTTCTAATATTCTTCGAACATCACCTCGCTTTTTAGAACGCGTATAAAGTTTCCCATCAGAGTAAGTTCCAGCCCCTCCTTCTCCAAAACAATAATTTGACTCAGGATTTACTTTGTGGTCTTTATTAATTGCAGCTAAATCACGACGGCGAGCTCGTACATCTTTTCCTCTTTCTATTACGATGGGCTTTATGCCTAATTCTATTAATCTCAAAGCAGCAAATAAACCAGCTGGCCCCGCACCCACTATCACTGCTTGTGGCTTATTAGTGACATCGGGGTATTCCTTTTTAAAATTCATCAGCGGAGGAGGTGCTTCTCCGAGATAAACTTCTATATCAAGATTGATTTTTACTTGTCCTTTCCGTGCATCTATTGATTGACGAACTTTTCGAAAAGTAAAGTTTTCAACGTTTTTGAGTTGATTTGATTGAAGATATTGATGTAAAACTACATCGACAAGAGCGACTTCCGGCTCTAAGATAAGATTCAGTGTTTGTTGCATTGTAGAAAGGTTTTTATCCTCTAAAATTCTTTGCAAAGTTAAACATTATACTTTAATTTGATTTAAAGTATTATTCAAAATACCTAAAATTAGATATTGGCTTAAACTTTGATTAAAAATTAATTGTTTAACATACTAATAAGATAGACTATTGATTTATCTTTGCAAGATTCATAAAAACACGCGTATCAATCACTGAATGTCCGCTTATTTTAAAAATATTAGTCGAGGAATTCGAACAACTGTTAAAGGTATGAGCCTTACGCTTCGCCATTTATGGCAAGCTCGCAACAGTCGCCAGCCATTTGCTGTAGAAAACTCAAATTACTTCGATTTGAAAACTGGTATCGTAACTCTCCAATACCCTCATCAAACATTACCTGTGCCTGACAATGGCCGCTATCAACTTGATTGTGAAATTGATGATTGTATTGTTTGCGACAAATGTGCCAAAATATGCCCAGTTGATTGCATTGAAATTGAACCTATCAAATCAGCAGAAATTATCAATTACGCATCTGATGGCTCTCCGATTAGACTTTATGCAGCTAAGTTTGACATAGATATGGCCAAATGCTGTTTTTGTGGCCTTTGTACAAGTGTTTGCCCGACTGAATGTCTTACGATGACAAATGAGTATGATTTCAGTGTATTTGATATTTCTCAAATGAATTTTCAATTTTCTAATCTCACAGAAGAGCAAGCAGATGCCAAACGCAAACTTTATGAGCAATATTTGGAAGAAAAAGAAGCACTAAAAAAAGCACCACAAGCGAAGCAAGAAACTAAAGAAAGTACCGAAGGAGAAGCTCCAAAAGCAAAAGTTAGCTTTAAACCAGCATTCAAAACTACTCCAAAGCCTACCGTAGAAGATAAAGAAACTGAGAATTCAAGAAAAGCAAAGCAGGAATTTGATAAAGTTATTCCGAATGCAATACAAAACACAGAAGATAAGACGCAGGAAAATAATCAGGAAACCCCTAAGCCTAAACCTGCTTTTAAACCTTCATTCAAACCGGTTACTAAATCTACTGAGCAAGTAGAGCAAAAAACAGAAAATAAAACTTCGGAAAATATCGATGAAACACCTAAGCCTAAACCTGCTTTTAAGCCTACTTTCAAACCAGTTGCTAAAACTGGCGGGCAAGTAGATCCAAAAACAGAAAATAAAACTTCGGAAAATATCGATGAAACACCTAAGCCTAAACCTGCTTTTAAGCCTACTTTCAAACCAGTTGCTAAAACTAGCGAGCAAGTAGAGCAAAAAACAGAAAATAACGCTTCGGAAAACAATGATGAAACACCTAAGCCCAAACCTGCTTTTAAGCCTACAATGAAAATAACCCCTAAAAAAATTGACTAAATTGTTAGAAGATTATTTAAAAAATATTGATTATGCTTTGGTCAAACAAATTTCTTTTTTTGTTTTTGCGACCATTACTGTAGGTGGAGCTTTGTTTTTGCTTTTTACTAAAAATGTTCTTTATGCTGCATTTAGTCTATTACTTACCCTTTTGGGTGTAGCTGGACTCTTTGTTTTTGCAGCTGCCGATTTCTTAGCCGTTAGTCAAATTATGATTTATGTTGGCGGAATTCTAATACTGATGATTTTTGGTATCATGCTTACGAATAACAAAAAAATGCAACGCCAAAATCTTCAACCTAATAAGATTGAAGTCCAGCACCATAATAGATTTTGGGCAGTTATTGTGGCTGTTTTACTTTTTTTGGGATTTATTAAAATCATTTTTGAAGCTAATTTCCACATTATTGGAAAAGAAATGCAAGAAAGCAGTACTGTTAAACAAATTGGAGTAAACCTAATGACCGATTATATTTTTGCCTTTGAAGTAATTGGAATATTACTTTTGGCTGCCTTAATTGGGTCAGTATATATAGCAAAAAAGGAAAAAAATTAAAATGATTCATATACAAAACTACCTAATTATTAGTGCTTTACTATTTTCAATTGGCCTCGCAGTTGCAGTTACCAAGCGAAATGCGATTTTAATACTAATGGGTATTGAATTGATGCTTAATGCGGTCAATTTAAACTTTGTAGCCTTTAGTCAATATGAACCTAATCGGTTACAAGGACAAATGTTTGTTATTTTTGTAATGGTGGTTGCAGCTTCAGAAATCACAATTGCATTGGCCATAATTCTGAAATTATATGATTATTTCAAGAATCTAGATTTGAATGAAATCAATTTTCTAAAAAAGTAAAAGAAAGGCTTGACAATACTATTAAATAGCACTACCTTTGCAGTCCCAAAATAAGGGAAAGAGTTAAAGTAAATAAAAAGGCTGCGTAGCTCAACTGAATAGAGCGTCTCACTACGGATGAGAAGGTTTGG
>OFDC01001172.1_pt1 | contig 14913 bp, 12 predicted proteins | sample 1520941 | NCBI WGS metagenome assembly OFDC01 (sample SAMEA94258168, study PRJEB24077) | hot springs metagenome | biome: Aquatic biome; feature: Water | place: India | collected 2012-12-06 | depth 5 m | reverse complement strand
AGCAGGTCAGCGCGCCCGTTCGGCCGCTGCGACGATGGCGTCGATGATGGTGTCGTAGAGCGGTTCGGGCAGGTCGTGACCCATGCCCGGAATGAGGCGCAGATCCGCCCCCGGGATCGCCGCGGCGGTGGGGTTGTAGAGCTCGACGAAGTCGCTCTTCCACACCGAGCCGGAGTTGCCGCCTCCGCCGTACACCTCGGAGATGACGAGGTGCGGGTCGCCGGGGGCCGCCCCTGCGGGCGTGGGACCGAGGGCGGCGAGACCGGAGAGGGCCAGCGCTGCGCTGAGGGACGTGAACAGGAGCTGCTTCGCAGAGCGCATGGGGCTTCTTCCGAGATCGTCATGGAGCGGCAGGGCAGCCGTCAGCGCACCCGAGAGAGAGCCGGCGGAACGGGGGGAAGGAGGCCGACCCTATGCTGCGACACCCACGGCCTGGCAAGGGCTCGCGGCAAATCTGGCGCAACGATTCGGTGAAGGAACGGCGCCGGACGTGCCCGGACGCCGCAGAGAACGTGGCTCCGCGGGTCAGGCCGCGGAGGACTTGCGGAGGCTGGCCCGCTGGCGCCAGACGTCGCGGAAGAACTCGTAGCCCGACCAGAGCGTCAGCACGAAGGCCGCGACGAGCAGGACGATGGCGACGACGTACGTCACCTCGCCGGGCACGTCCAGCCAGCCGTCGACCTCGAGCAGCGGCAGGGTGAGGAAGCCGAGTGCGAGCGCCTGGGCGACGGTCTTCCACTTGCCGCTCTGCGCGGCAGCGATCACGACGGACTTCAGCACCGACAGGCGCAGCAGCGTCACTGCCCACTCGCGGACCAGGACGATCACCGTGATGGTCCACATCCACCAGGTGTCCATGATGATCGACAGCCCGATGAAGGCCATGCCGGTGATCGCCTTGTCGGCGATCGGGTCGGCGATCTTGCCGAAGTCGGTGACCAGGTTGCGCGCGCGGGCGATGTCGCCGTCGACCTTGTCGGTGACCATGGCGACGAGGAAGATCGCCCACGCGACCGTGCGCCACGTGACGGAGTCGCCGCCGGCGTACAGCAGTGCCCAGCCGTAGAACGGCACCAGCACGATGCGCAGCACCGTGAGGGCGTTGGGGAGGTTCCAGTTGCTCGGCTTGGCCGCGGTGGGGGTCTGGCCGGTGCTCGTCTCGCTCATGCTGCGCCTCCCTCGGCTCCGGTCACGGGCTCCGCGATCAGGTCGACGCCGTCGGAGGCGACGACGACGGCGCGCACCAGGTCGCCGATGCGGGCACCGGGCGCGCCGAGGATGCGGGTCGTGCCGTCGACCTCGGGACCCTGCTGCGCCGCGCGACCCTCGACCGTGCCGTCACCGGCACCGTCGGGGTCGATCTCCTCGACCAGCACCTCCACGATGCTGCCGATCCGCTCCTCCGCCCGCTGCGAGGTGAGCTCGGAGACGAGATCCGTGACGTGCTCGACGCGCGCGCGGATCTCGTCCTCGTCGAGCTTGCCGTCGAAGGACTCCGCCTCCGTGCCGTCCTCGTCGGAGTAGCCGAACACGCCGGTCACGTCCATCCGGGCCGCGACCAGGAAGTCGCACAGCGTCTGCAGCTCCTCCTCGGTCTCGCCCGGGAAGCCGACGATCACGTTGGAGCGGACGCCCGCCTCGGGCGCGAGCGACCGGACCTGGTCGAGCAGGCCCAGGAAGCTGTCGGGGTCGCCGAAGCGGCGCATCCGGCGCAGCACCGTGGCGCTGGCGTGCTGGAACGACAGGTCGAAGTACGGCGCCACGCCGGGCGTCGTCGCGATCGCCCGGACCAGTCCCGGCCGGGTCTCGGCGGGCTGCAGGTAGGAGACGCGGACCCGCTCGATCCCGTCGATCGCCGTGAGCTCGGGCAGCATCGTCTCGAGCAGGCCGAGGTCACCGAGGTCCTTGCCGTACGACGTGGAGTTCTCCGAGACGAGGAAGACCTCCTTGACGCCCTGACCCGCCAGCCAGGCGGCCTCCTGCAGCACGTCGGAGGGACGGCGGCTGACGAACGAGCCGCGGAACATGGGGATCGCGCAGAAGGTGCAGCGGCGGTCGCAGCCGCTCGCCAGCTTGAGGGGCGCCATCGGGCCGCCGTCGAGCCGCTTGCGCAACGCGGAGCGGCCCGGGATCGCGACCTCCTGGCCCGCGTCGGCCGGCCGCTCGGCGACCGCTTGGCGCTCAGCCGGGCTGATCGGCAGGAGCAGGCGCCGGTCGCGCGGGGTGTGCGGGTGCGGTCGCTCGCCGGCGAGGATGGACCGGAGTCGGCCGGAGATGTCCTGGTAGTCGTCGAAGCCGAGCACGGCGTCGGCCTCGGGCAGCGAGGAGGCCAGCTCCTCGCCGTACCGCTCGGCGAGACAGCCCACGGCGACGACCGCCTGCGGGCGTCCGCTCTCCTTGAGGTCGGCGGCCGCCAGGAGGGTGTCGATCGAGTCCTTCTTGGCCGCGTCGACGAAGCCGCAGGTGTTGACGACGACGGTGTCGGCGTCCTCCGGGTCGTCGACAAGGGTGAACCCGTCGGCGGCCAGGCGGCCGGCGAGCTCCTCGGAGTCGACGTCGTTGCGGGCGCACCCGAGGGTCAGCAGGGCAACGGAGACGGCGGTGGAATCGATGGTCATGTCCGCTCGAGCGTACCGGTGAGGAGCCTCCGGCCGGGATTCGTGAACCGGCCGCGTGACCTGCGCCTCAGGATCCGCGCTTGGGCGCGACGACCGTCTTGTTGGCCTCCGCACCCGTCTCCCCGAGGGCTCGAGCCTTGCCGGCGCCCACGGCGTAGGTCACCGACCCGTCCGTGCTGTAGATCCGGATCGGCGCGACGACCTTCAGCTCGGTGGTCTGCCCGAAGGCGAGGTTGCCCTCGAACACGATCTTGCCTGCGGCGTCGCGCACGTTGAGCGTCGCGCCACCGCCGGCAGCGGTGAGGGTCAGCTTGACCGGGTCGCCCTGGGTCGGCGAGGCGCCGGTGATGCCGCCGCTGAAGTTGATGCCGGGGTTGTCCGAGGCCGGGTCCGGCCCGCCCATCACCAGCCGGGCGATGGACCAGATCAGCACGGCACCCATCACCGCGGCGATCATGACCGACCAGTTGCGACCACCGCGCGTGCTGCGGATCGCGCCGGTGCCGGTGGCCAGCTCCGACTCGAAGACCCGGCGCGGGTCGATGGGCGCGTGGGCGTAGCGCTCGTCGTACGACGCGAGCAGGGGCGCGGCGTCGATGCCGAGCACCCGGGCGAGGGTCCGCAGGTGACCGCGGGCGTAGAAGTCGCCGCCGCAGGGGCCGAAGTCGTCGACCTCGATCGCCTCGATGACGTGGGGGCGGATCCGGGTCCGGTCGGAGACCTGGTCGATGCTCAGCCGGAGCCGCTCTCGGGCCGCCGCGACGTCCGGCCCGATGACCGGGTCGGGGGCAGGGCGGATGGCGAGGTCGTCGAGGACGACGGTCATCGACTCGTGCTCGTCGCCGGCAGCGCTGTCGGCCGCCCCGACCGGAGCACCGGAGAACCCCAGTTCCGACGGGGGGTCCGTGTGCTCGGGCCGCGCGCGCTCGGCGGAGTCGCGCTCGACGCGGGCGGCCAGCAGGGTCGGCCGGTCGGGAGCGGGCGGCTCGTCGTACTCGTCATAGTCGTCGTGGTGGTCGGGGTGGTCGTCGTGCTCGTCGCGGACGACCGGGATCTCACCGGTGTCCTGGTCGACGGCGGGGTCCGCCGGCTGCGCCAGCAGGATCTCGTCGGTCGCCTCGGTGTCGTCGGACACGTCGGAACCGTCCTCGACGCCGCGGTCGGACCTCTCGGCGGGCCTGACGACGGAGGGGACGGCGCCGGAGAGCCCGGCGGCAACGCGCGCCGCGATGCCGCGCCGCTCCCCCGGCTCGGCGGCCGGGGCGTCGTCGCGGTAGAGGTCGCTCAGCGTCGGCACCGGCGTCTCCGCGGGCACGGGGCCGTCCTCGTCGAAGCCGGGCACGACCTCGACGACGTCCGCGCGGCCGTCGGCCAGCGCGGCGAGCACGTCGCTGAGCACGGCGTCCGGAGCACCGACGACCCGCGTCGCCAGGGTCAGCGGCACGACCAGCTGCTGGTCGTCGTACCCGTCGACGAGGAGGTGTCCGTCGCGCAGCAGGCCGCGGCGCGGCAGGTGCTCCATGCAGTCGATCTCGGCCCAGGCGATACCGCGCCACGTCGCCCCCTGGCGCACCCGGACGCCCTGGGCGTCCGCCACCAGCAGCGGCGCACGGCTGTCGGTGAGCGAGGCGAGGTGGACGACCGTGACGATGCCGAGCACGGCGAAGGCCAGCCAGTCCAGGCCGGTCCCGCCGGTGAACGCCCGAGCGGCGAACGCCGCGGTGAGCAGCGCCGCGAAGCCACCGATCCCCGCGGCGAGGGCGACATTGCGTCGTACCTCCACCTGCGTGGGCACGGTCTGCTCGGCCTCGTCGGTCGTCTCGGTGGGCTCGATGTCGTCGAGCTGGTCGGAGGACGTCTGGTCGTCGGGCATCTGGGTCACGCCTCCCCCTGGATGGTCGCTATCACGGAGTCGAGCTCATCGGGCTTGACCAGGACGTCACGTGCCTTGGAGCCCTCGCTGGGTCCCACGACGCCCCGGCTCTCGAGGATGTCCATCAGCCGGCCCGCCTTGGCGAAGCCGACGCGGAGCTTGCGCTGCAGCATCGACGTGGACCCGAACTGTGTGGAGACGATCAGCTCGATGGCCTGGATGACCAGGTCGAGGTCGTCGCCGATGTCGCTGTCGATCTCGCGCTTCTGCGCCTCGGCCGCGACATCGGCGCGGTACTCGGGCAGCGCCTGCTTCTTGACGTGGTCGACGACCGCCGCGATCTCCTCCTCGGTGACCCACGCGCCCTGCACGCGGATGGCCTTCGAGGCGCCCATCGGCAGGAACAGCGCATCACCCTGGCCGATGAGCTTGTCGGCGCCCGGCTGGTCGAGGATCACGCGGCTGTCGGTCATGCTCGACACGGCGAAGGCGAGCCGGCTCGGCACGTTCGCCTTGATGAGGCCCGTCACGACGTCGACGCTCGGGCGCTGCGTCGCGAGCACGAGGTGGATGCCGCTCGCCCGCGCGAGCTGCGTGATGCGCACGATGGAGTCCTCCACATCGCGCGGCGCAACCATCATGAGGTCGGCGAGCTCGTCGACGACGACGAGCAGGTAGGGGTAGGGCTGCAGCTGGCGCTGCGAGCCCTCGGGCAGCACGATCTCTTTGGCGAGCACCGCGCGGTTGAAGTCGTCGATGTGCCGGAAGCCGAAGGACGCGAGGTCGTCGTACCGCATGTCCATCTCCTTCACGACCCACTGCAGCGCCTCGGCCGCCTTCTTGGGGTTCGTGATGATGGGCGTGATGAGGTGCGGAACACCCTGGTACGCGGCGAGCTCGACGCGCTTCGGGTCGACGAGCACCATGCGCACCTCGGCCGGCTTGGCCCGCATGAGCACGCTCGTGATCATGGAGTTGATGAAGCTCGACTTACCCGAACCGGTCGAGCCGGCGACCAGCAGGTGGGGCATCTTCGCCAGGTTGGCGACGACGTAGCCGCCCTCGACGTCCTTTCCGACCCCGATCGCCATCGGGTGCAGGGCCTTGGATGCGGCGCTCGAGCGCAGCACATCGCCGAGGCTCACGATCTCGCGGTCGACGTTCGGGATCTCCACGCCGATCGCGCTCTTGCCCGGGATCGGCGAGAGGATGCTCACCTCGTTGCTCGCGACCGCGTACGAGATGTTCTTGGTCAGCGCCGTGAACCGTTCGACCTTGACGCCCGGGCCCAGCTCGACCTCGTAGCGCGTCACGCTCGGGCCGCGGCTGAACCCGGTCACACGGGCGTCGACCTGGAACTGCGTGAGCACCTCGGTGATCGCGGCGACGACCGCGTCGTTGGCGGCGGACTTCGCCTTCGGGGGATCCCCGGGCTTGAGCATCGAGGCCGCGGGCAGGCGATAGGGGCGCGCGCCGCTCGACCGTGACGCGGGCGCGGAGAACTCGCCGGCGGCACCGCGCTCGCTCGCCGTCGTGGCGAAGCCGGGGAGCACGGCCGGGGTGGGGTCGACGGGCGGCGCGGGCGCAGCATCCACCTCGCCGGTGAATCGCGCGACGGCCTTCTCGGCGGCCGAGAGCACGTCGTCGAGGCTCTCGGTCACGGCGGCGCGCTCAACGGGGTCGATCGCGTCGGTCACCGCGGCGCGCTCGACCGGGCTATCGAACGCGGCCGACTCGCGGGTCGACTTGCCTTTGCGCCACCACGGCATCGAGCTCGTGTCGTCGAGGTCGAGGCCCAGGTCGGTGAGCGAGCCGAACGCGACGGGGGCGGTCTCGTCTGCGCCCTTCTGCTTCGGCTCGCGCGGAGCGAGCTCGGCGCCGAACAGGTAGGCGTACAGCTCGCGAAGGCGGTCGCCGATGCGGTTCGGCGGAGTCTTCGTCATGATGAGCACCGAGAGGGCGGCGAGCAGCGCGAGGGCCGGCACGGCGACCCACACGGTGGCCAGCAGCAGCACGCCGCCGAGGATCCAGCCGATGACGCCGCCGGCCTGCGCGAGCGCCAGGGGCGGGAAGGCCGGCTGCGGAGCACCGAGCGCGATGTGGCAGAGCCCGCTGACGCTCGCGATCAGCAGCCCGAGTCCGATGCCGATGCGGGTGTTGTCGTGCACGCTCGCCGGGTGGCGGAACAGCCACGCCGCAAACACGATCATGATGACGGGCAGCGCGAACGAGACGCGGCCGACCAGCCCGCCGAACGTCCAGGCGTTGAGAGCGACCGCGACCGGATCGGCCATGAAGAACCACTCGACGATCGCCCCGATGACCGCGAGCACGACGATGAGGAACGGCACGCCGTCGCGGCGCTCCTCCTTCGCGAGCGTCTCACGCCCGAGCAGGCGGAACGCCCCACCCGTCACGTGGGCGAGGCCCATCCAGGCACGCGTCAGGATGCCCGGCTGCGGCTCGGCGACAGGCAGCTTCTTCGTGGCGGCGGTCGAGGTGCCGCGCGCGCGGCTCGAGCTCGACCCCGAGCGCGCGGAACCCGCGCGCGGGCGCGCCGACGACCGGGTGCTCGAAGCCATGGGCCCACGGTACCCGCGGCCGGCGACAGCGGCGGGGGCGACACGCGCCCTAGAGCTCGTCGGCCTCCGGCGGCGGGGCGGAGCCCTCCTCGGCAACCCAGCCGCCCAGCGTCATGAGCGAGTCGAGGGTCGACGGCAGGGTCATGGCGAAGTCCGGTGCGCACGCCGCGATGGCGAGCAGGAGCCCTGCCGAGGGCAGGAAGCGCGGATTCGTCACGTGATCAGCGTACGCCTCTGTGCAGTGCCACGCGACACCCTCGAGAAGGGGTGGAGGAGGAGGTGATCGAGGCCCCTAGGCCTCGATCACCACCGGCACGATCATCGGCCGGCGGCGGTGCTGCGTGTTGACCCAGCGGCCGACCGTGCGGCGCACCACCTGGCTGAAGGCGTGCTGGTCGCGCGTGCCGTTCGCCGCGGCCTCGGCGAGCGCCGCCACGATCTGCGGCTTCACCTCGTCGAACACGGCCTCGTCGGGGGCGAACCCGCGGGCGTGGATCTCGGGGCCCACGACGACACGGCCGGTCTGAGCATCCACCGCGACGAAGATGGAGATGAAGCCCTCCTCGGCGAGGATGCGGCGGTCTTTCAGATCGGCGTCGGTGATCGCGCCGACCGTCGAGCCGTCGACGTAGACGAAGCCGATGTCGAGCTGGCCGACGATGCGGGCGACGCCGTCGCGCAGGTCGACGACCGAGCCGTTGTCGCCGAGCAGCACGTTCTGCTCGGGTACCCCCGTCGCGATCGCGAGGTCGGCGTTGGCGACGAGGTGGCGCTGCTCGCCGTGCACGGGCATGACGTTCTTCGGCTTGAGCACGTTGTAGAAGTAGAGCAGCTCGCCGGCCGAGGCGTGGCCCGAGACGTGCACGCGGGCGGTGCCCTTGTGCACGACCTTCGCGCCGAGCTTCATGAGCCCGTTGATGACGCGGTACACGGCGTTCTCGTTGCCCGGGATGAGGCTCGAGGCGAGGATGACGGTGTCGCCCTCGCCGATCTCGATCTGGTGCTCGAGGTTCGCCATGCGCGCGAGCACCGCCATGGGCTCTCCCTGGCTGCCGGTCGACATGTACACGATCTGGTCGTCGGGCAGCGTGGCGGCCTTCTTGTGGTCGATCAGGATGCCCTCCGGCACCTTCAAGAACCCGAGGTCGGCGGCGATCGTCATGTTGCGCACCATGCTGCGACCCATGAGCGCCACCTTCCGCCCGTTGGCGTGCGCGGCGTCGAGAACCTGCTGCACGCGGTGCACGTGGCTCGAGAAGCTGGCGACGATCACACGGCGGCGGGCGCGGGCGATGACGTTCTCGAGCACCGGGCCGATGTCGCGCTCGAGCGCGGTGAAGCCGGGAACATCCGCGTTCGTCGAATCGCTCAGCACGAGGTCGACGCCCTTCTCGCCCCAGCGGGCCACCGCACGCAGGTCGGTGATGCGGTCGTCGAGCGGCAACTGGTCCATCTTGAAGTCGCCGGTGTGCAGCACGGTGCCCGCGGGCGTCTCGACGACCACGGCGAGAGCATCCGGAATCGAATGGTTCACGGCGATGAAGTCGAGGGTGAACGGGCCGAGATTCTCGACCTGCCCCTCCTTCACCGTGTGGGTGTAGGGCTGGATGCGGTGCTCTTTGAGCTTCGCCTCGATGAGGGCGAGCGTCAGGGTCGATCCGATGATCGGGATGTCCTGCCGCATGCGGAGGAGGTACGGCACGGCACCGATGTGGTCTTCGTGGCCGTGGGTGAGCACGACCGCGAGGACGTCGTCGAGGCGATCGCGGATGGGCCCGAAGTCGGGCAAGATCAGGTCGACGCCGGGCTGGGTCTCCTCCGGGAAGAGCACGCCCGCGTCGATGATCAGCAGCTTGCCGCCGTACTCGTAGGCGGTCATGTTGCGGCCGATCTCGCCGACGCCGCCGAGCGGGATGATGCGCAGGGTCGACGGATCGAGAGCGGGCGGGTCGAAGAGGTCGTTGGGCATGGTCCGCCTGACTGTCTGTGGTGCTCGGGTGGGGCCGCGTGACCCCAGGATTCGGTCTATCGGGTGGTGCCGGCCACCTTCGGCAGGGCACCGCCGGCCGCCGCGTTGCGGTCGGGCCGGAAGTTGTGGAAGTCGACACCGGGAAGATCGGTGACGAGGTCGAGCTCGTCCTCGATGATCGCCGCCTCGTGCTCCTCGGGGCCGACGAGCGGCAGGCGCACGCGCGGCGAGCCGATGCGACCGAGCCCGTGCAGCACGTACTTCGTCGCAACGGTGCCGGGAACGTGGGTCATGACCGCGCGCACGAGCGGCTCGAGACGCTGGTGCTCGGCCGTCGCGGTGGCGAGATCGTTGCTGTTGACCGCATCGACGATCGTGCGGTAGCTGCCGGGCGCGATGTTCGCCGTCACGCCGATGAGACCGGTGCCGCCGATCGCGAGCGTCGGCAGCACGTTGGCGTCGTCGCCGGCGAAGTACATCAGGTCGGTCTGGTTCATGACCCGGCTGACCTCGCTGAGATCGCCCTTCGCATCCTTCACCGCGAGGATGTTCGGGTGCTTGGCGGCACGCAGGATCGTCTCGTAGCGGATCTCGATGCCGGCCCGGCCGGGGATGTCGTAGAGGATGACGGGCAGGTCGGTCGCGTCGGCGACCATCCGGAAGTGCGTGAGCACCCCCGCCTGCGTGGGCTTGTTGTAGTAGGGCGTGACGATCATGACGCCGTCGGCGCCGGCCTTCGCGCTGGCCTTGTAGAGCTCGATCGCGTGCGCCGTCTCATTCGAGCCGCCGCCCGTGATGATGGATGCCCGCCCCGCGCTGACCGACTTGCCGACCTCGACGAGCCGGATCTTCTCGGCGTCGGTGAGCGTGCTGGTCTCGCCCGTCGTGCCGGTGACGACGATGCCGTCGGCACCGCCCGAGATCACGTCGTCGATGTGCTTCTCGACACCCGCCCAGTCGACCTCGCCGTCGGCGAGCATGGGCGTGACGAGCGCGACGAGCACTTGACCGAAGGGGTTGTTCACAGGCACGTGCTTCAGGGTATCGCGCCCGTGCCGTGCCGTGAGGCGCCCGGGGCTACGGGGCGACGCGGCCGTTGCCGTTGAACGACTCGTAGGTGAGCGGCATGAGCTGCGCGAAGTGCTGCTCCATCTGCTCGGCGACCATCTCGATCTCACGCTGCGGGAACGAGGGGAAGTGCGTTCCCTCGCGCTTGGTGCGCAGCGACAGGAAGTTCATGAGCGAGCGGGCGTTCATCGTGACGTACATCGTGCTGTAGATCGTCACGGGCAGGACGGCGCGGGCGACTTCGCGCGCGATGCCCGCGTCGAGCATCCGCTGATACGACGCGTAGGCGGCGGTGCAGGATGCCCGCACCTCGGCGTCGACGAGCGCCAGCTGCTCGGCCGTGCCCGGAAGGAACTCGTAGGCGCCGGGCTTGCCGACCTGCACGAGGTTGCGCTCGGGCCCGGGCACGTAGAACACGGGGCGCAGCTCGCGGTAGCGGCCGGACTCCTCGTTGTACGAGGCGATGCGGTGCCGCATGAATTCGCGGAAGACGAAGATCGGCGCCTGCACGTAGAACGTCATCGAGTTGTGCTCGAAGGGCGAGCCGTGGCGGTCGCGCATGAGGTAGTTGATGAGTCCGCGGTCGCGCGCGGTCGCCTCGTCACCGCTCGCCGCAGCCTCGAGCGTCTGCTCGCCCTGCGTCGAGACGCGGGCGGCGAACAGCACGTCGCTGTCGTGCGCGCTGGCCCGCACGAGCTCGACGGTCACATCGGAGCGGAACTGGATCTCGGCAGCCTCGGTCACGCTCGTCACCCTATCGGGGGTGCCGCAGTGTCGCAGATCGTCACACTCGGGAATACCCGACAGCGTTTTCGTATTGTGGGGGGCATGGATGCCCTTCCCGCCCTCCTCGTCATCGGTGGGCTCATCGCCGCCGCGACACTGCTCGGGCTGCTCGTTCGCGCCCGCAGCACCCGTGTGGCGAGCGGCTGCGGCGGAGACGAGCACCAGCTCTCGGTCGACGGCGCCGAGGTGACCCTCGTGCAGCTGTCGAGCCCGGTGTGCTCGGCGTGCACCGCGATGCGCCGGGTCGCCGAGTCGCTCGTGGCCGCCGACCCGACGGTCGCCCACCGCGAGCTCGATGTCGTCGACGAGCCGGCCGTGGCGAGCCGCCACTCGGTCTACTCGACCCCGACGCCCCTCGTGCTCGACCGCGAGGGGCACGTGCGCGCCCGCCTCATCGGTGCCGTGAAGCCCGCCGACGTGCGCGCGGCGGTGAGCGACGCCGTGCGCGCGCTCCAGGCCCCGCCCCAGGACTGGAACCAGGCCCGCTTCGTGGTGGGCGCCGGCGCCCTCTCCGACAACACCCGCAACGACCCCGCGCGGGTTCGCACGATGCACCGCGGGATCCACGAGTCGCTCCGCGGCCGCCCCACCCTGGTGGTGCGCGACGGCGCCCTCCCCCCGGTGGCGACCGCGCGGATGCGCCGCGGCGCGCTGCGGGCCTACTCCCTCGACGGCGGGCTCAACCGCCTCGTGCGGCTGCAGCAGGGCGACGGCCCCGCGGTGCGCGCCGAGGTGACCTTCGTGATCGTGGCCCAGCCCGCCCGGGCCATCGTGGGGATGGTCCAGGGCGCGGCCACGGCGCGGCTGCACCCCGGGGCCACGGAGCAGTCGATGCAAGACGCCGAGCGCACGGCCATCGAGAGCGCCGTGCGAGGCGCGCTGCGAGACATCGAGCAGGCCCTGCCCCGCGCCCTTCGCTGACCCGCGGGGGGTCGTGCGAGACTCGGGCGCATGACCGACATCGAATACCGCTCGCTGCGGGTGGAGCGCCGGGGGCACGTCGCCGAGGTGGTCCTCACCGGGCCCGGCAAGGGCAACGCGATGGGGCCGGACTTCTGGCGCGAGATGCCCGCGCTGTTCACCGCCCTCGACGAGGACGAGTCCGTGCGCTGCGTGCTGATCCGCGGCGAGGGCAAGCACTTCTCCTTCGGGCTCGACCTCATGGCCATCATGGGCGACCTCGGCCCGCACGTGATGGGCGAGAACCTCGCGGCCGAGCGCACGAGGCTCCTCGACCTCATCACCCGCATGCAGCAGGCGTGTGACCGCGTGGCCCGCTGCCGCAAGCCCGTGATCGCCGCGGTGGCGGGGTGGTGCATCGGCGGCGGCCTCGACCTCGCCTCGGCGTGTGACGTGCGGCTGTGCAGCGAAGACGCCCGCTTCTCGCTGCGCGAGGTGAAGCTCGCCATCGTCGCCGACATCGGGTCGCTGCAGCGCCTCCCGCGCATCATCGGGCAGGGGCACACCCGGCAGATGGCCTACACGGGCGGCACCGTCGACGCCGCCCAGGCGCTGCGCATGGGCCTGGTCACCGAGTGCCTCCCCGACCCCGACGCGCTGCTCACCCGCGCGCGCGCCCTCGCCGACGAGATCGCCGCGAACCCCCCGCTCGTGGTGCAGGGCATCAAGCAGGTGATGGACTACTGCGAGGACAAGTCCACCGCCGACGGCCTGCGCTACGTGGCCGTGTGGAACAGCGCGTTCTTGCAGTCGCGGGACCTCACCGAGGCCGTGCAGGCCTTCATGGAGAAGCGCCCGCCGAGCTTCACGGGCGCGTAGCGCTACACCACCGAGCCCTCGCGGTCGGTGCCGGCGATGAAGTCCCGCACGCGGAGGTCGGGGTGCGCGCGGAGCTCACCCATCGTGCCCAGGCCCGCGACGCGCCCGTCGAGGATCATCGCCGCGCGGTCGGTGACGGCCTCGGCGAGCTTCATGTCGTGGGTGACCATGAGCCCCGCGATGCCGAAGGTCTTGTGCAGCCGCTGCAGCAGCGCGCCGACGCGGTGGGCGTTCACCGGGTCGAGCCCCATGGTGGGCTCGTCGTAGAGGATCACCTCGGGCCGCAGCGCCATGGTGCGCGCGAGGCCGACGCGGCGCTTCATCCCGCCCGACAGCTGGTCGGGCCGCAGGGCGTGGGTCCCAGGGAGATCCACCGCGTTGAGCGCCCAGTCCACCCGGGCGGTGACCTCGTCGTCGGTGAGCGGGTGCACGAGGGCGGCGTGGAGCCCGTAGGCGACGTTCTCGGCCACGCTCATCGAGTCGAAGAGCGCGCTGTGCTGGAACATCAGCCCCACGCGACCCCGCAGGGCGAGCAGCGCGGGCGGGTCCATCGCCGCGACCGACGCGCCCTCGAAGAGGATCTCGCCCTCGTCGATGGGGATCAGCCCGATCATGCACTTGAGCAGCACGGTCTTGCCGCAGCCCGAGGGGCCCAGCAGCCCCAGGGTCTCGTCGCGACGCAACGACAGGTCCACCCCGTCGAGCACGGCCCGCTCGCCGAAGCGCTTTCGCACCCCGCGGAGCTCGAAGATCACGTCCGACGTCGTCACCCGCGCAGCATCGCGCGGATCTCCCTCCACGGCACGTGATCATCGCACCGCGCCGTCGGCGAAGAGCGTGGCGCTCACGGCGCCCTCGAGGTCCGTGCGGCGCAGGGTGATCCCCCGGGCGGCGAAGCGGTCGAGGACCTCGTCGTGGGGGTGCCCGAAGGGAGAGGGGTGCCCGCAGCTCACCAGCGCCACGCGCGGGCGCAGCGCGTCGAGGAAGGGCGCGGTGCTCGACGTGCGCGACCCGTGGTGCCCCACCTTCAGCACCGTCACCGGCCCCAGCACCGGCAGCAGCGCCTTCTCGCCGTGCATCTCCAGGTCCCCCGGGAGCAGCACCGACGCCCGGCCCCACCGCAGCCGGATCACGAAGGACGCGTCGTTCGCCGGCGTCTCGGGGTCGGCCCGGGGGCACGGCGCGAGCACCTCCAGCCACGCGCCGTGAAACCTCCGCGCGCCGCACACCGCCGACGGATCAAGGATCACAACCCCTTGTCTTGCAGCGACATCGAGCGTCTGCTGGTACACCCCGCGGTAGTTCAGCGCGCGCCCCTGGGCGGTGTCCCAGAGGGCGTCGACGCGCACGCCCCGCAGCACCGCGGGGAGGCCGCCCGCGTGGTCCGGGTGCGGGTGCGAGAGGACCACCGCCACGAGGTGCGTCCGCCGCCGCAGCCGCAGCCACGGCAGCACCACGTCTTCTCCCGGGTCGCGCTCGCCGTGCAGCGCGCCGCCGCCATCGAGGAGCATCGCCTCCCCATCGGGGAGATCGATCAAGAGCGCGTCCCCCTGCCCCACGTCCAACGCCGTGACCCGCAGCACCCCGGTGGGGTGACACGCCCGTCGGTGCGCGAGCTCCAACACCGCCGTGCACACCCCCGCGAGCAGCGCGACCCGCACCCGCCCGCGCAGCCCCCAGGGCCACAGCGCGAGGGCCGCGGCGGTGAGCACCACCCACTGCGCGGGCGTGGGCGTGGGGAGCGCGACGCTGCCGAAGGTGACCTCCCGCGCGACCCCGGCGATCGCGAAGACCAGCGCGAGGGCGTGGCGCGCGACGAACGCGAAGGGCAGCGCGAGGGCCGCCGGGGCCACGCACACCAGCGCCGCGGTGAGCAGCACGCACGGCAGCGCGAGGGCCTCGCCCACGGGCGCGGCGAGGAGGTTCGCGAACACCGCCAGCACCGGCGCGCGGCCCACGCGCCACGCGAGGAGGGGCGTGAGCGAGAGCGACACCCGCAGCGTCGCGAAGAGCGCCAGGCGCATCGACCGCAGCGCGCGGTCGGCGAGGGAGGTCGGGCGCTCTTCGAGGGTCTCGCCGGCGGGGCGTGAGACCAGCGCCCAGGTGGCGATGACCGAGAGCTGCCAGCCGAGGTCGTGCAGGCACGAGGGGTCGGCGGCGAACATCCCGAGGGCCACGGCGGCGAGCACCGCGCGGGGGTCGGCGCGACGACCGAGGGCCCGCGCGAGGGCGGTGAGC
>OFDC01001171.1_pt1 | contig 14919 bp, 15 predicted proteins | sample 1520941 | NCBI WGS metagenome assembly OFDC01 (sample SAMEA94258168, study PRJEB24077) | hot springs metagenome | biome: Aquatic biome; feature: Water | place: India | collected 2012-12-06 | depth 5 m | reverse complement strand
GCCGCCCGCGCCCACGCGCGGGTGTTCGACCGCGCCCACGTGCTGCCGGAAGACGTGCAGGCGGTGCTGCCCTCCGTCGCGCTGCACCGCCTGCCGGCGCTCGAACAGGGCAGCCCGGACGACGCGGCGCGCGCGCTGCTGCAGGCGGTGGCGCTGCCGGCCTGATGCACGACGCACTCCGCCGCTGGCTGGCCACGCTCGGTGGTTCGCCCGCGCTGCCGCTGACGCTGGACCGCCGGCGCATCTTCGTGCTGCCGACCCGCGTCGGGCTGGTATGGGGCGTGGCGCTGATCGCCATGCTGCTGACCGCGATCAACTACACGCTGAGCCTGGGCTTCGCGCTGGTATTCATGCTGGCCGGCCTGGGCCAGGTCGCGCTGCTGCACACCTTCCGCAACCTGCTCGCGCTGCATCTTCGCGAAACGCCACCGACGCCGGTGTTCGCCGGCCAGCCGGCGCGCTTCACGCTGTGGCTGGAAAATGAAGCACCGCGCCCGCGCCCGGCGCTGCAGCTGGCGATGGCGGGCGCCGAACCGGCGGACGCCGCGGTCGACGCGAACGGCCGCTGCGCGGTGACGCTGTCACTGCCAACCACCCGCCGCGGCTGGCTGGCACCGGGCCGGGTCACGCTGAGCACCCGTTACCCGCTGGGCCTGATCCGCGCCTGGAGCTACGCCCAGCCGCAGCAGCGCTGCCTCGTCTACGTGCAGCCCGAAGCCGGCCGCCCGCCACTGCCGGCCAGCGACGCGGGCCGCGCCGGCCTGCGGCCGCAGGGCGACGGCACCGAGGAATTCGCCAGCCTGCGCGACCACCGCGCCGCCGACTCGCCGCGCCACGTCGCCTGGAAAGCCTGGGCACGCGCGCCCGACCTGCCGCTGCTGACCAAGCAGTTCGACGGCCAGGACGGCGGCGAACTGTGGCTGGACCTTGCTCAGCTGCCGGCCGCCCTGTCGCTCGAAGCCCGGCTGGCGCGGCTGACCGGCTGGGCGCTCGACGCCGACGCAGCCGGGCTGCGCTACGGCCTGGCGCTGCCCGACGCGCGCATCGCGCCGGGCAATGGCCCCGGTCACCGCGAGCGCGTGCTGCGCGCGCTGGCCCTGCACGGACTGCCCGCATGATGTTCCGTCGCCAACGCGCGCCCGCGGCACCCACCCTGCCGTCCGCACCGCTGACCAACACCCGCATCGGCTGGCTGATGGCGGTCGCCGCCTGCGCGCTGCTGCCGCACGCCGACCACCTGCCAGGCTGGCTCAACGCGGTGGCGCTGCTGCTGTTCACGTGGCGGCTGGCGCAGTGGAAGCTGGGCTGGGCCGGCGCCAGCAGTGTGGTCAAGGCACTGGCGGTGATCGCCTGCTGCGCTGGCGTCACGCTCACCTTCGGCCGCCTGTTCGGCCGCGAGCCCGGCGTCGCGCTGCTCACGCTGCTGCTGGTGCTCAAGCTGCACGAGCTGAAGAGCGTGCGCGACGGCCACACCGTCGTGCTGCTCGGCTACTTCATGCTGCTGGCCGCCTTTCTCTATTCGCAGACGCCGGCCGTGGCGGCCGTGCTGTTCGGCTCGATGGTGGTGATCACCGCCGCGCTGATCGCGCTGACCGGCCCGCCGGCGCCGGTGCGCGCGCTGCTGCGCCAGTCGGCGTGGATGCTGGCCCAGGCGCTGCCCTTCATGCTGGTGCTGTTCGTGCTGTTCCCACGCGTACCCGGTCCGCTGTGGGGGCTGCCGCTGGATGCCTTCGGCGCGCGCTCCGGTCTGTCCGACAGCATGTCGCCGGGCGACATTTCGCAACTGAGCCTGTCCGGCGAAATCGCCTTCCGCGCCCGCTTCGACGACGCACCACCGCCGTCGCGCGAGCTGTACTGGCGCGGCCCGGTGCTGAGCACCTTCGACGGCCGCACCTGGCGTCAGAGCGAGGCCGCGCGCCGCCTCAACGACGGCACGCCGCACGCAGTCGTCGGCCCGCGCATCAGCTACGAAGTGACGCTTGAACCGCACGGCAAGAACTGGCTGTTCGCGCTCGAAACGGTGGCCGGCCTGCCACTCGGCGCGCGCGTGTCCGACGACTGGCAGGTGCTGGGCAGCGAAGTCGTGCGCGCGCGCCGGCGCGACCGCTTCGAATCGGTGCCGACAGCGCGCCCCGGCCGCGAGGAATGGAGCGCCTATCTCGACGCCGCCCGCCGCCTGCCGCAGGGCGGCAATCCGCGCGCCCGCGCACTGGCCCGCCAGATGCATCTGGACGCCGGCAGCGACGCCGAAACGGTGGACGCCGCACTGCGCCTGTTCCGCCGCGAAGCCTTCGTTTACACGCTGACGCCGCCGCTGCTCGGCGAGGACGGCATAGACCAGTTCCTGTTCGACAGCCGGCGCGGCTTCTGCGAGCACTACGCCGGCGCCTTCGTATTCCTGATGCGCGCCGCCGGCCTGCCGGCGCGCGTCGTGACCGGCTACCAGGGCGGCGAGCGCAACGCGGTCGACGGCTTCGTCGTCGTGCGCCAGTCCGACGCCCACGCCTGGGCCGAAGTGTGGCTGGACGGCGAAGGCTGGCGCCGGGTTGACCCGACCGCCGCCATCCTGCCGTCGCGCGTCGAACGCGGACTGGCCGACCTGCCGGCCGGTGAGCCGGTGCCCTTCGTCGCGCGCGCCGACCTCGGCTGGCTGCGCGACCTGCGCCACCGCTGGGAAGCGGCCAACAACGCGTGGAACCAGTGGGTGCTGTCCTACGACCAGCAGAAGCAGCGCGAACTGCTGGCGCGCCTCGGCATGGCGCAGCCGGACTGGCGCACGATGACCGCGTGGATGGCTTCGCTGTGCGCCGTCATCGCCATCGCGCTGACGCTGTGGGCGCTGCGCCGCCAGATCGCCGCCGACGCGCTGGCACGCGCCTGGGCCGGCATCGACCGCGCGCTGCGCCCGGCCGGCCTGGGCCGCGACGCGTGGGAAGGGCCACTCGATTACGCCGACCGCATCGCCGCGCTGCGCCCCGATCTGGCAGCAGAATTGCGCACAGCGTGTACACTTTATGCAGACGCCCGCTACGGCCGCGCCGCCCATGCGCCGGCCGTGCGCGCACTCCGGACGCGCGCCCGCGCGCTGCGCCGCCACCGCACACCGCCCCGAACATGACCGCCCGCTTCACTGCTCACTCCGCATCCCGCCGTCACTTCCTGACCGGTGCCGGCGCCCTGCTGCTGTCGCCGCAGCTGCCGGCACAGATCAGCACCACGCCGGACAACTTCGCCGAGCGCGACGACGTGCGCGCCTTCTGCGCCGAACTGGCCGCCGCGCACGGCTTCGACGAAGCGCAGCTGCTGGCGCGCTTCGCCGAAGCACGGCTGCTACCGCGCGTGATCCAGCTCATCCGTCCACCGTCGAGCCCGGCAGTGAAATCGTGGACGCGTTACCGCAGCCGCTTCGTCGAACCGCTGCGCATCCGCGCCGGCCGCGACTTCCTGGCCGAACACGCCGCCACCTTCGAACGCGCCGAACAGACCTTCGGCGTGCCGCGCGAGGTGGTGGCCGCCATCATCGGCGTCGAAACCATCTACGGTCGCCACACCGGCGACTTCGAACTGCTGAGCGCGCTGTCGACGCTGGGCTTCACCTACCCGCCGCGCGCCGAACTGTTCCGCCGCGAACTGGGCGAACTGTTCCTGCTCGCCCGTGAGCAGGGCCGCGACGTCACCGACTTCCGCGGCTCCTACGCCGGCGCACTCGGCTACCCGCAGTTCCTGCCCAGCAGCTGGCGCCGCTATGCCGTCGACTTCGACGGCGACGGCCGCACCGACCTGATGAACAGCCCGACGGACGCCATCGGCAGCGTCGCCGCCTACCTCGCCGCGCACGGCTGGGAAAGCGGCGAACCGGTGGCCCAGCGCATCCGCATCACCGACGAAGCCGCCGCCCCCCTGGTCGCTGCCGGCGTCGAACCATCGATCGACACCGCCACCCTCGACACCGCCGGCGCCCGCCCGCTGCGCGGCGGCGACCTGATCGCCAAACCCGCCACCCTGGTCGACCTCGTCACCCCCGACGCCCAGACCGAATACTGGCTCGGCTTCCGCAACTTCTACGCCATCACCCGCTACAACCGCTCGTACTTCTATGCGATGGCGGTGTATCAGCTGAGTCAGGAGCTGCGGCAGGGGTGAGCGTCGGTAGTCAGCCTCTACGGAGTCACTCACTCGAACGATATCGGCGGCCACCGGCCGGTGGGCCGATACCGCCCGCGGCGCGCAGCGCTTACAAATCAGGCAACCGGCAAGACCTGCCCAACACGATCACCCGGCAGCCGTGTATCGGTCAGATGCATGTGGTGTAATGCGCTCCAGGTATGCGCGCGCGAAACCTTGCGGGCGAAACGGACACAGGAACGTATGCGCGAGGGTAAGGTTTCTCATCGGCGTTGAATTCCTAAAGACGTGCAGCCAAGCTCGACGAAATCGGCGTGGAAAGATCGTCTCCGGCCTGTGATTGCAGCCTGTTTCCCCAGCAGCCAGATTTTTCAGGCGCAGATCTGCGCCTGAGAACAAAGTAAGCCATCAAATACTGCCCATGCCGCGCTTCAAGTCATTCGACATCGTCGCACGAGCTTCTGGAGCACTTCGCCGCATTGCGAAGGTGAAATTCGACCGCGATGGAAGTATCTACGTTTTTTTCCCCGGCTTCGACAGAACTGAAGGGGTTCTCTGTCGAGCACGCTTGAGCGCAGGGCAGCCCGGACAGACGGTTCTCGACCTAACGGAAAATGGGCGCGTTACTGCTCACCTTGTAAAATATGCTCATCACCCTGATGGCGAAGCGCACTTCTCCCAAGACGGAAAGGTGAAGACGGAGGTTCGTCGCAAATCTGTGCCACTGCATGAGCAACGAGGGCATCTCTTCACTATCCAAATTCAGAACATCGATAGTTTCCGCCTGTTACCGGCCTCACGAAAAGATCAATTAACCCTTAACCTCCCGGAGAACATGCGCGCCCTAAAGATTACTGGCTGGCGATACCGACTCTCCGATTTGAAAGAGCCTGAGGGCGTTGTCTCAGCCGGACATCCGAAAGGCATTCAGACATCCGACGGCCTTTCGCGCACCGGCCTATTTGTTGCACCTCCGGAAGGTGAGCCATTTGACGATTTCGTTCTCTTTATTGCAGTCGATGAAACGCCATTTCTTTCGCAGGATAACATGCCTCATTTAATTTTCATGGGCGGCTTCGACCCAGCTACCGTGGCGCTCAATCATTCAGTTGATACAGAGTTCCTTGCGTTTGCCTATCCATGCTCCGCCGATTTCAAGGAACTGGAGGAGCGTATTGGATGCATCGATTTGCCCCCAAAGGGCATGCTCGGTAGCTAACCTCTCATCAAACGTTCGCCACAACTCCCGATGCCCGCACCACCACCACTGACGCAAGCACAGAAGGATCGGCTAGCTGTTCTGGAACCCGGGTTGAGGGCAGCCGTCTACGCGGCGGACTACCCACGTGCGAAGGCTTTTGCCGCTGACATCCAGTCACTGCTTCGTGCGACTGGCCATGAAACACGCCTTATGCGCTCGAAGAACTGGCTGTTTGAAGCAGCCTTAAACGCTGGGGAGCTAAATACGGCAGAGCTTGGATTTCGTGGTGTCCGGGCGAAGACAGCGGAAAGTACTCGCGTGCACTTGGAAGCAACTGCGTTACTTGCCGTATGTCTTCTTCGACAACAAAAGATCTCTGAAGCAGAACCTCTAATTACCAAGGTTCTCGAAGGCAAAGCAATCAAGGATGCCGATCGTCGACGTCACTTCATAGAAAGTGTTGCAGCCAGGTATCAACTCGAAAGTTACATGTCCTCTGTGCGCGATCTCGCACACGAGTCGTTGAACATTGACGAAATCGACGCAGCCGCAATTGAAGCTGTGAAGACAAAATCCGACGATGAACTCTACACACAAATTTCATCTGCGATTCCAAGAGAAGTTATCGAGGTCGTCTATCGCGTGGATCGCGCAGCCCGCAAGCAACTCACAATGAAGGAAGTTCGTTTCCTCCCGTCCCCCGCCGCAATAGAAAAAAAGGTTGAGCACGGCCGCAGCTTCTTTGCATCGTTGAAACTAGTAATTTGGAAAGCGTTGTGCGACCCGCAGAGCGAAATATACAAAGCGTGGTACACGAACGGAATGGCACACGTCCTAAGCAAGAAATATTACGCGATGGTCATCACGTCTGCTCTTTTGGACATGGGCTTCGCGGCTAAGGCCGTAGCGGTGCCCGCAACCGCACTTCTAATGAAGCTCGGAATAGAGGTTTACTGCGAGCGATTCAAGCCCGGGGAAATTCTCGACGGAAGGAGCGGCCGTGGCGGCTAACTGTCGGGTCACCCCGATCACCCCAAGGCACCAGTGAAACGCCTCCACCTCGCCTTCCTCGCCACCCTCCTGCTGCCAACCCTGCTCTGGCTGGCCGCCGATACGCTGCTGCCCGAGCCGTTCACCTATTTCTCGTTCCGCTCGGTGTTCATGCAGTACAGCGGGGTGATCGCTATCGCCGTGATGAGCGTGGCGATGCTGCTGGCCTTGCGTTCGAAATGGCTGGAGTCGCTACTGGGCGGGCTGGACAGAATGTATCGGCTGCACAAGTGGCTGGGCATCGCGGCGCTGGTGGTGGCCGTCCTTCACTGGTGGTGGGCGACCGGTACCAAGTGGATGGTGGGCTGGGGCTGGCTGGTGCGGCCGGCACGCAAGCCGGTGGCCGGCGAAACGCTGGGTGCGGTCGAAGGCTGGCTGCGCAGCCAGCGCGGGATGGCCGAAGCCGTCGGCGAGTGGGCGTTCTATGCCGCGGTGGTGCTGATCGTGCTGGCGCTGGTCAAGCGCTTTCCCTATCACTGGTTCGCCAGGACGCACAAATGGATTGCGCTCGCCTACCTCGCGCTGGCCTATCACACGGTGGTGCTCACCAAGTTCGCGTACTGGTCACAACCGGTCGGCTGGCTGGTGGCGGCCCTGCTGATCGGCGGCAGCGTGGCCGCGCTGCTGAGCCTGGGCGGACGGATCGGGGCCGGTCAAAAGGTGCAGGGCCACATCGCGGCGCTGACCGAGTACCCCGGCGTGCACGTGCTCGAAGCGGCCATACAGCTGGAGGATGGCTGGCGCGGACACGCGCCGGGGCAGTTCGCCTTCGTCACGTCGGACAGGCGCGAAGGCGCCCACCCGTACACGATCGCGTCGGCATGGAATCCGGCTGAGCGCCGGCTCGTGTTCATCGCCAAGGCACTGGGCGACCACACCCGCCGCCTGCGCGACACATTGAAGATCGGCATGCCGGTGACGGTCGAGGGGCCGTACGGCTGTTTCGACTTCGAGGATGCACAGCCGCGGCAGATCTGGGTCGGGGCTGGCATCGGCATCACGCCCTTCATCGCCCGCATGAAGCAGCGCGCCGCCACACCGGACGCGCGGGCGATCGATCTGTTTCATCCGACGGCCGACTTCGATCAGAGCGCCATCGACCATCTCACCGCGGATGTCGCAGCGGCCGGCGTGCGACTGCACCTGCTGGTCGATGCCCGGGATGGACGCCTGAATGGCGAACGCATCCGCGCCGCGGTGCCCGACTGGGCGTCCGCCAGCATCTGGTTCTGCGGCCCGCCGCGCTTCGGTGAGGCGTTGCGCGCGGACTTCGTCGCCCACGGCCTGCCGCCCGACCGTTTCCATCAGGAACTGTTCGAGATGCGCTGATCGCGGCCGGGATGCGGTTTGCCCGGCGAGCCTGCCTCAGTCGCGTGTCAGGACGGCCGCGAGCTGCGCCGCATACCCGCGCAGCACCTCGGCACCCGGTTCCTTGCGCGGCCAGATCAGGCCGACGCCGTCGTTAGCGTGGCGCGGCAGCACGTGCATGTGGAAGTGGAACACCGTCTGTTCGCCTTCCTTGCCGTTGGCCTGCAGCAGGTTCAGCCCCGGCGGGTCGAAGGTTTCGCGGATGGCGGCGGCCACGCGCCGCGCGGTGTTCATCACCGCGGCGCCCTCCTCCGGCGTGATGTCGAACAGCGTCGCGGCGTGCCGCCGGGTCGCCACCAGCACGTGACCCGGATTGACCTGACCGAGGTCCATGAATGCCAGCGTCAGATCGTCCTCGAACACGCGCGCGGCGGGCAGTTCGCCGGCGACGATGCGACAGAAGATGCAGACGCCGGGCGGCGAGGTATCGACGAATTTCGGCATGAGGGCTCGGGCTCCGGTTGCGCAGGAAGGGTCAGGCGCGGTGCGACGTGCAGGCAGCGCGCGGTCGGGGCAGACGATACACGAGGCCCGGCGGCCGGCCGTCGACGGCGGGCGCGCCGTTTGCTGCGACGCTGAACATCGCCGTGGCGGTGGGCGGGCCGGTGCGGGTGGTGAGCATCGGCGCCGCGTTGCGCAAACCACTGGACCGGAATGGCTCAGCGCCCGTCCTACGTGCAGCGGTACTGCCGGCCTACAGCGAGCGCTGCCGCCCCGGCCCACACTGAACTGACAGGTCGCCGCGCCCGGTGACCCCGCACCTGGAGGAAAGATCGATGATCAAGCTGATTGCCGCCTCACTCGCCCTTGCACTTGGATATGCGTTTGCCCATCGCAAGAAGACGCCGGTCGACCCGGTCGGCGACTGGGAACGCACGCACGACAGCACTGAAACCGCCTATCCGGAAAGCCAGCAGAGCGCGCCCTGAGGCGCGTCCGGCCTCCCCCGGCAGCGATCTGCACCATCCTTGACCACCGTGCTTGACGGGCGGCGAAAAGGCCTCGAATACTGGCCGGATGCCGATCGAATCTGCTCTTCCGCATGGCACCGGGCCGGGACACGCGCAACCCGGAACGCTGTCGTCACCCGCATCCGCGCTGGATGCGTCCGTCGTCTCGCCTGACACGGGCGGGACGGCGGACGCCCAGCCGCACCGCTGGTACAGCACCAATCTGGTCGGCGTGCCGGCGCCGGTGCTGGCCAGCCGGCTGTTCAACGAACATCCGGTGCCGCTGCACATCGCCGGCACGCGCGAGGCGCACGGCGGTCTGTTCGCGTTGCTGGATCGCTGCGCCGATCTGCCCGAAGCGCGCGACGTGTTCGAGCACTACGTTGCCATCGCCTTCGGCCTGCAACCGGCCGACGCGCCGCGCGACAGCGCCGAGGCGAGACGCTGGCGCTGCAGCTGGCGCCGTCTGCTGCAAGGCTGGGGTGGCGACGCCAACGGCCCGGCCGGCGCCGTGCTGAAAGGCTGGGTCGAAAGCCGCTTCGGCCTGGTACCCATGTTCCACAAGGCAAGGCTGGAGCGCTTCCCGTCCCCCGCCTGGGTGAGCTATCTCGAAGAGAAGGCCGCCAGCCGCTACCACGGCAACTGCATCCACCAGCAGCTCGACCTGCTGTACGAATTCAGCCAGTGGGCACTCACCCGCTTCGGCCTGCCGCGCCATACCGGCGACGACACGCATGTGCGCCTGTGGCGCGGCAGCACGCGCTGCGAAGAGCAACTGGTGGCCGGCCGGCTGCAGGACCGCGAATGCACCGTGCGCCTGAACAGCATCGCGTCCTTTTCGCTGTCGCGCGACGAAGCCGGCTGTTTCGGCGACTGGGTGTTCGAACTGCAGGTACCGCGCTGCAAGCTGCTGGTGTGGCCGGGTCTGCTGCCGGGCAAGGTGCTGCACGGCGAGCAGGAGGTGCTGGCGCTCGGCGGCGACTATCCGGCACAGGCGAGCTGCCAATGAATCCGCTTTCTTCACCGCCTATGACTGACGACTTCGACACGCTGTACGACCGCGCCCTCGGCGCCTACCTCGGTCTGGCCATCGGCGACGCACTCGGCGCCACGGTGGAATTCATGCGACCGCGCGAAATCCGGGCGCAGTACGGCGAGCATCGCGACCTCATCGGCGGCGGCTGGCTCAAGCTGGCGCGCGGCCAGGTAACCGACGACACGACGATGAGTCTCGCGCTGGGCGACGCGCTGCTCAAGATCGGTGGCGCGCGTCTGGCTGGCGCCGCGCAGGCCGGCGACGACGAACTCGCCGACATGACGCGTGTGATCGCCGATGCCTTCGTTGGCTGGCTGCGCGGCAAGCCGGTGGATTGCGGCAACACCTGTCGCCGCGGACTGCAGCGCTACCTTGCCGACGGCAGCCTGAGCGGCCTGCAGAACGAACGCGACGGCGGCAACGGCGCGCTGATGCGCAACCTGCCGACGGTGCTGGCGCTGTGGCACGACGCCGCAGCGCTGGAACGCGTGAGTCTGGCGCAGGCGCGCATCACCCACCACCACCCGCTGTCCGATGCCGCCACCGTGGGCTTCGCGCAGCTGCTCGCCCGTCTGCTGTCGGGCGCGTCGCATGACGACTGTGCTGCCTGGGTGGCGAAGTGGGTGGAAACTTTCCCCGCCTTCGCCTTCCAGCCCTACCCCGGCCGCGCCACTGCCTATGTCGTCGATACCGTGCAGACGGTGCTGTACCACTTCGTCAGCCACGCCGATTTCGAAACGGCGCTGGTCGCCACCGTGAACATGGGCGACGACGCCGACACCACCGGCGCCCTGGTCGGCATGCTGGCCGGCGCCCGCTGCGGCGCGCATGCCCTGCCGCAGCGCTGGCTGAGCCGCCTGCAGCGCGACGTGGTGATGGCGATCACCGACCAGACCAGCGGGCTGCTGGCGATGAGCCGTCGAGGATAGATCGCTCCGCTGCCGACCCGGCGCCGACAGAGGGCGCCACCAGGGGCGCCCTCCGTGCCGCTCAGTCCTGCGTCGTCGCAGCCAGCCCGTCGCGGCGGCGGGTGGGCGGCAGGGCCTTCACCACCGCATCTTCGGTCGCGGCATTGACGCAGTGCGGCTGCTTCCAGTCGCCGTCGAAGCTGATCTGATCGACGCCATCCGGGCCGACGCCAGCCGGCACGTAGTCGAGCCGCAGCAGGTTGCGCGTACGCCAGGCGATGGCGTGATCGGCGCAGGAGCTGTCGCCCGACACGCCGAGCGCGCCCAGCAGTTCGCCCTGTGCGCTGTACAGCGCCAGCCCGCCGCCGAACACATTGACGCCGCCCATGCGCTGGCCCACCAGCGGATCGTTCGCCTGCCCCCAGGCCGTTGCAGGTCCGGCATACGCCAGCGCGGCATTGACCGGATTGCTCTCCTGCAGACCGAACAGGCTGCCGCCCGGCTGCGTGGCGCTGTACAGATTGGCGGTGGCCAGTGCCAGCGTGGGCAGGCTGAAGGCATTGGCGGTATTCGCCTTCTGCGCCGAAATGGCCCGGCTGCCCGGCCACTGGCTGGCGTTGCTTTCGCCGGTGAAGGCCACCGCGCACACCGTGCCGCTGCGGCTCACGACAGTGCCCCACATGTCGAGATCGAAGCCGCCGTTGTCAGCGCGCCGGGCACGGGTGAGCGCCTCGCGCAGCTCGGCATGGCCGGGCAGTGCCGCGCACTCGGCGGCGACCGCCTTGCTGTCCGCGCCCTGCGGCGAAGCGAAGGCCGGCGTGGCGGACAGGCCAGCCAGCACTGCGAAAGAAGTGACGATGGAAGTGTGAAGGGCTTTCATGACTGCATCCTCTGTTGAATGGGTGATGTAGCCAGTATCGGGATGCGGAGAGTGGAAATAAATGGAATGATCCGGATTTCAGTATTCCACTTTTCGGCAGCCCATGAATTCACTGCAGGACGCGCTGCGCATCTTCGTCGCCGCCGCCGACGCGAAGAACTTCCGCGAGGCCGCCACCCGGCTGGGCCTGTCGCCGCAGGCCGTCACCCGCGCAATACGGCGGCTGGAAGATCACTTCGGCGAAACGCTGTTCCACCGCACGACGCGGCAAACGCGCATCACCGAGTTCGGCACCGCCAAGGCGGCCGAAGCCGCAGCGACGCTGTCGCAGCTCGACGAGGTGCTGCGGCCCGCCGAGAAGCGGGCGGCCGCGGCGATGGCCGGGCGGGTGCGCATCACTGCGCCGCGTGCGCTCGGTCGACTGCTCGTGCTTCCCGTCCTGACCCGGCTCGCGGTGGAGCATCCGGGCATTGCCATCGACATCCGGCTGTCGGACGAACTGAGCGACGCCGTGGACGAACAGATCGACATCGGCGTGCGCATGGGCGTGCTGAGCCACGCGCGCTCCGTGATGCGGCGTGTCGGCAAGGTGGCCTTCGGCGTGCATGCGAGTCCGGCGCTGATCGAACGCGTCGGCGTGCCGCCCTCGGTCGAAGCGCTGCACGCGCTGCCCACCAGCGCGCTGATCAACCGCAACACCAACCGTCCGTGGCACTGGTTTTTCAGCCGCGAACGCACGCTGCTGCCGCAGCAGCCCGCCTTCTTCACCGACGACCCGGCGGCCGAGTGCGAAGCCGTGCTGGCCGGCATCGCGTTTGCGCAGCTGCCCGACTATCTCGCGCGCACGCACGTGCGCGCCGGGCGACTGGTCGAGGTGCTGGAAAAGGACGCACCGCCGCCGTGGGACGTCATCGTGTATCGCCCGCAGCGCGGCCCGGTGCCGGCGCGGGTGCGTCTGGTGTTCGACGCCATCGTCGCCGGCCTGAAGGACGACGGCCAGGATGGAAGTTGAACTGCACGCGGTGTTCGGCGATGCGATTTGTGTCGCAAACACTGCGTAGCCGACAGGTCTGTCCACAAGGCGCCACGCCCGTGCAGCACAGGCGTTAGCACAGCACTTTCAGACCGCCTTGAAGCAGATCAAACCCGTCGTTCATCCACCTTCGTGAAAGCGGGATAAAACGCAATTTCATGATGTGGATCAATGACTTCATGGCATGCACTCATGTCATGAAGGTTACACGGAGGCGCCATTCACGCGGCATGCAACTTGCAGTCAGACCGGGACCGATCCGGACACAACCTGGAGCCCCGAAATGGCCAACGTAACCTTCTCTTCTCCGTTGATGCCGCGCGATCTCACGGTCTATGCGGTGGCCGGTGAACGCGGCACGCTGCTCGCCCTCGCCAAAGCCAACAACATCCCGATTCCGTTCGACTGTCAGGACGGTGAATGCGGCTCATGCCTGGTGGAGGTCGTGCACTACAGCCCGACCGTGCGCTATGGCATCGCCCTGACAGAAAAGGAAAAGGAAATCCTGCGTCAGCTCGGCAAGATCACCAAGCAGGAAATCATGGACGCCGAAGTGAATGACATGCCGCCGCGTCACCGGCTGGCCTGCCAGTGCTTCGTTCGCGACGAAGATATCGCCGTCGTGTTCGAAGGCGATGTGACCAAGCCGGTGAAGGGACCGGCGCTATCGATCGCCGCCGCGATCTACAAGGGCGGTGTCGGCATCCAGACGCTCGACCAGTTCCTGAACTATGCGGTCAAGGTCGAAGAAGACGCTGCCGTGCACTTCGAAGAACTTGCTGAGCGCATGAACGCGTGCGGCAACAGCGACGTCGCTGCGCTGTTCGCGCAGCTCGGCAGCTATTCGCGCCTGCATCTGGAAGAAGCCAAGGCCAGGTGCGTGAAGTACGAAGTGGTGGAAAGCCTGCCGGCCAGTTCCGCATGGCCCGACAACACCACGCCGGAAAAGACCGCACTGTGGGCAGGCGATCCCGCCCTGACGCGTCTCGGTGCGCTCAAGGCCGCGCTGCAGGGCGAACGCCGTGGCTACGAGTTCTACTACGCGATTGCCAACACCACGCGCGACGCAAACATCCGCAAGGTGGCGAAGGAGTTCGTGCGCGAAGAAGCGGAACACGTCGAGAAGCTGAAGCAGTGGATCGAGCAGGAAGAGGCCGCCCTGCGTCGCGCGGCGGAAGCAGTGGCCGGCTGATGCAGGCGTGACGGATGAAGGGGCGGCAGCCTGGCGCCCCTTCAGGCCACGCCGATGGCGAATACCGGCCCGTTCATTCCGTTCCATCCCAGGCCCACCGCACCGTGTGCCGACCGTTCGCGCCCTCAGTACGGTCGCCCGTCCTTATGACTGAACACCCAGTGCCCGTCGATCAGTTCCGCCCGCAGATCGTCGTCGGGGTAGCAGGCCTGGTCACCGCTGCTGCGGTCGCCGATCTCCAGATAGACCACGACATCGGTCGTGTAATTGACCAGACGATGAGCGTTGTCGCGGCCCGCCGCAAAGCCGGCGCACATGCCGGGCGACAGACGCGTCAGTCCTTCGTCGGTGTGCAGCGCCGGCACGCCCTGCAGCACGTAGATGAATTCGTCCTGCCGGCTGTGCGCGTGGCGCAGCGCAGACACCGCGCCGGGTTCGAGCCGCGTCAGGTTCACGCCGAAATTCTGCAGGCCGAACAGATCGCCCAGCGCACGCTTGGTGCGACCGCGCATGCGCGACGCGAACGGTTCCGGGTAGGCGGACGGTCGTTGGCGCGGGGCCACGTCCGCGGCAAGCACGGCAATCGGGCGCGGGGGTGTCGACATGGATAGCTCCTGTGGTGTTGGGGGGCAAGGCAAGGATGGGCGACGTCATTTCCGCAGCGTCGCCCCGTACGCGCGCTCGACCCGCGCCACGCGCAGCGAGAACTGCGCGTACCAGCGTTCACGGCCGGTCTGTCGCACGAGTGCATGCTCGGCGTGATTGCGCCACGCTGCGATGGCCTCCTCGCTGGCCCAGTAGGACACATTGAGGCCGAAGCCGTCCGGGTTGCGGGCGCGCTCGATGCCGAGAAAGCCTGGCTGCCGCGCGGCCAGCTCGACCATGCGCTCGGCCATGTCGGCATAGCCGTCGTCGCCCGGCGTGCGCTGCGCCGCAAAGATCACCACGCAGTAAGGCGGTTCGGGGGTATCGGCAAAGCAGGGATTCGTCATTGCGAAGCTCCGGTCTCAGGAGTGATGGCGCAGCTCGCCTTGATCAGCGCAACCGTCCGCTCGCCGACGCGGAACTCGCCGGACGCGACGCACTGCCGGCGCCCTATGCGGTGCGCATGAATGCGGCCGAGCAGCCAGTCACCCGCGCGGCTCGGGCCGAGGTAGTCGACGGACAGGCTGGCGG
>OFDC01001170.1_pt1 | contig 14922 bp, 11 predicted proteins | sample 1520941 | NCBI WGS metagenome assembly OFDC01 (sample SAMEA94258168, study PRJEB24077) | hot springs metagenome | biome: Aquatic biome; feature: Water | place: India | collected 2012-12-06 | depth 5 m | reverse complement strand
GAAAATGCAGCCCGCTGGCCACAACCGAATTTACACCACGTTGACGGACACGACCCCATGGTGGCGAAGCGCCGTGATCTATCAGATATATCCTCGCAGCTTTCTCGACACCGATGGAGACGGTATCGGCGATCTACCTGGCATCACGCGGCAGCTTGATTATGTTGCAAGCCTTGGTGTCGATGGAATTTGGCTGTCCCCCTTCTTCACGTCGCCCATGGCTGACTTCGGCTATGATGTCTCGGACTACTATGCGGTCGATCCAATCTTCGGCACTCTGGCCGATTTCGATGCCCTGATCGCGCGCGCTCATGAACTGGGCCTCAAGGTCATTATCGACCAGGTCTATTGTCACACGTCGGATCAGCACGCCTGGTTCATGCAGAGCCGCGATTCCGCCACAAGCGACAAGTCTGACTGGTACGTCTGGGCGGATGCAAAGAACGACGGATCTCCGCCCAGCAACTGGCAGTCGGTTTTCTCAGGTCCTGCGTGGACCTGGGACACACGGCGCAAGCAATACTACCTGCATCATTTCCTGAAGCAGCAACCCACACTCAATCTGCACAACCCCAAGGTTGTCGAGGCGCTGATCGATGTCGGGAAATTCTGGATCGAGCGAGGGGTTGACGGCTTCCGCCTTGATGCACTCAATCTCGGAATGGTGGATCGCCAGCTTCGGGACAACCCGCCGTCGAACAGGCCACACACGGCAAACCGGCCTTTCGAGATGCAGCGGCACGACTACAGCATGTCTCAGCCCGAGATGATACCGCTTGTCGAACGACTGGCTGGCGAGTTCCGCAAGGCGGCCGGCTGCGATTTTTTCACCGTCGCAGAGATCGGCGGTGATAATCCGCATGCAACGATGGTCGATTACACCTCGGGTGAAAACCGCCTCTCATCAGCATACAGCTTCGATTTCATTGGCGCATCCACCTTCGAGGCTGGCCACATCAGATCCGTTGTCGAACGATGGAGCGGAGATCAGCAAGGCGGTCATCCGGGCTTCGCGTTCTCGAACCATGATTGCGCGCGCGTTGCGACGAGGTGGGCTCATGCCGCCGCGCCTGCAGGCAGGTTCGAGCGGCTGCTGTTGCTGCTGCAGGCCACACTGAGCGGCACAATATTCGTGTATCAGGGCGAGGAACTCGGACTTCCGCAGGTCACCATCCCTTTCGAACGTCTGGTCGATCCCGAGGCGATTGCCAATTATCCGAACGACAGCCAGCGCGATGGAGCCCGCACCCCCATGCCTTGGACAATGTCTGGGGCTTCGTGCGGCTTTACGACTGGCGAGCCCTGGCTTCCTCTCGGCGACACGCACCGCTTGCTGGCAGTAGAGGCCCAGCATGATGATCCGAATAGCATTCTCAACCTGTTTCGCGAGGTTATGCATCGGCGTCGGCAAATGTCGGCCATAGTGCATGGCTCGATCGCGTTCTGCCCTTCTCCGCCGGATACGCTCGCCATCGTAAGGCAAAGTTGTGATGGTGAGATGGCCTGGTGCGCTATCAACTTCAGCGACCGTCAGGTCGAAATTCTCCTACCGACCGAAGATCACGGCGAGGTGCAACTGATCGTAGGCGCAATAACGCGCGACGGACCAGCGCTGATCATCGAACCCTTTTCCGGAGCGCTCGGCAGTGTCGGACTTCGCGCGCGCTAGAAATGCCCGCAGTATCGGGTTTGCCGGAACAAAACTTGCCGACCGACAATCCGCTGTGGCAGACGACTGCGATGCAAACCGGCGTGATATGCGAGATCGTTGATGTGCTTCCACACAGCGTGGTTCATGTCGAACATATTGCCGATCCGCCCGGGTCTCCGCGGATCGAGCTCTTTCCGCATTTCCACGATGTGTGCGAACTCGTTTTCTTCCGCCGCGCCGCAGGCTCGGTGGAGAGCGCAATCGGCAAGTTCGCGATTGGGTCGGACACGCTGGTCTACCTCCCATCGATGGAAGCGCATGACTATGTAATCGATGGCGGCGCACGCGAGTGGGTCCTGTTGCATGTCGACCCTGCCTTGGTCGAAGGCCTCGCCGTTGCGTGCGGCCAGCCCGCCCTCAGATCGCCGATTTGCCGCTCGCTCGGCGATGCGGATAGATTGAGGTTCGATTTGCTGCTCGACTGGTTGATCGAACTTTCCTCGCAACCCGTCTCGTGCCAGCAGCGGGTTTCCAGAGCAGTGGAACTTCTCCTTTTGGAACTCGCGGCCAAATCCTCCGATCAGCCTCAGATAAGCGACCACCAGCCGGGAATGTTCAACCGGTTGCGGCCTGCGTTGCGCCTTGTCGCAGACGGTTCGCATCGACAGGTGTCACTTGAGCAGGCTGCCACGGCCTGCAACCTTTCGCCGTCCTATTTTTCGCGTCAGTTCAAGCAGGTCTTCTCGGTTCCCTTCAACGATTACGCCCGCGGTTTTCGCCTCAGACTTGCGGCACGGAGGATCATCAGTGGCGGCGAACGGATCAGCGATATCGCGTATGAGCTCGGCTTCGGGACCCATGCGCATTTTGCTGCCGCTTTCAGCAAGCGATATGGCATGAGCCCGCGCGAATATCGGGCCAACGGCCGCGCGCCATAAAGCGCTGCGACAAGAACACGATAGTTTTTGCAAGGGACCGTCACTGAGGTCATCTTCTAGAACCCTGCGCACAGCAATCTTCTGAGTGCGCAAGGATATGTCAGACCCAATTACCGTTTCATTTCTCATTGGCGACAGCGGCCACAAGCGCATTGTCGCACGGACTGATGCCGAAACCCTTATGGAAGCTGCGGTGGCGAACGGCGTTCCGGGCATTCTCGCGGATTGCGGAGGAGCATGCTCATGTGGGACATGCCGCGTCGACATATTGGAGGGCTGGATCGAGCACACCGGTGTCGCACATGACATTGAAACCGATTTGCTCGAATTGACCGAAAACCCTCCCGAAAACAGCCGCTTGAGCTGCCAGATTAAGCTTCACGCCGGCCTCGATGGTCTGGTCGTCGCGGTTCCTCAGGGCTGACGCGCGCGATGCCCGGTAAGATGACTGGGGAGGCCAGCGTAGAACTCCGCGACCCCTTTGCCGCCGCGCGCCGGGACGAGGGTATCATAGTGATCGATGTGGCCGATGACCGCATCCCCCTGATCCTGCGTCATCGAGACGTTCGGGCCGCAGCGCGGGACTGGTCGACCTACAGCTCGGATGCCCCGTTTCGCGTCCCGGTGCCTTCCGAAGAGGCAGTCCGTTCGGTCCGGCAGCTTCCGATCGAAACCGACCCGCCGCAGCACACCGAGGTCCGCAAGCTCCTCGAACCAATCTTCAGGCGGCCGCAATCGCTCGATTATGTTGCGCGGATCGATGCATTGGTCAGCGAGCTTCTGACCGAAGCTTGCGCGGCCGACACGATCGAGGTCGTCCGCGAATTCGCCTTGCCGCTCCAGTCGCGCGCGCTCGCGCTGCTGCTCGGCATGTCCGAAGACCATGCCCGCATCTGGATCGGTTGGGGCACACACATCTTCCACGACTCCGAAGGCGATGGCGGCGGTGACGTGATCGAACGCTATCTGCGCGAGCAGATCGCTCGCGCGGGGACAGATCCGGAAGGTGAGGACTTTTTCTGCCAGCTCGAGCGCATGCTGTGGGACGGCAGGTCGCTGACGCTTGAGGAAAAGCTCGGGATTGCCAATCTGACATTTGCCGGTGGCCGCGACACGGTGATCAATGCCGTTGCTGGGATCATCGTCCATTTCGCTACCGATCCCGAAGCGGTCCGCGCAGTCGCCGACAGCCCCAAAGCGATCAACCTGGCTGTCGAGGAATATGCGCGCGCGATTTCGCCGCTGACGTTCATCGGCCGTGTTTGTCCGGCGCAGACGATGGTCGGCCCGATGCAGGTGCTGGCCGACAGTCAGGTGGGACTGTGCTGGGCTTCGGCAAATTACGATCCCGACGTGTTCGATGCGCCAACCACCCTCGATTTGCGTCGTTCGCCCAACCCCCATGTCGCCTTCGGCAGCGGGCACCATTCCTGCCTTGGCGCACACCAGGCACGCGCAATTCTGCGCAGCCTCGTCGGGAACCTCGCGCACGGCATAGGTGCAGTCTCGGTGGTCGATGCGGATGAGAACGTAGAGCGCCAGTCGTCCTACAACCGGTCGCTCGGCTATCGTCGTCTCGTCTGTTCCTTCGCGGCGGGAACAGCGGATGGGTGAAGCCGTGCCGACGTCCTGCAAGGCCATCGTGGCCGATGGTGAAGGCAGCTATGAGCTGACTGAGATCCAGCTCGCTCAGCCCGCAGGCAAAGAGGTCGCTGTCCGCATCATGGCGGCAGGGCTTTGCCACACCGATGTGGATGCCATCCGCACATGGAAGGGCCCGTTTGTCGTCGGGCATGAAGGAGCCGGCGTCATCGTCGCGGTCGGCGATCGGGTGACCCGCTTCCGGGTCGGGGAGCGGGTGATCCTCAACTGGGCGATCCCGTGCCGGTCTTGTCCCATGTGCGATCGCGGCCTCATGCCGCTGTGCGAAACGAGCTCCCCTGCAAACGGCGACGGCATGACGGGAAAGCCGCGAGCGAGTGCTACGCTTTTTCGCGGTAATCCGGTCGAAAGCGCCTTCAACCTCGGCACCATGGCCGAATATGCTCTTGTGGTTGAGGACGCCTGCCAGCCGCTGTTCGCCAAGGTTCCCTTCGAGGTCGGCGCGATCATGGGCTGCGCGGTGATGACGGGCTACGGCTCGGTCATCAACGCAGCGCAGGTGACGCGCGGCTCCTCGGTCGCCGTGCTGGGATGCGGCGGGATCGGCCTTAACGTCATCCAGGCTGCCGCGATTGCGGGCGCGGACAAAATCGTTGCGATCGACGTTGCCGAGGACCGGCTTGCCCGCGCGCGGGACTTCGGAGCGACGCACACCCTGGTCAACAGGGGTTCGCAATCCGGCTTCGCGCAGCTGCGCGAAAGCCTCAACGCACTCGTGCCTGGCGGGACCGATTTTGCCTTCGAATGCACCGGCATTGCAGCGCTCGGCCCGGCGCCGCTCGCGCTGGTTCGGCACGGCGGTACAGCCGTTCAGGTCAGTGGGATCGAGGATACGATCCCGTTCGACTGCACCCTGTTCGAATGGGACAAGATCTACATCAACCCGCTCTACGGGCAATGCGATCCCGATCGTGATTTTCCCGTTCTCCAGCGCCATTATCTGTCCGGTGCATTGATGCTCGACCAGATGATTTCGCGCACCTATCCGCTCGCCGATCTGGCGCAGGCGATCGAGGACCTTGCCGCGGGACGGATCGCCAAGGCAGTGCTCCACCCACATCCCGGGGCCGACGCAGCGTGAGCGGCTTTCCCACCCTGGAAGTCTCGGACACAGGCCTTGCCCTGCCGGGCTTCACCTTCTGCACGGTTCGTTCGCCTGCGCTCGGGCGCCGCGCCGACGTGCTGTTCTACAATGCCGACTGCATTTGCGAGGATATCCCGGTGATCATCCTCCTGCACGGCGTCTATGGCAGCGCGTGGTCCTGGGCGTTTCAGGGCGGCGCGCACCGGGTCTACGACAGGCTGCGGTCGGCAGGTAAGATCGGCCATTTCGCGCTGGTCATGCCAAGCGACGGTTTGGCTGGTGACGGGTCGGGCTATGTCAATCGCGTCGCAGGGCGCTTCGACGACTGGATCGCCGACGAGGTGGTCGAGCTGGCGCGCTTGCGGATTGGGCATATGAGTGCCGCATCGCCAGTCTTTATCGCCGGACTTTCGATGGGCGGGTTCGGCGCGCTGCGGCTGGCGAGGCTCCACCCCTACACCTTCGCCGGGGTCAGTGCCCATTCGCCGATCTGCGAGGCCGCAGACTTCCGGCACTTCACGAGCGACGATCCTTTGTCCGATAGGTTGGACCCAGCAATTCCGGCCGGGATTGCCGACCTTTATGCGGCGCAAGGCATACCTGTGCCCCCGATCCGGTTCGATAGCGGCGATCAGGACATGCTCAGACCAAGCGTCGAGCGACTCGCCAGCCGATTGACTCTCGCCGGGGTTCCTCATCGCTACGAACCGCTGAGCGGCGGCCATAACTGGCAATACTGGTCGCGCGCATTTGAGCGCACGCTCGAATTCTTCGACAGTATCGGCCGGTCAGTGCCGCGAACAGAATAGATCGTCATTTGCGGGGAGAGAAATGACAGAGGCATACGAGCAGACCGAAGAGCGCCTGACGCTGACCGAGAAGGTCGGCTACGGGGCCGGGGACATGGCGGCGAACCTCTATCTCGGGTTCTTCGGCCTTTTCACCCTGTACTACCTGACCGACGTCTGGGGCATCGCGCCGGCGGCGGCCGCGACCATGCTGCTGCTGACCAAGATCATCGATGCGATCACCGATCCGGTCGTGGGTCTGCTCGCTGACCGCACCCGGTCGCGCTGGGGGCGCTACCGTCCGTACCTCCTGTGGGGTGCGCTGCCATACAGCATGACGGCTATTTTGGTGTTCGCTGGCCCCGATCTCTCCGCCAATGGCAAGCTCGTCTATGCCTACATCGTCTATTCGCTGGCGATGTTCGGCTATACGCTGGTTAACGTACCCTATTCCGCGCTTTTGGCAGTCATCTCACCGAGCGAGAAAGAGCGGACCAAGGCGGCACAGTACCGGTTCGTATTTGCGGGCCTTGGCACGCTGCTCGTCGGCACCACAGCCAAGCCGCTGATCGACTGGCTTGGAGCTGGCGACGAAGAGCGCGGATTTTTATGGGCCATCATTATCTTCGCGGTTGTCGCCGTGGTGCTCACGCTGTTCACCTTCTCGAGCACCCGGGAGCGCGCCGCCGCCCAGGACGGGCCACGCTCGAGCGTGCGTGAAGATGTCATTGCGCTTCTCACGAACTCTTCGTGGGTGGTACTGACGATCGGCGGTGTCCTGCTCGTGGTTGGACTCGGCACACGCCTCGGCTCGTTGGCGCTCTATCTTAAATACTTCATGACAGGGGGGCCTTCTGATGCGGGCGGGCCGTTGTTCCTGTGGATGGACCGGTTCTCGGTATTCATCACACTTGGCGTGATCGGTCAGATCCTGGGCACGCTGTCGGCGCCAAACCTCACCCGGCGTTTTGGCAAGATCCGGCTGATGATCGGCGTCAATGCTGTGCATGGCGCTCTGCTGATGGGAAGCTACGTCCTTGCCCGCGATCAGTTCGTGCCTGCGCTTGTGCTGCATGGGCTTGGCATGATGACCTTCGGCGTCGCCCTCACGCTCCTTTTCTCGATGTTCACAGATTGCGTCCAGTATGGCGAATGGCAGACGGGGCGGAACACTGCCGGCCTGACAGTCGCCAGCTCGATGTTCATCCTCAAGCTTGGCAGCGGCCTCGGCGCGGCTGTTCCAGGTTATATCCTCGCCCTGTCGGGCTTTGCGGCCAATTCCGAGCAGTCGTCCGATGCGCTTGATGGTCTGAGGATCATAACCTCGATCGCACCGGGCCTGCTTCTGCTCGCCGCAGCCGCATGCATGACGCTGTACAAGATCGATGATGCGTTGCTTGGCAGGATCGAACGCGAACTCGGTAAGTTGCGGTTGGAGCGGGGGCATGCCGGTTATGGCTGACAAGCTTGCCACCGTGACCGTTCGATCCGCCCCGCTATCCGGGATCGTCGCGGCGCTTGTCCTGTTCGCCGCAGCCAGTCCGACGGCAGCAAAGGATTCCGCTCCCGTGACGCCGCCGCCCTGCAGCCAGGGCGGCCCGCTCCTCATCGATGTGCCTTCGCCCGACTGGCGCGACCAGATCATCTATTTCGCCTTCACCGACAGGTTCGCCGATGGCGATCCGACGAGCAATGACCAGGGCGCTGGCGAGTACGACCCATCACGCGAACACTATTTCAGCGGCGGCGACATCCGCGGTGTTACCGAACACCTCGATTACATCGAAGGCCTTGGCGCGACCGCTGTGTGGCTCACCCCGATCGTGCTGAACCAGTGGAAGAGCGCTGCATCCGACTTCACCGGGTACAGCGGGTACTACGCTGTCGATTTCTCCGCGGTCGATCCGCATTTCGGCACGCTCCAGGACTATCGCGCCTTGAGCAGCGCGCTGCACTGCCGCGACATGTATCTGATCAAGGACATCGTCGTGAACCACACCGGCAACTTCTTCGCCTATGACGGTCCCTACGATCCTGCGGATACTTCGCGCAACTTCCGGCTGGTGCAGCCGCCGGGCGCACGCCAGCCCGCGCCGTTGCAACCACCGTTCGACATGATCGACCGGAACGATCCGGCACACGCGGCGGTCGACATCTACAACTGGACGCCGACGATTACCGACTACCGCGACCTCGGCGATCGGCAATTCACCTGGCAGCTTGGCGGCCTTGCCGACATCAATACCAGAAATCCGCGCGTCATCGATGCGTTCAAGCGCACCTATGGCGACTGGATCGACGAGGCAGGGGTCGACGCGCTACGCATCGATACAGTCCGCTATGTGGAACCCGACTTTTTCAGCCACTTCGTCACAGACCCGGATGGCATCCGGGCGCGTGCCGCGGCAACGGGACGTCACAATTTCCTGATCTTTGGCGAGGTGCTCGATTACTCGCAGCCTTTCGAAAACAGCGGCGAAAAAGAACTGGCGCGTTATCTCGACCGGCCTGGACAGCCAATCTTGCCGTCTGTCATCTCCTTTCCGCTGAAGCAGGAGATCAAGTCAGTTTTCGCTCAGGGTCAGCCGGCAGCGCAGATGGCCTACCGGCTCGAGCAGCATATGGCGACCTTTCCCGACCCCTACATCGTTCCCACGATCGTCGACAATCACGACGTCGCGCGCTTCCTGGCGAGCGGGTCGATGGACGGGTTCAAACAGGCCTTCGGTCTGATCTTCACGGTGCCCGGCATCCCCACGATCTATCAGGGCTCGGAGCAGGGGTTTACCGAAACGCGGCAAGCCATGTTTGCCGGTGGTTTTCGCGCAAAATCCGATCATTACGATACCGGGACCGAACTTTACGGCTACCTTGCGGCATTGGCCGCCCTGCGCAAAAAACATCCGGCGCTGCGGCGCGGCAGTTTCGAAGTGCTCGGTGCCAATCAGCACGAATCCGGAATGCTCGCCTATCGCCGCCGCGAAGGAGCCGAGGTTCTCGATATCCTGTTCAACACCTCCGATCAGCCCATTCTAGTCGATAGGCTTGGACTTCCGGGCATTGCCGATCGCGAAGTGCGACCGGTTTTCGCGATGAATTTCGACGGGGTGCTCGCCGTTCGTGACGGCACCGTGACCGGGGTCCTGCCCCCGCGCGCATTCCTTGTGATCGACAGTTCAAACCAGGTGACAGGCCGGGCGCGCGGGACTGCGCCGCTTGATCTGCGTCTGACATCGCCATTGCCCGGCCAGCCCTTCGGCAAAAGCTTCGGGCTGAACGGCGCGTTGGCCGGGGCGGGCGAGGTTTTGCTGGTCAAGAACGGCAAGGTTGGTGATGCTGTCCGGGTCACGACTGGGCCAGACGGACGCTGGCAGTTCGACTACCCGGTCGAGAATCTCGGCTCCGAGGCGTTCTTCCTTGTCGCCTACGACCCTGCAACCAACCGGGTCTCGCAGCGGCTCGAATTGAAGAGTGAGGTCACCGAACCACAGCTTACGACATCACTCGCCGATCCGCGCGGAGACGATACGGGGCCGGCGGGATCCTATGTCGATCTCCAGCAGCCCAATGCGAAGGATCAGAAGGATATCATCGGGGTGAACGCCGCCGCAGGCGGGGATATCCTGCGGCTGGAACTGACCATGGCGCAGGTCACCGCTGACTGGATACCGCCGGTAGGCTTCGACAATGTCGCCCTGTCTATCTTCTTCGATCTGCCGGATAGAAACGGAGCCAACGCTCTGCCGCAATTGAATGCGGCGATGGCCGAGGGGCGCAACTGGGATATCGGAAATGTCGTCTTCGGCTGGGGCAACACCATGTTTTCGGCCGAAGGGGCGAACGCCGAGCGTGCTGGGAAGCGGTTTGCCGGAGCTCCTACCGTCTCGGTTGATCGGGAGAGCGGCACGATTACACTCGTCTACGACGGATCGGACTTTGGTGTGCGTTCATGGCAAGGCGCACGGATCTATGTGACGACCTGGGATATCGCCGGTGAGGGAGCCTATGTCACATTGGGGCCGGATCCGGCAGAGTGGTCCTTCGGCGGCGGGTTGCCCGATGGCCCGAAGATTTTTGACGATACGTTGATCTCGCTTGGCCACTGACATGGGGACGCGCGATCTGCGCTGCGGCGCGCTTGCCGGGCAGCGGGAGTGGCAGGATTTCGACAGTTTTCCAACGCTTCGCCCCGCTCCGGCGATGCTAGAGACACAAGCTAGGGTGACAGAGACGCGCCCGGCTTGCGATGAACGAGGATTGCGCATGAACCTGCTCCGAATGATCATCGGGTGTTTCCTCGTGTTCGCTGCTTTTCCCGCTCTCGCCCAGCGCCAGGTCGACTTTGTCGATCCCTTCATAGGTACCGACGGCACTGGTCACACCTTTCCGGGCCCAGCCGCACCCTTCGGCATGGTTCAGCCGGGCCCCGACAACGGCAACACCGGGTGGGAGTTCACCTCGGGGTACCAGTATCGTGCGCCGCTGATCTTCGGCTTTTCGCAGAACCGGGCGAGCGGGACCGGCATTCCGGAACTGGGTGACGTGCTGGTGATGCCGAGCCGGACCCGCCGAGAGAGCTTCGCCAGTGCATATGACAAGGCCAGCGAGACCGCTCGGGTCGGCTACTATGCAGTGACCTTGCGCGACAATGACGTGCGCGTTGAACTGACCGCGAGTGACTTGACCGCCGTCCACCGCTACACCTTCACCAACGGCGGCGGCCGAGTTTGGGTACTGGTCGATCTCCAGCACGGCCTCACCTTCCGCTCCGACAGACAGCCGGTGATCGAGTCCCATGCAGCAGTAACCCGCCACGGGATCGAGGGCTGGCAGCAGCGCGCCAACTGGACGACACGCACCGTCGCCTTCGCGCTTGCCTTCGATCACCCTGTCGCCGAGCACATCGAACTACCTCGGCGCGCAGACGATGCGGCGCAGCGGTTCCTGCTTGCCTTCGATCTGCCCGATACCGGTGTGCTGCAGATGAAGGCGGGACTCTCCAGCGTCGATATCGAGGGCGCGCGCGCCAACCGCGAAACCACGCCGGGGTGGGATTTCGACACTGTCGCTGCCGCCACAGCCGCACAGTGGGAAGGGCTTCTGGAACGCGCCGTGATCGAGGCTCCGACACGGCAAAAGCGCATCTTCTACAGCGCGCTCTACCATGCCTTTCTCCACCCAAGCCGGATCACCGATGCCGACGGGCGCTGGCGCGGGCCGGACGGGGAAGTGCGCCGGGCGGAAAAGGGAATTCGCTATTCGACGCTGTCGCTGTGGGACACCTTCCGCGCCGCCCATTCGCTCTACACCCTGCTGGTGCCCGAGCGGGTCGACGACTTCGTGCTCACCATGCTCGACCATTCCGATGCCGCCGGGCGTCTGCCGATGTGGGCGATCTGGGGGGGCGAGACCGGCACGATGATCGGCGAGCCCGCCCTGCCAGTGATCGCAGAAGCTTGGGCCAAGGGCTTCCGTGGCTTTGACGGTCAACGCGCTTTGGCGGCGATGGTCAGGACCTCGACCGAGGACAGCCATATCGGCTCCTCGGTTGAAAGCGGGCTGACCAACTGGTCGATTTTCGAGAAATACGGCTACTACCCCCATGACGTCGCGGGCGGCGAGACCGTCTCGCGCACGCTCGAAGCCGGGATCGGTGACGATGCGACCGCGCGCATGGCGGCGATGCTGGGCGAGAAAACGATGGCAGAGCGATTCAGGGCGCGCGCGGGGAACTGGCGCAACCTGATTGATCCCGAGACTCATCTGGCGCGCGGGCGCGACAGCAAGGGGGGGTGGCGCACCCCCTTCGATCCAATGATGCCGACCTCGCCGCTCAACAATCCGGGTGATTACACCGAGGCCAATGCGTGGCAATACAGCTGGACACCGGCCCTTCACGATCCCGAGGGTCTTATCGCGGCGATGGGCGGGCGGGAGGCGTTTCGGCGGAAGCTCGACACCTTCTTCTTTGATCTCAAGCCGCTCGAGGGCTGGGCCTATCTTGGTCAGGAAGCGATGATCGGACAATATGCTCACGGTAACGAGCCGAGCCATCACATCGCCTGGCTCTATGCCTATACCGATCGCCCGGAGACCGGGCAGGCGCTGGTGCGGCGGATCGCTACCGATTACTACGCCGACACGCCGCAGGGCTTGATCGGCAACGAGGACGCGGGGCAAATGAGCGCTTGGTATGTCTTCGCCACGCTGGGGTTCTATCCGGCACAACCCGCCAGTGGCAGCTACGTGGCCGGCTTACCACTGGTCCGGCGCGCTACGATTGCGGTTCCAGGACACCCGCGACTGACTATCAAGCGGGTCGGTGACGGGGATCGGATGGCGCGTGTCACATTGGCAGGAAAGGCGCTAGCCACCACTGCAATTCCACACCGGCAGCTGACTCGCGGCGGGACGCTACGCTTTGTAACCCGGGCAACCGGGAAATAACCAAGAAAGATTGGGCGCGGATCAACGCAGGGCTACTGCTGGCCGTTGTTCAGTGGAGCCCTGGAACGGGGCGAAAGTCCGTTCGAGGCAATCTGAGGCCTGCTGCGGATGTTCACGATCATCACCAACCTGCTTGTCGGCCTGATTGACCCGCTGGAGCCCTCTGCCCGCTGTTTTTCTGAGCGAGAGTATGGTCACAGCGCAGCCTTTTCATTTGAGGCGATTGTGACCGTTGTCGATTGCGAACAGATGATGGCGGGCCTTTCGCCATCCACTGCAAACAGCACCTGACAATCCAACAGGCGGGCAAAATGCGTAACGGCTGCCCGTGCAACCGAACCCCGGTCACCGCAGGTGATCAGCTGCCTGACAAGGTCTTAGATAGTGGTCTGGTCCGCGGCCCGCTCCGCCGCGCGCTTCGCTTCTGCTCGCATCGCGCTGGCAAGGTGGCTGATGACCACCGCTAGAGGAAAAAGGCGCCGGCCGTCACCATGTCCGCAGGATGACTAGCGGTACCGCCCGGGTCGAGCGCTGAAAGCGCTGGCGGCGCGTATACACAAGGAAGCTTAAAACTCATCGCGGCCGCCCACACCCAGCATGATGCGCTGTTGCATCGTTACCACCTCAGAACGAGGCGGTGACGGACAGAACCACCGCTGCATCGGCGATCGGTTCGCCGCCAGGGGTCGCGAAATTCGGCAGGAGGTAGGTGCTCTGCGCGCGGCTGATGTCGGTGTTCACATAGGCGGCCGATAGCGTCAGCTGCTGGACGAGGGTGACATCGATCCCGAGCTGCCAATCGAAATAGGTGCCCGTTGGCGCGATGCTGGTGCCGTTGGGCCCAAGGCCGGGGTTGCCGTCAGAATAGCCGATGTGGGCCTTGAGGCTGACCGGGCTGTCGGCGATAGCATAGGCGGCATTAGCGAAAAGGTAGAGATTGTCGTCCTTGTCGCCCGGATCGTTGGGAAGGCCCGCGGCCGCGGCGGCGCCGGTGAAGAACGCGTTGCCGAGCGCTTCCTGCTTCGGGGCGTAAGCGACGCCGCCCGTGACGCCCAGCGGGCCGATATTTCCCGAAAGCTTGGCGTAAAGCTCGGCGAAATCGGTCTTGTCTGCGCCATCGGAATACATATACCAGGTGAGCCCAGTGTCGAGCGTGCCCCCGCCGACCGGCACTTTGATCCCGGCGACCAGATCAAGCTCCATGTTTGCGCCGCCGAAGGTACCCCAGCCTGCCAGATTCGACCCCCAGGCACCCACGTAGACACCGCTTTCATGCGTTACCGTGATGCCGCCCTGAACTGCGAGTCCTTCGTCGGACTGCGAAACGCCGCGGAAGCGATAGTCGGAGACAATGCTGGCGCTACCCGACACATCGACCGCGGGTCTCATGTGGTCGAGATCCGCGGCGAGCGTGTGGATCTAACCCCGCGGGAGTTCAACCTGCTCTGGGCGCTTGCCGATCACCCCGGACGGGTGATGACGCACGAAAGCCTGCTGGATGAGGTCTGGGGCCCGGCGCACCGGCAAGATCTGGATTACCTGCGTGTCGCGGTGCGCGCGTTGCGGCGAAAGCTGGAAGGCGATCCCAGCCAGCCGCGTCTCGTGATCAATGAACCAGGTGTGGGTTACCGATTGGCTGAGTGAGCAGCGATCGCGCTTTTTCCCATTCTATCCATCTGCGGCTGGCTAGGGATAGATTCCGGAAACCGCATGTCGGCTTCCGACGCGACCAGACGTTCACAATGATGATCCGGAACGACTGCGTCTGGGTCGGTTGCTGCTGATGCGCGATAGACTGATTGCGCGCCCGCTTTCCGCCTCTCGCGGGCTGCAACCTGCCCTCTACCAAATAGTCCAATTCCAGTCAGTAGACGACGCGCAGTCATCAATGCGGCGTCAAGTCCATTACCTCCGCAAAGCCTCGATCCACATTTCCCATAGGTTTGCATCAGTGCGTTTATCGATGGCATAAATGGCCACATTGCTTTTCGATGATCGCACTGCTCGTGCCCAATAGCGGCGCTACGGTCTGGCCAAAGCGGCGGTCCTTCTGTTGCGCAGGACGGCGATCGATCAAATCTGTTGGCGTCGCCGCTCTTGGCGGACAGGCCGGAGCGTGACGCACCCCGCTCGCTTGACTATGCGGTGCGGAGATGCAGCCATGGTCGGCGCCAGCGCGACATCGCCCAGCCCAGCCGCGCTGGCTTACCATCATCTGAACGGTCTCAGTCACTTCGGTACTGCCCTTCTATTCGCGCTTGAACAATAAACATAGCACCTGCTACATTGCGGCCTGGTTAGAGTCTGATTCATAATTATCCGGTTTGATTGCAATGCCTTGCGATACGGCGA
>OFDC01001169.1_pt1 | contig 14933 bp, 17 predicted proteins | sample 1520941 | NCBI WGS metagenome assembly OFDC01 (sample SAMEA94258168, study PRJEB24077) | hot springs metagenome | biome: Aquatic biome; feature: Water | place: India | collected 2012-12-06 | depth 5 m | reverse complement strand
TCTGTGGCTGCGCCATCACCGCCAGCGCGCGGCGCACCGCCTCGTCGATATGCGCCACCGCATCGAGCCGGAAGGCGACCAGCGTGCGGATGCGCTCGCGTACCTTGAGCGTCGCCAGTTTGTCGGCAGGCCATTGTGCTTCCATTGCCTGATCGACCGACGCGATCCAGGCCTCGATCATGTCCATCGGCTTGGCGCCCGGAAAGGCGAGCCGCGCAATATCAAGATCACACCCCGCCATCTCGGCGGCGGCGACCAGCGCGGTCTCGTTCCAGCCGTCAAAGATCGCCGAGGCGGCAATATCCGGGGCCAGCGCGATGCGCAGTTCATCAAGCGTGAGGTCGGCGAAATCGGGGGTGTCGGTCATGTCAGAAAGAAGGCCCGTAATTGCGCTTGGTTCCCTCGCCGGCGCGTTTCGCATCGGCATTGGCGAATTCCTGCTTGAGCAGAGCGTTGCCGTTCATCAGCTCGACATAGTCGCGCGCGGATCGCCCGGAATTGTCGCTGCGGTCGGGATCGGCCCCATTGGCCAGCAGCACCCGTACCATCGCCGGGTTGCGGGCGTGAACAGCCGTCATCAGCGGGGTCTCGCCTGTCTGGTCACTTACATTGACATTGGCCCCGCCCTTGATCAGCGCCTCAACCCCTTCGGTAAACGCCAGCGCCGTGGCCAGCTGCAGCGGGGTCACCCCCTTCTTGTTGCGAATGTTCGGGTCGGCTCCGCGCTGCAGCAGAAAGCGGACCCACAGCCCGTCGCTGCGGGCCACCACGATGTGCAGCCCGGTATCGCCGGTGGAAAGATCGCGCGAATTGACCAGCTGGTTGCCCGGCTTATCGAGCATCGCGGTCGCCTCGTTGCCTTCACGATCCTTGACCGCTTCGAGAAACTTGTAGCCTTCGGACTGGAACTGCGCCGCAACCGGAGCTGCCAGCGCAAGTGCAAGCACTGGCAGGATTGCACTGGCAAATCGGCCACGGCGGCCTAACTTGCGCAAAACATCGAAGGTCACCGTATGATCCTTTCGCATAACATGGCACACATCTGGGGTGTGTCGACACGCGGGGCAAGTCTGCTCCCTTGGCCAGCCAGCAGTTAGCAGAGCATGAACCGTATCAACAAGCCTTCCGCCACCCTAGCCCTGCTGATCGCAGGCGCCGTTGCGCTCTCCGCCTGCAACGCTGCCGCGCCCACCGAGGAGCCGCCCTTGGCTGGGGCTGCCATCGGCGGGGATTTTGCGCTCACCGCCAGCGACGGGCGCACGGTCAAGTGGGATGATTTTGCGGGCAAATACCGGATTGTCTATTTCGGCTATGCCTATTGTCCCGATATTTGCCCCACTGACATGCAGCGCGTCGCGCAGGGGCTGAAGGTGCTGAAGGCCGATGATCCGGCCAAGGCGGCGATGATCCAGCCGATTTTCATCACCATCGATCCTGAACGCGATACGCCCGCTGTGGTGGGGGAATTCGCCGCCGCCTTTTCCCCCGACATCGTCGGGCTGACCGGCACCCCCGACCAGATCGCCGCCGCGGCCAAGGCGTTCAAGGTCTTCTTCGCCAAGGGTGAAGCGGTGGCAGGCGGCGGGTATCTCGTCGACCATTCCAATATCGTCTATCTGTTCGGACCGGGGGGCGAGCCGCTGGCCACGCTGCCGGTCGACCAAGGCGCCGATGCCGTGGCGGCGGAACTGGACAAATGGGTGAGCTGAGGGACCGCTTCTGGGAGCTGCCGCTGGGCGCGCTGACTCGGCCGGAGTGGGAGGCGCTGTGCGACGGCTGCGGGCGCTGCTGCCTGCACAAGATCGAGGACGAAGACAGCGGCGAGATCGTCGACACCAACGTCGCCTGCCGCCTGCTTGATACTTCCACCGCCAAATGCAGCGATTATCGCAACCGCAAGGCCTTTGTCCCCGATTGCCTGCGCCTGACACTGCGGATTGTCGAGCAGGTCAGCTGGCTTCCCTCGACCTGCGCCTACCGGCTGCGCGCCGACAACCGCCCGCTGCCGGGCTGGCACTACCTCATCAGCGGCGATCCCGAAGCGGTGCGCCGCGTGGGCGTGTCGGTGATCGGCCGGGTGGTGAGCGAGACCGATGCCGGGCCGATTGAGCACCACATCGTCGAGTGGCCCTCACCCCGCCGCGATCCCCTGACTTTGACCGGGGAGAGCGACGGGTGATCGATTGGCTGCGCCGTCCTCCTGCTCCTGAGCCGCAGATCGAGCTGGCGGGCCAGACGCTCCCGATCGTGCTCAAGCGGATGCACAATGCCCGGCGGCTGACGCTGCGGCTCGCCCCCGATGGCAGCGCGGTCAGGATCACACTGCCGGCATGGGCCGCGGACCGCGAGGCGATTGCCTTTGTCCATGCCCGCGCCGATTGGCTCGCCGAGCAGATTGCGCGCTTGCCGCAACGCGCTGCGCCTGCGCCGGGGGGGATGGTGCGCTATCGCGGCGCGAGCTTGCGGCTGGCATGGGAACCGGGAGCGCCGCGCCGTCCCGTGGTCACAGGCGATACCTTGCGGCTGGGCGGACCCGAGGTCGGGCTTGAGGGGCGGCTGCGGCGCTGGCTCGAAGCCGAAGCGCTGCGCCTGTGCCAATCGGATATGCAGGACTATTGCGCTGCTGCCGGCCTCGATCCGGTGCCGATCAGCCTCACCCGCGCCCAGCGGCGCTGGGGATCATGTTCGGACAAGAGTCGCATCCGCATCAATTGGCGGCTGGTGCAGGCACCCGATCACGTGCGCCGCTCCGTCGTCGCGCACGAAGTCGCGCATTTGGTGCATTTCGACCACAGCCCAGCCTTCCACGCACTCCTTGCCCGCATTTTCGAAGGCGAGATCGCAGCGGCCGATCGCTGGCTCAAGGAACATGGGCGGGGGCTCTACGCCGCTTTTGGTTAGATGAGCCTGCCCCAGCAAGCCTTTGCCATCCCCTTCATGGCGCACTATATTCAGGCGATGCAGATCCCTTCGCGCTTTAACCCGGCCACTGGCATCGCGGATTTCTGGAACGAAATCCGCCGCCCCCAGCCCTATCGCTGGCCGATCCTCGGTCTGTCGATCATGCCGGTCGCGGCAATGCTCTATTGGGGGGTGACGGGGACCACGGCCTATGGCGAGCCGGAGCGGCCCAAGATCACCTGGATCACCACGTACGTTCCCGGTCGCACCGATGCCGAGATCATGGCCGAAAACCGCGCCAATCAGGAAGTGAAGGATTTGCGCGCCGCTGAGGAAGAACGCATCGCCAAGGCCAAGCGCGATATGTACAAGGCCTTGGGTGCTGCTGCGGGGATGGATGTCGAGGCGATCGAGCGCAAGGCCGAGGCAGAGCGCGCGGCCGAAGCGGCAGCGGCAGAAGCCAAGCGCCGTGAGGCCCAAGGCGCTGAACAATAGCCGCTGCAACGCCTCCCAACGATCATGACTGGATGGCCGCTGCCGCGCGGCTGGCGCTGCGTGCACGCCCGCTGTCCCGCCCCAATCCCGGTGTGGCGGCGCTGGTGGTGCACGACGGCAAGGTGATCGCGCGCGGCTGGACCGCTCCCGGAGGGCGGCCCCATGCCGAGGCGGCGGCGATGGCTGGCCTTGCCCCCGAAGTGCTCGCCGAAGCGACGCTCTACGTCACGCTCGAGCCCTGCGCCCATGCCTCGCTGCGCGGGCCTTCCTGTGCCGATCTGATTGTCGCCGCCCGCCCGGCGCGAGTGGTGGTGGGTCAGCACGATCCCGACCCGCGCACCGCAGGCGCGGGGATCGCGCGGCTGGAGGCAGCCGGGATTGCCACAAGGCTGCTCGATGATCCCGCCTCCGCCGCGAGCCTCGCCGGGTTTCTGACCCGCCAGCGGCTCGGCCGCCCGTGGGTGACGCTCAAGCTCGCCATGTCGCTCGATGGCCGTATCGCGCTCGCCGATGGCACCAGCCGCTGGATTACGGGCGAAGATGCGCGCGCGCACGTCCACGCGCAGCGCGCTCGGCATGACGCGATCCTCGTCGGGGGCGGGACGTGGCGGGCGGATGGTCCGAAGCTCGACGTGCGGCTCCCCGGATTGGAAGCACGCTCGCCTCAGCGGGTGGTGCTGACCCGTGGTGCGGTGCACGAGGGCGTCTCCGCGCTGACCTCGCCTGAGGCTATCGCGGACCTCGATGGCGTGCTCCACCTCTATGTCGAAGGCGGGGCTGAAACCGCTGCGGCCTTCCTTGCTGCCGACCTTGTCGACCAACTCCACCTCTATACCGCCCCGATCCTAATCGGGGGCGATGGCCGCCGCAGCTTGGGCGCGCTTGGGCTGACCAGCCTCGATACGGCGCACAGTCGCTGGCGCCTAAGCGATCGCCGCAAGCTTGGCAGCGACACCTTCACCGCCTATCTGCGCACCCGCAACTAGAGGAAACCTAAGCGCCCATGTTCACCGGCATCGTCACCGCCATCGGCACCATCGCCAGCGCCGAGCAGCGCGGCGACCTGCGCCTGCGCATCACCGCCCCGCTCGATCCGGCGCGGATCGATATTGGGGCCTCGATCGCGTGCTCGGGCGTGTGCCTCACCGTGGTCGAGCGCGGCGGGCAGGCGGGCGATGCGTGGTTCGATGTCGACCTGTCGGGCGAGACTGTTAGCCGCACCGTCGCGGGCATGTGGGCGGCCGGGTCGACGCTGAACCTCGAACCGAGCCTCAGGCTCGGCGATGAACTTGGCGGGCATATTGTCACTGGCCATGTCGATTCGGTTGGTGAAGTGGTCAAGGTCGCGCAGGCTGGCGGCAGCTGGCAGGTCGCCATCCGCGCTCGGGCCGAGATGGCCCCCTTCATTGCCGAAAAGGGATCGATCACGGTCAATGGCGTGTCGCTGACGGTCAACGACGTGCGTGACCGGCCCGATGGTACCTGCGATTTCCTGCTCAACATCATCCCCCACACCGCCGCCGTGACCACGCTAGGCCAGCTCGCCGAGGGCGATCAGGTCAATCTCGAGATCGACGTGCTGGCGCGCTATCTCAAGCGGATGCAAGGACTGGCGGCGGCACGGTAACGCGCCCCGCCTCAGGCGGTGCAGGATGCCCCGCCGAGCACACAGAACCGCGCACAATGGGGGTGGTTGAGCGCCACCGCGCCGCTGGCCTCGACGAGCGTTGCGCCCATGTCGAAATCCGCTTGGTAGGGCAGCAGCGTGCAGGCTGCGACCCGCGGGGCGGGTTCGCCCTTGCGCTTCACCACCATCCGGCTTGAAGCGCACATCATCTGCGCGGGCGAGACGCCGAGAATGCCCCAGCACGCCTCGCTGATTTCAGGGATGTCGGCGGCTGGGTCCATCGGCGGGAACAGCACCAGCTGCGCCGGATCATCGGCGTCAACCGGGATATTCTCGCGAGCGAAGAGCGCACGGTAGCCTGCCCGCGCCTCAGCCTCGTCTTCGTGTTCCAGCTGGCGGCCCGCAATGGCCAGCCGGAAGCCGTTGTCGGCAAGCCATGCGATCCCCGCCATGGCCTTATCCCAGCTCACCCCGCGCTCGGCCTCGTGAACCTCGCGGGTGTAGTGATCGAGGCTCACCCGCAGCACCAGCCGCTCGCGCCCTTCCAGCGCCAGCAGCGCCGCTTCGAACCGCCGCATCGGCTGCATCGCATTGGTGAGCACCAGCACCTCAAACCCGCGCGCAAGACACAGGCGCAGAATCGCGATCATCTCGGGGTTCATGAAGGGCTCGCCCCCGGTAAACGCAATCTCGCGGGTCGGCAGGCCTTCGCGCGCGATTTCATCGCAATAGGCCTCGACCTCGGCTGCGGTTATATAGACCAGCGCATCATTGCGCGGCGAGCTTTCGATGTAGCAGGTGGTGCAGGCGAGATTGCACAGGGTGCCGGTGTTGAACCACAGGGTCTTGAGGCTCTCCAGCGCCACCCGCGCGCGGGGTTCGCCCTTAGCGGTGCGCGCGGGATCGGTGAACTTGCCGGGCGCAAGCGGGCGCGCTTCGGCCAACGCAAAGGGAGAAGGGGCAGCCACCATCACCGGCATTCGTTTCACCTCATGGAAAGATTACATAAGACGCGTGGACAACCTTCTGCTGTAACAACCTTGCGGCGCATACCGAATAATGCGCGGCACAATCGTTTGGACAGCACAGCAGGGGCACCGCCATGAATCTTGAGAACAGCCAGCATTATTATGGTCAGGTGCTTGAGGGATCGGGCGATCTCCTGACCGATGCCTGCACCATGGCCGATACGCCCCCGCCGCATGTGCTGGCGGCGCTCGCCAATGTCCACCCTGAGGTGAAGGCACGCTATTACGGTTGCGGGCTGGTTTCCCCGGCTGCAATTGCGGGCGCGCGGATACTCGATCTGGGCTCGGGTTCGGGGCAGGATGCCTATGTGCTGGCGCAGCTGGTGGGGCCTCAAGGCGAGGTCGTGGGCGTCGATGCCACGCCCGAGCAGCTCACAGTCGCGCGTGCGCATCTGGAGTGGCACCGCGAGCGCTTCGGCTACGAGGCCGGGAATGTGGCGTTCATCGAAGGCGATATCGAGCGGCTCGGCGATTTGGGGTTGGAGCCTGCGAGTTTTGACGTGATCGTCTCCAATTGCGTGATCAATCTGGTGGCCGACAAGCGGGCAGTATTCGCCGCCGCCCACGCGCTGCTGAAGCCGGGCGGGGAGCTTTATTTCTCCGATGTCTATGCCGACCGCCGCGTGCCTGCCGCTTTGCTCGCTGATCCCGTACTGCATGGCGAGTGCCTCTCAGGCGCGCTCTATTGGGGCGATTTTCTGGCGCAGGCCAAAGCGGCAGGCTTTGCCGATCCGCGCCTCGTGAAAGACCGCCCGCTCGGCATCGGCGACCCGGAAATCGCCGCCAAGCTCGACGGCATCCGGTTCTTCTCGGCGACCTACCGCCTGTTCAAGCTCGACGGGCTCGAGCCCGAGTGCGAGGATTATGGCCAAGCGGTGATCTATCGCGGCGGGGTCATGGGCGAGGAGCGGGTGTTCACCCTCGACAAGGGTCATGTGATCGAAGCGGGCCGGGTGTTCCCGGTGTGCGGCAACAGCTGGAAGATGCTGGCTGAGACGCGCTTTGCGCCGCATTTCGACTTCATCGGCGATTTCAGTCGCCACTTCGGCGTGTTCGAAGGCTGCGGCGGCGGGCTACCGTTCGATGTCAGTGGTGAACCGCAAGCGGCATCCTGCTGCTGAAGGGCCTTAGCGAATATCGGGGTAGTGATCGGCGAGCTCTTCGCGCGCACCCATCGCCCACATCGCGCCGACCTTGAGGTAAATCCAGTTCGCGCGCCAGCGCCCCCAAGCGGCGATCCGGCGGTCTGAGGTCCACACCCAGCGCCGCACCATCCGCGTGCGGCCCAGCCGCGCGAATTTGATGCACAGCTCGGCCTCTTCGAGCACCACCACCCGTTCATCGCAGCCGCCGAGCTTCAGAAAATCGGTCCGGCGGAAGAACATCGCATGGTCGCCGAAGAGCAGCCGCACCCCGCGTGCGAACAGCAGCGGGCGAAAGATCAGCGGGGCATACCAGGTCTTGATCCAGTTGTGGAAGGTCGAACCCCAGCGGGTGCCTTGCGGCCTGGCGATGCGCGGCATGAAACTGGCAAGTGCGGTCCCCGGCTCGGCCATCGCTGCGCGGATCACCGCCACCCCATCGCGTGGCAGGATGCTGTCGGCGTGGAGCACGCAGATGATGTCGCCCGTCGCCTCAGCCACCCCATGATTGATCTGCGCGCCGCGCCCCTTCTTGGGCGCTTCGAGGCACCGCACCCCCGCTGCCCGCGCCAGTGCAACGGTGGCATCCGTGCTGCCGCCGTCGACCACCAGCACTTCATCGGCAGGCGGTTCAAAGCCCACCGCCGCCGCGAGCGTCGCAGGGAGCGCCTGCTCCTCGTTGTAGGTGGGGATGAGGATGGTGACGCGGCTCACGCGGCGAGCCCGGGCCAGCGGGCAAGATCTTCGGGTCGGTCGCAGTCGGACAGGGTCTCAAGCAGCGCCGGGGCAGTGCCGGTGGCCGCAAGCCGCCGCAGCGTCTCGGGCAAAACCGCGCTCGTGCTCCACGGCATGTTGGTGAGCAGGTCGGGGCGGGGTTCGCGCATGGCGATAAGGTAATAGCCGCCATCCTCGGCCGGGCCGATCGCCACCGGGTGAGTCGCCAGCGCCTCTATGGCAACGGTCACGTGGGCCGGGGTGAGATCGGGCGTATCCGCGCCAAAGAAGATCACCGGCGCGCGCGCGGCAAAGGGCAGCAGGCGGGCGGTCAGATCGCCCTCGGCCTGTGGGACATAATCGCAATCAGGCCCCAACCAATCGCGAAACGCTTCTTCCTCCGCCCCAGTGAACGCGATCACCACCCGACCGCCCGCCGCGCGAAGCACTTGAACAGTGCGCTCGGCCAGGCGCTTGTGCAGCGCCGCCGCGCCTTCTGGCCCCAGCGCCGGGATCAGCCGAGTCTTGCACTGACCCGCCACGGGAAAACGGACGAACAACACGAGATCAGGGCGGTGAGACATGCGCCTCCCTTTGACGCTCAGCTGCCCACTGCGCAACCGGGCAAATGCCCGCGTCAGGCGGCGTTGAGGCTCCAGTCATAATCGTAGCTCGCAATGGTGCTCACCCCCTCAAGCAGTTCGGCGGTCGGCCCAGCGGCATATTTGCGCGCGTGATCGAGCACGGCGGCGACCGAACCCCAGTCGTCACGGTACCAGTCATAGATGCTCGACGCCGTAACCCGCCCCGGCTCCCCGCCAAACCCGCGCGGGTGGTTGATATAGGCGCGCGCTGCCGTCTCCAGCATCGCTTCAAGCGTCGCCCCGGTATAGGCCGCGCGCGCCAGGTTGGGGCAGCCGAATGAAGCGCAATTGACCGCGTAATGAATCCGCACGTCCTTGAAGGTAGGACGCAGAATGTCATGCTCGATATTGTCGAGGCTGAGTTCGCGGCCCGCGACGGTCACCGCCTTGTCCCCCCACGGCCCGGCGCCGAGCAGGCCGATATCGCGGATCGATGCGAGTGGCAGGTTGGCAAGGATCACCGATACCGTGGCGGCGTTGTAGAGATTGACCCAGAAAGCGAATTGCTCATCCGCTCCATATTGCTCGATCTCCACCGCCTGCATCACAGCAAGGTATTCCAAAAGCTTGTCCTGAGCCTCGGCTTTCATCCGAGTGTAGGCAACGCGGTTCACCCCGTCGGAGCCTTCGCTGACATATTCGCTGAGCAAGCTGTTCCACGCGCTGTGGTTGATGGCATCGTTCGAAGCGGCGTCGGCAACGAACCCCTCGCCTTCGAACCCTCTGGACCCGCAGGCACCGAGCAGCAGCGTCGCCGGGATCGCTGCAATCAGGGTGCGACGTGAAAGCCTTGTTCGCTGGGATGAGACGACAGCTTCAATTGGCATGGGTGGCTCCCTCTCAAAGCGGCGCGAACAAGGCCTTGTTCGCCCAAGGCATGGCGGCGGTTACACCCTCGGCGCGGGCAGGGCTTCCCGATATTGCTCATCAGGCGCTGGCGCGCGGGCGGACTCGCTGCGGTCGAAGTCGCCGAACGCCTCGCGCGCGATGACGTAGAGGATCTTCCATCCGGCCGCGAAGACCCCGCGCAGCGTTCCCGAGATCTTCGATTGCCCGACCCGCTTGCGATAGCGCACCGGGTGTTCAGCGATGCGCAGGCCGAGCTTGGCGGCGCGCACCTGCATCTCGATCGTCCAGCCAAAATCGCGGTCGGCCATCGCCAGCCGTGCGAGCGCATCGCGGCGGATCGCGCGGAACGGGCCGAGATCGGTGTAGCGCACACCCCAGATCGCCCGAACCAGCGCCGGCGCGAGCCAATTGCCGAAGCGCTGCGGGATGGTCATCGCCCCCGGTTCAATCACGCCTGCGGTGCGCGAGCCGATCACCAGATCGGCGCTCCCTGCGATGATCCGAGCGATCAGCGCGGCGGCATCTTCGGGCACATCGGCAAGGTCTGCATCCATGAACAGCACGATATTGCTCGCCGGATGCACCCGCGCCAGCGCCGCAAGGCACGCCGCCCCATAGCCACGCTCGGGAGCGGACACCACGCGCGCCCCTGCGCCAGCGGCTTGGGCAGCGGTGGCATCGGTCGAGCCATTGTCAGCGACGATGACCTCGGCAAGCCCGGGCAGGCCCACCGCCGTGATCCCGCGCACGGTCGCAGCAATGGGACCCTCCTCGTTCAGCGCGGGGATCACTACCGATATTTGCGGAGCGGCGATTGGCGCCATAGCGTCAGCAGATTGGCCATCTGCCACACGGCGACGACGCAGATCGAAGGCGATCGCCGCCGCAATCACCAGCCATTCGCTGGTGAGAGCGAGAGGATGCACGTCGAATTCGCCAAGCTCGTAAAGCTCAAGATTGAGCCCGGTCAGATAAGACAGGGGCAGCGCCGCGCTGGCGACATAGGGCCACACCTCGCGGCGATCGAGCGCGAAGGGCAGCAGCCACATTAGATACCAGGTATTGACGGCGGGGGCGAACAGCAGGATCGCGCCGAATACGGCGGCCAGCGGCACACTGTCCGCATCGCGCGCGCGGGCGTGAAGCCGCAGCACCAGCAGCCCCGCCAGCAGCAGCGCGGCAATCCGCCCCCCCGCAGGCCCCAGCAGCCATCCCAGCGGCGCAAAGGCTAGCGGGTTGAAGTACCAATTGGTGGCAAAGGTGCTCGTCGTGCCAAAGCCCACCCCCTGCCCTTGCAGCGCGAAGGGCAGATACAACGCTCCGAGCACGACCAAAGCCGCCGCCAGCGCAGACGGCTTCAGCCGCAGCAGCAACGGCCATGCCGCCAGAGCGACGATCTTGACCCCGGCGGCCAGCGCCAACAGGCTCCCGGCCAAGATCGGCCGCCGCCGCCCGGCCAACATCCCGGCAAACAGCGCCAGCGCCATCAGGATATCGGGGTGGAGGTGCAGCGTGGTTTCGGCCACGACCACCGGGTTCCAGGCAAACAGCACCGCACGGCCAGGATCGTGGCGGCGCAACACCAGTGCCGTCAGCGCCAGCGCGGCGGCGGCGAACGCGAGCCTCAAGCCCAGTTCATTGGTGCCAGCGAGCGCAACCACGGCAGCAAATACGCCCTGCAGCGCCGGGCCGTAGATCGTCGGCAGTTCGGGATAATTGATCCATTCGCGCACCGCCTGCCACGCATCGGGAATCGCGGGATCGTCGATGAACAGTGCGGGCGCCACCCCATAGGGCGTGCCAGTCTCCAGCAACCGCCAGCCATCCCACAGGAAGCGGTAGTAATCATCCTCGAAGGCGCTGTGCCCGAACAGGGCGAGCGCATGTCCGACGAACGCAACGCAAAAGACGGTGCGCGCGCTCAGCGTCAGCGGGCGCCACGCCAGCAGGCTGACCGCCGCGCTGCCGCCGACAAGCGCGGCAACATAAAGCGTGATCGGCGGCGCAATCTGCCGCGACAGCAGCACCAACGCCGCGATAACGCCCAGAAAAACAAGAGCCGCGCCGGACTTTCGCAAACGCAGAATGTTATCGTCCGGCGCGCTTGGGGTCACACGCCGTAACGCTTGCGCAGGTAATGCAGAACGGCGGCCTGCTCCTTGTCGGCGAAGGCAAACTTGCCGTCGCGAACGGCCTGCGCGACCTCACCAGCGTTAGTCTTGGTCACGCCGTCCTTGTATTCGCAGGTCTTGCAGGTGACCCGCTTCTTGAGCGCTACGCGGCCGCGTTGTTGGAGCCGTTGTTCCTCGGTCAAGGCTGACGCGAAGGGATCCCCTCCGCCAAAGCCAGCCGCTGCGCCGGGTCCGCTCGATCCTGAACCCGAGGCCAAGGCCGGGGCAGCCATCACAGTCATCGCCGTCAAAGCCAACGAAATCACCATGCGTTTCATATTGTGAACCTCTTGCCAACGGTGCGCGATTGCCCGTTCATGCCAGCGGTTCGTGCCGATGCAGGATGTGGTTACAGGCCTGATGCAAAGCGTCTTTCTGAATGCTCCGCTTGGCCGCTTGTGAGAGGGGAGCCGCGCTCAATCGCGACGGCAGCCAACCGCGCCAGCTATGCAGCGAGCGGCCCGCGGGCGAATTCGTCGCGGGTGATGACGTAGGTCAGGTGCGGGATCACCTCGCCGCCCGCCATGATGCGCTCCTCGCGGCGGTCAGTCAGGCGCGCGCCAATCCTTTCCAGCGCGCGGCGCGAGCGCATGTTGGTTTCACCGACCAGAAAGCGGCACTCGGACACGCTCGCTAGCGCATGCGCGAGCATCAGCCGCTTCATTTCGTGATTGAAACGCCCTCCCCAGTGCGACCGCGCGAGGAAGGTCCAGCCAATCTCGACCGAGCCGCCATCGGCCTCCTCCAGCCCCTGAAAGCGCGACGAGCCGATCACGGCGCCCGTCGCGCGGTCGATCACAACCAGCGCGCCCTTGTTTGCCAGTGCATCCTCGAAAAAGGCGCGGAACACCGGCTCCTGCCATCGATCATGCGCGGGGTGCTGCTCCCAGATCAGCGGGTCGGATGCGACCGCAAAGAGCGCGTCCCAATCTTCCGCGTGCAAGGGGCGCAGCCGGAGAACCTCGCCCTCCAGCACGGGCTGGCGGTCGAGCATGGCAGCGCGCTCAGCCAGCAACCGTCGCCAAAGCGGCGATGAACTTGGGCAGGTTGCCCGTGTTCAGCCCGGCGATGTTGATCCGGCCCGATGCGGCCATATAGATGCCGTGATCCTCGCGCAGGGCGGCGACCTCCTCTTTGGTGACGGGGAGGATCGCGAACAGCCCATTCTGCGAGCCCAGCGGCGTCAGATCGATCCGCCCTGCTGTACCCGCCGCCGCCAGCGCGTCGCGCACGCTACGCATTCGGGTGCGCATGTCGTCAAGCTCTGCCAACCACTGCGCGGTCATGTCGGGATCGCGCAAAATGATCCGCACCGCCGCACCACCATGATCCGGCGGCATCGACCAGCACGCGCGTGCCAGCGCATTGGCGTTCGAAAAGGGGATATCCAGCGCGTCTTGCGAAGCGCCGAGGATGTAGAACGCGCCGACCCGGTCGCGGTACTGCCCGAAATTCTTGTCGCAGCTGTAAGCGATGAAGGCTTCGGGCACCGCGGCGAGCACCGCGCGCATCCCGGCCGCGTCTTCCTCCATCCCAGCCCCGAGGCCCTGATAGGCGCTGTCGATGATCGGGAAGGTCCCGCTCGCGGCAAAGGCGGCGGCGATCGCGGCCCATTGATCGGCTGTGTAATCAATGCCGGTCGGGTTGTGACAGCAGGCGTGCACCAGCACCGCGTCGTCCACCGCAGCGCCGTTGATCGCCGCCAGCACGCCTTCAAGATTGGCGCTGCCATCAGGGTTGGCATGATCGAAAGGCGCCAGTTCCATCCCGAGATCAGCGAGGATCTGCGCGTGGTTGGGCCAGCTGGGTACACCCATGTGCACCCGGCGAATCCCGGCCTTGTGCGCCAGCGCCAGTGCGAGCCGAACCGCGCCGGTGCCGCCGGGGGTCTGCATCCCCGCGATCCGCCCACCCATGGTAGGGTCAGCGCCGAAGATGTAGGGCATCAGCGCGTTGACGAAGCCAACGTCGCCTTCGGGTCCGAGATAGGACTTGCTGTCCTGCTCATCGACCAGCCGCTGTTCCGCCGCCTTGATCGCGGCAAACACTGGGGTCGCGCCTTCCTCGGTGCGATAGACACCGACCCCAAGATCAATCTTGTCCTCGCGCGGATCGGCGGCGTGGAGACGGATGAGAGCAAGCAGGGCGTCGGGCGCCTGGGCCGTGAGTCGTTCAAACATCATGCCGCGCGACATGGCCCGCACAGCGCGCCGCCGCAACCGGGTTTTCGCTCAGCGGTTCAGAAAGGCGACCAGCGCTGCTTTTTGGAGAACCGCATATAGCCCGCATTGACCCCAAGCCGCAGCCCGGCACCAACCCGGATCGGGATCAGCACCACATCGCCGCGCCGCAAGTAGCTCACATGCAGCCCGCCGACGAAATAGGCTTGGCCTTCGCCTGCGGGAAAGCGTTCGAACAGGTCCTGCGAATCATACAGGTTGTAGACGAGGACGAAGGTGTTGGCGGCATTGGCTCCAGCGTCGAAACCGATCGAAGGGCCGGTCCAATACACTTGCTGGGTGCCTTCCACCTTGTGATGCAACGTGCCCGAGCCATAGCGCGCGCCGACGATAAAGGCCCCGCCCGCTTCGCGCCCGACAATATAGGCATTGGGCTTGCCCTGCTTTGCAAGGAGATCCTCAATCATCTTGGCGAGCCCTTCGGCCCCTTTTCCGAACACCCCTTCAGCGGCACCGATCAGGTCGTCTTCGCCGTAGGTAGCGGAAGTTGTTTCTGTGGCGGGAGGGGCGGAAACGGCCTCAGAGCTCGCATCGGCAGCGGACGTGGTGGCCGGGGCTGCTGTGAAATCGCCAAAGTTTTCGTCAACCGTGGACGTGGTTGCTGGCGGCTGCTGCGGCGAAACAAGATCGGCATCTATACCTGTTTCCGCACCCCTTTGCGCCTCATTATCCTGGGTGTTGTAGGCCTGATCGGGATCAAGCTTCTCCAGTTCCTGCGCCGCCGCGTTGCCAGCCAAAGCTAAGCCACACAGCATAGCCAATGTCGCGCCAAAGGCTTGACGGTAAATGCGGAATGGAGGTTTGATCATGCTGATCATCTTGCAGCCTTTCACAGGAGCAGTCAGCCCCGGATTGTTGCGGAATGCAACAGAAGCATTTGTGCCATGCCCGGCAATCCCCCCGCGCCAGAGCGAATCGGAATTGCGACGAGCCGTCTCGCGGTATCCCGGGAAGGCTGAACCGCTGCCGAACCGCGGAACCGGGCCCGGCTGAGGTTTTTCTTGCAAGCCACCTTGTCGCTGGCCAATCTGCCCACTATAGCCCCCACCTCATAGCCGCACTATAGACCCGGAGACGTGGGTGAGTGGCTGAAACCAGTTCCCTGCTAAGGAACCGTACTCT
>OFDC01001168.1_pt1 | contig 14953 bp, 17 predicted proteins | sample 1520941 | NCBI WGS metagenome assembly OFDC01 (sample SAMEA94258168, study PRJEB24077) | hot springs metagenome | biome: Aquatic biome; feature: Water | place: India | collected 2012-12-06 | depth 5 m | reverse complement strand
CGATCAGCACCGCCACCCGCGGGTGCGGCAAAGCGTCCAGCGGTCCGCCGAGCCGGGCCGCGGCGTCGGCCAGCCGCTCCGGCGTCACCCGGTGCAGCGAGCCGCGGGTGACCAGCACGTTGGGACCGCGCAGCCGGTCGTGGCGCGGCACCACCACCAGATCGAACTTCGCCGGGCTGACCTGCGGGTCCTGGATGTGGACGGTGAAGGTGCGGCCGCGGCTCAGCCGGCGCACGGCGAAGGACACGGCCGTGCTCTGCCGGCCGCAGCCGATCAGCAGGTCGGGCCAGGGCGGGGCCACCGGATCGCCCGACGGATCGGCCGCCCAGCGCGTCCCCAGCCGCAGGAAGGGGGTGAGCTGGCGCCAGGGGCGGCGCAGGCGGATCCGCTTCACGGTCAGCTCGGCGCCCATCGCCTCGGCGATGCCGATGCACTGGCCGGCGGTGCGCCCATCGAGGCGCTGGTGGTCTACAACAGCAACCCGGTGGCGGTGGCGCCGGAGTCTCCCAAGGTGGTGGCCGGCTTCCGCCGCGAGGACCTGTTCACCGTGGTGCTGGAGCACTTCCTGACCGACACCGCCGACCATGCGGACTACGTGCTGCCCGCCACCACTCAGCTGGAGCACCTGGACGTGCACACCAGCTACGGCCACACCTACGCGCTCATCAACGAGCCGGCCATCGCGCCGCTGGGCGAGGCGAAGCCGAACACGCAGATCTTCCGTGACCTGGCCGCGCGCATGGGCCTGACCGAGCCCGCCTTGTTCGAGTCCGACGAGCAGGTGGCCCGCCAGGCCTTCCTGGGCGATGCCGTCACCTTCGACGCGCTGCGTGAGCGCGGCTGGGTCAAGCTCCCGCTGCCGGACGCCCCCTTCGCCGAGGGGCGCTTCCCGACGCCCAGCGGCAAGGCCCGGGCGATGGCGGCCGGCGTGCCCCTGCCGGACCACCTGCCCAACCACGAGTCGCCCGAGTCCACGCCCGAACTGGCCATGCGCTACCCGCTGGCGATGATCTCTCCGCCCGCGCGCAACTTCCTCAATTCCACCTTCGTCAACGTCACCAGCCTGCGGGCCATCGAGGGCGAGCCGCTGCTGGAGATGCATGCCGACGACGCCGCGGCGCGCGGCGTGAGCGACGGTGCGATGGTGAGGGTGTTCAACGACCGGGGCGAGTACCACTGCCGCGCCGCCGTCAGCCCGCGAGCCCGACGCGGGGTGGTCAACGGCCTGGGCATCTGGTGGCGCAAGCTCGGCCCTGCCGGCACCAACGTCAACGAGCTCACCCACCAGCGGCTCACCGACCTGGGCCGCGCGCCGGCCTTCTACGACTGCCTGGTGGAGGTCGCGCCCGCGTGAGGCGCCTGGCCCGTCTCGCGCTCGGCCTCGGCGCCGTGGCGGCCCTGGTGGTGGGGCTGGGCGGCTGCGGCTCGGTCGGCTACCTGGCGCAGTCCGCCTCCGGCCACCTGCGCCTGATGAATGCGTCCCGGCCGGTGGGCGAATGGGTGACCGACGCCGCCGCGCCCCAGGCCCTGAAGGACCGGCTGAAGCTCGCGATGGCCATGCGCGACTTCTCGGTGAGCGAGCTGGGCCTGCCCGACAACAACAGCTACCGCCGCTACGCCCAGCTCGACCGGCCGGCGGCGGTCTGGAACGTGGTCGCCGCGCCCGAGCTGTCGCTCAAGCTGCACACCAGCTGCTATCCCTTCGTGGGTTGTGTCGGCTACCGCGGCTTCTACGACCGGGCCGACGCCGACCGCGAGGCGGAGCGGCTGCGCGCCCGCGGACTGGAGGTGGCGGTGTACGGGGTGCCCGCCTATTCCACCCTGGGCTGGACCAACTGGTTCGGCGGGGATCCCTTGCTGTCGACCTTCATCGGCCTGCCCGAGGGCGAGCTGGCGCGCATGATCTTCCACGAGCTCGCACACCAGATCGCCTACGCCAAGGACGACACCATGTTCAACGAGTCCTTCGCCACCGCGGTCGAGGTCATCGGCGGTCAGCGCTGGCTGGCGCAGCATGCGGGGCCGGCCGCGCGCGAGGAGTACCAGCGCTACGACACCCGGCGCCGGGAGTTCCGGGCGCTGACCCTGGCCTACCGCCAGAAGCTGCAGGCGGTCTACGAGGGCACGGCGCCCGACGAGGAGAAGCGTCGCCGCAAGGCCGAGCTGATGCGCGAGCTGCGCGCCGAATACGAGCGCATGAAGGCCGAACGCTGGGGCGGCTACAGCGGCTACGACGGCTGGTTCCAGCGAGCCAACAATGCCTCGCTGGGCGTGCTCGCGGCCTACAGCGACCTGGTGCCGCACTTCCAGCGCCTGTTCGAGCGGCAGGGTGGCGACTTCGGCCGGTTCTACGCCGAGGTCAAGCGCCTGGCGGCCTTGCCGAAGCCCGAGCGCCGCGCCACACTCGGCGCGCCCGAGACCCCCTGATGCCCATGGCCGACATCCACATCCACCGCGACCATCACCTCGGCCTGGCCCAGGCCCGCAAGCTCGCCTGGGAGTGGGCCGAGCATGTCGAGGAGAAGTTCGACATGGAATGCACGGTGATCGAGGGCGAGACCAGCGACACGGTGGAGTTCACCCGCAGCGGCGTCAACGGCCAGCTCATCGTCGCGGCCGATCATTTCGAGCTGCAGGCCCGCCTCGGCTTCCTGCTCGGCGCCTTCGCCGGCACCATCCAGACCGAGATCGAGAAGGAACTCGACCAGCTCCTGGCCAGGAAGGCCAAGCCCCCGAAGAAAAAGCCAGCCGCCTGATCCCGGCCAGAGCCGAGGCACCCGAGGCGCCCGAGGCGCCAGGGCAAGCGAGAGCGAAGCCCTTCAAGCCGACTGCGGAGGATCCGGCTCCGCCGGTCCTCTCGCAGTGCCCCCCTGGGGGGCGGCCGTCAGGCCGTAGGGGGGGCTTATTTCAACCCTTCGATCAGGTCGATGTACTCCTGCATCGCGTCCTCCTGCCCCTTGCCCTGCAGCTCGTTCCAGGCGTCCCACTTCGCGCGGCCGACCATGTCGGTGAAGCCGGGCCGCTTGCCCTCGACGTCGCCCACCGTCGCCTGCTTGTACAGCGCGTAGATCTTCAGCAGCGTCATGTTGTCGGGCTTTTCCGGCAGCTGCTTGGACTCGGTGACGGCTTGCTCGAAGCGCGCTTTCAGGTCGGACATCGCAGGTCTCCTTGCGTGAAAATCTTGATTGACGCTGGCAATGGTAGCGAGCATCTTGCTCGTGGCAGCTGCCCACAACACCGATCAGAGGGACCTCCCGAATGCCCAAGGCGCCCAAGGCCGTGGAGCGCATGTCGCGCGTCGATACCGCGTGGCTGCGCATGGACAACGACGCCAACCTGATGATGATCGTCGGTGTCTGGCTGCTCAAGCCCCGCCTGGACCATGCGGCCTTGTGTGAGCGGGTGCAGCAGCGCCTGGTGCGCTACGACCGCTTCCGGCAGAAGGTGGTGGAGGACGCGCTGGGGGCGCAATGGGTCGAGGACGAGGACTTCGACGTGCGACGCCACGTCGTGCGCGAGACCCTGCGGCGCCGCCGCGGGCAGACGCCCAAGCAGGCGCTGCAGGCGCGCGTGGCCGAGCTGGCGTCGGTGCCGCTGGACCGCGCCCATCCCCTGTGGCAGTTCCACCTTGTCGAGGAAGTCGACGGCCACAGCGCGCTCATCTGCCGCGTGCACCACTGCATCGGCGACGGCATCGCGCTGATCTCGGTGATGCTGTCCATCGCCGACGGAGGGCACCCGCCCGACAAGCCGGCGCGCCGCGTCGCGGCCAGCGAGGAGTCCGACTGGCTCACGGAGCAGCTCATCCGGCCCATGACGGACCTGACCGTCAAGGCCCTGGGCCTGACGGGCGAGGGCGTGGCGAAGTCGCTGGACCTGCTGGCCCATCCCTCGCAGCCCCTGGCAGGCACGCTCGGCGTGGCCAAGGCGGGCTGGCAGGTGGTCAACGACGCGGCCTCGCTGCTGCTGATGGACGACGATTCCCCCACCCGGCTGAAGGGCGAGGCGCGGCCCGGCAAGCAGGTGGCCTGGAGCGAGCCCCTGCCGCTGGAGGAGGTCAAGGCGGTGGGCAAGGCTCTGGAGTGCTCGGTCAACGACGTGCTGCTGGCCTGCGTGGCCGGGGCCATCGGCGAGTACCTGCGCGAGAAGGGCGACGACACCCGCGGGCAGGAGATCCGCGCGATGGTGCCGGTGAACCTGCGTCCGCTGGAGCAGGCGCACGAGCTGGGCAACCGCTTCGGCCTGGTGCCGCTGGTGCTGCCCATCGGCATCGAGAACCCGGTGCAGCGGGTGTTCGCGGTGCGCCGGCGCATGCTGGAGCTCAAGGGCAGCTACCAGCCGCTGCTGGCCTTCGCGGTGCTGGCCGTCGCCGGCCTGCTGGTCAAGCCGGCGCAGGACGCGCTGCTGAACCTCTTCGCCAAGAAGGCGACCGCGGTGATGACCAACGTGCCCGGGCCGCGCGAACGCCTGCAGTTCTGCGGCTGCTCGGTGGAGCAGGTGATGTTCTGGGTGCCGCAGTCCGGCAACATCGGCGTCGGCGTGAGCATCCTGAGCTACGCCGGCGGCGTGCAGTTCGGCCTCATCACCGACCGCCGCATGTGCCCCGACCCCGAGGCCATCATCGAGCGCTTCGGCGCGCAGTTCCAGACCCTGCTGCTGGCCACGCTGATGATGCCGTGGGGCGAGGACGAACTGGCCGCGCTGGCGGCCTGAAGAAGGCGGCTCAGTCCTCTTCCAGTTCCGCCTTCGCCATCTCCACGTCCAGGCGTTCCATCGCGTCCATGGGCTGGCACGCTGCCGCGTCGGCGTACAGCTGCTCGGCCTCCTTCATGCGCTTGTCGCCCTCGAGCATCACCAGCCCGTTGGCGTACTCCACCATGGCGATGGCCGAGTGGGGGTTGAGCTTCAGGGCTTCCTTGAACATCTTCAGGCCGGTGGCGGCGTCGGCTCCCTGGGTCTTGCCCAGCAGCTTGCCGACCTTGTCGATCACCTCGGCATGGAAGGCGCCCAGCGCGATGTGGGCGTCGGCATGCTTGGGCGCCAGGGTGATGGTCTTCTCCAGCGCCCCCTTGACCTTGGCGCCCAGGCCCTGGGAGAGCGCCTTGGTCACGCTGATGCCCTGGCCGTAGCGGCCCAGCGCATAGGCCTGCCAGTACCAGGCATTGGCATTCTTCGGGTCCTCGGCCTGCTGGGCCTCGGCCCGTTCGGCGACTTCCATGAACATCGCCAGCTTGGTCTTCTCGCTCTTTTCCAGGTAATTGGCGTAGATGGCCTGCGCCTTGTTGGCCACGGTCAGCCCCGACCCGCCGGCCTTCAGCCCGGCCTCGTGGGCCTTCTGGAACTCGCCCGCATGGAACAGCGCCCAGGCGGCCTGCACCGCCTCGTCCTTGGGCCAGGGCTCGGCATCGCCGGCGTGCAGCCGCGCCCAGTGCTTCTTGAGCGAGGCCGCGTCGTGGACGTAGCCGGCGTTGTCGTAGGGGAAGGCGGTCCAGGTGGCCATGGCTTGTCTCCGTCTGGGTGGTGGGGCGTTCACGCCATCTTCTGATAAGGCTCGGCCAGCGCGTGCAGGTGGTCGCGCGCACCGGGCTCGAGGTAGGGCATCAGCAGGCTGAGCACATGGTAGGCGCCGCGCGCCAGGGCCGCGCCGGCGCTGTCCGGCTCCAGGGCCTTGCGCGGGTCGCGCACGTACTCGTAGCTGAGCCAGTAGGTGAGCACCACGACCATGGAGGTGGCCACGCTCTGCGCCTCGCGGCTGTCGATGCGCACCGTGCTGCCGCGCGCCAGGCCGTCGAGCACCGACTGCACGGCGCGCCCCTTGTTCTTCAGCACGAACTGGAAGTGCGTCTCCAGCCGGCGGTTCTTGCTGAGCAGGTCGTTGAGGTCCCGGTAGAGGAAGCGGTACTGCCAGATCAGCTCGAACAGCATGTGGAAGAACAGCCAAGCGTCCTCCACGTTGCGCACGTTGTCCGCGGCGTGCAGCAGCTCGTTGAGCGCCTTCTCGTAGCGGTCGAAGAGCGAGTTGATGAGCTCGTCCTTGGCCGGATAGTGGTAGTACAGGTTGCCGGGGCTGATGTTCAGCTCGGCGGAGATCAGCGTCGTGGAGACGTTGGGCTCGCCGAAGCGGTTGAACAGGTCCAGCGTGACCTCCAGGATGCGTTCGGCGGTGCGGCGCGGTTTCTTGGGCTGCATGGGCGCTTCCTCCCGGGCGGGCCCGGGCTCCTCGTGCGGACCAATCTACCAAAGACGACCTGAGCGGCCTACCCATGGCGTCAAGCCGTGCGCACGCGCGTGGCCTGCGCCCGACACCTGCGGCCGCAGGGCAGGGTCCCTAGAATGGATCGCTTATGGCTGTGCGCTTCGAACACGTCTCCAAGACCTATGGCGGGCCGGGCAAGCCGGTGCATGCGCTGCAGGACGTCAGTTTCCAGATCGAGCCGGGCGAGTTCTTCGGGCTCCTGGGGCCCAACGGCGCCGGCAAGACCACCCTCATCGGCATCCTCGCCGGCCTGTCGAGGGCGAGCTCGGGCCGGGTGACGGTCGACGGCCATGACGTGGTGACCGACTACGCGGCCGCGCGCCGCGCGCTGGGCATCGTGCCGCAGGAGCTGGTGTTCGACCCCTTCTTCAGCGTGCGCGAGACGCTGCGCATCCAGAGCGGCTATTTCGGCGTGCGCCACAACGACGACTGGATCGACGAGCTGCTGTCCAGCCTCGGCCTGGCCGACAAGGCCAACGCCAACATGCGACAGCTGTCCGGGGGCATGAAGCGCCGGGTGCTGGTGGCGCAGGCGCTGGTGCACCGTCCGCCGGTGATCGTGCTGGACGAGCCCACGGCCGGGGTGGACGTCGAGCTGCGTCAGACGCTGTGGCAGTTCATCGCCCGGCTCAACCGCCAGGGGCATGCGGTGCTGCTGACCACCCACTACCTGGAGGAGGCCGAGGCGCTGTGCTCGCGCATCGCCATGCTCAAGCAGGGCCGCATCGTGGCGCTGGACCGCACCGCCAACCTGCTGGCCGGCACCGCCAGCACCATGCTGCAGTTCAAGACCGACCAGCCCTTGCCGGCGTCGCTGGCCGACCGCGCCCGGGTCACCGGCCGCATCGTGCAGCTGACCGCGCACGACGCCGGCGAGGTGGAAACCCTGCTGCGCGTGCTGCGCGAGCAGGGCGTCAAGGTGGAGGACCTGGAGATCGGCCGCGCCGACCTGGAGGACGTGTTCCTGGAGATCATGCAGGGCGGCCGGGCGGCGGCGGAGGTGGCGCTGTGAGCATCACCCTGAACGGCGCGCGCACGCTCTTCAAGAAGGAGGTGCTGCGCTTCTGGAAGGTCAGCTTCCAGACCGTGGCCGCCCCGGTGCTCACCGCGGTGCTGTACCTGCTGATCTTCGGCCACGTGCTGGAGGACCGGGTGCAGGTGTTCGAGCGCGTGGGCTACACCAGCTTCCTCATCCCCGGCCTGGTGATGATGAGCGTGCTGCAGAACAGCTTCGCCAACAGCTCCTCCTCGCTCATCCAGAGCAAGATCACCGGCAACCTGGTGTTCCTGCTGGTCACGCCGCTGTCGCACTGGGCGTGGTATGTGGCCTACGTGGGGGCGTCGATGGTGCGCGGGCTCACCGTGGGGCTGGGGGTGTTCCTGGTCACCGTGTGGTTCGGCCCGCCGGCGTTCGCCGAGCCGGGCTGGATCCTCGTCTTCGCGGCGCTGGGCGCGGCCATCCTCGGCTCGCTGGGGCTGATCGCCGGCCTGTGGGCGGAGAAGTTCGACCAGATGGCCGCGTTCCAGAACTTCATCATCATGCCCATGACCTTCCTGGCGGGCGTGTTCTATTCGGTGAAGTCGCTGCCGCCCTTCTGGTACGAGGTCAGCCACCTCAACCCGTTCTTCTACATGGTCGACGGCTTCCGGCGCGGCTTCTTCGGGGAGAGCGACGTGTCCCCCTGGCTGAGCCTGGGCATCGTCGGCGGCACCTTCGTCGTCGTGGCCTTGCTGGCGCTGCGGTTGCTGGCCTCCGGGTACAAGCTGCGGCACTAGTAGAATCCCGGGCTTATGGCTGCCGACCCCACCCCCGCCGACGTCCAGCGCTACATCGCGCAAGGGCTTGCGTGCACCCACCTCGAGGTGGAGGGCGACGGGCGGCATTTCTTCGCGACCATCGTCTCAGCCGAATTCGAAGGCCTGCCGCGCATCCGCCGCCACCAGCGCGTGTATGCCGCCCTGGGCGACCGCATGCGCGAGCAGATCCACGCGCTGTCGATGAAGACGCTCACCCCCGCGGAGTGGGCCGGCCCCGCAGCGGCGGCCGGCGGCTCGACCCATCATCACCACTGAACCTCCACCCGAGGCCTGAGCGCCGCGGGTGGCGGGCGGCGTCACCCTCACGACCTTCCTGTCACCCCGTCCCGCAGGCCGATCGCCAGGCCTTCGCACACAGGGACACCATGGGATTTCGACAGCACCACCTGACCACCGGGAGCGCACGATGAGCGCCGGCCTGACCCTGGCCCTGAGCAAGGGCCGCATCTTCGACGAGACCCTGCCGCTGCTGAAGGCCGCGGGCATCGAGGTCACCGAGGACCCGGAAACCTCGCGCAAGCTGATCCTGCCCACCACCCGCCCCGAAGTGCGCGTGGTGCTGGTGCGCGCCACCGACGTGCCCACCTACGTGCAGCACGGCGGCGCGGACGTCGGCGTGGCCGGCAAGGACGTGCTGCTGGAGCACCTGGCCGGCGCCTCCGCCGGGGCGCTCTACCAGCCCCTGGACCTGCGGATCGCCCGCTGCCGCATGAGCGTGGCCACCCGCGAGGATTTCGACTACGCCGCTGCCGTCCGCCAGGGCTCGCGCATCCGGGTGGCCACCAAGTACACCCATGTGGCGCGCCAGCACTTCGCCGACAAGGGCGTGCACGTGGACCTGATCAAGCTGTACGGCTCCATGGAGCTGGCGCCGCTGACTGGCCTGGCCGACGCCATCGTCGACCTGGTGTCCACCGGCAGCACCCTGAAGGCCAACCACTTGGTGGAGGTGGAGAAGATCATGGACATCTCCTCCCGCCTGGTGGTCAACCCGGCTGCCCTGAAGCTCAAGCGCGAGCCCATCCGCGCCCTGATCGACGCGATCTCCGGAGCCCTCTCATGAGCCTGAACCTGCGCACCCTGCGGACCACCGACGCCGGCTTCGAGGCCGAGTTCCAGCGCGTGCTGCACTGGTCGGCCGAGACCGACCACGCCATCGAGGAGCGGGTGGCGGCCATCCTGGCCGACGTGCGGGCGCGCGGCGACGCGGCGGTGCTGGAGACCACCCAGCGCTTCGACGGCGTGCAGGCTGCCTCCGTGGCAGCGCTCGAGCTCGGGCACGACGAATTGCGCGCCGCGCTGGACGCGATCACCCCCGCGCAGCGCCGCGCCCTGGAGCTGGCCGCCGAGCGCGTGCGCCGCTACCACGAGCGCCAGCTGCAGGCCTGCGGCCAGTCCTGGAGCTATCGCGACGAGGACGGCACGCTGCTGGGGCAGAAGGTCACGCCGCTGGACCGCGTCGGCATCTATGTGCCGGGCGGCAAGGCGGCCTACCCGTCCAGCGTCCTGATGAACGCGATCCCCGCCCAGGTGGCCGGCGTGGGCGAGATCGTGATGGTGGTGCCCACGCCGCGCGGCGAGAAGAACGCGCTGGTGCTGGCAGCGGCCTGCGTGGCCGGCGTGCACCGCGTCTTCACCATCGGCGGGGCGCAGGCGGTGGCGGCGCTCGCCTATGGGACGGCGACCGTTCCCCGCGTCGACAAGATCACCGGCCCGGGAAATGCCTACGTCGCCGCCGCCAAGCGGAGGGTGTTCGGCCAGGTGGGCATCGACATGATCGCCGGCCCCAGCGAGATCCTGGTGCTGGCCGACGGCAGCACGCCGCCGGACTGGGTCGCCATGGACCTCTTCAGCCAGGCCGAGCATGACGAGCTGGCGCAGAGCATCCTGCTGTGCCCCGACGAGGCCTATCTCGCCCGCGTGCGCGAGGCGGTCGAGCGCCTGCTGCCGGGCATGGCGCGGCGCGACGTGATCCGCGCTTCGCTGGAAGGCCGCGGCGCCCTCATCCTCACCCGCGACATGGCCGAGGCCTGCGCCATCAGCAACCGCATCGCGCCCGAGCACCTGGAGATCAGCGCCACCGAGCCGCAGCGCTGGGAGCCGCTGCTGCGGCATGCCGGGGCCATCTTCCTCGGCGCCTACACCAGCGAATCCCTGGGCGACTACTGCGCGGGTCCCAACCACGTGCTGCCGACGGCCGGCACGGCGCGTTTCTCCTCGCCCCTGGGCGTCTACGACTTCCAGAAGCGGTCCAGCCTCATCGAGGTGAGTGCCGAGGGCGCGCAGCGCCTGGGGCCCATCGCGGCCGAGCTGGCCTACGGCGAAGGGCTGCAGGCGCATGCGCAGGCGGCGGAGATCCGGCTCACGGGCGGCGCGGAGGGCCGCGCATGAGCGCCGCGGCCGAACGCCTGCGCCGCACTCTGCGCCAGGATGTGCAGTCCATGCACGCCTATGCCATCCAGGACGCCAGCGGGATGGTCAAGCTCGACGCGATGGAGAATCCCTTTCGCCTGCCCGAGCCCTTGCAGCAGGCGCTCGGGCAGCGGCTGGGGCGTGCCGCCATCAACCGCTACCCCACCACCTGCGTGGCCGCGGTCGTCGAGGCCCTGACCGCCTTCGCCGAGGTCCCTGCCGGCTGCCGCCTGATGCTGGGCAATGGCTCCGACGAGCTCATCAGCCTGCTGAGCATGGCCGTCGACGTGCCGGGCGCCTGCGTGCTCGCGCCGCTGCCGGGCTTCGTCATGTACGAGATGTCGGCGAAGCTGCAGGGCCTGTCCTTCGTGGGTGTGCCCCTGACGGCCCAGTTCGAGCTGGACGAGGCGGCCATGCTGTCCGCCATCGAGCAGCACCGTCCGGCCATCGTCTACCTGGCCTACCCGAACAACCCCACCGCCAACCTGTGGGACGACGCGGTCATCGAGCGCATCGTCGAGGCGGTGCGTCGGCAGGGGCAGGGCTTCGTGGTGTTCGACGAGGCCTACCAGCCGTTCTCCTCGCGCACCTGGATGCAGCGCATGGCCGCGCACGAGCACGTGCTGGTGATGCGCACGCTCAGCAAGTTCGGCCTGGCCGGCGTGCGGCTGGGCTACCTGGCAGGACCGTCCTCGGTGATCGGGGAGGTCGAGAAGGTGCGCCCGCCCTACAACGTCAGCGTGCTTAATGCGGAGGCGACGCTGTTCGCCATCGAGCATGCCGACGAGTTCGCGCGCCAGGCGGCGGTGCTGCGCGAGCAGCGCCAGCGCCTGCAGGCGGCCTTGCGCGAGATGCCGGGGGTCCAGCCGTTCCCGAGCGAAGCCAACATGATCCTGGTGCGCGTGCCCGACGCGAATCGCACTTTCGAGGGCATGAAGCAGCGCGGCGTGCTGGTGAAGAATGTCTCCGCACTGCACCCGCTGCTGGCCGACTGCCTGCGGCTGACCGTCGGCACGCCCGACGAGAACACCCTGATGATCGATGCCCTGAGGGCCGCCCTATGACCACGCACCGCATCGCCGAAGTCCGGCGCGACACCAAGGAAACGCAGATCCGCGTGCGGATCGACCTCGACGGCAGCGGCGAGGCCAAGCTCGCCACCGGCATCGGCTTCTTCGACCACATGCTCGACCAGATCGCCCGTCATGCGCTGGTCGACCTGGAGGTCGAGGCGCAGGGCGACCTGCACATCGACGGCCACCACACGGTCGAGGACGTGGGCATCACCCTGGGCCAGGCCTTCGCCAAGGCGGTGGGCGACAAGAAGGGCATCCGCCGCTACGGCCATGCCTACGTGCCGCTGGACGAGGCGCTGTCGCGGGTGGTGATCGACTTCTCCGGGCGGCCGGGCCTGCACATGGACGTGAAGTTCACCGCCGGGGCGATCGGCGGCTTCGACACCCAGCTCACGTTCGAGTTCTTCCAGGGCTTCGTCAACCATGCCGGCGTCACCCTGCACATCGACAACCTCAAGGGCCACAACGCGCACCACCAGTGCGAGACGATCTTCAAGGCCTTCGCGCGGGCGCTGCGCTTCGCGCTGGAGATCGATCCGCGCGCGGCCGGCGTGATCCCCTCGACCAAGGGCTCGTTGTGATGGGCGCCCCCCGCATCGTCGCCGTCGTCGACTACGGCATGGGCAACCTGCGCTCGGTGTCGCAGGCGGTGATGCACGTCGCCCAGGGCGAGGGCGTGGACGTCATCGTCACCTCGCGCCCCGAGCAGGTGCGCGCGGCCGAGCGCATCGTGCTGCCAGGGCAGGGCGCGATGCGCGACTGCATGCGCGAGCTGCGCGACTCCGGCCTGCAACAGGCGGTGCTGGAAGCCGCCGCGAGCAAGCCGCTGATGGGCGTGTGCGTGGGCATGCAGATGCTGCTGGACCACAGCGAGGAGCAGGACACCCCCGGCCTGGGCCTGATCCCGGGCCGCGTGCGCCGCTTCGAGCTCGAAGGCCAGCACCAGCCCGACGGTAGCCGCTACAAGGTGCCGCAGATCGGCTGGAACGAGGTCTACCAGGTGCCGCACGACGGCCACGTGCACCCGATGTGGTCGGGCGTGCCCGATGGCGCGTACTTCTACTTCGTGCACAGCTACCACGCCCACCCGGAACAGTCCGCGCACAGCGCGGGGGAAACCATCTACGGCCTGCGCTTTACCAGCGCGGTGGCCCGGGATAATATTTTTGCCACCCAGTTCCATCCGGAGAAGAGCGCGGCCCACGGTCTGGCCCTCTACCGCAACTTCCTGCACTGGAAGCCCTGACGCCCCAAGCGTTCGCAGTAGGCGCTCACCCTCCATCTCTCCCTCCCTTCCTTCACCCCCTCATTGCGTTACCGGCCATGCTGCTGATCCCGGCGATCGACCTGAAAGACGGCAAGTGCGTCCGCCTCAAGCAAGGCGACATGAACGACAGCACCACCTTCGGTGAGGACCCGGCCGCCATGGCGCGCCGCTGGCTCGACGCCGGCGCGCGGCGCCTGCACCTGGTGGACCTCAACGGCGCCTTTGCCGGCAAACCGGTCAACGAGCCCGCGATCAAGGCCATCATCCGCGAGGTCGGCGACGAGATCCCGGTGCAGCTGGGCGGGGGCATCCGCGACCTCGACACCATCGAGCGCTACCTCGACGACGGGCTGAGCTACGTGATCATCGGCACCGCCGCGGTCAAGAGCCCCGGCTTCCTGAAGGACGCCTGCAGCGCCTTCGGCGGCCACATCATCGTCGGCCTGGACGCCAAGGACGGCAAGGTGGCCACCGACGGCTGGAGCAAGCTCACCGGCCACGAGGTGGTGGACCTGGCCAAGAAGTTCGAGGACTACGGCGTCGAGGCGGTCATCTACACCGACATCGGCCGCGACGGCATGCTCACCGGCATCAACATCGAGGCCACCGTCAAGCTGGCCCAGGCCCTCACCATCCCGGTGATCGCCTCCGGCGGGCTGTCCGACCTGGCAGACATCGAGCGGCTGTGCGCCGTCGAGAGCGAGGGGGTCGAGGGCGTCATCTGCGGCCGTTCCATCTACACCGGCGCGCTCGACTTCGCCGCCGCCCAGGCCCGCGCCGACGCGCTGGCCACGGCCTGATCCATGCTCGCCAAACGCATCATCCCCTGCCTGGACGTCACCGGCGGCCGCGTCGTCAAGGGCGTCAACTTCGTCGAGCTGCGCGACGCGGGCGACCCGGTCGAGATCGCCGCGCGCTACAACGACCAGGGCGCCGACGAGCTCACCTTCCTCGACATCACCGCGACCAGCGACGGCCGCGACGTGATCCTGCACATCATCGAGGACGTCGCCTCGCAGGTCTTCATCCCGCTGACGGTGGGCGGCGGCGTGCGCACGGTGGACGACGTGCGCCGGCTGCTGAACGCCGGGGCGGACAAGGTCAGCTTCAACTCCGCCGCGGTGGCCAACCCGCAGGTGATCCGCGACGCCTCCGACAAGTACGGCGCGCAGTGCATCGTGGTGGCCATCGACGCCAAGCGCCGCCACGGCGAGGACCTCGCCGCGCGCGGCGAGGGCTGGGACGTGTACACCCACGGCGGACGGCGCAACACCGGGCTGGACGCGCTGGCCTGGGCGCGCCAGATGGCCGAGCACGGTGCCGGCGAGATCCTGCTGACCAGCATGGACCGCGACGGCACGAAATCCGGCTTCGACCTCGCGCTGACCCGTGCGGTGTCCGACGCCGTGCCGGTGCCGGTGATCGCCTCCGGCGGCGTGGGCACCCTCGACCACCTGGCCGACGGCGTGCAGCAAGGCGGCGCCGATGCGGTGCTGGCCGCCAGCATCTTCCATTACGGCGAGTACACCGTTGCGCAGGCCAAGGACCTCATGGCCTCGCGCGGTATCCCGGTGCGCCGATGAGGTCGCGCCCCGGCGGCGCCACGCCGCCGCGCGAGGTGCGCCTGATCGGCGGACAGTGGAAGCGCAGCAAGCTGCCGGTGGCCGACAAGCCGGGGCTGCGTCCGACACCCGACCGGGTGCGCGAGACCCTCTTCAACTGGCTGGGGCAGGACCTCACCGGCTGGCGGTGCCTGGACGCCTTCGCCGGCAGCGGGGCCCTGGGCTTCGAGGCGGCCTCGCGCGGGGCGGCCCAGGTGGTGCTGCTGGAGCGCGACGGCGAGCTGGTGCGCCAGCTCCAGGCCAACCGCGAGCGGCTGAAGGCGGATGCCGTGCGGGTGGAGGCGGCCGATGCCCTGGCCTGGATGCGTCGCGCCCCGCCGGGCAGCTTCGACCTGGTGTTCCTGGACCCGCCGTTCGACGCCGGGCTGTTCGAGCCCGCGCTGCGCGCCGCCGTGCCGCTGCTGACCGCCGGCGGGCTGCTGTACCTGGAAGCCCCGCAGCCCTGGGACGAGGCCCGCCTCGCCCCGCTGGGCCTGGCGCTGCGACGGCAGGGGCGGGCGGG
>OFDC01001166.1_pt1 | contig 14973 bp, 8 predicted proteins | sample 1520941 | NCBI WGS metagenome assembly OFDC01 (sample SAMEA94258168, study PRJEB24077) | hot springs metagenome | biome: Aquatic biome; feature: Water | place: India | collected 2012-12-06 | depth 5 m | reverse complement strand
TGCGCCGCGACGCCGTCGAGCGGCTGGAAGCCGCCCGGCTGGCCGCCCTGCCCCGCCTGCCGCGCGCCGAACCGGTGGAGCCGCCGGTGCCCTACCCCGAGGACACGCTGACCTACCTGGCCAACGTGCACAACCACAAGGCGCGCGACTTCTACGCTCGCCACGGGGTCCAGGTGATCGGCGCGGCCTACGAGAGCCACGAGGAACTCGGCGAGGTGCCGCTGATGATCACCAAGCATTGCGTGCGCTTCTCGCTCAGCTTGTGCCCCAAGCAGGCCAAGGGCGTGACCGGGGTGCAGGGCACGGTGCGCGCCGAGCCCCTCGTGATCCAGAACGGGACCGAGAAGCTCACCCTGCGCTTCGACTGCAAGCCCTGCGAGATGCACGTGGTGGGCCGCATGAAGCGCAACGTGCTGGCCCAGGCGGCCGCCGTGCCGATGCAGTTCTACCGATCACGCCCTGGCGCCTGACGCCCACACTGTCTGAAATGTCGGACAAAAGGATTGCAAAAGGGATATAGTGTCCGACATGTCGGACACTTTGCGGTTGTTGACGGATTTGGCACCCGCCGTGCGAGCGTTGCGCCTTGCCCAGGGCTTGTCCATCTCCGACCTGGCACGCCGCACGGGACGCAGCCGCGACACCTTGCATCGGCTGGAGCGTGGAGAGGACGTCTCGGTCTCCACCCTCCTGGGTGTGCTGGCGGCGCTGGGGCAGGTCCTCGTCCTCCAGCCAACGGGCCTGCCGTCGCTGGAGGAGATGCGTCGCCGCTTCGCCACCGGGGACGATGATGAAGAGTGACATGCCGACGCGGATCCGCCGGCTCGGGGTGGACATCGCCGGTCACCGGGGCGGGACGCTCACCCGGGAGTCGCAGTACGTCTTCTCGTACGCCACCGAGGACCCGGCGCAGCCGGCGCTGGCGCTGCTCATGCCGCCGTCGCGCCTCGTGTATCAGGACAGCGAACTCTTCGCGGCGCTGGACATGAACCTGCCCGAGGGCTTCCTTTTCCAGCGCATCCTCGAGCTGCACCCCAAGCAGGCGCTGACCAAGATGCATCTGTTGGCCTTGATGGGCACCAACGGCATCGGCCGCGTCGGCTACCGCCTGGACGGCGCAGCGGTTCCGGCCGCCCGATCGATGTCTCGGGAGGACATCCTTGCCAGCCGAACGGACGGCAATCTCTTCGAGGCCCTCGTGAACGCCTACCTGTCCACGGGGGCAGGCATTGCCGGGGTGCAGCCCAAGATCATGGTGCCCTCGCGAGCCACCTTGCCGGTGCCCGACCTGATCGTCAAGTCGTCGGGCGAGGACTATCGCGGACTCGCGGCCAACGAATTCCTGTGCCTGAGCGCGGCGCGGCGGGCAGGCATGGAGGTGCCGCGGTTCGACCTCTCGGCCGACGGCGCCCTCCTCGTGCTCGACCGCTTCGACCTGGACCCGCACGGTCAGCGGCTGGGGTTCGAGGACATCGCTGCGCTGATGGACCTTCGGGTGCACGACCGCCTGTCGCAGCGGAAGTACCAGGGGAGCTACGAGGCGGTGGCCGAGGTGCTGCGCCTGGTCTGCACCGCGCCGGCTCAGGCCCTTCTGGCGTTCTACGAGCAGCTGGCCTTGTCGGTGATGGTGCGCAACGGCGATGCGCACCTGAAGAACTTCGGGGTGCTGTACCGGGATGCCAGCGACGTGCGCCTGTCCCCCCTGTTCGACGTGGTGACGACCTCGATCTACCGCATCGAGCGCCCCGGCCTGCCGGACTACCAGGACCGAACCCTGGCCTTGAAGTGGCGCCGAGGAAAGCGGCACGCCTCACGGGCCTATCCGACGATGCAGGAACTGCTGGACTTCGGGCGGCAGGTGTGCGGGGTGTCGGCGCCACAACGGGTCATCGAACGCATCGCCGAGGCCATGACCGACACATTGCGCCACGAGGGCCGGGACGACCGCGTGCCTGCTGCGCTGGCGCAGTCACTGGCGGCTGAGTGGGCGCACGGCCTGGCCTACGCCGCCCGTGCCTCCGCCGCAGCGCCGACCACGCGATAGTCCGCCTGGTGCGCCTGCAGCCACTGCGCGGCCCGCGCGCTGCCGTGCTGCGCGGGATGGAAGTCCTCGCGCAGGTACTGCCGCCACGGCCCGGCGCACTCGCGCACCAGACCGCCGCGCCCGAAGAGGAAGCGCACCGCGCTCGCCCATGTCGAGGGACGCCACCAGGTGCCGTCGTGCCAGAGGTTGTTCATCGTCTGACGCAGCACATCGGCGAGGAAGTACACGGTGACCAGGCGGAACCACTTCACCCGCCATTCGTGATTGCCGCCCAGCGCGCGATACACGTCGAAGGCGGTGCTCTTGTGCTCGGATTCCTCGCTGGCGTGCCACTCCCACATCAGGCGCAGGCGCTCCGGGGTGTCACCCCACTGCTCGGGATGGGCGAGCAGGTGCTCGGCCAGGATGGCGGTGAAATGCTCGTTGGCCGCGGTGGCCGCCACCGCGTGGCGAACGTTCAATGCATGGATGCGCTCGATGCGCCTCGCCGCGCGCTCCGCCCAGCGGTTGACCAGGCCCTGGCGCTGCAGCTGGTCGTTGAACAGTGCGTGCAGGCGCCGGTGCGTCGCCTCCTGCCCCACGAAACCCTTGAGTTCGGCCTCGAAGACGGCCTGCGCGGACGGCGGCAGGGCCTTCACGCCATCGCGCACCGCGTCGATGAAGAACTGCTCCCCCACCGGGAAGCTCATCGACAGGGCGTTGAAGAACGCGGTGCGGAAGGCATCGCCGTCGAGCCAGTGGCGCGGCATCGGCGTGTCGAGGTCGATCATCAGGCGACGGACCACGAGCTCGGTCATGTCAGGCTCCTCAACGGTACCGAGGCACCCCTCGGTACCAAGCAGTACCGAGACCGACTGTGCGATCGGGGGGCCGGTGTGTCAAGTAGCATGGCGGCGCGATGGACATTCCCGCTCCTGCCGACGCCGCCGTCCCCGACGCCTCGCCCCCGCGCGACCATCGCCGCCGCCTGCTCGATGCCTTGGCAGAGGTGGTGGCCCGCAAGGGCTTCGCGGACACCACCATCGCCGACATCGCGGCGCAGGCGCATGTGTCCAAGCGCACCTTCTACGAGCATTTCGAGGACAAGTCCGAAGCGTTGTTCGCGCTGTACGAGGCGGCCAGCCGCCAGGCGATGCATGCGCTCAGCGGCGCGCTGGACCCGGCGCAGCACTGGCATGGCCAGGCCGAGCGCGCCATCGCCGCCTACCTGCAGACCCTGGCGCGCAACCCGCCGCTGCTGCGCACGCTGTTCATCGAGATCCTTCACCTCGGCCCCGAGGGCCTGCGGGTGCGACGCCGGGTGAACGAGCAGATCGCGGCGTTCATCGTGCAGGCGGTCTCGGCGCGCCGCAACACCCCGGTGCCGCCGCTGCTGCCCACCCTGGCGATGGCGCTGGTCGGCGCCATCAACGAGCTCATCCTGCAGGCCATCGAGCAGGACGCGGTGGACCGTCTGCCCACCCTCGCGCCTGCCGCATCGCACCTCGTGCGCTGCGTGGTGGACGGAACGCTGGCAGGGCATTCCTGCCCTGCGGAGGTCACCGACGCAGCCCAGCCCGCGCCGCCCGCCTCACCCCACTGAGCGTGAGCGACCCGCTCACCCCACCCACTTCCTCGCATTGCGGAACATCCGCATCCACGGGCTGAGCGCCGCCGGGTCGCCCGAGGTCCAGCTCATCTGGATGTTGCGGAAGACCCGTTCGGCGTGCGGCATGAGCACGGTGAAGCGGCCGTCCGGCGTGGTCACGCTGGTCAGGCCCTCGGGGCTGCCGTTGGGGTTGAAGGGGTACACCTCGGTGGGCTGGCCGGCCGCGTCCACGTAGCGCATGGCCCGGTGCACCTGGGCCGGGTCGCCGCGCTGGGAGAAGTCGGCGTAGCCCTCGCCGTGGGCCACCGCCACCGGCAGGCGGCTGCCGGCCATGCCCTGGAAGAAGATCGACGGGCTGGGCAGGATCTCCACCTGCGCCAGGCGGGCTTCGTAGCGCTCGCTCTTGTTGGTGGTGAACTTCGGCCAGGCCTGCGCCCCCGGGATGATGGGCGACAGCGCCGCCATCATCTGGCAGCCGTTGCACACGCCCAGCGCAAAGGTTTCGGCACGGGCGAAGAAGGCCTCGAACTGCTCGGCGAGCCGGGGGTTGAACAGGATGGAGCGGGCCCAGCCCTCGCCGGCGCCCAGGGTGTCGCCGTAGCTGAAGCCGCCGCAGGCGATGAAGCCCTGGTAATCGCCCAGGCGGGCACGCCCGGCCTGCAGGTCGCTCATGTGCACGTCGAAGGTGTCGAAGCCGGCCAGCGCCATCGCGTAGCTCATCTCGACCTGCGAATTCACGCCCTGCTCGCGCAGGATGGCGAGCTTCGGCCGCACGCCGCTGGCGATGAAGGGCGCGGCGACGTCCTCGTCGGCATCGAAGCTCAGGCTCACCTGCAGCCCGGCGTGGGCCGGGTCGCCCGCGGCCGCATGCTCGCTGTCCGCGCAGGCCGGGTTGTCGCGCAAGCGCGCGATGCGCCAGCTCACCTCGTCCCAGGCCTGCTGCAGGTCCTTCAGCGGCGCGGCGAACTGCTGCTTGGCGTCGCGCCACACCTCGACCAGGCGGCTGTCGTTGGTGCGGCCGATCACATGGCTGTGGCGCGACAGCCCGCATTCGCGCAGCACTGCCATGGCAGCGTCGCGGTCCTGCCGGCGCACCTGCAGCACCACGCCGAGTTCCTCGTTGAACAGCGCCTTGAGCGTGAGCTCGTTGCGTCGCTCGCCGACCTGGGTGGCCCAGTTCTTGGAATCGCCGTACTCGGCCCGGCTGTCCTCGATGCCATCGCTCTCGGTGACCAGCAGGTCGACGTTCAGGCTCACGCCCACCTGGCCGGCGAAGGCCATCTCGCACACCGCCGCCCACAGGCCGCCGTCGCTGCGGTCGTGGTAGGCCAGCAACGTCGCGTCGGCGCGCAGGCGGTTGACCGCCTGCACCAGGCACTGCAGCAGCTGCGGGCTGTCGAGGTCGGGCACGGCGCCGCCGAACTGGTCGAGCGTCTGCGCCAGGATGCTGCCGCCCAGGCGATGCTGGCCACGGCCGAGGTCGACCAGGATGAGGCTGGTGTCGCCCGGTTGCAGCTGCGGGGTCAGCGTGGGCCGCACGTCGTCGAGGCTGGCAAAGGCCGAGACGATGAGCGAGACCGGCGCGGTCACCTGCTTGGCCTCGCCGCCCTCGCTCCAGCGGGTGCGCATGGACAGGGAATCCTTGCCCACCGGCACCCCGATGCCCAGGGCCGGGCACAGCGCCATGCCCACGGCCCGCACGGTCTCGTACAGCGCGGCGTCCTCTCCCGGTTCGCCGCAGGCAGCCATCCAGTTGCAGCTGAGCTTGATGCGCGACAGCTCGATCGGCGCGGCCAGCAGGTTGGTGATGGCCTCGGCCACCGCCATGCGGCCCGAGGCGGGCGCGTCGACCGCGGCCAGCGGCGTGCGCTCGCCCATGGCCATGGCCTCGCCGCGGAAGCCGGCGAAGTCCGCCAGCGTGACCGCGACATCGGCCACCGGCACCTGCCAGGGCCCGACCATCTGGTCGCGGTGGTTCAGCCCGCCCACGGTGCGGTCGCCGATGGTGACGAGGAAGCGCTTGCTCGCCACGGTGGGGTGGCGCAGCACGTCGAAGGCCGCCTGCTGCAGCGGCACGCCGGTGAGGTCCAGGGTGCCGGCAGAGCGGGTCACCGAGGTGACGTCGCGGTGCACCTTGGGCGGCTTGCCCAGCAGCACCTCCATCGGCATGTCGATGGCGCGCTCGCCGCCGGGGCCGTCCTCCAGGATGAGCTCGGTGTCGGCGGTGGCCACGCCCACCACCGCGAAGGGGCAGCGCTCACGCTCGCACATCGCCTCGAACTGCGCCCGCTTGGCCGGGTCCAGGGCGATGACGTAGCGCTCCTGGCTCTCGTTGCACCAGATCTCCTTCGGCGCCAGGCCGGTCTCCTCCAGCGGCACCTTGCGCAGGTCGAAGGTCGCGCCCTGCCCGGCACCGTCGACCAGCTCCGGGAAGGCGTTGCTGATGCCGCCCGCGCCGACGTCGTGGATGGCGAGGATGGGGTTGTCGGCGCCCAGCTGCCAGCAGTGGTTGATGACCTCCTGCGCGCGACGCTGGATCTCGGGATTGCCCCGCTGCACGCTGTCGAAGTCGAGTGCGGCGGTGTTGGTGCCCGCCGCCATCGAGCTGGCCGCGCCGCCGCCCATGCCGATGCGCATGCCGGGGCCGCCCAGCTGCACCAGCAGGGTGCCCGCGCCGAAGGGCAGTTTCTTCGTCTGCGAGGCGCTGATCGAGCCCAGGCCGCCGGCGATCATGATGGGCTTGTGGTAGCCGCGGCGCACGCCGTCGACCGTCTGCTCGTACACGCGGAAGTAGCCGCCCAGGGCGGGTCGGCCGAACTCGTTGTTGAAGGCGGCGCCGCCCAGCGGGCCGTCGATCATGATCTGCAGCGGGCTGGCGATGTGCTCGGGCTTGCCGTAGGGCGCGCGCTCCCACGGCTCCTGGGTGCCCGGCAGGTGCAGGTGGCTGACGCTGAAGCCGGTGAGGCCGGCCTTCGGGCGCGCCCCGCGACCCGTGGCGCCCTCGTCGCGGATCTCGCCGCCGGCGCCGGTGGACGCGCCCGGGAACGGGGAGATGGCGGTCGGGTGGTTGTGCGTCTCCACCTTCATCAGCACATGGGTGGTCTCGGTGCGCGCGACGTACTTGTCGCCGCCAACGTGCGACTCGGGCAGCCAGCGCTCGGCGGGGCCGCCTTCCATCACCGCCGCGTTGTCGTTGTAGGCGACCACGGAATGCTGCGGGCTGACCTGCTCGGTGTGGCGGATCATCCCGAACATCGACAGCGGCTGCGCCACCCCGTCGATGGTGAACTTCGCGTTGAAGATCTTGTGCCGGCAGTGCTCGCTGTTGGCCTGCGCGAACATCATCAGCTCGACGTCGGTGGGGTTGCGCTTCAGGCCCTGGAAGGCGTCGACCAGGTAGTCGATCTCGTCGTCGGACAGGGCCAGGCCGAACTCGGTGTTGGCCCGCTCCAGCGCCGCGCGGCCCTGGCCCAGCACGTCCACGTGCTGCATCGGCTGGCCGGGCTGCTCCTGGAACAGCGCCCGTGCGGCCTCGCGCTCGAAGGCCACGCTCTCGGTCATGCGGTCGTGCAGCAGCGCGGCCGCGGCCTGCAGCTGGGCCGGATCGAGCAATCTCGCGCCGCCGAACAGGCCGGACTTGAGCAGCAGGCGGTATTCGGTGACCCGCTCGACGCGGCGGATCGCCAGGCCGCAGTTGTGCACGATGTCGGTGGCCTTGCTGGCCCACGGCGAAACGGTGCCCAGGCGGGGCATCACCACCACCAGCTGACCTTCGCTGGTGCTGCCGGCGCAAGGGTCGCCGTAGCGCAGCAGCTCGCCCAGGCGCTCGCGCAGCGAGGGCGCGGGCTCCGCGTCGGTGGCCACCCAATGCACATGGCGCGCCTGCACCGCGCTGATGTGCGGGCTGATCGCCTGCAGTTGCTGCAGCAAGGCCTGCGCGCGGAAGGCGGACAAGGCGTTGCCGCCCTCGAAATGCGTCAGGTGCTGGAAGGCGGTGGACATGCGGATCGGCAGGGGTGGAGGTGGCGCCAGGGCCGGGGGTGCGCCGGGCCGGACGGGCCGGCTGCAGGCGTCAGCGGGAAACCCATGATTTTAGAGGTTGGGCGCCCGGCCCCCGATAATGCCGGGATGACGATCACGATCAAGACGCCCGAAGAGATCGAAGGCATGCGCATCGCCGGCCGCCTGGCCGCCGAGGTGCTGGACCTGCTGACCCCGCATGTGAAGCCGGGCGTCACCACTGCCGAGCTGGACCGCATGGCGCTCGATCACATCGTCAACGTGCAGAAGGCGGTGTCGGCCACCGTCGGCTACCAGCCGCCCGGCTACCCGCCCTTCCCGGCCTCGATCTGCACCTCGATCAACCACCAGGTCTGCCACGGCATCCCCAATGACAAGGCCCTGAAGAAGGGCGACATCGTCAACATCGACGTCACCGTCATCAAGGACGGCTGGCACGGAGACACCAGCCGGATGTTCGTGGTCGGCGAGGGCTCCATCGCCGCCAAGCGGCTGTGCCAGATCACCTACGAGGCGATGTGGAAGGGCATCCAGAAGGTCAAGCCGGGCGCTCGCCTGGGCGACATCGGCCATGCCATCCAGACCTTCGCCGAGAGCCAGGGCTTCTCGGTGGTGCGCGAGTTCTGCGGGCACGGCATCGGCCGCAAGTTCCACGAGGAGCCGCAGGTGCTGCACTACGGCCGCCCCGGCACCCTCGAAGAACTCGTGCCCGGCATGGTGTTCACCATCGAGCCCATGATCAACGCCGGCCGGCGCGAGATCCGCGAGCTGGGCGACGGCTGGACCATCGTCACCAAGGACCGCTCGCTGTCCGCGCAGTGGGAACACACCATCGCGGTGACCGAGACCGGCTACGACATCCTGACGCTGTCGGCCGGCAGCCCGGCCCCGCCGGCCTTCGTGCAGCCGCCGGCCACCGCCGCCGCCTGAGCCGCCGGAGCGTGCCCATGGCGGCCCTGCCCGGCCTCGGCCTGCCCGAGCTGCGACAGCAGTTCCGCGAGGGCAAGGCCGCCCTGATCGAGGAGTTCCGTGCCGCGCGCGCCAGCACCGCGGCCGCCTCGCGCCTGGTGCGCGCGCTCGCGCGTCACGTCGACGCCACCCTGTGCGGGCTGTGGGCGCAGGCCGGCATGCCCGAGCACGCCGCCCTGCTGGCCGTGGGCGGCTACGGTCGCGGCGAGCTCTATCCCTATTCCGACGTCGACGTGCTGGTGCTGCTGCCGGACACGCCGCTGGCCGAGTCGCCCGGCGCGCAGCCGGTGTCGGCGCGCATCGAGGCCTTCATCACCGCCTGCTGGGACCTCGGCCTCGAGATCGGCTCGTCGGTGCGCACCCTGACCGAATGCGTCGAGGAGGCGCGCCGCGACGTCACCGTGCAGACCGCCCTGCTGGAAGCGCGGCTGCTGACCGGCCCGCGACCGCTGTTCCAGCAGTTCCGCCGCGCCACCGGCCAGGCGCTGGAGCCAGGTGCCTTCCTGCGCGCCAAGACGGCCGAGATGCGCCAGCGCCATGTGAAGTACGAGGACACGCCGTACTCGCTGGAGCCCAACTGCAAGGAAAGCCCCGGCGGGCTGCGCGACCTGCAGGTGGTGCTGTGGGTGGCGCGGGCCGCGGGCCTGGGGCGCACCTGGGCCGAGTTGGGTGCCACCGGCCTGATCACCCCCTTCGAGGTCAAGCAGCTGCAGCGCAACGAGGCGGTGCTGCGCCTCATCCGCGCCCGCCTGCACATGGTGGCCGGCCGGCGCGAGGACCGGCTCGTGTTCGACCTGCAGACCGCGGTGGCCGAGAGCTTCGGCTATGCCGCCACCCGCACCCAGCGCGCCTCCGAGGTGCTGATGCGGCGCTACTACTGGGCGGCCAAGGCGGTGGCGCAGCTGAACCAGGTGCTGATGCTGGTGATCGAGGAGCGCATCCGCGGATCGGCCGACGCACCGATGGAGGCGGTCAACCCGCGCTTCTTCGACCGCGCCGGCATGCTGGAGGTGGCCGACGACGAGCTCTACGCGCGCGAGCCGCACGCCATCCTCGAGACCTTCTGGCTGTTCCAGACCACGCCCGGCATCAAGGGCCTGTCGGCGCGCACGCTGCGGGCGCTGTACAACGCGCGCAACCTGATGGACGCGGATTTCCGCCGCGACCCGGTCAACCGTGCACGCTTCCTGCAGATCCTGCAGGCGCCGCAAGGGCAGACGCACGCGTTCCGGCTGATGAACCAGACCTCCGTGCTCGGGCGCTACCTGTGGGTGTTCCGTCGCATCGTGGGGCAGATGCAGCACGACCTGTTCCACGTCTACACCGTGGACCAGCACATCCTGATGGTGCTGCGCAACGTGCGTCGCTTCTTCGTGCCGGAGCATGCGCACGAGTACCCTTTCTGCTCTCAGCTGGCCGCGCAGTTCGACCGCCCGTACGTGCTGTACGTGGCCGCGCTCTTCCACGACGTGGCCAAGGGCCGCGGCGGCGACCACAGCGAGCTCGGCGCGGTGGAGGTGCGGCGCTTCTGCCGCGACCACGGCCTGCCCAAGGACGACACCGAGCTCATCGAGTTCCTGGTGCAGCATCACCTCACCCTGTCGCGCGTGGCCCAGAAGGAGGACTTGAGCGACCCCGAGGTGGTGCAGCGCTTCGTGCAGAAGGTGGGCGACGAGCGCCGCCTGACGGCGCTGTACCTGCTGACGGTGGCCGACATCCGCGGCACCAGCCCCAAGGTGTGGAACGCCTGGAAGGGCAAGCTGCTGGAGGACCTGTACCGCCTCGCGCTGCGGGCCCTGGGCGGCGGCAAGCCCAACATCGACGCCGAGATCGAGACCCGCAAGACCGAGGCGCGGCAGCTGCTGGCGCTGTACTCCATGCTGCCCGGCACCGAGCAGCCGCTGTGGGAGCGCCTGGAGGTGAGCTACTTCGCCCGCCACGACGCCGCCGACATCGCCTGGCACGCCCGGGTGCTGTGGCGCCACCTGCAGACCGAGGCACCGGTGGTGCGCGCCCGCCTGTCGCCGGTGGGCGAGGGCCTGCAAGTGCTGGTCTACGCCCCCGACCGCCCCGACCTGTTCGCCCGCATCTGCGGCTACTTCGACCAGGCGGCCTTCAACATCCTCGACGCCAAGGTGCACACCACGCGGCCGGCGTCCGGTCGTCCCACGCCCTACGCGCTGGACACCTTCCAGGTGGTGAGCCCGCAGGTCGAGCCGGGCGCGCAGGGCCACTACCGCGACCTGATCGCGCTGGTGGAGCACCAGATGGCCGCCGCGCTGGGCTCGGACGCCCCGCTGCCCGAGCCGGTGCGCGGGCGGGTGTCGCGCCGGGTGCGGTCGTTCCCCGTCACCCCCCGGGTGTCGCTGCGCCCCGACGAGCGCGGCCAGCGCTGGCTGGTCTCGGTCAGCACCAGCGACCGCACCGGGCTGCTCTACGGCCTGGCCCGGGTGATGGCCCGCCACCGCATCAACCTGCAGCTGGCGAAGATCAGCACGCTGGGCGAGCGGGTGGAGGACACCTTCGTGGTGGACGGCCCGACCCTGCAGGACGCGCGCACCCAGTTGCAGGTCGAGAGCGAGCTGCTGGACGTGGCCGCCGCCGTCTGAAGGCGCTGCGGCGCGTCGCGCAGCACGGATACCGGCCTCACACACCGTTACCTCGACGCCCCCCGGGTTGGGTGGGACCGCGGCAGCCGGCGTGCCCATGGGAACAGGGCTTGCCGGCCTTCTCCCCAAGGAGAGGCTCGATGTCGATGAACACCCACCGCCCCCCGGCGACCCGCATGGCCGGCCCCTGCGTGGACGCCGACCTGCGCGAGTTGGCCGACCAGTTGCAGCGGTGCACCGCCAGCCAGGGACCGGCGCGGCGCCTGCGCAACCTCGCCGACCCCTTGCGCAGCTTCGCCAGCCGCCACGTGACCTCGCTGGCCGCGATGGTGGTGCTGGCCGCCGCCGCGATCAGCCGCGTTTCCTGAAGCCCCCATGGCTTCGGGCCCTGCAGGAGCCGCCCCGGCGGTGCGCTCCGCCTTCGGCCTGCCCGCCCCGCGCGCGCAGGCCCTCGCTTTCCTGGACGAGGGCGTCGAACCCTTGCCTGCGCCGCTGCGTGGCGTGCTGTACGGGCTGGAAGGCTTTCGTCAGCATGCGCGCGCGCTGGCGCAGGCGCAGCCCATCGAGCGCCGGCGACGATGGCGACGACGCCGCACGCCGCCCTTCGTTCCTCGTCTGGACGACAACCTCGACGCCTTGCGACGCACCGCCGCCTACCTGCAGGCCCTGGCCCAGGACGGGCAGGAGCGCGCCCAGGCGGTGACCCTGCTGTCGGAGCCGCTGCAGCGCCTGCAGCGGCGCTGGCCGACGCTGCGCGCGCAGGTCGGCGCGCGCACCTTCGCCCGCCTGCCCTACCTGCGCGCGACGGCACTGGCCGGCATGCCGCGCATCTATGCCATCGCCTGGAGCTTCGTCACCCACACCGACGCGAACCTCGATGCCAACCTGCTGCTGCAATGCCTGCTGGCGTACCAGGAGGTCGAGGAGCTGCGCGTCGGTGAACTGCGCGCCCTGCCGCTGACGCTGCAGATGGTGCTGCTGGAGGACATCGCCCGACTGATGGAGGCCATCGCCAGCCGCCAGGCGGCCTCCGAATGGGCAGACGCCCTGCTCGAGGGCGAGGACGAGCCGGCCCCCGCGGCCCTGCAGGGCCTGCTGGCAGCGGCACGGCGGCGCGGCGTGGCCCCTTCGCTGCTGGCGCGCCTGGCGCAGCGGCTGGACGCCGAGCCGATCGAGAACCACCGGGTGCTGCGCGAGTGGGTGGCCGATCAGGCCGCCGAGGCGCAAGGCGTGGACGCGGTGGTCGCCCAGGCGCAGGCCGAGGACGCTGCCGACGAGGTCAGCCTGCGCCAGGCGATGGGCTCCCTGGAAGCGGTCGACCGGCTGGACTGGTCCACCCTGGTGGAGCCGGCCAGCACCGTGCTGATGCGCCTGTCGCAGTCGGAGGCCTTTCGCCGCGACCATCCGCTCACGCGCGAGCAGTGCCTGGTCGCGGTGGCCCGGCTGGCGCGGCGGCTGCGCCGTCCGGAAAGCGAGGTGGCACAGCGCGCCCTCGACCTCGCCGAGGCCGACGAGTCCAGCCGAGTGCTGGGACCGGCGCCCTTCCTCATCGGTCCGCAGATCGGCGCCCTGACGAGCGCACTGGGCCCGCACCGCCGGCCCGCGCCGCTGTCGATGCGCCAGCGCTGCCTGCTCTACATCGGCGGCCTTGTGGCCGGCACCCTCGCACTGGTGTTCAGCGCGCTGTCCGGCGAGGCGCTGGTGCCCTGGGCGGAGCTGCTGTCGGTCGCCCTGCTGGCGGTGCCGGCCTCCGAGGTGGTGCTGGTGCTGCTGCAGCGACTGCTGGCGGAGTTCGCGCCGCCGCAGCCGCTGCCGCGACTGGCCCTCGCCCAGGGTCTGGGGCCGGCGCAGCGCACGCTGGTGGTGCTGCCCTGCGTGCTGCGCTCCAGCCAGCAGGTGGCGTCCCTGGCGCAGCGGCTGGAGCAGCACTGGCTGGCGCAGCGCGAGGCGCACGTGCAGTTCGCGCTGCTGTCGGACTGGGCCGACGCGCCGCAGCGGCAGGCCGCCGGGGACGCGTTGCTGCTGGACGCGGCCCGCACGGCGGTGGCGGTGCTCAATGCGCGCCATCCGCGCGGTGCGCACGACGACCGCGAACCGCGCTTCCTGCTGCTGCACCGGGAACGCAGCTGGAGCGCCACCGAGCGCGCGTGGATCGGCTGGGACCGCGGCCGCGGCCAGCGCGAGCAGCTGCTGGCCCACCTGGCCGGCACCACGCCCTCGCCCTTCCTGCCGCTGGGCGAGGACAGCCGGCTGGCGCCGTCCATCGTGCACCTGCTGACGCTGGAGGCCGACACCGTGCTGCCGCCGGGCGCCTTGCGCACGCTGGTGTCGATCGCCGCCCACCCCCTCAACGCCCCGCAGCTCGACCGCCACACCCGCCGTGTCACACGCGGCTACGGCGTGCTGCAGCCCCAGCTCGCGCCGGCCCTGCCGGGGGTGGGCGCGCCCGTGCGTGCCGACGACCCGCCGAGGCAGGGGCTGGCGCCGGCCGACGACGTGCACCAGCGCCTGTTCCACGAGGCCCGCTTCCACGGAGAAGGCCTGATCCAGGTCGACGCCTTCCACCGCGCCACCGCTGGACGGGTGCCGGAGGACCGCCTCCCGGAGGCTGCCCTGTACGAGGGGCTGTGGGCCCGCTGCGCCCAGGTGGAGGACGTCACCCTGCTGCACGTGCCCGCGGCCGGTGAGCGCGCCCGGGTGCAGTTGCAGCGACGCGCACGACAGGCCTGGCTGCTGCTGCCGCTGTGGGTGCAGGCGGTCCACGGCCGCGTGGGCCTGGTCAACCTGTGGAAGCTGCTCGACGGCCTGCGCCGGTCCCTGCTGGCGCCGGTGTCGGTGGCGCTGCTGTGGTGGAGCTTCACCCTGCATGCGGTGCCGCCGCACCGTGCCCTGGGCCTCGTGATCGGGGCCTACGCGCTGCGTCCCCTGCTCGACGCCTTGCGGGCGCTGATGCCGCGGCGCTCCGGGACGCCGGTCACCGCACTGCTGGAGGCCGCGGTCCATCGCCTGGGCGGGGCTGCGCGCACGGCCGTGGTGCAGTTCACCCGCCTGATGCCGCGCGCCCTGGCGGAGATCGAGGCCATCGCCCGCAGCCTGTGGCGGCTGGCGGTCACCCGGGCCCACCTGCTCGAAACCCTCTCACCCCGGCGTGCGGCGCCGGAGTTCGCCCACGTGGACCCTCGGCTGCTGCGCCACGCCCCGACGGTGGCGGCGTCCTTGATGTTCGTGTTCCTCGGCCTGGTGCAGCCCGGCGCGGCCTGGGCCTGGCTGGTGGGCGTGGGCGGCTGGTGGATGCTGGCGCCGCTGGCAGGCTGGGGACTGGCGCACCTGCGGCAACGCCGTGGCGCGAGCGCGCTGCACACGGACGACGCCCGCCTGCCGCTGCAGCAGCTGGCCCAGGACAACTGGCGCTGCTTCTCGCTGCCGGCCTGGCCGGTGGGCCACCGCCTGCCGCCCGCGCAGGCGCAGCCGGCCACCGCCCGCCCCGTCCCGCTGCACACCACCCCCGCGGCCATCGGCCTGTCCCTGCTGGCCGCCGCCTGTGCGCAGCGCCTGGGCCTCATCGGCACGCGCGAATTGATCGAGCGGCTGGAGCCCACTTTGCAGGCGCTGCAACGGGTGCCCCGGCACCGCGGCCATCCCCACGCCGCCATCGACACGCAGACCCTGCGCGTGCTGCCGCCCGGGCGCATCGACACCCACGACAGCGGCGTGCTGGCGGCCTGCCTGTGGGCGGTGGCCCA
>OFDC01001165.1_pt1 | contig 14984 bp, 10 predicted proteins | sample 1520941 | NCBI WGS metagenome assembly OFDC01 (sample SAMEA94258168, study PRJEB24077) | hot springs metagenome | biome: Aquatic biome; feature: Water | place: India | collected 2012-12-06 | depth 5 m | reverse complement strand
CGCTGACCCAGAAGGCGGGCAGGCGCGCGGCGGCGAGGTCCAGCAGCGTTCGGGCCGCCACGTCGTCGTGGGCGATTCGCTCGACCAGGATTTCGATGCGAGCGCCGCACAGGAGGCGGATGTCCGGCCAGGGGCTGCCCTCACCATAGACCAGCCGGCGCGCGATCCCGTCCTCGAGGCACGCGCGGGCGTGGACCTCGACGTCGGCCTCGATGCAGCCGCCGGACAGGAAACCCGAGATGAGTCCGTCGCCGAACACCATCTGCGCGCCCACGGGACGGGGACCGCCGCCGCCCAGGGCGACGATGGTCGCCAGAGCCGCAGGGCCTCTCGAAAGCGCCTGGGCCAAGGCCGGGCGGGCGTCATCGACCAGGCCGTACATCGGCCAGGCGGGGTCTTTTACATCGAAGCTCATCGGCGCGACTTTAACCCCTCGTCAAGGTTCCAGAAACCGGATGTTCAAACCTTGGCGCGTAGCCTCCCCAACTGTTGGTGAGTTTCGCGCACGGATGGCGATGTCCATTTCGGTCTCAAAACTGGGTCTGGCGGCCGCTCAATTCGGCCTCGACGGCGGGAGTTCGTCCGCGCCGCGCGGTCGCTCGCCTGAAGCCGAAGCTCGCGACATCCTGAATATCGCCGCGCGGGCCAAGCTGTCGGTGCTGGACGCTTCGGGCCTGTTCGCGCGCGCCGAAACCGTGCTGGGCGACCTCATTCCACGCCCCGTTCCCTTCCGTGTGACGATCTCGACCGCCCGCGCCGATCGCGGCCCGGACTATGTCGAGGCCGAAGCGCGCGCCGCCCTGCGCCGCATTGGCGTCGAACGCGCCGAAGCCATCGTGGTCCACTCGCCCGCCGAGCTCTTCGGCCCGCATGGCGCAGCCCTGTGGGAACGTCTGCAGCGCCTGAAGGATCAGGGGCTGTTCGCCAAGATCGGCGTTTCGGCCCATGCGTCCGACGATCCGGTCGGCGTGGCCAAGCGCTTCAAGCCAGACATCCTGCAAGCCCCGGCTTCGCTGCTCGATCAGCGCCTGCTGGCCGATGGCTCGCTGCAGCGCATCGCTGGGATGGGCGTCGAGGTCCATCTGCGCTCGATTTTCCTGAACGGTCTTCTGTTCCTGCCGCCCGATCGCGTGCCCGCCCAGCTCAAGGGCGCGTCGGGCCGCCTGTCGCGCGTGCGCCGGATGATCGCCGAGGGCCGCTCGGATCCGTTACAGGCCGCGCTGGGCTTTGCCTTGTCGCGTCCGGAAGGCTCGGCCGTGCTGGTCGGCGTCAACTCGGCCGCCGAGCTCTCGGCGGTGGTGGCCGCCGCCTCGAGCCCGCCGCCGGATCTCGACTGGGACGACATGGCCATCGACGACCCGGTGGCGCTCGACCCGCGACGTTGGGTCGCCTAACACCCGTCCGGAATCATTTCCGACAATAGACCAGTAGGACGGCGCGCGCCTTGCCGACGCGTTGTTCAGCACGCGTTAAGCGTGCCTGTTAAGCTTGCGTAAGTTTCTGATTCATCGAGGTTTTATTCTTATCGCCTAGGGTGGTTTCAAGCCACGGAGACGCGTCATGATCCTCGCCGTCCTGCAAGCCCGCATGGGCTCGTCCCGCCTGCCCGGCAAGTCGATGGCCACGCTGCAGGGCGAGCCGATGATCGTCCGGCAACTTGAGCGTCTCCGGAGCGCGCGTTGTCTTTCGAAGATCATTGTCGCCACCAGCCAGGATACGGCCGACGACGCCTTGGCGGGTTTCCTGGTCTCGCGCGGCTACACCGTGCATCGCGGGGCCGGCGCCGACATCCTGGCCCGCATTGCGCGCTGCGCCGACGCGATCAGCGCCGTCAGCCATGTCGTTCGCCTGAAGGGCGACGCGCCTTTCATGGACCCCAGCGTGGTCGACGACGCGGTGCGCATGGCCCTGGCCAGCGGCGCGGACTACACCTCCAACCGCGTCCACCGCACCTATCCGGCAGGGCTTGAGGTCGAGGTCATCAAGGCGCGCGCCCTGCGTCAGGCCGCCGCCGAAGAACGCGACCCGACGGCGCGCATTTCACCCACCGCCGCCATTCGGTCCCAGCCGGAGCGCTGGAGCCAGGCTCATTTACGCGCCGCGCGCGACTGCTCGCGGCTGGACTGGCGGGTCAAGACGGCCGCCGACCTCGCCTTCGCGCGCTCGGTCTATGACGCGCTTTATCCCAGCGATCCGGATTTCCGCATGGGTGACGTTCTCGACCTGGTCGAGAACCGTCAGGACATCGCACGCTTCGCCGCCTGATTTCAGTACGCGTCAGTTCCTCTCCCAAAAAACTAAAAAGGGCGCCGTGCGAGACCCGCGCGGCGCCCTTCTTCTGTCCGGTGAGCGGACGCCCTTACTTCCAGGCGCCGTAGGGGTCGATCGAGGTCTTGCCCAGCGCTTCGGCCACGGCCGGATGGGTCAGTTCGCCCTTCAGCACGTTCAGGCCGCGGGCCAGGTGAACGTTGGTCTTCAGCGCGTCGAGGCCCTTGTCGGCCAAAGCCAGGCCGAACGGCAGGGTGGCGTTGCCCAGCGCTTCCGACGACGTGCGCGGCGCCGCGCCCGGCATGTTGGCCACGCAGTAGTGGACGACGCCGTCGACGGTGTAGGTCGGTTCGGCGTGGGTGGTCGGCTTGCTGGTTTCGAAGCAGCCGCCCTGGTCGATCGAGACGTCGACCAGCACCGAGCCCGGCTTCATCTGCTTGAGGTGCTCACGGCGCACGAGCTTGGGCGCAGCCGCGCCGGCGGTCAGCACCGCGCCGATGACGACGTCGGCCTTGAGGATCTCTTCTTCCACAGCGCCGAAGGTCGAGTAGCGGGTGAGAATCCGGCCCTGATAGAGGTCGTCCAGTTCGCGCATGCGCGGGATCGAGCGTTCCAGCACTACGACCTCAGCGCCGAGGCCTGCGGCCATGCGGGCGGCGTTGCTGCCGACCACGCCGCCGCCCAAAACGGCCACGCGCGCCGGCGGCACGCCGGGCACGCCGCTCAGCAGCAGGCCCATGCCGCCATTGTGCTTGAGCAGGGTTTCGGCCGCCGAGAACACGGCGATGCGGCCGGCCACTTCCGACATCGGGGCCAGCAGCGGCAGGCCGCCCTTGGCGTCGGTCACGGTTTCATAGGCGATCGCAGCGCAGCCGCTCTTGAGCAGGCCTTCGGTCTGGGCCGGATCCGGCGCCAGGTGCAGGTAGGTGAAGAGGATGTGGCGCGGCTCGAGCTTCTCCCACTCGACCTTCTGCGGTTCCTTGACCTTCACGATCATGTCCGCGCCGGCGAAGACCGCAGCAGCGTCGGCGACGATGCTCGCGCCGGCCTTGACGTAGACGTCGTCGGCGTAGCCGGCGCCGAGGCCCGCGCCCGACTGGACGATGACAGTATGGCCGTGGCCGACATATTCACGCACGGCCGTGGGGGTGAGTCCGACCCGGTGTTCGCCCGGTTTGATCTCGGAAGGGACGCCAACGCGCATGATGCTTCCTCCAAAAGCGCTTTGACCGCGATCATGCGCCTCTTTCCTCGCAGGTTTCGTGGCGTTTTCGGCCTCGGCATGCCTATTGATGCAGGAATCCTGCGTGGTATGGTCAAGATATGAAGAAAGCCGCCGTAGAACTGGATAGTTTCGACCGGAAGCTCCTCACCGCCCTGCAAAGGCGCGGCCGGGCCAGCTATGTCGAGCTGGGCGAGGCGGTCAGTCTGTCGGAGTCGGCCTGCCTGCGTCGCGTGCGGGCGCTGGAGGAGCAGGGCGTCATCAGCCGCTACGCCGCCGTGATCGATGAACGCGCCGTAGGCCTCCCGCTGAGCGTGTTCGTGACGGTGACCCTGTCGTCCCAGGCCGAAAGCGCGCTCAGTGCGTTCGAAAAGGCCATCGCCAGCGTCCGCGAAGTGGCCGAGTGCTATCTGATGACCGGCGGCTCGGACTATCTGCTGCGGCTGGTCGTCCGCGACGTCGACGATCTGGAGCGCGTTCACGCTCAGGAACTGACGCGGATCCCCGGCGTGGTGCGGGTCAGCTCCAGCATCGCGATGCGGACCGTGGTCAAACGTGTCGAATTGCCGCTGTAGGGTTCGGTTAACCTTGTCTTGAGCCGTCTTCGCCTATTGTCACGCTGACTTCTAACCGCGTCGGGGGACGAGATGGTTTCGAGACGACTCCTCTTGGGGGCGCTGGCGGGCATGGCCGCGCCGGCTCTGGCCTTCGCCGAGGGCGACGGGCATGCGCCGAGCGTGCTGACCAAGAAGGGGCGGCGTACCGCCAGCGCCCTCAAGCATCAGGCCAGCGACAAGGCCGCGCTCGACAAGGCGATGGCCAGCGTCAAGCCGATGGAGCCCGATCCCGCGCACGAACCGGAAAATCATGCGCCGCCGCAAGAGGTCTCGCCCGAAGAGGCTCTGGGCCGCCTCAAGCACGGCAACGCCATCTTCGCGCGCGGCGGCGCAAACCTCATGCTGCCCAGCCTGGCGCGGATCAACGATCTGTCGAAGGGCCAGAAGCCGTTTGCGATCATCGTTGGCTGCTCGGACAGCCGCGTGGCGCCTGAACTGGTCTTCGACTGCAATCTCGGAGAATTGTTCGTGGTCCGCGTCGCGGGCTCGACGGTCGGTCGCGAGGGCTTGGGATCGATCATCTACGCCGTCGAGCATCTGGGCGCGCCGCTGATCGTGGTTCTGGGCCACACCAAGTGCGGCGCGGTCGGCGCCGCCGTCGATGTCGCGACCAAGCACGCCCACCTGCATGGCGCCCTGCACGAGATGGTTCTGCCGATCCTGCCCGCCGTCGTGGAGGCCGAGGAAAAGCATCCGGCCGACCTGCAGGACGCCGCCATCCGGCAGAACGTGCGTGACGTCGCCGGCCGGCTGAAGGTGGCCGACGGCGTGCTGGCCGAGCGGATCGAGCAAGGGCGCCTGAAGGTGGTCTCGGCCTGCTACGATCTGGCCAGCGGCCTCGTGGCCTTCGACGCGTAACATCGTCATCCTGGCGCCGTTGACCCTCGTCCCGGCTTAGGCTCAAGTCCCCGCGGGGCTGAGCCGAAGGGGAATGACGATGTCGACGGACGAGACGCCGCCGGAAGGTGGCCGCGACTTCCGCGATGCTCTGAAAGCGCGCTGGGAGACGGTGCGCGACACCGTCGCCGATCGTTGGCCCGATGCGCTGAAGGGCCCGGTCGCCCTGGCCTTGGCCGGCGCGCTGGTCGTCGGCTTCGGCGGCGGCTTCGCGGTCGGTAAGGGCGGACATTTCTTTGGCGGCGGCAAGCCGGCCGGCGCGGAGTCGGTCAAAGGCGAGGCCTGGTCGCTGTTCGGTAAGCCCCGCTCGGCCAACGCGCCGCGTCGCGGCATTCCCAAGCCCGAAGGCTTCGCCGTCTGGCAGACGCGCGTCGACAGCAGCGGTCCCGATCCGCTGGCCTGTATCCGCATGAGCCGGGATCTGGATCCGTCCAAGGCCTATGCCGACTTCGTGCTGGTGTCGCCCGACCTCGGCCGCCAGCCCTCGGTCCGGGTGAAGGGCGACGAGCTGTGCCTGGGCGGGATCGGCTTCACCGACCATCGCATCACCCTGCTCAAGGGTCTGCCCGCCAAGGGCGGCGAGACCCTGGGCGCCAACGCCGACGTCGACTTCACGTTTGGTGAAAAGCCACCCTATGTCGGCTTTGCCGGCGACGGCGTGATCCTGCCGCGCGAGGAGTCCGACGGCGTCGCGATCGAGACGATCAACGTCCAGACCCTGGCCATCGAGGTCTGGCGCGTGCCGGATCGCAACCTGGTGCGCAAGTCGATCAGCGCGCCCGAACCGACCGGCGAGGGCGACTGGGCCGGCGACTATGGTGAGGACTCCGTCGGCGACGACGGCCGCCAAGTCTGGAAGGGGACGGTGCAGGTCACCGGCGGCGCGACGGGCCAGAAAGCCACCACCGTGTTCCCGCTGGGCGCGGTGCTGAAGGACATGAAGGCCGGCGCCTTCGTCATCAAGGCGCGCGACGCCTCGGGCGGCCGCGATCCCGAGGACGGCGACAACAATCCCGCGCAGGCGCGCCGCTGGATCGTGTTCACCGACATGGCGATGCTGGCCTATGACGGCTCCGAAAGCCTGGACGTCGTGGTTCGCTCGCTGAAGAGCGCCAAGACGATGTCCGGCGTGCGCGTGGCCTTGGTCGCCGCCGACGGCGAGTCGCTGGCTGAAGCCCAAAGCGATGCCGACGGCCGCGTGCGGTTCCTGCGTCCCCTCCTCAAGGGCCAGGGCGCCGAACGGGCCAAGATGGTCATGGCCTATGGCGCGCAAGGCGATCTGGCGGTGCTGGATCTGGACCGCTCGCCCGTGGACCTGTCCAAGCAGGGCGTCGGCGGCCGCACCGAGGGCGGGGTCGATGGTCGCAGCGTGGCCGCCGACATCGACGGCTACCTCTACGCCGACCGTGGCATCTATCGTCCGGGCGAGACGGTCCACCTGACCGCCATGATCCGCGACCGGATGGCCAAGGCGGTGAACGACCGCAAGGGCGAGATCATCGTCAAGCGTCCCTCGGGCGTCGAGTTCCGCCGCTACCCGTTCAGCCAGGCCAACGCCGGCGTCGCCCTGGCCGACATCGCCCTGCCGCGCTCGGCGCCGCGCGGGCGCTGGATGGCCGAGCTGCGCATCGAAGGCATCGAGGAGGCGACGGGGTCCTTGAGCTTCTCGGTCGAGGACTTCGCGCCGCAGCGCCTGGCCGTCACCGCGACGGGCCAGGAGTCTGTGCCGCTGGCCCTGGGCGACACTCGCAAGGTCGATGTCTCGGCCCGCTTCCTCTATGGCGCGCCGGGCGCGGGCCTGCAGACCCAGGGCGAGGCGCGCCTGCGCGCCGACACCGACCCCTTCCCGGCCTTCAAGGGCTTTGAATGGGGCGACCAGGGCAAGCCGTTCGAGGAGAAGTATCTCGACCTCGGCGCGACGGTGACCGACGGTGAAGGCCGCGCGATCTTGTCGGTGGGAACCGGCGATGTCGGCGACACCGCCCAGCCGCTGGTGGCCTCGGTCACGGCGTCCGTCTTCGAACCAGGCGGTCGCCCGGTCCGCGAGGGGCTGGACCTGAAAATCCGACCCAAGGCCGTCTATTACGGCGTCAAGGTCGAGCAGGGTGAGGCGGGCCAGGGCGATCCGCCTGTCAGCCTCGACCTCATCGCGGTCAACGCGGCCGGCCAGCGCATTGGCGCGACGGCGACCTACACCCTGGTGGCCGAGCGCTGGGACTATGACTGGTTCCAGCAGAACGGCCGCTGGCAATGGCGGCGCAGCAGCCGCGACGCGATCGTGGCCAAGGCGCAGGTCAATATCGGCGCGGGCCAGCCGGCCAAGATCACCCGCCGCCTGGGCTGGGGCGACTATCGCCTTGAGGTCGAAGGCGCCGACGGCGCGCGCACCGTCACCCGCTTCTCGGCGGGCTGGGGCGCGCCGGTCCGTGAGGGCGAGGCGCCAGATGTCGTCCGCGTCACCGCCGGAACCAAGACCTATGCGCAGGGCGACACGGTCGAGATCACCCTGAAGCCGCCCTATGCCGGCGAAGCCCAGATCGCGGTGGCGACCGACCGCCTGATCGACCTGAAGACCGTCAGCGTCGGGGAGAACGGGACGACCGTCCGCCTGAAGACCTCGGCCGCCTGGGGCGGCGGGGCCTATGTGATGGTCAGCGTCATCCAGCCGCGCGACCCGGTGGCTTCGCCCAAGCCGCGCCGGGCGCTGGGTCTCGTTTACGTGCCGATCGATCCCAAGGGCCGCAAGCTGACGGTCGACCTGGGCACGCCCAGCAAGATCGACAGCAAGGCGCCGGTCGAGATCCCGGTGAAGGTGTCGGGCATGGGCCTGGGCCAGAAGGCCCGCATCACCATCGCGGCGGTGGACGAGGGCATCCTGCGCCTGACCCACCAGGAAAGCCCCGACCCGGTGAAGTGGTACTTCGGCAAGCGGGCCCTGACCCTGAATTACCGTGACGACTACGGTCGCCTGCTCGACCCGAACATGGGCGCGCCGGCCAATGTCAATTTCGGCGGCGACGAGATCGGCGGCGAAGGCCTGACGACCACCCCGATCAAGACCGTGGCCCTGTGGTCGGGCGTCGTGGAGACCGGCTTCGACGGCAAGGCGGTGGTCAAGCTGCCGGCCGCCGACTTCAACGGCGAGCTGCGCATCCAGGCCGTGGCCTGGACCGACACCGCCGTCGGCTCGGCCTCCAAGCCGCTCACCGTGCGCCAGCCGGTGGTGGCGGACCTCAACCTGCCGCGCTTCCTGGCGCCCGGTGACGAGGCCTACGCCACGCTGGAGCTGCACAATGTCGAGGGTAAGCCCGGCGCCTACACCGCCGAGGCTTTCTCGGTCGGCGGGTTGAAGGTCGCCTTCAAGAAGGTGTTCCAGTTGGTCCTGGGCCAGCGCATCGCCGAGAAGATCCCGTTCCTGGCGCCGGACGTCACGGGCGTGGGCAAGATCGGCTTCAAGGTCGCAGGTCCCGGCTTTGCGACCCAGAAGGACTATCCGATCCAGACGCGCCTGGGCTGGGGCGACATCGTGCGCACCACCACCGAGCCGCAGAAGCCGGGCGAGGCCTTCACGCCCTCTTACCCGCTGCTGGCGGGCCTGGCGGCGGGCGATGTGACGATGCAGGTCAGCTATTCGCCGATCCGGGGCTTTGACCCGTCGGCGATCGCGGTGGCGCTGCAGCGTTATCCGTACGGCTGCACCGAGCAACTGGTCTCGACGGCCTATCCGCTGCTCTACGCCCAGACCTTCTCGAACGATCCCAAGCTCAAGCGCACCCCGGCCGCCCTGGCCGGCGCGGTGGGCAAGCTGCTGGATCGCCAGACCCTGGACGGCGCCTTTGGCCTCTGGCGTGTGGGCGATGGCGAGGCCGACCCGTGGCTAGGCGCCTATGTCGTCGACTTCCTGCTGGAGGCGAGGGCTCAAGGCGTGGCGGTGCCGGATGCGGCCATCGACAAGGCCGTCAGCGCCATGCGCCAGGTCAGCCGTCCCGACGGCTGGGCCTCGGTCGCCTATCGCATGGAGTATCCGGGCTGGTGGGCCAGCAACGAGGACGCCTCGAAGAAGGCGACCGAACGGATGCGCCGCCGCGCCAGCGCCTACGCCCTGTATGTGATGGCCAAGGCCGGCAAGGGGGATCTGGCCCGCCTGCGCTGGTGGCACGACGTGCAGATGAAGGACGAGGACCAGCCGATCGCCAAGGCCTATGTCGCTGCAGGTCTCGCCCGCATGGGCGACAACGCCCGCGCCCGCTCGGCCATGCGCCAGGCGGTGAAGTCGCTGGGCTATCGCGACGAGCTGGACTGGTACCAGTCGACCCTGCGCGACACCGCCGTGCTGACCGCCTTGGCCGCCGAGTCCGGCATGATGGACGTGGCGCGCCAGATGCAGGGGCGCCTCGAGAACTCGGTCAAGGATCCCGACGCCCTCAACACCCAGGAGCAGGCGGCGCTGCTGCACGCGGCCAACGCCCTGATCAAGGCCTCGGGTCCGATCTCGATCCAGGCGACCGGGGCCAATCCGCTGCCGCCCGCCGGGGGGGCGCCCCGCTGGGCGGTGGGCAAGCTCACCGACGCCCGCTTCGTCAACACCGGCAAGGGCGTGCTGTGGCGAACGGTCAGCGTGCGCGGTACCCCGGTTTCCGCGCCGCCGGCCACGGCGAGCGGCCTGTCGGTCGGCAAACGCCTGCTGTCGATGAGCGGGGCGGCGATCGACCCGGCAAGCATCCGCCAGGGCGACCGGATCATCGTTCTGGTCTCAGGCCGCTCCCTGCAGGAACGGTCGGTGGCGCTGGTCGTCGACGACGCCCTGCCCGCCGGCTTCGAGATCGAGACCACGCTGGGCGCCGACGACGCCCAGAACGGTCCGTTCAAATTCCTGGGCGAGCTGACCGCCGCCGACGTGCAGGAGAGCCGCGATGACCGCTTCATCGCGGCCCTGGACCTGGAGGGGAACAAGCCCTTCGCCCTGGCCTATGTGGCGCGGGCGGTGACGCCAGGCTCGTTCTTCCTGCCGGGCGCGGTGGCCAAGGACATGTACCGTCCGGCGATCGTGGCGCGCTCAGACGCTTCGCGCGCGACCATCGCGCCGGGGCCGTAGATGATGTCAGTACGACCTGAAACGTCGTGTCATCCCGGACGACCCGTAGGGTCGATCCGGGAACCAGGGGCAAAGCACATTGCGGTCGCCCCTGGGTCCCGGCTCTTCCCCCGGCTCATGGCCGGGGTCCGGCCGGGATGACACGCCTTGCGTTGTGGGGAGATGAGGCTCGTCGCGTCCCCCGCCTGACCAAGGCCCTGATCGCGGTCCTCGCCATCGAACTGACCCTCTTCACGCTCAGCGCCGTCATCCCGCCCGACATGACCCGGGCCAAGCAGTCCTCGGCGGTGGTGCTGGACCATCGTGGCGCCTGGCTGCGGGCCCTGCCGGTCGAGGATGGCCGCTGGCGGATTCGCGCCGATCTGGAGCGCACCGACGCGACGTTCCAGAAGCGCTTGATCAAGGTCGAGGACGCCCGCTTCTATCTCCACCTGGGCGTGGATCCGTTGTCGCTGGTCCGCGCCGTGGGCTCGGCGATGGTCCATGGCCGCGTAACCTCGGGCGCTTCGACCCTGACCATGCAGACCGCGCGCCTCCTGGAGCCGCGCCCGCGCACCCTGGGCGCCAAGCTGATCGAGATGGTCCGCGCCGTGCAGTTGGAGTCGCGCCTGTCCAAGCGCGAGATCCTGGCGCTCTACCTGACGCTCGCGCCCTATGGCGGCAATCTGGAGGGCGCGCGGGCCGCCAGCCTCAGCTATTTCGGCCATGAACCGTCCAGCCTGACCGATGGCGAGCAGGCCCTGCTGATCGCCCTGCCGCAGTCGCCCGAGGCCCGCCGCCCGGACCGTCGGCCTGAAGCGGCGAAGGCGGCGCGGCGTGCGGTGCTGGACAAGATGGTGCGGGGCGGCACGATAACCGAGGCCGCCGCCTACGAGGCGCAGAACGAGCCGTTGCCCAGGCGCGCGGCCTTCCCGGCCCTGGCCTGGCATGCGGCCGGCGAACTGGCGCGGGCCGCGCCCAAGGGCCAGGCCAGCGTGGTCTCGACCCTGGACGCGGACCTGCAGTCGCGCCTGGAGCCGATGGCCGCGGCCGTCGCCGCCGCCCAGGGGCCGGACGCCACGGCCGCGATCATCGTGGTCGAGATCCGTAATCGGGCGGTGCGGGCTTCAGTGGGCTCGGCGGGCAGGGACCGGGCGGGGGGCTGGGTCGACATGACCCGCGCTTTGCGCTCGCCTGGCTCTGCGCTGAAGCCGTTCATCTACGCGATGGCCATGGACGATGGTCTCGTGGCCGCCGACACTCAGCTGACCGACAGCGCCACGCGCTTCGCCGACTATCAGCCCGAGAACTTTGATCGGGTGTTTCACGACAAGGTCACGGTGCGTGAGGCGCTCACCCATTCCCTCAACGTCCCGGCCGTCGCCACCCTGGAGAAGCTGGGGCCGGAGGCCTTCGCCGGTCGGATCGAGGCGGCCGGCGCGCATCTGGCGCGGCCCAAGGCGCAGCTGAAGGAGGCGGGCCTGGCCCTGGCGCTGGGCGGCGAGGGGATCACCTGGCGTGACCTCGTCATGCTGTACGCCGCGCTGGGCGACAACGGGATCGCCAAGCCCCTGGCCTGGACCGAGGCGGACGCCAAGGCGCGCGAGAAGGCGGGCGGGACGCGCCTCGTCCGGCCCGAGGCGGCCCGGCAGGTGCTGGACATCCTGCGCGAAGCCCCGTCGCCGAAGGGCCGCGCGCCCTCGGCCCTGACCCGGGGCGGGCCGTCGATGGCCTTCAAGACCGGCACCTCCTACGGCTTCCGCGACGCGGTGGCGGCCGGGGTGGTCGGCGGCTATGCGATCCTGGTCTGGACCGGCCGGGCCGACGGCGGCGCGCGCGGCGGGCTGACCGGACGTGACGCCGCCTTGCCCTTGTTGTTCGACGTAGCTGACGCGGTCGGCGCCCAGGGCTCCGCGCCCCGGCCCATCGCGCCCAAGTCCGCGCCCTTGGCGCTGCAGAAGTTGCGCGCCGCCGATGAAGGCCCGCGCCTGATCTTCCCGCCTGATGGAGCGGCGGTGCAGGTCGAGGCTCTAGGCTCCAAGGCGCGAGGGCTCGTGCTCGCCGCTGAGGGCGAGGGGCTGACCTGGTACGTGGAGGGCGCGCCGCTGGACCTGGACCCGGTCAGCGGCCGCGCGATCTGGAAGCCCGCCGCGCCGGGCTTCTACAGGCTCACCGTGGTGGACGCCCAGGGCCGCAAGGCCGCCGCCCGCGTGAGGATTCGCGGGGGATAGGCCCTAGAGCCTTTAGCCTGAAATCGGAATCGACTTCAGGCTAAAGGCTCTAAATCAGATACTTAGAGCGTGAGAATAGCCGAAACCGGTTCCCACTTTCGGCCTCACGCCCTAGCCGGGCTGGCCGATGGCGCGCTGATAGTCTTCCAGCCCGGCGATCCCGACATTGAGATCGTTTACGAGGCCGTCAGCCAGAGAATAGACCCAGCCGTGCACGGCCAGGGACTGGCCCCGGGCCCAGGCGTCCTGCACGAACACGTCTGAAGCGACGTTGCGGACCTGACGCGTGACGTTCAGCTCGGTCAGGCGATCGAGCCGGGCGCGCTCCTCGGGGATGGCTTCCAGTTCGTGGCGGTGCTCGGCGTGGACCTCGCGGATCGGGTGCAGCCAGTGGTCGACAAGGCCCCGGCGCTTGCCGTCGATAGCCGCCGCCACGCCGCCGCAGCCATAGTGGCCCACGACCATGATGTGCTTGACCTTCAGCACATCGACCGCGAACTGCAGCACGCTCAGATAGTTGGCGTCCTGGGGCGGAGCGAGGTTGGCGACGTTGCGGTGCACGAACAGCTCGCCAGGATCCAGGCCGACGATCTCATTGGCCGGCACGCGGCTGTCGCTGCAGCCGATCCACAGATATTCGGGGCTCTGCTGATTGGCGAGGCGCTTGAAGAACTCGGGATCGACCGCCGTCTTGCTCTTCGACCATGCGGCGTTGTTGGCTTTCAGGTCCTCAAGCATCTAGCGCTCCGGGTGGTGATCAGGGTGGGCGGCGGCGATGGCCGGATGCGCCCGGGCGTGGGCGGCGGCGGCCTCGATGGCCGGGAACGGCGACAGGTCGACGTTGAAGCGGTTGGCGTTGAACACTTGCGGCACCAGCAGGCAGTCGACCAGCCCCGGCGTATCGCCGAAGGCGTAACCTCGGCCATGCTGGGCGATCATCGGTTCTAACGCCGCGAAGCCGTCCTGGATCCAGCGGGCCACCCAAGCGTTGCGGGCCGGTTCGTCGATCTCCAGCGCCGTCAGCTGACGGAGGATGCGGAGATTGTTCAGCGGGTGGATATCACAGGCGATGATCTCGGCCATCGCTCGCACCGTCGCGCGGTCAAAGGCGCTCGCCGGCAGCAAGGAGTGGTCTGGAAAGGTCTCGTCCAGCCATTCGAGGATGGCGAGACTTTGGGTCAGGGGGCGGCCGTCCACCTCGAGTGTTGGCACCAGGGCTTGAGCGTTCAGGGCGCGATAGGCGTCATCCTGATGGGCGTTGGACACCAGATCCACGGGGCGGAGTTCAAACGCCAGGCCCTTCAGGTTCAGGCCGATCCGCACCCGATAGGGCGCGCTGGCGCGCTTGGCGCTGTGCAGGACGAGCTTCATCGAAGTCTCTCTCAAAGACGGCGGGATCGTGCTGGCGGCGTCAGGCCAGGGTGAACTCCAGGCGACCGACGCCCTCGATCTCGCCGAGGATCTTGTCGCCGCGCACGATGGCGGCGACGCCTTCGGGGGTGCCGGTGAAGATCAGGTCGCCGGCGGCCAGGGTCCAGAGCTCGCTGGCCTTGGCGATCACCTCGCCGACGTTCCAGATCATGTCGCCGACCAGGCCGTGTTGGCGGGCCTCACCGTTGACCGACAGCGTCACCGCCGCCTCGGCCGCAGGAGCCTCCATCACGCGGATGGCGCTGATCGGCGCGCTCTGGTCGAAGCCCTTGGCCGCTTCCCAGGGCTGACCCTTGGCCTTTGCCGCGGCTTGCAGGTCGCGGCGGGTCAGGTCGACGCCGACGGCGTAGCCGAAGACACAGGCCAGGGCCTGTTCGATCGACAGGTTCGCGCCGCCCGCTTTCAGGGCCACCACCAGCTCGATTTCGTGATGCAGGTCGCTGGTCGCTGACGGATAGGCGATCTCCGCGGCCAGCGGCGCGACCGCATCGGCGGGTTTGGCGAAGAAGAACGGCGGATCGCGGTCGTCGCCGCCCATCTCGCGGCGGTGAGCGGCGTAGTTACGGCCGACGCAGAGGATGCGACGCACCGGAAACACAGCGTCCGACCCCTCCACAGGGACCGTCGGGATGGCGTGCGGGGGAAAAGCGTAGGTCGTCATGGCGCTTCCTGTAGACCCAAAAGCGGCCTGCCAAAACCCCGGTCGCGCAACCGTGAAAGTCTGGACTCAAAATGGCCGCCGTTCCGCAAAGTGATGGTTGAACAGCGGGTCTAAACGTTCTTTCACTTGCCGCCGCGCTCGCCGTCGAGTCATCTCACCGCCGGGGACTAGGGCTTAGGCCCGTCGGGCGGGTGGCGACACCCGGACCGACGGACGCCGAATTGGAAACTTTGGAGCCTGGCTCCGCCGCGCCGTCTTGGCCGGCGGCGGTCCGGCTTCCATCGGGGGCATTAGGAAGACCATGCTGATCATCGAGAATCTGACCCACGTCTACGGCAATGGCACCCGCGCCCTGGACGAGGTCAGCCTGACGATCCCGCGCGGCATGTACGGCCTGCTGGGGCCCAACGGCGCCGGCAAGTCGACCCTGATGCGCACCATCGCCACGCTGCAGGCGCCGACCTCGGGCCACATCCGCTTTGGCGACATCGACGTGCTGAAGCACCCTGAGGAGCTGCGCAAGACGCTGGGTTACCTGCCGCAGGATTTCGGCGTCTATCCGCGCGTGTCGGCCTACGACATG
>OFDC01001164.1_pt1 | contig 14986 bp, 14 predicted proteins | sample 1520941 | NCBI WGS metagenome assembly OFDC01 (sample SAMEA94258168, study PRJEB24077) | hot springs metagenome | biome: Aquatic biome; feature: Water | place: India | collected 2012-12-06 | depth 5 m | reverse complement strand
TCCGCGAGCGCCAGCGCCACCGTCCGGCCTGCGGGGCGAACGGGCACGGACCGAAGCAGCGAAGGCGCCGTGGACGTCGGCTTCCGCGAGCTGCCCTGAAGGGCCGAGGGGCGCGAGCGTGCGCAACGCACGCTGTCGACGTGGACGTCGTCGCCGCCCCTGTGCCAAACCCCCGCCGTCCCGATAACGTTCAGGCCTTGCCGCCGACTCCATCGTGACCCCCCTGCTTCCGTCCGCGCCCCCGGCCCGTCCCGCCTGGACCGCCCGCTTCTGGCACCACGCTGCGACCCGCTGGCTGCGGGAGCGTGGCACTGCCGCCCCCTGGCAGCCCGTCGATGACGGGGGATGGCGAACCCCCGCCGGGTGCCTGGAAGTGCACCTGCGCCGCGATCCGGAGATCGGCTGGCGGGTCGAGGTGCGGGATCCCGCCGAGGGCCGCGCCCTGGGTCGGCCGACCTTCGCGCGCCGCCTGGATGATGCGATGCGCGTGGCGCGATACCTGTCGAGCCGGTACGCCACCCAGAGCGCTCACGCTGCGTCCACCTCGCGCTAGGTCGGCCTGGTGGCCACCTACACTCGCGCGCCATGAGGAGGTCGTCCCCATGAACCCGCCTGATCTGTCGCGCCGCTGGTTCGGCCGCCTGCTCGCCGGCGCCACTGCGCTGCCGCTGTCCGCGTGCGTGCTGCGGCCGCCGCCTTCGCCATCCCCCTCGAGCGCGCCCTCGCCTGCACGTTTCGTCGACCTCGGCACCCTCACGTCCCGCCAGACGGCGTCGCGGCGCGTCACGGTCTGGTTGCCGCCCGGCTACGACAGCGACGCGGGTGCCTGCGACGTGCTGTACATGCACGACGGGCAGAACCTCTTCGATCCCGGCCGGGCCATGGCGGGCCAGCCGTGGGCGGTGGACCGCCACCTCGACGCGCTCGTGCGCTCGGGACAGGTCCGCCCGACCCTGGTGGTGGGCATCGACAACGGGCCGCAGCGCTGGCGCGACTACGTGCCGGCGGGCCCCGTGCGGTCGCTGCCTGCCGAACTGCAGCGGGACATCGCCGGCGACGCCGGAGGGGGCCTGTTGTCCGACGAGTACCTCGCGTTCTTGGTCGAGGAGCTCAAGCCGCGCATCGACGATGGCTTCCGGACCCGGCCGGGCCCGGCCCACACCCATGTGATGGGGTCCAGCATGGGCGGCCTGATCTCGCTGTATGCCCTCGCCCGCCATCCCGAGGTGTTCGGCAGTGCGGGCTGCCTGTCCACCCATTGGCCGATCACGACGAACCGCCCGCTGCTGCAGGCGGGGGAGCCGCGCCTGCAGGCCTTCTTCGACGCGACGCTGCGGTGGTTCGAGCAGCACCTGCCTGCGCCGGGCCGGCATCGCCTCTATTTCGACCACGGGGACGTCAACCTCGATGCGCTGTACCCGCCGCTGCAGCGCGAGGTCGACGCGATGCTGCGGCGACGCGGGTGGACCGCCGGCCGCGACTGGACGACCTTGCACGTGCCCGGCGGGGATCACAACGAGGCGGCCTGGCGCGAACGCCTGGCCACGCCGCTGCGCTTCCTGCTCGGCCGGGCCTGAGCGGGCTGACCGTCGACAGCGGACCGCGTCACGACGGGACCGCCGGCGCGTCGTACTGGGCCGCTGCATCCCGCAGCGCCTCCTGCACCCGCTGCACCAGCGACGGTGGCTGCAGCACGCGCACGTGGGGCCCGTGCCGCAGGACGTCCATGGCCAGCTCGGTCGCGTCGGCGAAGGGCAGGTGCAGGGTCAGGCCGCCGTCTTCGTGCCGTTCGATGCGCTGCTGAGGGTGCCACTGCTCCTGCGCCACCCACTGCGCCGCCTCGGCGTCGAAGCGCAGCACCGCCGTCTCCACCGTGCTGCCGGTGAAGATGCCGTAGCCCGCGTCGAGCGCGTGCTCCAGCTCGGCGATGCTGAGCTCGTGGGCGGGGGCGTCCAACGCCTGTGCCCCCTGCACGGCGTCGAGCGCGAAGCGCCGCAGCGCCTGCTGCTCGTGGCACCAGGCGTCCAGGTACCAGGTGTTGCGCCAATGGACCAGCCGCTGCGGCGACACCAGCCGGTGGGTCAGGGCCTGGCGGCTGCGCACGAAGTAGTCCAGCTTCACCTGCCGGCGCTGCATGAGGGCCGCCCCCACGAGCTCGAAATGGCGCGAAGGCACGGCTCGCCGCGCAGGGCTGATGATGCGGATGCGGCGGATCAGGCCCTGCGCCTCTCCCGCCCCCGCGCCCAGCAAGCCGTGCAGCTTGTCCAGCAGCGGCTGCAGGTGGCGACCGAGCACGCCGCCCTCGTCCAGGGCCTGCACCAACTGGTGCATGGTCAGCAGGGCATGGATCTCGCGCTCGCTGAACCACAGACCGGGCAGTTCGTGGCGCGCCTGCGCGGGGTCGCGGCCGTCAGACTGCAGCCGGTAGCCGTTGCTGTCTCGGTCGTACACGATGGGGGCGTCCATCCGGCTGCGCAGGTATTCCAGGTCCCGTTTGAGCGTGGCGCGGCTCACGCCCAGCTCATCCATCAGGTCGGCGAACGGCACGCAGCCGCGGGAGCGGATGAGCCGTTCGATGGTGTAGAAGCGTTCGGTGCGGTCCATGGCTGGACATTTTGTCAGGACTGGCTCACGCCTTGAGCCACCTGGCACTCACACTGCAAGGGCCGGGGACGTCCCGGCGCCGTCTGACACGAGGTCCCGAGATGAGCCAAGCCGCCCTGTTTCCCAGCGACCTGATCGCCGATCGCGCCGATCCCCTCGACCTGACCGGGTTCGAGATCGGCTGGGACCACGCCCACTACCGCCTCGTGCCGCCGGCAGAACACCTGCACGAAGGGCACCCGGTGCGCCAGGGCTGGCAGGCCGGACAGGCGGTGTTCGGGGCCCGCACGCTGCAGCCGACGCCCGCAGTGCGGCAATGGCTGGTGCTGCGCCTGTGCGCCTGGCGCCACGGCCAGGAATTCGAGACGATGCAGGTCACACCCAACTTCCTCGCCCAACTGGTGACCGATCGCTGCCCGGTGACCACCGAGGTGTTCACGCAAGGCACCGGCAGCGTCACGGATGCGGTGATCGAGCGGGTCAACGCGTCGGCCGCCTACGCGGCCGGCAACCTGGTGATGCTCAGCCGCCAGGCGGCGGCCGCCAAGGCGAACTGCAGCTGGGAGGACGCCTTGCGCTTCGCCCAGGACATCGAGCACGGCCGCATGGACCGCATCGCCGGACTGGACGGGGCCCAGTGGCAGCGCCTGGCAGTGCTGATGAGCCTGGCCACGCCGCTGAAGCATGTGCAGGTCGCCAGCCTGCCGCTGTGCGTGCTGCCGCCGAACCGGCTGCGGCTGCTCAACCCGGTGCAGGCGCTGCAGACGCTGCTCACGCTGCTGTTCACCCGGGCGGCCTACGCCCGTCAGATGCTCGAACTCGGCGCCCTGATGCCCAGCAGCAGCGCCCGCCAGGCCTACCAGGTGTTCATGCACACCCTGCTCGCGCGACGAGTCGCCGCGGGGCCCCAGGCACAGGGCCCGGGCCTGAAGCGCTGGATGGAGCAGGCCTGGGAGCATCCGCTGGTGCAGCGCCGCTGGCAGCGCCTGGCCCTGCTGCTGCGCGAAAGCGACTGCGAGCACCTGGTGCAGCTGGCCAGCCGGCGGGGCCTGTGGGGCAGCGAAGCACGCTGGCTGCCGCGCCATGCCGCCACGGAAGGCTGGTCGCTGGACACGCGCGGGCGCACCCCAGCCACGCATCCGACGGACGTCACCGAGGAACGAGCCCTGGCCCCGCAGCCCCTCCCGACCCGCACGGCCACCGTCGGAATGCGTCGCCCCCCGGTCGCGAACGAGGCGAGCCGCTCAGCCCTGTGGTAAGTGCCTGCCCCGGGGCGGGGGATCAGCCTCCCGGCTCCAGCCCGAGCTCCAGACCGCGCTCGGTGCGGGCCTGGTACTCCCGGTCCAGCATGCTCATGACGATCAGGGAGTCGTAGCCCTCGGCCACCCGCACGCTCTCGCGCAGCCGGCCTTCCTCGACGAAGCCCTCGCTGACGTACAGGTGCTGCGCCCGCGTGTTCATCTGCTTGACGTCCAGCCAGAAGCGGTGCGCGCCGAGGTCGCGAAAGGCCATCTGCTTGAGCAGCCGCACGCAGGTGCGGCCCAGGCCCTGACCCTTGGGCTGCAGCACCAGCCGCTTGAGCTCGACGCTGCGGTGGGTGTTGCGGCAGCCCTGCAGGATGACGAAGCCGGCGGCCGCATAGTGCTCGCCCGCCTCGATGATGAAATGGCGGAAGTCCGGGATGCGCACGGCGCCTTCGTGCTGCGTGCGCTCCCAGGGCGTGATGAAGGGCAGGTTCTGCGTGTCGTTCTCGACCGAGATCACATAGTCGAGATCGGTGAGCATCGTCGGGCGCAGCCGCACCCGGTCGGCGGGTTGTCCAGGCATCAACCCATCCTAACGCGTGGGCAGGCGCCGTTCAGACATCCACCTCCACCGCGTCGCCGTGCAGCTCCATCAGCTCACGCCGGGCCGCCGCCTCGCCCTTGCCCATCAGCTTGGTGAACGAGCCCTCGGTGGCCACGAAGTCCAGCTCGCCGTAGGCCACCGGCAGCAGGCGCCGGGTGTCGGGGTTGAGCGTGGTTTCCCACAGCTGCTCGGCGCTCATCTCGCCCAGGCCCTTGAAGCGGCTGATGCTCCAGCTGCCCTCGCGGGCGCCTTCCTTGCGCAGCTTGTCCAGGGTGGCGGTGAGCTCGCCTTCGTCGAGCGCGTAGATCTTGGCCGCGGGCTTCTTGCCGCGAGCGGGCGCGTCCACGCGATACAGCGGCGGCTTGGCGATGTACACGTGACCGCGCTCGATGAGTTTCGGAAAGTGCCGGAAGAACAGGGTCAGCAGCAGCACCTGGATGTGCGAGCCGTCCACGTCGGCATCCGACAGGATGCAGACCTTGCCGTAGCGCAACTGGGTGAGGTCGGGGTTGTCGTTGACCCCGTGGGGGTCGACGCCGATGGCCACCGAGATGTCATGGATCTCGTTGTTGGCGAACAGGCGGTCGCGCTCGACCTCCCAGCTGTTGAGCACCTTGCCGCGCAGCGGCAGCACCGCCTGGGTTTCCTTGTCGCGGCCCATCTTGGCCGAGCCACCGGCTGAATCGCCCTCGACCAGGAACAGCTCGTTGAGGTGGATGTCCCGGCTTTCGCAGTCGGTGAGCTTGCCGGGGAGCACGGCCACGCCCGAACCCTTGCGCTTCTCGACCTTCTGGCTGGCGCGCTGGCGCGTCTGGGCCTGCTTGATCACCAGCTCGGCGAGCTTGCGGCCATGGTCCACGTGCTGGTTGAGCCACAACTCCAGCGCCGGCTTGGCATAGGCACTCACCAGGCGCAGCGCGTCACGGCTGTTCAGGCGCTCCTTGGTCTGGCCCTGGAACTGCGGGTCCAGCACCTTGGCGCTGAGCACGAAGCTGGCGCGCGAGAACACGTCGTCAGGCATCAGCTTCACGCCCTTGGGCAGCATCGAATGCATCTCGATGAAGCCCTTGACCGCCTGGAACAGGCCGTCCTTGAGGCCCGCCTCGTGCGTGCCGCCCGCCACCGTGGGGATGAGGTTGACGTAGCTCTCGCGCAGCGGTGCGCCGTCCTCCGTGAAGGCGACACACCAGGACGCGCCCTCGCCTTCGGCGAAGTTCTCGGTCTCGTTCGCGCTGGCGAAGCGCTCGCCCTCGAACAACGGGATCAGCGGGTCGGCAGTGAGGCTCTGCACCAGGTAGTCGCGCAAGCCGCCCTTGTAGAGCCACTGCTGCTGGTCGCCGGTCTTCTCGTTCTTCAGCGTGACGTTCACGCCCGGCATCAGCACGGCCTTGCTGCGCAGCAGGTGCGTCAGCTCCGCCTTGGGCAGGTCGGCGCTCTCGAAGTACTTGGCGTCCGGCCACACGCGCACGCTGGTGCCCTGACGCCGGTCGCCGGCGGCGGCCTTGCGCACCTGCAGCGGCTCGATCACGTCGCCGCCGCTGAAGGCCAAGCTCGCCACCTGGCCTTCACGGTAGACCGTGACCTGCAGGCGCTTGGCCAGCGCGTTGGTCACGCTCACGCCCACGCCATGCAGGCCGCCGGAGAAGCTGTAGGCGCCCCCGGAGCCCTTGTCGAACTTGCCCCCGGCATGCAGGCGGGTGAAGACGATCTCCACCACCGACACCTGCTCTTCCGGATGCAGGCCGAAGGGAATGCCGCGCCCGTCGTCCTCCACGCTCACCGAGCCGTCGGCATGCTGCACGACGCTGATGCGCTTGCCGTGCCCGGCCAGCGCCTCGTCAGCCGCGTTGTCGATCACCTCCTGCACGATGTGCAGCGGGTTGTCGGTGCGGGTGTACATGCCCGGACGCTGCTTGACGGGCTCCAGGCCCTTGAGGACGCGGATGGAGGATTCGGCGTAGGTGCTGGCTACGTGCTGCTTAATAGGCATAACGGTTGATTGTAAGGAACCGGCTCCGCGCCTTATCACCGCTCGCCACTCTGGTTCTTGGTGACCTGCTCTTCACCTCGAAACGAGTAACGCATAGGAAAAGCCCGCCAGTGGCGGGCTATCGAAATGAGCACGATTTGCTGTTCAGCTTTAACGGCGGCGGCGCGAAGCAAAACCCGCTACTGCAAGTGCCAAGCCGGCTAGAGCAATGCCAGTGGGTTCCGGGATGACAATGGGCGGCACCGTACCCTCGCGCACGTAGAGGGTTAGGTGCGACAGATCTTGCAATTCGAGCTTATTATTGGTGAATACAGACTGCCAAGTGCCGTCGTTGAATGCTTCGATCTTCATGTTATCGAAGAACCACAATGCGAACTCGTTGCTCCCTTTCAGTGCAACCAAGAAATCAACGTATACCGGAAGTGCGCTTGCAGGAGCGGCTGTAAGAGTCCATGTCCCACTAGTGCTCGCGGTCGCACCGGACAGCGTATAAGTGATGCCTCCGTACGTGCCGACTCCTCCCGCAAGGTCGTCTTTAACCAGGAACTCCCATCCTGAACCCCATTTCAGGGCAAGATTGTTGATGGGAGTCGCGTCCTCATTAGCGTTGCCGGACAAGATGCCGTAGCAATCGTTCGCATTGCTCGGAGGAGGCAAGCCGCCAGATTGAAACGTAACGTCGCTCACCTCCATCACCGTATTACCTTCGGAGCAGTAGGTGGGTGCGGCATGTGACGAGAGAGAGAACGCGAGGCCGGCGACGAGCGTTGCGGCAAGCTGGATCATCGACTTGGAACTCATGGCACCTCCTGAAGTAGAGAGCCCTCTGATGCATGGTCCATGCCAGCCTCGCGTGTCCCAGCAGAATCAAGCACTTGGGGGGACGTCACTCCCACGGCAAGCCCCCGGCTGTCAATTCTTTCGACAGCGAGGGCCGCTCACGAATCGGCTGGACTTAGGTCGGGCCCTCACCGCCGGACAGTCACACTGGTGCTGCTGGTGTTGCCCGACGCATCCTGCGCGACCGCCTGCACGGTATAAGAGCCCAAAGCGATCTTGCGTGTGTTCCAGCTATAGCTCAACGAACCACCAATAGTGCTCGCAACTTCTCGTCCGTTGATCAGCAGTCGTTGCCGGAGCGATGTGGTTCCGCTGTCATCGGTGGCTGCCACTCGAATGGCAACGTTGCCTGACACTGTAGAGCCATTCAAGGGGTTGGTGATGGCAACCACCGGCGCAGTAACGTCAGGGGTCTTCACAGCCGTAGAATTTGAAACGTTCACGGTCGCGGCGTTGGAGGCCTTGGCGTTACCCGCGGCGTCGAACGCGGTGGCTACCAGGGAGACGCTGCCGTTCGAGACGGAGTTAGTGTCCCAACTGAAGCCAAAAGGTGTGGTGGTGTCCGTAGCAATGAGGTTGCCGTTGACCCGCAACTCTACTTTGGTGACGCCGACGTTGTCCGTCGCGCTGACGTCGACTGGTGCCAGGCCGCCAACCGTGGCGCCGCTCAGCGGCGCAGCTATTGATATCGACGGAGCTTCAATGTCCAAATAGGAGGTTGGAGTACTTAACGCCTTGGAAACCGCCGCCGCAACGTTCACTCGGCCATACCCATAGAGGCTGTCGCGTCCGGGGCTGCCCAAGTCAACAGCAGTCGAAAACAAGATGCTTTCCAGCTGGGTACTAGTAAGTGTCGGACGGACCGAAAGCACCACCGCGGCAGCCCCGGCCGCGACTGGCGACGCTATCGATGTGCCGCTGATTGGCGAGTACCCGCCACCTTTTGTTGTCGTATAAACCCCCGCGCCAGGGGCCGCCAGCGATACGAAGTTGCCATAGCTAGACCAACTGGTCTTTAGGTCGTTTCCGTCCGTCGCAGAGACCGGCACAAGCGAGGTTGTTGGGGTGAAGCCTTCGTCGATTCCACTATTGCCAGCCCCCACAAACACTAGACCGCCCTTGTCCTTCATATATTGACCGGCACTAACTACAGAGCTGCGCGACGGCAGATACGCGAAACTCGCGTTCGCCACACGCACACCTCGGTCAGCCGCGTAGATGATGCCATTCGCGATCATACTGATATAGCCGGCGCCACTTGTGTCGGTGACTCGCAGCGGCATAATCGACGTCTCTCCACCGACAGACGCCACGCCGATTCCGTTGTTTGAGGCCGCTGCCGCCGAGCCTGCCACCATCGTGCCATGCCCGTATACATCGGCGGTATTGCTGTTGTTATCGTAGAAGTTCCAACCAGGGACCAGCCGGGGCGCCAAATCGGGGTGCGCAGCATCGACCCCGGAATCGAGGATCGCAATCGTGACCCCCTTGCCCATACCATAGTCCCAAGCCTGCGGCGCACCAATCTTGTTGAGGTGCCAAGCACTACCAAGGTATGGGTCGTTTGTCACCAAGTTGGGTGCCACACGGTAGTCAAGCTCAGCAAACTTGAAGTGGGGGTTGTGCGCGAGCTTATTTGCGATAGCCCGCTCAGAGCCCACGGGGACAGCCACGACGTACAACCGACTGTCACCGAGACGGCGGGATTTGCCCCCTTCGGCTTTCAGCATGCGCTCGAGTGCGGGCTCGGGAAGGCCAGGTCGCGGCATCACGATAATGCGCCCCGGAGCGAAGCTCTCGGAAATCGCCCGGCTCTGGTCAGGTTGAGCGACAGCGGCCGGCAGGCCGAGGACGAAGGTCGCGGCGCACGCGGCCGAGACAAGATGACGACGAGTAGAGAGTTTCATGTGGGTTCCCCAACGTTTCCGGGCAAGCAGCCGGCGGCGGGATCCCACACAGGGGCCGATCAGCGACAGTACATCATCACTGGCGCGGCGCACCGCGAAGCGGTGGGCCGGAGGCCTTCTGCTGGCAGTCCTGCCGTCCTGGGGCTTGCACCCTGTAGACCGAGACTTTGCGACCCTGGCTTTCACCAGGTTTGCCTTTGACAGCGGTGCTGATCCTAGGGAAAGAAGCCTCTTACATCAGTGAGGAAGTGCACAGGCGACACAGCGGGACACACTTGTTGCCCTAGGCGCTCCGGACCCGTTTTCGGCACGGCTTGGTCGCTTCCCTGCAGAGTTCTCTCGTGAAAGTGCACTGCCCTGTGCCCAAGAAGCGAGGCCGCTGCCAGTTACAGTCCTGTCCCATGAGCGCCGCTCCCTCGACCACCCGAACGTTGCCGATGTCACAGGTACTGCTTTGCGGCGCCGCCATCGTCACCCTGTCCATGGGCATCCGGCACGGCTTCGGCCTGTGGCTGCAGCCCGTCACCACCGAGCATGGGTGGACGCGCGAGACCTTCGCCTTCGCCATCGCCATCCAGAACCTGGCCTGGGGCGCGAGCGGACCCTTCGCGGGCATGCTGGCCGATCGCTTCGGGGCCTTCAAGGTGCTCATCGGCGGCGGGCTGCTGTACGCCCTGGGCCTGGTGCTGATGGCGCTGTCGACCTCCGGGCTGGCCTTCACCGGCAGTGCCGGCCTCATGCTCGGCATGGCGCAGGCCGGCACCACCTACGCGGTGATCTATGGCGTCATCAGCCGCAACGTCGCTCCCGAGAAACGCTCCTGGGCCATGGGGGTGGCAGCGGCCGCGGGCAGCTTCGGCCAGTTCCTCATGGTGCCGGTCGAGAACGGGCTGATCCATGGCGTGGGCTGGCAGAACGCGCTCTTCCTGCTCGGCTGCGCGGCCATGGCCATCGTGCCGCTGGCCTTCGGCTTGAAGGAGCCGCGCCGTGTCGCGGCCACCGGCCCGCAGCAGACCATCCGCGCGGCCCTGAAGGAAGCCTTCGGCTACCGCAGCTTCCAACTGCTCACTGCGGGCTACTTCGTCTGCGGCTTCCAGGTCGTGTTCATCGGCGTGCACATGCCCAGCTACCTCAAGGACAAGGGCCTGTCGCCGGATGTCGCCACCACGGCGCTGGCCCTCATCGGCCTGTTCAACGTGTTCGGCACCTATGCTGCCGGCTCTCTGGGGCAACGCCTGGCCAAGCGGCACATCCTGGCGGCCATCTACCTGCTGCGCTCGGTGGCCATCGTGGCCTTCCTCCTGCTGCCGCTCACGCCGATGAGCGTGTATGTCTTCGCCGCCGTGATGGGTGTGCTGTGGCTGTCGACCGTGCCGCCGACCAATGCGGTGGTGGCACAGATCTTCGGGGTGCAGTACATGTCGATGCTGGGCGGCTTCGTCTTCTTCAGCCACCAGATCGGCTCGTTCCTCGGGGTGTGGCTGGGTGGGCGGCTCTACGACGCCACCGGGACCTACGACGTGGTGTGGTGGATCGCGGTGGCGCTCGGTGTGTTCGCCGCGGTCGTCAACCTGCCCGTGCGAGAAGGGCCGATCGCCCGTCCGCAGCTGGCTCCGGCCAGGTGAGCCCGAGGGGCTGTCCGTGCGCGTCTGTCCGGTGGTGCTGAAGGCCGTCGCAGGGGTGGCACTGGCTGCGGCGTTGGCCGCGGTGTTCGCTGCGTACCTGCAGCCAGGGATCATCTTCACCCTCGCCAACCAGCTGTGGGCCTGCTTCTGACCATGCACGCGCACGCGCCTCTTGCTGCCCCGTCCGACTGGATCACCCGCTGGAGCGGCCTCCTGACGCCAGGGACCAAGGTGCTGGACGTCGCATGCGCGCGGGGACGGCACGTGAGATGGTTCGTGCAGCGAGGGCACCCCGTGGTGGGGGTGGACCGTGATGCGGACGCGCTGTGCAGCCTCGACGACCTGTCCGGCTCGCACGTCGAGCTGGTGCAGGCAGACATCGAGCAGGGCCCCTGGCCCTTGGCAGGAAGGCGCTTCGGTGCCGTGGTCGTCACCAACTACCTGTGGCGACCGCTGCTGCCCACGCTGGTGGAGTCGGTCGACGAGGGTGGAGTGTTGCTGTACGAGACCTTCGCGTCGGGGCAGGAAACGGTCGGGCGCCCGTCGCGCCCGGACTTCCTGCTGCAGCCGGGGGAGTTGCTGTCCGCCGTGGCGGGCCAGCTTCGGGTCGTCTCCTACGAGGACGGCTTCCTGGAGGAGCCGCGGCGCTTCGTGCAACGCATTGTCGCGGTGCGCGTGCTCCCGGGACAGGCAGCGGCATTCCCGCTGGCCACGCCGCCCGGATCACGCCCCGCCGACCGCTAGAATCCCTCGATTCCCACTGGACACCAGCCACGACCGCGGGACACCCGGCGGATCGGCGAGAGAGCGGTATGAAAACCATCGTTGGCAGCATCGTGGCGCTCGTGACGCCGATGCGTGAGGACGGCAGCGTCGACTACGGCCAGCTGCGCAGCCTGATCGACTGGCACATCTCCGAAGGCACCGATTGCATCGGCGTCGTGGGCACCACGGGCGAGTCGCCCACGGTGTCCGTGCCGGAGCATCACGAGATCATCCGTGTCGCGGTCGAGCATGCCCGTGGGCGCGTGCCCATCATGGCGGGGGCCGGAGCCAACTCCACCGCCGAAGCCATCGAGCTGAGCAAGTACGCCAAGTCGGTGGGCGCGGACTGCACCCTGCAGGTGGTGCCCTACTACAACAAGCCCACGCAGGAAGGCATCTACCAGCACTTCCGCTCGATCGCCGAGGCGGTCGACATCCCGCTGGTGCTCTACAACGTGCCGGGCCGCACCGTCGCCGATATGCAGCCGGAAACCGTGCTGCGCCTGGCGCAGGTGCCCAACATCGTCGGCATCAAGGAAGCCACCGGCAACATCGACCGCGCCGCCTGGCTGATCAAGCAGGCCCCCGAGGGCTTTGGCATCTACTCCGGCGACGACCCGACCGCCGTGGCGCTGATGCTGCTGGGCGGTCATGGCAACGTGAGCGTCACCGCCAACGTCGCGCCGCGCCTGATGCACGAGATGTGCATGGCCGCGGTCAACGGCGACGCGAAGCGGGCAGTTCAGATCCACATGCAATTGCTGCCGCTGCACAAGCAGCTCTTCGTCGAGCCCAACCCCATCCCGGTGAAGTGGGCCCTGCAGAAGATGGGACGGATCGGCCCGGGCATGCGCCTGCCGCTCACGCCGCTGACCGACAACGGATGCGCCGCGGTCGAACAGGCCCTGCGCGAGTCCGGCGTGCTGTGAACGCGACATCTCGATCGGCCCACAAACGCCCCCTTCCGCAAGATTCGCGACACCCTGCCCTTGTGGGTGCGCTGGAGACCTTCAACGTGAACCGACCCCTTGCTGCCACCACGCCCGTGCGCGCCGCCACCCTCACCCTCGTCGTCCTGCTGTCCGGCTGCTCGGCGATGGAAAACTTCCTCGGCGGCGACAGCAAGCTCGACTACCGCAGCAACGCCCAGAAGACTGCTCCGCTCGAAGTCCCGCCGGACCTCACGCAGCTGCAGCGCGAGGGCCGGTACCAGCCGCAGGCCGGCGTGGTGAACGCGAGCAACTACCAGGGGTCCGCCGCCGCCGCCCCTGCGGCTGCCGCCGCGACGACGGCGAGCGTGGCCCCGCAAGCGGTGGGCAACGTGCGCCTGGAGCGCCAGGGCGACATGCGCTGGCTGGTCACCTCCCAGACCCCCGAGCAGGTGTGGCCGCAACTGCGCAGCTTCTGGCAGGGCCTGGGCCTGGCGGTCGGATTGGACGCTCCCGAGACGGGCGTGATGGAGACCGAGTGGGCCGAGAACCGCGCCAAGCTGCCGCAGGACATCGTGCGCAACGTGATCGGCCGCGTGTTCGATTCCGTCTACTCCACCGGCGAGCGCGACAAGTTCCGCACGCGGGTGGAACGCGGTGCCAACGGCACCGAGATCTTCATCAGCCATCGCGGTCTGCAGGAAGTCATCGATGACAAGCTGGCAGGCTCCACCAAATGGCAGTTCCGCCCGGCCGACCCGCTGCTGGAGGCCGAGCTGCTGGCGCGCCTGATGGTCAAGCTCGGCGCCCAGGAGCAGCAAGCCCGTGCGGCCGTCGGCGTGCCGGCGGCCGCCAACAATGCCAGCACGGCGTCGCCGTCCGCGACCCCCGCTGTGCCGCAGGGCCCGGCACGTGCACGGCTCGTCGCCGGTCAGCCCGCCACGCTGCAGGTCGACGAGCCCTTCGACCGGGCCTGGCGCCGGGTCGGCCTCGCGCTCGACCGCACCGGCTTCACCGTCGAGGACCGCGACCGCGCCAACGGGGTGTACTACGTGCGCTACGTGGACCCGAAGGTCGCGGCGCAGGAGGAGCCTGGCTTCTTCAGCCGCATCTTCGGACGCGGCAAGGACACCGACAACGCACCGGTGCGCTATCGCGTCGCGGTGCAGCGCGGCCAGACCGAGCAGACCACGGTGACGGTGCAGAACGCGCAAGGACAGGCCGAAACGGGTGACGTGGGCCGCCAGATCACGGGCCTCCTGCTCGAAGACCTGAAGTGATCGCCGCGTGGCGCTGCGCTTCTGCAACCTCGCCAGTGGCAGCAGTGGCAACGCCACCCTGGTGGAGTCGCGCGATGGGCGCGGACGTGTCGTCCGCGTGCTGATCGACTGCGGTCTCTCGCTCAAGGAACTCACCCGGCGCCTGGCCGCCCGCGACTGCGCTCCGCAGGACCTGTCGGCGGTGTTCGTGACGCATGAACACAGCGATCACGTCGGGTGCGTCCACACCCTGATGCGCCGGCATGGCACGCCCACCTGGATGAGCGAAGGCACCTGGCAGGGGCTGGCCCGGGAGCACACCCCACCCGCCTGGCTGCACTTCGCGCGAGACGCCCTGCCCATCGACATCGGCGGTCAGTTGCAGCTGCAACCCTACGCGGTCCCCCACGACGCCCGCGAGCCGCTGCAGCTGAGCGTGACCGATGGCGACCACCGCCTGGGCATCCTGACGGACGCCGGGGTGCAGACCGAACGCATCGTGGCCGAGTTGCTGGGTAGCGACGCCTTGCTGCTGGAGTGCAACCACGACCTGGCGATGCTGGAGGGCGGGGACTATCCGGCCTTCCTGAAGCGACGCATTGCGGGCCCCAAGGGTCACCTGTCGAACGACACCGCGGCTGCCATCCTGGAGCGTTGCCAGCACGGTCGTCTTCGCCATGTGGTCGCGGCGCACCTCAGCGAGCGCAACAACCGTCCCGATCTGGCGGCCCTGGCGCTGTCTCGGGTGCTGGGCACCGGGATGGGGGACATCGTCATTGCCGACCCCTCGCTCGGCACACCCTGGCTCGACCTGCACTAGCACCGGCATCTGCCGGGTCTGCAAGCGCGCGCGCCCGGCCTGCAAGGCTGGCGCAGGCGTGAAAAAGCCGCCCGGAGGCGGCTCTTCATTGCGACGCTCCGGCACGAGCCGGAGCGAGGCGCATTACATGCTGGCGGCAGAGGCAGCCGGGGCAGCGGAAGCGGCGTCGGCAGCCGGGGCGGCAGCGGAGGCACCAGCGTCAGCAGCCGGAGCAGCGGCGGGAGCCGGGGCCTCGACGGGCGCCGGGGCCGGAGCCGGGGCTTCTTCCTTCTTGCCGCAGGCGGCCAGAGCGACGGTTGCCATCATGGCGGCCAACAGGAGCGACTTGTTCATGCTTGTCCTCAATTGAAAGGTTCGACCAATTACCGGTAATTCTTTGGAAGGCCGCAGCTGCCGTTA
>OFDC01001163.1_pt1 | contig 14994 bp, 10 predicted proteins | sample 1520941 | NCBI WGS metagenome assembly OFDC01 (sample SAMEA94258168, study PRJEB24077) | hot springs metagenome | biome: Aquatic biome; feature: Water | place: India | collected 2012-12-06 | depth 5 m | reverse complement strand
GCCTGCCGACCGAACTGGCGCTGCTGCCCATGGTGGAAAGCGCCTACAACCCGGAGGCGCTGTCGGTCGCCAAGGCGTCCGGGCTGTGGCAGTTCATCCCGTCGACCGGCAAGCTCTACGGTCTGGAACAGAACGCCCAGCGCGACGACCGTCGCGACATCGTCGCCTCGACAGCGGCGGCGCTCGAATATCTGCAGCGTATCTACGAAATGCACGGCGACTGGCACCTGGCGCTCGCCTCGTACAACTGGGGTGAAGGCGCGGTCGGTCGCGCGGTCATGCGCAATCAGGCGGCCGGCCTGCCGACCGACTACGCCTCGCTGAACATGCCCAACGAAACGCGGCACTACGTGCCGAAGCTGCAGGCGCTGAAGAACATCATCGCCCAGCCGGAACTGTTCGGCATCGAGCTCGATACGGTCGAGAACAAGCCCTACTTCACGCTGGTGGCCGAAGCGCCGACCATGGATCTGGCCACTGCGGCGCGACTGGCCGACGTACCGGTGGCCGAGATCAAGGCGCTCAATCCGCAGCACAAGCGACCGGTCATCCGCGCCGGCGAGGGTGGCGCGCAGCTGGTGCTGCCGTCGCACGCGGTCGACACCTTCATGTCCAATCTCAGCAACCGCGACGCCGATGCCGCACCCGCAGCCGGTGCGCCGTGGCGCACCTATACGCTGGGTCCGAAGGAAACGCTGACCACCGTCATCCGCCGCTTCGGCGTGACCGAATGGCGACTGCGCCGCTTCAACGGCCTGTCGCCGACGGCGAAGATCGGTCCGGGCACCACGCTGCTGGTGCCCGACGAGAACAGCAGCCTGTCGCTTGACGGTGCCGGCAACGCCGAAGAAGCGCCGCGCCTCGGTGTGGACAAACCGAAGTACAAGCGCGTCAAGCGGAACGGGCGCTGGGTGAACGTGCCGGTCGCAACGCCGTCCGGCAACAAGGCGGTGAAACCGGCGGCACCGAAGAAAAAGGCCGCGCCCGTCGCCAAGAAAAAGGCCGTCGTCCCGGTCAAGAAAACCGCAACGAAAAAGCCGGCGGCGAAAAAATAGCGGCGTGGACCGAACGCTGGACAGGCGGGCGCGCGTTCAGCGTGTGAAGCCGACCGACAGCAGCCGCGTCAGTTCGGCCGCCGGCACGGGCTGACAGCCCGCGGCGTTCTGACCGCACCACAGCGGCGAGAAATCGCCGCTTCCGGCCGCTTCGGCGCGCGCACGCAGCGGCGCCATCGCCGCTGCGGCGAGCGGAAACGCGGGCGCATCGGCACTGATCGGCCCCAGTTCGCGCATCGCCCGATTGACGATGCCGCGCGCCGGTCGCCCGGAAAACACCGTGGTCAGCGCGGTGTGTCGTGCCGCCTCGCTGCCCAGCGCCGCGCGATGCACGGCCGAGGTCGTCGCCTCGGGACAGCACAGATAGGCGGTACCGACCTGCACCGCACTCGCCCCCAGCGCCATCGCGGCCGCCACGCCCCGGGCGTCAGCAATGCCGCCGGCGGCGATGACGGGGCGCGACACCGCGCGCACCACCTGCGGCAGCAGCGCAAAGGTGCCGAGCTGTTCGCTCAGATCGTCGGACAGGAAATGTCCGCGGTGACCGCCCGCCTCCAGCCCCTGCGCGATGATCGCATCAGCGCCGTGCGCTTCCAGCCAGCGCGCCTCGGCCACCGTCGTGGCGGAACCCAGCACGCACGCGCCCCAGGCCTTGACCCGCGCCAGCAGATCGGCCGCCGGCAGCCCGAAGTGGAAACTGACGACCGCCGGACGAAAGGCTTCGAGCACATCGGCCATGTCGGCACTGAAAGGCAGGCGCCCCGGCCCGGCCGACACTTGCGCCGGATCGACATCGAACTCGGCGTAATACGGCGCAAGCGCAGCGCGCCAGCGAGCCTCGCGCGCCGCGTCCGGCGACGGCTGCACATGACAGAAGAAATTGACGTTGATCGGCCGGTCGGTGAGCGCCTGCAACGCGCTCAGCTGGTCGTGCAAAGCGTCCGCACCCAGCATGGCAGCCGGCAGCGAACCGAGGCCGCCTGCGTTCGACACGGCAGCGGCAAGCCGGTGATCCTGCACACCGGCCATAGGCGCCTGGATCAGTGGCAGGCGCAGGCCCGCGATAGCCGGAAATGTCATCGTTTCCTCCTTGCGTCGACCGCGCTCAGTCCGGATACCAGCAGGCCACGGCCTGACGATCGCCCTCGCCCGCCAGCGGCGGCAGCTCGGTCGAACATCGCGCCTGCGCACGCGGACAGCGCGGGTGAAAGGCACAGCCGGACGGCGGACTGGCCGGCGACGGCAGATCGCCCGCCAGCTTCTGCGGCTGCTGCGCGCCATCGATGCGCGGTACCGCCGACAGCAGCGCCTGCGTGTAGGGATGACGCGGCGCGCGCAGCACGCGATCGACCGGACCGCTCTCGACTATCCGGCCCAGATACATCACCGCGACGTCGTGCGCCAGGTGCTCGACCACCGCGATGTTGTGCGTGATGAACAGATAGGCCAGTCCGAGCTCGCGCTGCAGCCGGCGGAGCAGATTCAGTATCTGCGCCTGCACCGACACATCGAGTGCCGAGGTTGGTTCGTCGCACACGATGAGTCGCGGCTGCACCGCGAGCGCGCGCGCGATGGCGATGCGCTGGCGCTGGCCACCGGAGAATTCGTGCGGGTAACGATCGGCCATGTCCGGTCGCAGGCCCACCTGTTCGAGCAGTGCGCGCACCGCCTCGTCGCCACCCGCGCGCTTCAGCGCCGACATGCCCTCGGCGATGATCTCGCCGACCCGCATGCGCGGGTTCAGCGAGCCGTACGGGTCCTGGAACACCATCTGCATCTGCGCCCGCAGTTCGCGCAATGCCAAGCCCGATGCGGCGCCGACATCCTGACCGCCCAGCGTCACGCTGCCGGCGGTCGGCTCGATCAGTCGCAGCACGGCCTTGCCGGCGGTGGTCTTGCCACAGCCGGATTCGCCGACCAGCGCCAGCGTGCGCCCGGCGCGGATGTCCAGCGAAACGCCATCGACCGCACGCACGTGGCCCACCGTGCGCTGCAGGATGCCGCGGCGGATCGGGAAGTGCACCTTCAGTTCGCGCACGCTCAGCAGCGGCTGCGCCTCGCCCGCCTGCGCGGCTTCGGCGGCACCGGCGGACGGTGCGACGTGCTGCGCACTGCGGCCCGCCTCGGCCGGGTCGTACAGGTGGCAACGCACCTGCTGCCCGTCGCCCGCCGTCTGCCAGGCCGGCGCCTCATCATGGCAACGGGCCCACACCTGCGGGCAGCGCTCGGCGAAGCGGCAACCGCGGAAATCGGAGGTCAGCGGCGGCACCGAGCCGCGGATGGTGGCCAGCTCGCCGCGCCGCGCCGTATCGGGCAAGGCGGCGAACAGCAGCTGCGAATACGGGTGCGCCGGCTGCGCGAAGAAGGCTGCGCGCGGCGCGCGTTCGATCAGCTGGCCGGCGTACATGACGCCGACCTGATGCGCCATGCGCGCAACGACGCCGAGGTCGTGCGTGATCAGCAGCAGCGCCATGCCCTGTTCGCGCTGCAGCTTGGCCAGCAGGTCGAGCACCTGCGCCTGTATCGTCACGTCGAGCGCGGTGGTCGGTTCGTCGGCGATCAGCAGCTTCGGTTCGCCGGCCAGCGCCATCGCGATCATGACGCGCTGCTTCATGCCGCCGGAGAACTGGAACGGGTATTCGTCGAGCCGGCGCGCCGCGTCCGGAATGCCGACCGCGGCCAGCAGTTCGAGCGCGCGCGTGCGCGCCGCCGCGCCGCGCAGCCCGCGATGCAGCGACAGCACCTCGCCGATCTGCTGCATCACGGTGAGCACCGGATTCAGGCTGGTGCCCGGCTCCTGGAAAATCATCGCCATATCGCGGCCGCGCGCCTGGCGCATGTCGGCCTCGGTCAGCGCCGTCAGTTCGCGGCCGGACAGTCGCACGCTGCCACCGGCGATGTAGCCGACGTCGGGCAGCAGCCGCATCAGCGCGTTCGCCGTCATCGACTTGCCGCAGCCGGATTCGCCGAGCAGCGCCATCGTTTCGCCGGCGCGCACGTCGAAGTCGAGTGCGTCGACAGCGCGCGCGATGCCGGCCGGCGTGTCGAGTTCGGCGGTCAGGCCGCGCACTTCGAGCAAGGGCACGTTCATGCTGCGGCCCTCTTCAACGTGCGGCGCGCTCGCCACTGGAAGCGCGGATCGAAGGCGTCGCGCACCGCGTCGGCGAACAGGTTGGCGGCCAGCACCAGCGCCAGCATCAGCACGAAGGCAGCGGCCAGCGACCACCACACGACCGGCTCGCGCGACAGTTCGAGGCGCGCGGCGTTGATCATCGTGCCGAAGCTGTTCATCGAGCTGTCGACGCCGATGCCGATGTAGGACAGCACAGCCTCCGACAGCACCAGGCCGGAGAAATCCATCACCAGCGCGATCAGCACGATGTGCATCAGGTTGGGCAGCACGTGGCGCGCCATGATGCGCGCATCGCTGACACCGAAGGCGCGCGCCGCCTGCACGTAATCGAGTTCGCGCAGCTTCAGCGTCTCGGCGCGCAGCAGCCGGCACAGGCCGGTCCACGAGGTCAGGCCGAGGATGAAGCACAGCGCCAGCAGCCGTGCGTCGGCACGTTCGGCGGCGGTTTCGAACCACTCCGGGTGGGTGTCGATGATCACCTGCATCATCAGCACCATGGCGGCGATCAGCAGTACGCCCGGGATGGAGTTCAGCACCGTGTAGAGGTACTGGATCGCATCGTCCCACCAGCCACCGCGGAAGCCGGCGATCAGGCCAAGCGCGATCGCCAGCGGCAAGGTCACCAGCGTGGTCAGCGTGCCGATCAGCAGCGCGGTGCGCACCGATTTTAGCGACAGATAGAGCACGTCCTGCCCCACCTTGTCGGTGCCGAACACGTGGTAGCCGTCGGCCCAGGCGGCGATGACGCCGCCGAGCAGACAGAGCACGGCGGCCGTGACGAAGACCGCCCGCCAGGCGATCGGCCGCTCGGACGACAGCTGAGGTCGCCATACCGCGCGACAGGTGTCGGCGTAGCTGCGCCGCTGCGCGAGCGCAAGCAGGCCGACGACGAGGCCGGTGAACGCCGCCCACAGCAAGGCGCCCTTGAGCGCGCCCGACAATGCGCGACTGCGCAGATCGGCCTCATGCTGCGACAGATCGTCGAGGTGGACGCCGCCGAACAGCAGGCGCGGATAGTCGCGCGTCTGCACGCCGTCGCGCTCCATCGTCTCCTTGGCGAAACCGTGCGTAGCCAGTGGCGCCGAATAGGTCTTTTCCTTGTTCAGCCTGAGGTCGGCGAACAGCGCGTCGAGGGCCGACAGCACTTCCGGCGCGTACTGGATTTCGCTGCTGCCCTGCTGCGCCGGCAGGCGCGGCTGGTAGTGCAGCGAATCCAGCAGGCCGACCGCGACGAATACCGCCAGTACCGTGACCGAGGCCATCGCCGCCGCCGATTCGCCGACCCGCCGCCAGGCGCGTCGCAGGTAGTCCTGGCTGCGACAGTACATGGCCAGCAGCACGGCGCCGGCGACCAGCGCCCACAGCAGGAGGTCGGACCAGAGGAGTACGGGTTTGAAGATCATGCGTCCCCCACCGACAGCCACGCCATCGCGCCGCCCGCCGGGCCGCCCCAAGGGGTGGAGCGGGGGATTCGGCGAGCACTGCTCGCCGCCCGCACAACCGGTCGGCTATGCAAAGCCGACCGCGGCCAAGCGCAGCCCCCTCGGGGGGGTGAAGCCGGGGTTGCGCGGCGCACCGCGCCGCGCCGGCCGAACGGGCCGGCTATGCAAAGCCGGCCCTCCCGAGCGAACGAAGCGAGCGTGGGGGCCGTCATTGCAGTCTCACCCGTGGATCGACCAGCGTGTACGAAATGTCGGTCAGCAGCAGGCCGACGATGTAGAGCACCGAGCCGATGAACACCATCGAGCGCACGACCGCGAAGTCCTGGGAGTTGATCGCGTCTATCGTGTAGCTGCCCAGGCCCGGGATGCCGAAGAAGCTCTCCAGCAGCAGCGAGCCCATGAACAGCAGCGGGATCACGACGACCACACCGGTCAGGATGGGGATCATCGCGTTCTTCAGCACGTGGCGGAACAGCACGCGCAGCTCCGACAGCCCCTTGGCGCGGGCGGTGCGGACGTAGTCCTTGTTGATCTCTTCTAGAAACAGCGTGCGGTACCAGCGCGCCGACGAACCGATGCCGCCGACCACGCTGATCAGCACCGGCAGTATCAGGAACTTGCCGGCGTCCAGCCCGGGCGCGTAGCCGGAAATCGGCACCAGGTTCCACACCTTGCTGACCAGATACTGGCCGCCGATGATGTAGAACAGGCCGGAGATCGACATCGCCGCGACGCACAGCACGACGCCGCCGACGTCGAGCGCGGTGTTGCGGAAGAACACCAGCAGCAGCGCGAAGCTCACCGTGACGAACAGGCCGAGCAGGAAGGTCGGTATCGCGATGGCGAGGCTGGGCCCCATGCGGTTGCCGATCTCCAGCGCGATGTCGCGGCCGTCGTCGGCGCGACCGAAGTCGAACACGAACATGCGCATCGATTTGTCGAACAGTATCGTGTCGGTCGCCTTAGCCAGTCCGGCCGCATCGGCGTTCCACACCAGCGGCCGGTCGTAGCCGCGCTCGGCCTTCCATTTCTCGATCGCCTCCGGCGTCACCCGCTTGGCGCCGAGCTGCATGCGCGCCATGTCGTCCGGCGAATTGACGACGAAGAACAGCACGAAGGTGATCAGGTTCACCCCTATAAGAATCGGGATGGCATAGAGCAGGCGGCGGATGATGTAGGCGATCATGTGCCCGCTCCCACCGCACGCGCCTGTTCCGAGCGCTTCCAGTGGCGCCAGGCGGGCCAAACCAGCGCGAGCAGCAGCGCGGCGAAGGCGAACAGCGGCCAGCGCACCGGACGGTTCCATTCGGCGCGTTTCGCCTCACGCAGCGCCGGATCGATGCGGGTGTACTTCATCGTGTTGTTGGCCACGGTCGATGGTTTGCGGTTGAACACCCAGCTGTGTTCCAGCCCGTAGCTCTTCGGGTGGTAACCCCATACCCAGGGCGCGTCGTGGCGCAGCACTTCGAGCATGCGGTCGAGGATGGCCTGGCGCTCCGGGCCGTTGTCCATCGCCTTCATCCGCTCGAACAGGCGGTCGAATTCGGCGCTCTCGTAATTGGCCGCGTTCTCGCCCTGCACCTTCACCTTGGACTGCGGGCCGTAGAGCAGGAAGAGGAAGTTCTCCGGATCCGGGTAGTCAGCGTTCCAGCCCCAGAAGAAGAGCTGGGCAGCGCCCTTGCGTATCTTGTCCTGGAAGCGGTTGTAGTCGGTGCTGCGCACCACCAGCTGCACGCCCAGCTTGTCGAACTGCTTGGTGAGCCAGTCGATGCGCGCCTTGCTGCCGAGGCCGGTGCCGGTGGTGTCCAAATTGATCACCAGCGGCTCGCCGGTCTTCGCATCGCGCCCGCCCGGCCAGCCCGCTTCGGCCAGCAAGGTCTTCGCCGCCTCGATCGGCTTGCGCCGCGGCTCGCCGTCCACCCAGTCGTACATGAAGGCGTTCATGCCTTCGCGGCCGTCGCGGTAACCGAAGATGCCGGGCGGCAGCGGTGACTGCGCCGGCAGTCCGCGGCCGTTCTGGAAGATGGAAATGAACTCCTCCTGGTCGAGTGCGATGCCGATGGCCTGACGCAGCTTGCGCCCGCGCTCGCCCATGCCGCCGACCACCGGGTCCAGCATGTTGAAGCCCATATACATGGTCGAGGTGGACACCGAGGTCTGCAGCCGTATGCCCTGCGCCTTCATGTCGTCGCTCAGGTTCACCTCGCCGGTCTGGCCGAACTGCACCGCCTGATCGAAGGAATCGGAACTGATGCCGGAGGCGTCGTAATAGCCCTGCAGGAACTTGTTCCAGTACGGAATCTGTTCCTTCTCGCGCGTAAACACGACCTGATCGACCAGCGGCAGACGCTTGCCGCAGTCGGCCAGCAGTCCGGCCTCGCGATCGCCCTCCTCTCCTTCGCAGGGATAGGTTTCGTCGCGGAAGTTCGGATTGCGCGTCAGCACCATGCGCGCGTTCGGGTCGTTCTGGCTCAGCATGTAGGGGCCGGTGCCTATCGGATACCAGTCCAGCGTCAGGTTGCGCTCCGCCATGCCCGGCTGCGCATGGAAGCGGTCGGCTTCCCACGGCACTGGCGCGAAGAAGGGCATGGCCAGCCAGTACAGGAACTGCGGGTACTTGCCCTTGAGTCGTATGCGGTAGGTGTGGCGGTCCACCAGTTCGACCCCGGCGAGCTCGTGCTTGCGCAGATCCAGCCAGCCGCCCGGCGGCAGCGACTTCGCCGCCGCCTTCAGCGTGTCGCCGTATTCCTTCAGGCCGACGATGTAGTCGCTCATCAGCCCGAATACCGGCGAATGCAGGCCCGGGTGCGCCAGGCGCTTGATCTGGTAGATGTAGTCGGCCGCTTCCAGCTCGCGCGTGCCGGTCCGCTCGAAGTCGTACAGCGTGCGCCGCTCTCCGGGGCCGCCCTCGTGATACAGGTAGTTGCCGGCGTCGTCGCGCGCCAGTGCCGGGTGCGGCTGGTAGCGGATGCCCGGCTTGATGCGTATCTCATACACCGACTCGGCGATGTCGGCCGCCGGCGCGTCGGCCGGCAGTTCGCGGCCCGATGCGTCGTAGAAGCGCGGCAACGGCATCGCCTCGGCGGTCGCGGTAACCAGTTCGAACGGGCGCTTCAGGTAGTGATACTGCAGCGGCGCTTCGTAGATCTGCGCCGTGAAGGTGATTTCGTTCTCGCTGTACGACTGCACCGGATCGAGGTGCTTCGGCCGGTCGGTGAAAGCGGTGTAGAGGATGTTCTGTCCGCTCTCGGCCGCCGGGTAGGGGTCGTTCCATACCTCGCCGCAGGCCGCCAGCAGCAGCGTCGACGACAAGGCCAGCAGGCGGCGCAGGGAGCGGATCGACAGGCGCGGTCGGGTCATGGGCGCGATTGTAGGCGGCGGCGTTCGCTCTGTGAGCAGGCCGGCGGAAAAAGGTTTCGCACGAACCCGTGGCCGCGATACGGGTCTAGAGTCCATCCTGTGCCCGATCGCGCAGCCCTCATCCCGACATTGCAATGGCCGACTGGCGACGCCTCCTGCTGCTTTTTCTGACCACCGTGCTGCTGGCCGCCTGCAGCATGGTGCAGGTCGGCTACAACCAGCTCGACCGGCTGATCGCCTGGCGACTGGACGACTACCTGCCGCTGGACAGCACGCAGCGCGCCGCCGTGCAGCCGGCGCTGACGCGCTGGGTGGACTGGCACTGCAGCAGCCAGCTGCCGGGTTACGCCGGATGGCTGAGGCAGGTCGACGCCGATCTGCGCGCCGGTGCCGACGTGGCGCGCATCGACGCTCACATCGACACCGTGCTCGGCTTCGCCCGCACCGCCGCCAGCGAAGCCGCGCGCGAAATCGGGCCGCTGGTCGCCGGCGCGAAGCCGGAGCAGATCGCCGCACTGAAGCGCCGCTTCGAACGCAATACCCGCGAATACGTGAAGGACTGGGTCGAACCGTCTCAGGATGACATCGTGCGCGAGCGCAGCACGCGGCTGCGCGAACGCATCGAGAACTGGATCGGCCGGCTCACGCCGGCACAGCGCGACATCGCCGACCGCTGGGCGCGCGAGGTGCGCAGCCGCAGCGATGACAGTCTGGAAAGCCGGCGCCGCTGGCAGGCCGCGATGGCCGATCTGCTGGCGCGTACCGACCTCGCGCCGGATGCGTTCAGGCGCGAACTCGAGGCGATGTTCGTCGCACCCGAAAGACACTGGACGCCGGGCTACGCCCAGGCCTTCCGCGACAACCGCGCGCGCGCCGCGCAGGCGCTGAGCGAACTGTCGGCTTCGCTGACCGACGCGCAGCGCCGGCACCTGCAGCGCGAAGTTTCCAGCTTCGCCGCCGAACTCGATGGCATCACCTGCCGCACGCCGACCACCCAGCAGGCCCGCTCATGACGACCACGCTGACCGACCAAGCCATTCCGCTGTTCCCGCTGGGCACCGTGCTGTTTCCGGACGGCCTGCTGCCGCTGCGCATCTTCGAGGTGCGCTACCTCGACATGATCAAGAAGTGCCACCGCGCCGGCACGCCCTTCGGCGTCGTGTCGCTGATCCAGGGCAACGAAGTGATGCGCGCTGGCGCGCCGGCGCCCGAGCGCTTTCACGCCATCGGCACGCGAGCGGTGATCACCCACTTCGCGCAACCGCAGCCCGGGCTGTACGAAATATTCACCCGCGGCAGCACGCGCTTTCGGATCACCGCGAGTTCGCAGACGCCGCACGGACTGTGGATGGCCGACGTCGAGGACATTCCGGCCGACCCGCCCTGCGCCGTGCCGCCCGACCTCACCTACGTCGCGGCCGCTCTGGTACGCGTACTCGACGCGCTGACCGCATCCGAATTCACGCCGTCGGATACACCGAAGCATTTCGACGACGCGGGCTGGGTCGCCAACCGCTGGTGCGAACTGCTGCCGCTGCAGCCGGACGACAAACAGCGGCTGATGGAAATGCGCGACCCGCTGCTGCGGCTCGAACTGGTCGGCGACGTGCTCGACCGCAGCAGTTTCGAGGGCTGAGCCCGCAATCGCGGGGAATGACCGTCTTCCGAATACGAGTTGGCGACGTATTCGACCGGACGACACGTGGCCGTCAGGGTCCAGCCGCTGCGGTGAGCGATCTCACGCCGCGCCAACCTGACGGCGCACCCGGCGGAAAAGAACGAGCGCGCCACCCAGCAGCAGCGCCCAGGCATGAGGTTCGGGTACCGGGGTCAGCAGCACCACACGGGTTGCACCATCCGCATCCACCGCGAGCGCGGCAATCTGGTCGGCGTCGTTGATGGCGCGCGCGTCAATGACAGTCAGACCGGAAGCCGGATCGATGAGGTCATTCAGATCGACGCCGTCACCGTCGCGCCATAGCACGGCAAAAGACTGCTCGCCGTTCTTCCAGCCGGAACCCACACTCCACCCGGCCTCGTTGATGTCCTCGACGGCAGCGCTCTCCGCACCGGGCGCCGACAACATATGCACTGAGCCGTCGGCATCGATGCGGAAGCCTGCCGTCAAGCTGCCGTCCTCGTTTGCGACGCCAATTCCGATGACCTGCCCCGCCGCATTGATCCTTCTCGGATCAATGTCATTGAGACGGGGGCCAAGGTCATGGAACGAACCTTCGCTCCATGACAGGATGCGCTCGTCGTCGTAGAAGCCGTCGTCGTCTTCATCCGCCATCGTGGCGCCATGACCAATCACCACGCCGGAATCAGAAACACCGTATGCATGAAACCACGCGTACTGACCGCCGGAATCGAGCGTGGTCACAGAGCCGTCGCGCCCCCACAGCACCTCGACGCGATCACCTGAGCCGGATGTCACGAAACCGACGGCATCGCCGAAGGCGTTTCCTCCCGTGATCCATCCTGAATCGGCACCTGCCGGAAGATCGATGTAACTTGCTACGCCGTCATGCCACACCGCGGGCTTGCTCCCGCCAATGTGGGCGCCGACGTTACCGAACACAGCACCGTTGTCGGCAATACTTACCGCATGGAAACTGCCACCATCTGGTCCGCTCAATGCTGTCTGGCTGCCGTTCGCGAAAAGAACGGAGCGGTGAATCCACGCTCCCGCCACCGGATCGAGCAATGAGAAATCGGCCACGATCTGTCCTGCGGCGCCAAGCGTCAGGTTGGCGTAGTCGTCCGCCATACCCAGCACGTTCACCGAATACGATGGCGCGGCCTGTGCCAGCGATGTCATCCCGATCCACAAAGTCAAGCACACGGTCTTGCGCAGCATCCTGTTTTCTCCTGTTTGGACTGCCCCTGACGCCGAGTATCAATGATGTCGCAAGGGTATGAAAAGCCTATGACAGGGAATTCGGGTGGAATACCCGCCTCTGGGTGGAGTCGGGACGCTAACAGGCACGGCGCTTTTCGAGCAATCGTGAATTTCTGTTGCAGAGAATCAATACACCTGCACCTGCCACGGCAGCACGCGCCAAGGCAGCATGGGCAACGCACTCAGGGCGAGCAGCACAGCGAACAGCCTCTGCATGCGACGCTCCGGCAACCTGTGAGCGAGCGCAACGCCGGCCGCCACCGTGAACAGCCCGCCCGCGGCCAGCGGCAGCCCCATGCTCCAGTCGACCTTGTGCGCCTGTGCGTAGCTCGCGAGCGCCACGACGGCACTGGGCGTGACCAGCGCCAGCGCGAGGCTCTGCGCCACCGTCTGCCGCTGGCCGAACAGCCGCACGAACAGCGGTGTCGCGACCAGCCCGCCGCCGACGCCGAGCAGGCCCATGCTGCTGCCGCCGACCACGCCGACCAGCGGAATCAGCGTGTCGCGCGGCCGCGGTGCAGCGCTCTGTGCCGACGGCGCCGAGCGCCACAGCAGCGACACCGACAGCGCCGCCATGAAGCCGCCGAACAGCATGCGCAGCAGGGTCGGGTCCAGCCGCGCCGCGAAATGTGCGGTGACGGCGGTGGTGGCGGTGGCGACCGCGGCAATCGCCAGCACGCGCGGGATCGGCACCGGGTGCCGGCGCTGGTAGCGCCACCAGCCGACGAGCAGATTGGGCACCATCATCACCAGCGCCGTGCCCTGCGCCAGCGCCTGGTCCATGCCGAAGGCGAGCGCCAGCAGCGGAATGGCGATGACGCCGCCGCCGATGCCGAACAGACCGCCGAAGAAGCCCAGCGCGGCGCCGAGCGGAAGCGTGATCAGAAGGTCTTGGAAAGCCATCACTGAGCAGGGAGAGATCGATGGCAACCATGCTATTCAAGCCATCCATAACTACAATGATCAGAAATTCAAACGATCATTGCTTTTCAAGTCATTAATGAAAGACGCCGCCGATCTGCTCTTCTTCAGCGCGCTGGCGCGGCAGCCCAGCCTCGCCGCAGCCGCCCAGCAGCTGGGCGTGACGCCGCCCGCGGTGAGCCGGCGGCTGGCGGCGCTGGAAGCGCGGCTCGGTGTGCGCCTGCTCAACCGCACGACGCGCCGGGTCAGCCTGACCGCCGAGGGCGAGCGCTATCTCGAAGAGGGCGAACGCATCCTGCGCGACATCGACGCGCTCGAACGCTCGCTCGCCGCCAGCCGGGCGGTGCCGAGCGGCCTGCTGCGCATCAATGCCACCTTCGGTTTCGGTCGCCGCCATCTGGCGCCAGCGGTGTCCGAGTTCGCGCGGCTCTGGCCCGAAGTCGAGGTCGTGCTGCACCTGACCGACCGCCCGCTCGACCTCGAAAGCCACGGCATGGATCTGGCGATCCGCTTCGGTCCGCCGCCCGACACCCACGTGCATGCGCGGCGCATCGCCCGCAACCGCCGGCTGCTGTGCGCGGCGCCGTCCTATGTGGCCGCGTTCGGCGCACCGGATACGCCACAGGCGCTGCGCGCGCATCGCTGCATCGTCATCCGCGAGAACGACGACGCCTTCAACACCTGGGTACTGTCCGACGGCACGCGCGAAGTGAAGGTGAAGGTGGCCGGACCGCTCGGTACCAACCACGGCGAAATCGCGGTCGACTGGGCGCTGGACGGCCACGGCATCCTGCTGCGCTCGGAATGGGACATCGCACCGCAGCTGCGCGACGGCCAGCTCGTGCGCCTGCTCGAACCCTGGGCCGGCACTGCGGCCGACATCCACGCCATCTGGCCGCCGCACCACCAGCTGTCGGCGCGTGTACGTGCCTTCGTCGACTTCCTTGCCGAGCGCTTCGCCGATTTCCGGCCCGGCGCAGATGAAAGCGTTACCGGCCGGTAACGGTTGCCGTCGGCTGCCGGTGCTAACCTCGCATACGTTGCACATCGAACACCACCACGCCCGCCCTTCGTGACCGTCGCACCGCTCCCCCTGATCGACCAGCTGATCGCCCGCCGCCGCCGCATCCCGGTGACGACGGCGCTCATCGTCGCCAACCTGGCAGTGTTCGCCGCCATGCTGCTGTCCGGTGCCGGGCTGTGGCATTCGGCCAACGGCATCCAGCTCGCCTGGGGCGCCAACTTCGGGCCAGCGACCAAGGACGGCGAATGGTGGCGGCTGGGCAGTGCGCTGTTCCTGCACTTCGGCCTGCTGCACCTGGGCATGAACATGCTGTCGCTGCTCGACGGCGGTCGCCTGGTCGAGCGCATGTTCGGCCCGCTCCGTTTCGTGGCCATCTATTTCATCAGCGGCCTCACGGGCAACCTGCTGTCGCTGATCGTGCAGGGCGACCGCGCGGTGTCGGGCGGCGCCTCCGGCGCCATCTTCGGCGTCTATGGCGCGCTGCTCGCCTTCCTGTGGCAGCAGCGCGCCACGCTGGACCGGCGCGAATTCGTGCGCCTGTTCTGGGGCGCCTGCCTGTTCGCCGCCGTCACCATCGTGCTCGGGCTGAACATTGCCGGTATCGACAACGGTGCGCACATCGGCGGCTTCGTCGCCGGGCTGCTGGCCGGCGCGGCGCTGGTGCGCCCGCTGGACGACAGCGCCGTGCTTGGCCGCTATCGCCAGCCGGTGGCCTCGGCCGGGCAGTGGCTGGCTGGCATCGGGCTGGCGCTGATGGTCATCGTGCTGGTGATCGCGATACCGGCGCCGCGTTACCGCTGGAGCGAAGAGGTGATGGCGCGCGACGAAATCCGCGACTTCATCGGCGCCGACCGCCGCATCGCCCACCGCTGGAACACGCTGATCGGCGACGCCCAGCGCAATGGCGCCAGCTTCGACGACCTTGCAGGGCAGATCGAAAGCGAGGTTGCGCAACCCTACCAGCAGAGCTTCGAGGACCTGAGCGAACTGCACCTGAGCCCCGCCGCGCCGTCGGCGGCTACGTTGCGCGAACTGCGCCAGTACGCGGAAGCGCGCCGCGATGCCTCGCGCGCGCTGGTCGAGGGCCTGCGCGCGCACGACATGGACGCCGTGCGCGACGCGCTCGAAGCGGCCAGCCGCGCCGGCGAGCGACCGCC
>OFDC01001162.1_pt1 | contig 15011 bp, 14 predicted proteins | sample 1520941 | NCBI WGS metagenome assembly OFDC01 (sample SAMEA94258168, study PRJEB24077) | hot springs metagenome | biome: Aquatic biome; feature: Water | place: India | collected 2012-12-06 | depth 5 m | reverse complement strand
GAACGGCAAGCGCGTCGTCGGCGGCAGCGGCGATGCGGCGAACGGCGGCGGCGCGACGACCGGAGCCGCGGCGGCCGGCGGTGGAGCGGCCGGAATCGGTGCGGGCGCGGCATCCGGATTCGGCTGCGTGTGCTCCGTCCACGCGGCGCCGTCCCACCAGCGGATCAGCCGCGGGTCCGCGGCATCGGTGTACCAGCCGGCGGCAGTCGACCCGGTCGTCATCTGCGTGCCCCCTCCCGGCGTCGCGTCTGAGAGTGCCAGTGTAGTCCTGAGCGCGACTCAGAGCGACGGTGAGATCCACGCCGGAACGGCAGCCCGGCACCGCCCTGCTGACCCCGCCCGTGGCCGCACCATCGCGCGCCCGCGGTGGGCCATACTCGCCCTATGCGCCGCATCGCCGGGCTCGTTGCCGACTACACCTACGTGGGCCGCTCGCGCCTGCGCTACTGGCGCTACGGGTCGCGCCCGCCGGCGCCGCTCGAGGCGGGTCCGGATGCTCCGCCTCCTGTTCTGCTGCTGCCGGGCGTCTTCGAGACCTGGCACTACATGAAGCCCATCCGCGACCGCCTCGTCGGCCTGGGCATCCCCGTGCACAGCGTGCCCGCGCTCGGCTTCAACCGGCACCCCATCCCGGTGATGGCCGAGCGCGCGGCCGCCTACCTCGACGAGCACGACCTCCACGGTGTGCGCATCGTCGCCCACAGCAAGGGCGGGCTCATCGGCAAGAGCCTGCTCGTCGCCGACGATCCCGCCGCCGGGGGAGACGGCCGCCTGGAGCGGATGCTCTCGATCAACACCCCCTACGGCGGCAGCCCGCTCGCCCGCTTCGGCGTCGGCCCGTTCCGCGAGTTCCAGCCGACCCGCCCGGTGATCCAGGAGCTCGCCAGCTCGCCCCAGGTCAATGCCCGCATCACCGCCCTGCGCAGCAGCTACGACCAGTACGTGCCGGCCGCGAGCGCCGAGCTCGGCGGCGCGCAGAACGTGCCGATGCCGCACATCGGGCACTTCCGGGTGCTCGGGCTGCGCGAGGTCATCGACCTCGTGGTCGCCTGGCTCGGTTGACCGCGCGGGCGCGGCCCGCATCCGTCGCCGCTGCCGCCTGGCGCGAAGCGGATTCATGGCCGAGACCTGACAAAATGCGCGCATGCCCGCCGCCGCCTCCCTTGCCCCGACGGATGCTCCCCCCGCGATCAGCCTGAAGCTGCTGCCCGCCGCGATCGTCGTCACCAGCGCAATACCCCTGTTCGGCTTCGAGGAGCGCCTGGTCGGCTACCCGTGGCTGCTGGTCGGCCTGATCGTCGCCTACTTCGTCGATCGCGAGCTCATGCGCGACCTCGGCATCATCGCCGCGGGCCTCATCGTGGTGAGCACGGTGAGCGTGAAGGCCGACATCTCGTGGCCCAATTTCTTCCTGCTCGGGTTCGTGCTGAGCCTCGCCGTCGCGGTGCCGTTCGTGCTCGACCGGTTCGTCTTCCGGCGGAAGGTGATCCGGTTCCCGTGGCGCGGCGGCCAGAAGTGGCAGCCGTGGGAGAAGTCGTACCTGTTCGCCGTGCCCTTCCTCGGCTGGCTGATCCTGCCGTTCTACTTCATCCAGTCGGGCTCGTACCAGAACTGGCCGGCGGTCTCCGAGCCCAGCGAGGTGCTGCGCCTGTTCATCGGCGTCAACGCGGTCGGCATCTGGGACGAGCTGTTCTTCATCTGCACGGTCTACGTGCTGCTGCTGCGGCACTTCCCGGTGCTGACGGCGAACATCCTGCAGGCGATCGTGTTCGTCAGCTTCCTCTGGGAGCTCGGCTACCAGGCCTGGGCGCCGCTCATGACGATCCCGTTCGCGCTGCTCCAAGGCTGGATCTTCCACCGCACCAAGTCGCTCACCTACGTGATCATCGTGCACCTGCTGTTCGACCTCGTGGTCTTCCTCGCGATCGTGCACGCCCACAACCCGGGCGTCTTCTCGTTCTTCCTCATCGAGAGCCCGGGGTCCTAGGGCGTGCGCCGCGGAGCGGCTAGACCTCTGGCAGTCGGTGCTCGGTCTGCGGATCGAACAGGTGGAGGGCACCCGGGCGCACCGCGAGGTCAACGCTCGTGCCGACCGTGAGCTCGCTCAGGCGGTCCGCCTCCACCACGCTGGTCAGACGGTCCTCTCCGGCATCGAGGTGCACGATCGCTCTCGGGCCGAGCAACTCGATCAGCGCGACCCGGGCCGTTCCGCCGCTGTTTGCCGTGAGCAGCAGATCGTCGGGGCGCACACCGAGCACAACGGCGTCGCGTGCGGGCGCCTGCGCGACGGCGAGGCGGCTACCCGTGGGGGAGATGAACGCGCCGTCGCTGATGGCGCCCCGCACGATGTTCATCTTCGGGCTACCGACGAAGGTGGCCACGAAGACACTGTTGGGTCGCGCGTAAATCTCGTCCGGGCGGCCGGTCTGCGCCACACGCCCGTCGCGCATGACGACCATCCGGTCGGACATCGTCATCGCCTCCTCTTGGTCGTGCGTGACGTACACGGCAGTGATGCCGAGGCGGCGCTGAATCTGCATGAGCTCGAAGCGAGTCTCGACCCGCAGCTTCGCGTCGAGGTTGCTCAGCGGTTCGTCGAAGAGGAACACGGCCGGCTGACGGATGATCGCCCGCCCGATTGCCACGCGCTGCTGCTGCCCGCCCGATAGATCCTTGGGTTTGCGGGAGGTCAGGGCCCCGAGACCGAGCGAGTCGGCCACCTCCTGTGCTCGGCGGAGGGCATCCGCCCGGCGGCTCTTGGTGGCCCGTAGCGGGAACGCGATGTTCTCGAGAACACTGAGATGCGGGTACAGGGCATAGTTCTGGAAGACCATCGCAACGTCGCGATCTTTCGGCTCGAGCCCGTTGACGACCCGGCCGTCGATCAGAATCTCGCCGCCGCTGATCTCCTCCAAGCCGGCCAGCATCCGCAATGACGTCGACTTGCCGCAGCCCGACGGGCCAACGAGCACCGTCAGTGAGCCATCGGGGAAGACGATGTCGACGTCGTCGACGATCACCGTGGAGCCGTATTCCTTGCGAACCTTGTTGAAACGAACCTCTGCCATGACGACGAAACCTCTCGTGGAAACTAGAACTTGACGGCGCCGCCGCTGATGCCCTGCACCAGGCGACGCTGAATGAAGAAGCTCGCGGTGACCACCGGTACCACCGCGATGATGATCGCCGCGCTCATCGCGCCCAGCTCGACCCCGCGGAAGGTGTTGAACGCGGCGATCGCCACCGGCAGGATCGTCTCCTGGGTCGGGGCGAGGATCAGTCCGTAGAACATGTCGTTCCACGAGAGGGTGAACCCGAAGATCGCGGCCGCGCCGATTCCAGGCAGCACCTGTGGCAGAACGACCAGCCGGAATGCGGCGAACCGTGAGAAGCCGTCGACCCGCGCCTGCTCTTCGAGCGATCGAGGTACCGCGTCGAAGAATCCGATGAGGAACCAGGTGATGACGGGGAGCACGAAGCTGAGATGGGCGAAGATCACCGGAATGTACGTGCTGTCGAGCCGCAGTGCGTAGGCCATGGTCAGGAAGGGGAAGACCAGCACCGCGGGTGGCAGCACCTGCGCGGCCAGGATGCCGAACCGCGTGGCGGCACCCCCCGCCTTGTAGGCGGAGATGGCGTAGGCGCCCATAGAACCCGCCACGACGCTGATGGCCACGGTGACCGCGGCGACCATGGCGCTACGGCCTGCCGCCTCAAGGATTCCCGCCTCGAAGACGCGGGCCCAGTTGTCGAGGTTAGGGACGAACAGCACGAGGCCGGGGTCATTGAGCTGCGCTGGCGACTTGACGCTGGCCAGGGCCACCCACAGCAGGGGGAGAGTGACCGTCAGGGCGGCGACCCAGAGCAGCAGAGCCCGGGCGACGCTCCACGGATTCACAGTTCGAGTCATCGCGCGGCGCTCCTCTGCAGTCGACGGAACAGGATGACGATGAGGGTCATGACGATCGCGAGGAGCACGAATGCGACCGCCGAGGCCTCACCGAGACGGAAGAACTGGATACCGGTCTGGTAGGTGAAGTACTGGATGGTCTCGGTCGCGGTGCCCGGCCCGCCTCGGGTCGTCGCGTAGACGTACTCGAACACCTTGAGTGCGTCGAGCGACCGCAGCAGAATGGCAACGGTCAGCACCGGAGTGAGCAGCGGCAGCACGACACGGCGGAAGGTGTACCAAGCGCTCGCCCCGTCCACCCGGGCGGCCTCGAGCGGCTGCCGGGGGATCGACTCGAGCCCCGCCAGGAGCAGCAGCACCATGAATGGTGTCCACTGCCAGACATCGATGAAGGCCAGGGTGACCAGCGCGTTGCCCGGGCCGAAGAAGTCGTAGGAGATACCGATCGTGCGCAGGGCCGCCGGTATGGCTCCGAGCTGGTCGTTCAGCAGGAACCGAAAAGTGAGCCCGACGGCGATCGGCGTGATGAACATTGGTGCCAGCAGCATCGCGCGGGTGAGATCACGCGCCCACTTCTGCTTCTGCAGGGCGAGGGCGATGGCGAGGCCGAGCACGGTCTGCAGGGCAACGGCGACGATCACGTAGATGGCGGTGTTCGAGAACGCGTTCCACATCCGCGGGTCGGTGAGCACGAAGAAGTAGTTATCCAGCCCGACGAAGTCGGGGGCTCCGCGACTTGTCAGTCGGTAGTCGGTGAGACTCAGGTACAGCGCGTACCCGAGGGGGAACCCGACAGCGACGCCGGTGATGGTCAAGACCGGAGCGAGCATCGCCCAGCGGAAAGTCATCGTTGGTGTCACTGCCGGGTTCCCTTTCTCAATGTGGTTCGCCGTCGCCTAGCGCTGGATGCGCTCGACGGCAGCCTGGGCGTCGGCCAGGGCCTGCTCGACCGTCTTCGTGCCAGCGACGGCCTCGCTCAGCTCAGTGCCGACGGCCTGGATCATCTCCTCGCCGCCAAGACCCTGCGAGAGCGGGGCCGCGTCGGAGAGGATGGCGATGATCGCCGCGTAGTAGTCCTCGCCGTAGCCCGACTCGAGAACCGTCGGGTTGCTCAGCGTGCTCTCACGGATCGCGGCACCGCCAGCGACGACGCGCTCGACGTCGACGGCCGGCGAGGTGATCCACGCCACGAATGCCCAGGCAGCGTCAGACGCGGCGGAGTTGGCCGGAATCGCCCAGCTCCAGGAGCCGAGAACCTGCTTGCCGCCGGGCATCGGGGCCAGAGCGAACGAGCCAGCCAGGTCTCCGGAAGCGCCCTCGGGGTTATTGAGGCCCGGGAGGTTCCAGTTGTAGCTGATCATCGACGCCGACTGGCCGCTGGACACCGAGCGGAAAGCCTCGTCGAACGCCCAGTTCGAGCTGTTCGCCGGAGCCGCGGTCGTGAAGGCCTCGATGTACGCATCGAGGGCAGCGGCGGCCTCCGGCGTGTCGAGGGTGGGGTTGCCTTCCTCGTCGTAGATCGAGCCACCTGCCGCGAAGAGCCAGTTTGCCCACTCCTCGAAGATCTTGTATCCGCGCTGCGGCTGCATCGCGATACCCGTGCGATCGCTCGTGGTGAGCTGCTGTACGTTCGCGACGAGCTCGTCGAGGGTGCTCGGCAATTCCAGCCCCGCCTCCTCGTAGAGGTCGGTGCGGTAGAGGTAGCCGAGTGCGTAGTTGTAGAACGGCACGCCATAGCGCACGCCGTCGACCTCGGTGATGTCGACCAGCGGCTGGAAGAAGTCCTCCGCCTGGTAGTCGGTCGTCGAGTCGATGCGAGCGTCGAGCGGCTCGAGGAAGCCCGCGTCGACGAAGTCATCCATCCAGGGGTTGTCAACGACGATCAGGTCGTAGGCGGGCTCGCTCGACTGGAACGACGCGATCAGCTTGTCGCGCATCTGGTCGAACGCGAGCGTCTCGATCTCGACCTCGATACCGGGGTACGTCTCGTTGAACGAGGCGACCAGATCGATGACGATGTCGGTGTCGGGAACACTCTCCATCAGGATCCGGACGGTGCCCTCCGTGTCGGTGGGGATGTCGCCCAGGCCCGACGAGGCCGGAGCGTCCGTTCCGCCGGATCCCGCGCATCCCGAGATGGTGAGAGCGAGCGCTGTCGCGAGGCCCATGGAGGCCAGAAGTCCTCGACGTCGAGTACTCATGGGGTCACTTCCTTTCTGTGTTGGGTGGTGCAGGGTCGGACCGCTCGCTGGTGAGCGGTCAGTCCATGTAGGCGCCGCCGTTGATCGACAGCGACTCGCCGGTGATGAACGCGGCGTCATCGGAGAGCAGGAACGAGACGCCGCGGGCGACATCCTCCGGGGTCTGCAGCCGACCGAGCGGCGTGGCGGCGACCCACGAGTCGCGCACGGCCTCGGGGGTGGACCCGCTGAGTGCCGCCTCCCACGCCAGCTCCCGTTCCTGCATCGCCGTGGCGACGAAGCCGGGGCAGACCGCGTTCACAGTGATGTTGTGGCTGGCGAGTTCGAAGGCCATCGCCTGCGTCAGCCCGACGACGCCGAACTTGGAGGCCACGTAGTCGGCCAGGAAGGGCACACGGCCCTGCTTGCCCGCCATCGACGCGGTGTTCACAATCCGTCCGGAGGTGCCGTTGCGGATCATTGCGCGCGCGGCCGCCTGGCCGCAGAGGAAGACTCCCTTGAGGTTGACGTCGAGCGTGAGGTCGAGCTTCTCGCGTGGGATGTCGACGAACCGCTCCATGAATGAGATGCCCGCGTTGCTGACCCAGGCGTCGAGGCCGAGGCTGTCGGCGATCTCGTCGGCAACGGCTTGGGCTGCGTCACCGTTCGTGACGTCGAGCTGGCGGCTCACGTGGGTCTGACCGGCCGCGGTGGAGAGCAGTTCGCGGGTCTCGGCCGCTGCGACCTCGTTGACGTCGGTGGCGACAACGGTCCAGTCGCGGTCTGCCAACATGACGGCGATCGCGCGCCCGATGCCGGACCCGCTTCCAGTGATGACGACGGTGCTCATGCATGTGCCTTTCGGGAGAGGGAGTGGGAGAACGGTTCGAGGGCCGCACCCAGTTCACGCCACTCTCGGTAAGCCGCGTCGTAGGTCGCGGCCGCGTCAGAGTCGGGGTGCACGGTGGGGCCGAGCGAGATGTAACGGTCGACGTCGGTCCACGCATCCATCAGACCCACGCCGATAGCCGCGATCACGGCCGCACCGAAAGAGGCGCCGGGGTGGTCGACGATCGGGTGCAAGTCGGTGCCCAGCACGTCGGCATGGATCTGCTTCCAGAGCTTCGACTTCGAGCCGCCATTGGTCACCATCGCGCGGGTCAGCGGGAGGCCGAGCTCACCGAAGACTTCTGCGTGGTGCCGGAAGCCGAAAGCGATCGACTCCAGCACCGCGCGGTACATCGCCCCGCGGGAGGTGCCGAGGTGGAGACCCACGAAGGCGCCCCGAAGGTCGGGGTCATGCAGGGGGCTCTTCTCGCCGAGGAAGTACGGCAGGCAGTACACGCCTGCCGCCGGTTCGGCGGCGGCTTCGTCGTCGAGCCTCAGCAGTTCGGCCCCGCCGGTCAGTGCCTGGAACCAACGGATGAGGCTCCCCGATGTCGCCATGCACCCGTTCGGGAGCCAGAGACCGGGGACGGGGTGGGCGTCGAGGTACAGACGTTCATCCACGAGCGGGGACTCGCTGGCGACGAGCACATCGCCGGCACCCCCGAGCTTCACCAGCCAGTCACCGGGGGCCCGGACACCAGCAGAGTATGCGGAGAGCACGTGATCGGCCCCGCCGACCACGAGAGGGATTCCGGAAGGAAGACCCATCCGCTCCGCCATCTCGCCCGACAGCACGCCGACGATCGTGCCCGGTTCAACGACCTCGGGGATCATGCCGCCGTCGATCTGCGCAACTGCGAAGGCCTCACCGAAACGCTCGCCGCCGACCGTGAACAGCCCCGACTCGAGAGCCCAGTTGCGCTCGACGTGCGGGCGGGCGCCCAGGCGCATGAGAACCCAGTCGTAGCTGCCGACGATCAGACGGGTTCGCGACCAGAGCTCAGACTCGTTGGCCTGCAGCCAGAGGAGGGTCGGCGCGACCGATTGCTGGCTGACGGCACTGCCCGTGGTCGTCACCGGGTCGAAGGAGGCGAGCTTTCGGGCAACGGCACCAATCTCCTCGACCGCTCGGGCGTCGCTCTGCAGGATCGCGCGTCGGAGGGGCAGGTGCGCCTCATCCAGGGCGACCACCGCGGGCACCATGCCTGTGGTCGAGATCGCCGCGATTCGATTCGGGTCGACACCGTGGTGAGCGATGAGGTCAGCAACCGCTGAGATGGTGTTCTCGATCCACTCTGCGGTCTCGGCCTCGGCGATACCGGGCCCATCGGTGTGGGCCCGCACACTGCGGCTGACCGCCAGAAGGCGACCATCCGCTGCATCGAAGGCGACCACTTTCGTTCCGGTCGTTCCGATGTCGATGCCGAGGCTGACGGTCGCGGTCATGCGTATTGTTCTTTCTCAGTCGCGGTCGGGGGCTGCACGCAAACCACAGAAACGCCAGCGGCGCGCGCACTGCGAAGGGTGGGGTGGTTCGGCTCGCCGTCGGTCACCAGGGTGTCGAGCTCGGACAGGTCCGCAATCGACACGAGTTGCACCTTGCCGAGCTTCGACGAGTCGGCGACGACGATGATGCGTTGCGCGGAGCGCGCCGCCGCGCGCTTCACGTGCGCTTCCGCATAGTGGTAATCGGTGACGCCCGCGGTGCCGTCAACGCCCGCCACGCCCATAACGAAGGTGCTCGCGTTGAAACGCTCGAGACTTTCCTGGGCGCCGGGGCCGATCAGGCTGAGTTCGCCGGGCCGCAGCTGACCGCCGGTCACGTACACGTCGGTGTCGGACTCGCTGCTGAGCTCGGTGGCCACGAGCAGGCTGGGCGTCACCACGGTGAGCGGCAGGTGCCGGGCGCGGATCTCACGGGCGACGGCGAGGGCTGATGACCCGCTGTCGATGATCACGGTCTCGCTCGGCTGAAGCAGGTCGACGACGGCCGACGCGATGTGCGCCTTCTCGGTGGCTGCGAGGGCAGCCCGGGCGTCGAAGGAGGGTTCGGCGGCGGCGGAGCCGACGGAGATCGCGCCGCCCATCACGCGCCGCAGCACGCCCTTGAGCTCGAGCGCCTCGACGTCACGGCGAATCGTCATCTCAGAGACGCCCAGTTCGGCGGCGAGCGTGGCGAAGTCGATCTCGCCGTTGTCGAGCACACGCTGCTCGATCAGTGCTCGTCGCCCTTGAACTGACATGCAACCACAGTAGAGGCAAAGTGTGAGTGGATAACACCCTTTTGATTACATTTGTGTAAAACGTTCCCAGTTGGTCGGGAAGTGTGCGAACATTTCACAACACTCGCGTCGCCATGGTGCGCACGCGGCCTCGATACCCCCGACCGACCACCCCGTCGGGCAGCAGAAAGAAGGAGCCTCTATGACCACCTGGTTGGACGACATCTTCGCGGTGGAGAAGCCCGTCATCGCGATGCTCCACCTGTCGGCTCTTCCGGGTGACCCCGGCTACGACGCGGAGGGCGGCCTTGACGCGGTGATCGCTCGCGCCCGCCAGGAACTGCATGATCTGCAGGCTGGCGGGGTTGACGGCGTCATGTTCTCGAACGAGTTCAGCCTGCCGTACCTCACGCAGACCGAGCCGATCACCGCCATCACCATGGCCCGGATCATCGGTGAGCTCCGCTCGGAGATCACCGTGCCGTTCGGCGTGAACGTGCTGTGGGACGGCCGCGCGTCCATCGACCTGGCCATGGCGACCGGTGCTCGCTGGGTGAGGGAGATTTTCACCGGCGTCTACGCCAGCGACTTCGGCCTCTGGAACACGAACGTCGGCGAGGTTGCCCGTCATCGTGCGCGCGTCGGCGCCGCCGGGGTGAAGCTGCTGTTCAACATCGTTCCTGAATCGGCGACCTACCTCGCCGACCGCGACCTGGAGTCGATCGCCAAGACCACCGTCTTCGCAACCCTCCCTGACGCGCTCTGCGTCTCGGGTGCGACCGCGGGTGCTCCGACCGATAGCCAGGCACTCGCCATCGTGAAGAAGGCCGCCGGCGCCGTGCCCGTGTTCGTGAACACGGGTGTGCGCGCCGAGAACATCGGCGACCAGCTCTCCATCGCCGATGGCGCGGTGGTCGGCACCTTCTTCAAGCGCGACGGCCGCTTCGAGAATGCGGTCGACCCGGATCGGGTCGTCACGCTGATGACGGCCGCCCGCGAGTTCCGCGCGACCCTCTCCTAACCAGAGCCCCGCTCCGCATCTCCACAATTCAGGAGTTCGGGATGCTCGCGCCCGGTCGACACACCGCGCGAGCATCCCGAACCGCCGTTTCTGAGCCAGTGCTCCTGAATTGTGGAGATTGTCGTCGGCTCATGATCTCGTGAAGTGTGGAGATGCCGCGCGGGGTTGCTGCTTCTGAATGGTGGAGACAGTCCGGTGGGGCAGACTCGGGGGGTGAGCCTTCTCGAGTCGATGCCCCGCCCCTACGAGGCCGGCGTCGCGTTCGACGCGATCGAGAACTGGGCCGTCGGGCGCGGGCTGACGCTGTACCCGGCGCAGGAGGAGGCGATCTTCGAACTCGTCGCGGGCGCGCACGTCGTGCTCGCCACGCCGACGGGCTCGGGCAAGAGCCTCGTCGCCGTCGCCGCCCACGCCATCGCCCTCGCGCAAGGGCAGCGCACCTACTACACGGCGCCGATCAAGGCGCTCGTGAGCGAGAAGTTCTTCCAGCTCGTCGAGATCTTCGGGGCGGAGAACGTCGGCATGGTGACGGGCGACTCGAGCGTCAATGGCGATGCGCCGATCATCTGCTGCACGGCCGAGATTCTCGCCAACCAGGCGCTGCGCGAGGGCGCCGAGCTCGCGGCGGGCATCGTCGTCATGGACGAGTTCCACTACTACGCCGACCCCGAGCGCGGCTGGGCCTGGCAGGTGCCGCTGCTGACGCTCACGAACGCGCGCTTCCTGCTCATGAGCGCCACGCTCGGCGACATCACGCCGATCGCCACCGACCTCGAGCGCCGGACCGGGCACCCGGTGAGCGAGGTGACGCACGCCGAGCGGCCGATCCCGCTGACCTTCGAGTACGTGCGCACGCCCGTGCACGAGACCGTCGAGCGCCTGCTCGACGAGAAGCAGGCGCCGGTCTACATCGTGCACTTCAGCCAGGCGGCGGCGATGGAGCGCGCGCAGGCTCTGACGAGCATCCGCATCATCACGCGCGAGCAGCGCGACGAGATCGCCGAGGCGATCGGCGACTTCCGGTTCACGACCGGCTTCGGCACGACCCTCAGCCGACTCGTGCGCGCGGGCATCGGCGTGCACCACGCCGGCATGCTGCCCAAGTACCGGCGCCTGGTCGAGGTGCTCGCCCAGCGCGGACTGCTGCGCGTCATCTGCGGCACCGACACCTTGGGGGTGGGCATCAACGTGCCGATCCGCACGGTGCTGCTGACCGCGCTCAGCAAGTTCGATGGCGAACGGATGCGCCAGCTCACGGCGCGCGAATTCCACCAGATCGCCGGCCGCGCGGGTCGGGCCGGCTACGACACCGCCGGACTCGTCGTCGTGCAGGCGCCCGACCACGAGATCGAGAACCATCTCGCCACCACGAAAGCCGGCGACGATCCGAAGAAGAAGAAAAAGATCGTGCGAAAGTCGGCCCCGGCCGGCTTCGTGACCTGGGGCGAGGGCAGCTTCGAGCGGCTTATCGGTGGCGCGCCCGAGCCGCTCGAGAGCCGCATGCAGGTGTCGGCGGCCATGCTCATCAACCTCATCGCGCGCGGCGGCGACGTGCTCGCCCACGCGCGGGCGCTGCTCACCGAGAACCACGAGCCGCCGCACCGGCGTCGCGAGCTCGTGCGGCGCGCGCTCGGCATCGCGAAGACCCTCGTGCGCGCGGGCGTCGTCGAGATCGATCGCACGACGACCCCCGCGGGCATCCGGCTCACGGTCGACCTGCAGCCGAACTTCGCCCTCAACCAGCCGCTGAGCCCTTTCGCGCTCGCGGTGATCGGGGTGCTCGACCACACCGACGGCGACTACCCGCTCGACGTCATCAGCGTCATCGAGTCGACGCTCGACAACCCGCGCCCGGTGCTCGCCCAGCAGCAGTTCAAAGCCCGCGGCGAGGCGGTCGCGGCCATGAAGGCCGACGGTGTCGAGTACGAGGCGCGCATGGATGCTCTCGAGGAGGTCGAGCACCCGCAGCCGCTCGCCGAGCTGCTGCACGCCATGTTCGAGACCTTCGCCGCCAGCCAGCCCTGGGTGCGCGACATCGAGCTGCGGCCGAAGAGCGTCGTGCGCGACCTCTACGAGCGCGCCATGAGCTTCACCGAGTACGTCAGCTTCTACGGCCTCGCCCGCAGCGAGGGCCTGCTGCTGCGCTATCTCTCCGATGCCGACCGAGCGATCCGGCAGACGGTGCCCGACGAGGCGAAGACTGACGAGCTGCGCGACATCATCGAGTGGCTGCGCGAGCTCGTGCGGCAGGTCGACTCGAGTCTGCAGGACGAGTGGGAGCAGCTGAGCAGCGGCGCCTCGGCGGGCCGCCCCGACGATGAGCCGGTGCTGCCGCCCCGGCCGCCGGACGTCACCACCAACCGACGGGCATTCCTCGTGCTCGTGCGCAACGAGCTGTGGCGGCGCGTGCAGCTCGCGGCCCTGCAGCGCGACGACGACCTCGTGGCGCTCGACCCCGACGCGGGCTGGCCCGAGGCGCTCGACGCCTACTACGCCGACCACGACGAGGTGCTGACGGGCGGTAGCGCGCGCAGCGCATCCCTCGTGCAGATCGACGAGAACCCGCCCCGTGACCCCGACGATGACGATGCGGGGGATGCGGCGCGCACGTGGCGCGTGCGCCAGGTCATCGACGACCCCGCGGGCGACCACGACTGGGGCATCGACGCGGTCGTCGACCTCGACGCGAGTGCCGCAGAGGGCGCCGCGGTCGTGCGCGTGCTCGGGGTGACCCGGCTCTAGACGAGCGAGCCCAGCACGATGCCGACAACCGGCGTGAAGATGCCGACGTTGACGAGCACGGCGATGATGAGCAGGTTGACCACGAGCGGCCCCCAGCCGCGGCCGCCCGACTGCCGCCGCACGACGATGGTGCGCGCGGTGAGGTAGCCGACCTCGGTGAGGAACGCCCAGCCCCAGTGCGCGCGCCGCAGGTGCCCCCACTCGTCGAGGGCGATGCGGTCGCGCCGCACCCAGATGATGATCCACAGCACGGGCATGATCGCCGCACCCACCAGCCACACCCACGGCGTCAGGCCCATGCCCGTGAGCACGAGGATGGCGGCCTGCGACAGCACGGTGATGACGGGGGTGAACGCGAGCGCCCAGGCGGCGGGCGTCGTCGATCGCTCGGGCACATAGTCGATCGAGCTGGCGCGGGTGTTCCAGATCTCGTCGGGCGTGCGGGTGCGGGCGCCGTAGGTGCCGAGCGGCTGGGCGCCGGTGGCGGTCGGCACCGAGCCGGGGGAGCCGACCGAGCCCGGCGACCACGAGTACGGGGCCGAGTAGGCGTAGGGGTCGGTGCCGGTCGGTTCGGCGATCGTCGCCGTGCCGGGGATCACCCCGGTCGCCGGGGCCGCAGCGCTCGCGGGCGAGACCGCGCTGCGCCCCGTGATGGCCTGCTCGGCGGGGTGCTCGACCACCGGCTTGGGCCGGGTGTGGGTCGTCCACCGCAGGCCGTCCCACCAGCGCAGGCGAAGCGCCATCTCCGGGTCGTCGTACCACCCAGCAGCGGGGGAGTGCGCGTCGGTCATCGGGTGTCCTCGGGTGTGCGCGAGAGCGACGTTCGGGTCGGGGTGGAACGCTCTGTCGGTGCCCTCATGGTAGTCGCCGTCGGGGGACAAACCGAGAGCCTGTCAGTCCCCATTTGGGGGGACGGCTCCCGTCACCCGCGGGCGGGATGCGGCGCTCACGCCGAGAGCCGGCCGAGCATCCGCCACACCGTCGTCGTGAGCGCGGGGTGGTCGAGCGCGATCTGGCGCAGCAGCCGGTAGTCGCGTGCGGCTGACGGGGTGCGGCCGTCGTCGTCGCGGATGCTCTCGGCCCGCAGCATCCACACCACGAGCTCGTCGACGGTCGGAAGCTCGCTCATGAACTCCCACGGATCCTCGCCGCCGCGGGCCCGGGCGAGGATGACCGTCTGCAGCTCGTCGTGCGCTTCGGCGCGCAGCACCTCGAGGCTGGCGCCCCGTCGCCGACGCGTGTCATCCATGCGTCGAGCCTACGGCGGGCTCGCTGAGCGGAAGGTAGTCGGCGCTCAGCCCAGCACGGTGCGGGCGAGCTCGATGACCGCGGCCGGGTCGAGCACGAACCACACCGTCAGCACGCTCAGCTGCGCGCCGAGCCAGACCACGAGCGGCCACGACCGAGCGCCCGTCGCACGGGCGACGCGCACGCCGCGGACGGCCAGGTAGACCGGGGGAGCGAGCAGCGCGGCGACCCACGGGGCCGTGCGCAGGTGCCCCGAGGCCTCCATCAGCCGGCGGTCTTGCGTGGCGAGCGCGGCGCTCAGGATGAGCGGGAACACGACGGCGAGTGCGCGCGTCCAGGCTGAGGTCTCGGCCGGGAGGGTCGAGAACACCCAGAACACCAGCAGCGCCTGGGTGACCGGCATCGACGCGATGAGCCACACCGAGACGGTGTGCACGCGCAGGCGCAGCGGGTTGCGCGCGTCGACCGCCCGCGCGTCGATCGACGCGGCGCGGTTGCGGGCGGCGAAGGGCACATATTCGCCGGTCTCGGCGTTGGCGGGGCTGAGCGCCGACGGGCTCAGCGGCGAGGCGGTGCTGCGGGTGCGCGACAACGGCATCGGCATCCCCCCGGACCGCCTGGAGCAGGTGTTCGAGATGTTCTCGCAGGTGGAGCCGGCACTGGAGCGCTCGCAGGGCGGGCTGGGCATCGGCCTGGCCCTGGTGCGCGGCCTGGTGCGGCTGCACGGCGGGCGCATCGAGGCGCACAGCGCCGGCCCGGGCACCGGCAGCGAGTTCGTCGTCACGCTGCCGCTGGCCGAG
>OFDC01001158.1_pt1 | contig 15046 bp, 11 predicted proteins | sample 1520941 | NCBI WGS metagenome assembly OFDC01 (sample SAMEA94258168, study PRJEB24077) | hot springs metagenome | biome: Aquatic biome; feature: Water | place: India | collected 2012-12-06 | depth 5 m | reverse complement strand
GAAGTGTTCCCCTCGGCCTCCTACCAGTACGTGCTCTACGGCATGGGCTTCCGCTCCGAAGTCTCGCAGCGCGCGCTCGAACCCGAAGTCGCCGCCGCCCGCCGCGCCCGGCGCGAGAACGCCGAGCGCACCGAACGGATGATGGCGGGCCTGCCGCGCCACCGCGATCTGATCAACCGCATCAAGGCCTACGGGCTCCAGCCTGTCTAACCCCGAGAGGATTTCCCGCGTGACCATGCGTACCTTGTCCCCGCAGCGCCTTTGCGGGCGACTTCTTGCGTCTGCTGCCCTCGGCGTACTGGCCTTTGCCGCACCTGCCGCCGCGCAGGGTTCACCCGAAGCCGTGGCAGAGGCGGAACAGCTTGCCTCGACGCTGGTCGCGAAGATGACGACCGACGAGAAGGTGGAGCAGCTCCTCAACGTCGCGCCCGCGATTCCGCGGCTGAATGTGCCGGCCTACAACTGGTGGACTGAAAGCCTCCATGGCGCAGGCGGTGCGGTGCCGACGACCAACTTCCCGCAGTCGATCGGCCTTGCCGCCACCTTCGATCCGCCGCTGATCCACGATGTCGCGCGCGTGATCAGCACCGAACTGCAGGGCCTCCACACCCTCGCGCGGCAGACCGGGCATCTCGGCAAGATCGGCACCGGGCTCGATACCTGGGCGCCCAACATCAACATCTTCCGCGATCCGCGCTGGGGGCGGGGCCAAGAGACTTATGGCGAGGACCCCTTCCTCACCGCGCGGATGGGCGTCGCTTATGTGACAGGCATTCAGGGGCCAAACCCGGACCTGCCCGACGTGATCGCGAGCCCCAAGCACTTCGCGGTGCATTCGGGCCCCGAGCCGACCCGCCACGTCGACAACATCATGGTCCTGCCGCACGATCTGGAGGACACCTATCTCCCCGCCTTCCGCGCCGCGATTGTCGAGGGCAAGGCCGGCTCGATCATGTGCGCCTACAACCGCCTCAACGGCGAACCGGCCTGCGCGAGCAACATCCTGCTCAAGGACCACTTGCGCGGGGCGTGGGGCTTCAAGGGCTATGTCGTCTCGGACTGCGACGCGGTGGTCGACGTCTATGATCGCCACAAGTTCGCACCCGATGCCGCCTCGGGCGTTGCGGTCAGCCTGCGCATGGGCATGGACAACGAATGCAACACCGGCACGATCGGTGAGGCCAAGGGGCTGGCAGACCGCTACAAGGCGGCGCTCAAGGCGGGCTACATGGCCGAGACCGACCTCGACCGCGTGCTCGTCCGCCTGTTCTCCGCGCGCTACCGCAATGGCGATCTCGCCGGCTTGCGCATGCGGCAGCCCAATGCGACACCGGTCAGCGCGGTAGGTGCGCCGGCGGCATGGGACCTTTCGCTCAAGACCGCCGAGAAGAGCCTCGTCCTCCTCAAGAACAGCGGCGTGCTTCCGCTGAAGTCGGACGTTCGGGTTGCCGTCATCGGCCCACTCGGCGATGCGACCCGCGTCCTGCGCGGCAACTACTCCTCGCCCAATTCTGCGCCGCCGATTTCGGTCGTCGAAGGCCTGCGCCGCGCGATGCCGGGGGCAAAGGTGACATACGTGCCGTTTGCGCCCTCGATCACTGATGGCGATCTCGTCACGGAGGGCAACTTCCTGACGCCCGACGGCAAACCCGGCCTGCGCGCCGCCTATTTCAACGCGCTTGATCCCGCCAAGCCGCGCGGTGAGCGGATTTATGCTGCCAAGCCGGTCGTCACCCGCATCGAGACCACGCTCGCCAGCAATGCCATGCAGCTGAAAGAAGTGACCGACGCGCACAAGGTGGTGTGGGACGGCTTCTTCGTCGCGCCGGAGAGCGGGCTCTACAAGATGGGCGTTACGGGCGTGAAAGGCGCGCTACAGATCGGCGGCAAGCCGGTGGTCACCTCCGATCACTATTCGCTCTGGGGCGAGCCGCCCAAGTATGTCGAAGTCACGCTGACCAAGGGCGAGCGCTATCCGCTGCACTTCGATATCGAGGGCGGCGGCGCGGCGGGCCCGGGCCTGTTCTGGAAGCGGATCACCCACGATCCGTGGGGCGATCTCGCGCGCGGGGCGGCAGAAGCCGATGTGCTGGTCGCGGTGGTCGGCCTGACCGCGGACCTTGAAGGCGAGGAAATGCCGCTCAAGATCGAAGGCTTCGACGGCGGCGACAAGACCAGCCTCGAACTGCCGATGGACCAGCGCGAACTCCTCATCCGCGCGCGTACGCTGGGCAAGCCGCTGGTCGTCGTCACCATGAACGGCAGCCCGATCAATCTCTCGTGGGCCAAGGACAACGCCGATGCGCTGGTCGAGGCGTGGTATCCGGGGCAGGCGGGCGGCCTTGCGGTTGGCAATGTGCTGGCGGGCAAGGCCAATCCTTCCGGGCGCCTGCCGTTGACCTTCTACAAGGACACGGCGGACCTGCCATCTTTCCATGACTACTCCATGGCCGGGCGAACCTATCGCTACTTCACCGGAACCCCGGTCTATGGCTTCGGCTATGGCCTCAGCTACACCAGCTTCGGCTATGGCCCGGCGCGCGTGGAGCCGGTGGGCGGCAGCAGCGCGAACGGCATCCGCGTGACCGGCGAAGTTACCAACACCGGCAGGCGTGAGGGCGAGGAAGTGGTGCAGGCCTACCTGCGCTTCCCCGATCAGCCCGGCGCCCCCCGCGTGGCGCTTCGGGGCCTAACGCGCGTTGCGCTGAAGCCGGGTGAGCGCAAGACGGTGACGTTGGAGCTTTCTCCGCGCGATCTTTCGGCGGTGCGGCCCGATGGCACCCGGCAGGTCTTTGCGGGCAACTACCGGCTGTTCCTCGGCGGGGGCCAGCCGGAAAGCGGGCTTCCGGGGAGCGAGGCGACATTCAGCGTGGACCGGGTCGTCGATATTCCCAAGTAGACCTCAAATCGAGGTAAGATTTGGTCCGGCCAGCCGCATGCTTTGTCCTGCTTTCAGGGCAAGGCTGCGGCGGATCTCGCCAAGCCGCACCTCGCAGTCCTGCGTCTCCATTGCGCGCAGGACTGCTTCGGCCAGGACGCCGCCTGACCACGCGAGGTCCACCACCACGCCGCCACGCGCCACCAATCCGCGCGCGCGGCCTTCCGGCCAGGCGCGGGGCAGGGCGGGGAGCAGATGCAGCCGCCCGCGCTCGCCCTGCAGCAGCATTTCCGCGATGGCAGCGGCGCCGCCAAAATTGCCGTCAATCTGGAATGGCGGGTGCGCGTCGAACATGTTGGGATAAGTCCGCGCCGGGGCGAGCAGTCCGCGCAGGATCGAATGCGCCCGTTCGCCATCGCGCAGCCGCGCCCACAGCGCGATGCGCCATGCTGTCGCCCAGCCGGTCGATTGATCGCCGCGCCGGTTGAGCGAGACCCTGGCGGCAGCGGCCAGTTCCGGCGTCCAGTCGGGATCGATCTGATGGCCGGGATAGAGCGCATAGAGGTGCGAGACATGCCGGTGGTCCTGCTCGGGCGCGGCGAGGTCCCAGTCCTCCAGCCACTCCTGCAACTGCCCGGCTTTGCCCACGCGGTCCGGCGCCAGCCTTGCGCGGGTCTGAAGCAGCTGCGCGGCGAAGTCGGCATCGCGGACCAGTACCGTTGCCGCATCCGCCGTCCGCGCAAACAAATCGCGCAGGATCTGCCGGTCCATCGCCGGCCCCGCGCAGACCGAGGCGCCGAACGGATGGCGGTTCTCCGGCGAGATCGAGGGGGACGTCACCAGCCCCTCGGGCGCTTCCTGCAGCGTATCGAGGAAGAACTCCGCCGCGCCGCGCATCAGCGGATAGATCGCGGCGAGCCATGCAGGGTCGCGGCCATAGTCCCACCGGTCCCACAGCGCGTTGCACAGCCAGGCGCCGCCCAGCGGCCACAGCCCCCATGCAGCTCCGTCGATCGGGCTGGAGGCGCGCCACAAGTCGGTGTTGTGATGCGCGACCCAGCCGCGAGCGCCGTACATCGCCCGTGCCGTCTTCGCGCCGCTTCGCGCCAGCTCCTGCACCATCCGCAGCAGCGGTTCGGCGCATTCACCAAGATTGGCCGGATCGGCGATCCAGTAGTTCATCTCGGTGTTGATATTGATCGTGTACTTCGATCCCCACGGTGGATCGAGGCTGTCACACCAGATGCCCTGCAGATTTGCCGGCTGCGTTCCCGGCCGTGACGAACTGATCATCAGGTAGCGGGCATAGGCGAAGTAGAGCGCGGCGAGCGCGGGTTCATCCGAAGTGACATTGGCCGCGATGCGCTCATCGGTCGGACGCGGCTTGGCGGGACCGAGCTCTAGCGATGCCCGACGAAAAAGTCTCCGGTGCTCCACCACATGCGCGCGGCGGATATCACGCCAGGTCCGGCGGCGAACTGCGGCGATCCTTGCGGAAACGTCGGCCACTGGATCGCCCGCTACATCGCCATGGCCCTTGTAGCTGGTTGCCAGTGCGACGAGGATGGTCACGGCTGATGCTCTCTCGACGACAAGCAAGCCATCCGCCGCATGCACATGCCCGCCTTCTGCCTGCGCGCTGATCAGGGCGGCCAGCCGCAGGGCGCCCGCAATGCCTTGCGAGCCGCCGTTGTGGCCTTCTGCACGGATAGAATCCCCATCCGCGCTGATTGTCGCCACATGTGGCGTGGCAAACCGCACGGAGAAGCGCGGTAAATGTCCTGTCGCCGCCTCCAGACGAACCGCGATCACCTGATCCGGCACGCTCGCGAGCACTTCGCGCGTCACCGAACCGCCGGGCAAGGCAAACCGCGTGGTCGCCACGGCCTGATCCAGATCGAGTTCGCGCCGGTAATCCGTGGTCTCTGCGCCCACCTCCATTTCGATGAAGAGGTCGCCGAAAGTCTGGTAGGCCATCTGCCCCAGTGGCCGGGCCAGCAGCCGCTCGTTCGCAAGCGCTTCCGCTTCGGCAAACCTGCGTTCGGCAACCAGGCGGCGCACCTTCGCCACCGCTTCCTGCCCCGCTGCCGGGTTCAATGGATCGTAGGGGCCGCCGCTCCACAGCGTATCCTCGTTGAGCTGGATGCGCTCCTGCGCGACGCCGCCGAACACCATCGCGCCCAGCCGCCCGTTGCCGACCGGCAAGGCTTCGGTCCAGACCGAAGCCGGGCGGGTGTACCACAGCCGATCCGTTCGTTCGCCGGCCGTACCTGCCAACGCCGGGGCGCTCGCGATCAGCGCCTCGCCCGCCAGCGCTGCCCCCGCGCCCAGAACCTCTCGCCGCGAAATGGGCATGCGACAACCTCCGCAGGGCCACATCTTTGCCCTTGCAGAATAAGTACGAGTATATCCCTCAAAGTCCAGCGCAATGCGCCAGGATCAATCCCGCGGCGGCAGGTCGATATCGGCCAGTGCCAGCTCGATCAGCGTGTGCATGGCGGCCCGCGCGGCCGGGCCATCTCCGTTAGCCACCGCATCGAACAGCACGCGGTGATCGGGCAGGGGATCGCGCGGCAGCTTCCTTTTGCGCTGCTTGTAGATCGTCGTCCACCGCACCGCCGCCGAGATCGTGCTGGCGAGTGCGATGAGCGCGGCGTTTCCCGTCGCCTTGAGCAGCGTGGTGTGGAAGCTCTGGTCCGCCGCCTGCCCGAGCGGGGACGCAAGGGTATGCTTCGCCATCTCCTCCAGAGCGTGCCCCATCTGCGCCAGTTGCGCGCCATTGCGCCGTTTTGCGGCGATTTCGGCTGCCGCCGGCTCGATGATCAGGCGCAGTTCGAACAGGTCGTGGATGGCCGTGACGCTCGGCTCGCCCTCGAAGGTCCAGGCCAGCACATCGGGATCGAGGATATGCCAGCGCGAGGGATCGGTGATCCGCGTGCCCGCCTTCGGGCGGCTCTCGACCAGTCCCTTGGCGGCCAGAATTCGGATCGCCTCGCGGTACGCGGTGCGGGAAATCTGGTTGCGTTCGGCAAAGTCGAGCTCACTGCTCAGCACGTGTCCGGGAGGATACTTGCCGGTGACGATGGCGATGCCGAGATCGCGCGCAATGCTGCCGTGAAGCCGCAGCGATTTGTCAGACCTGTCGATGGCGTCTCCGCCCGTTCCTTTGCTCTTCGGCACCCTGTGCTCCTTGCGCCCTAGTGCTATTTGGGCGCAAATTCGCGCGCTATCAAGGTCGGCGGAAGCTCCACTTGCCTGCGTCCGACGCCGGATCAAATCGTACCAGTCGCGGTGTGCTCGCGCCGACAGCTGCCAGCGCCAGCGGGTGGAACGGATCGGGTGTGGTGCGCGGCACGATCCGCCACAGGCCATCGGGCAGCATGTCGAGCCGCCAGAGCTGCTCCGGCGCGCCGGTGAACTGCGGGACCGCCACCACATCGCCTGCAGGCGTTGCCGCCAGCGCCCGCTCCGTACCCGCGATCACGATCTTCACATAAGGCGCGCCGAACCAGCCGCCAGCGCCCGCCACCGGCTCAACGGTCCAGTGCTGGTTGGGCCGGACCATGTAGTCGCCCATGTCCACTGGGATCGGCCCGGCAGGCCACGTTGTCCTGTTCTGCTCGAGCGTCTGGTCCGGCACCGGCACCAGCGGCTCTTTGGGCGGCCCGAAGCCGGTCCACTTGAACGGCAGCCGCACTTCATCCACCGCGAGTTGCAATGCGCCGCCGCGCTCGGACTGGATCTCGTAGGTCCCTGGTCGCAGATTTTCCTGCCCTAACGGCCAGCCGTTCTTCCACGTCAGCGGCAAGATCGCGAGCACGCTGCGCCCGGCGCGGTCCATATCCGCTTCGTAGTGGAACGAGAACTTTTCCACCCCGTCGCCGAGGTCGACCAGACCGAAGTGCCCCGCGCCCATGCCGCGTCCGTTCGAGCCCCAGACGAGCTTCCCGCCGCCTTTCAGCAGGGGTACGCCGAAGTTGTCGACGTAGGGCCCCATCGGACTGCGTGAACGTCCGACGCGGATGTTGTAGGAGGAATTGGGGCCGTCGCAGCAGGTGCCATGCGTGCCGAGCAGATAGTACCACCCGTCGCGGTGCATCAGCGCGGTCGCTTCCATGTCGATGGCGATATCCACCGGCTGACTTGCGGGCAGGCGCTCCGCGGTTTTCGGATCAAGCTCGATCATCCGGATGGCGCCGAAATAGGTGCCATAACTGAGCCATAACCGGCCCTCCGCAAGCAGGAATGCGGGGTCGATCGCGTCGGCCAGCTCCACCCCGTCGCTGGAGGCCACGGTGCCGATCTCGCGAAAACCGAAGTCCTTGGAGGCCGGATCGAGCGACTTCGTCCACATGATCTTGACGTCGCTCTTGTGCCCGCCGTTCATCCCGCCGCCGCCCACGGCCCAGGCGACGTAGTAGCGGTCGCCCAGCTTGATCACATCGGGCGCGACGCCGCCGCCGGGCCGCACCGGGCCGCTCTTCCAGGTCCAGCCATCGCTGGAGACGAGGCCGCCGCCAAACGTGCCGAAGGTGTAGAACTTGCCGTCCGATTCCACGATGGTCGAAGGATCGTGGATCCACGGCTCGCCTTCCATCTGCGCGACGGGATTGCTCTGCGCCATCAAGGCGGCAGGCACGAAGGCGAGAACAGCGGCAAGCAGGCGCTTCATCGGCATTCCCCTCATGGCACGCGCACCGCCAGATCGCGGATCGGCTGACCCTTGCCGTCGACGAAGCGGACCGCAAAATCGCTGAGGCCGGGGCCGTTGATCACTGCGCCGATCAGCACATTGCGGCCCTTCCTGAGGCCCACGGCGGGCGAGACGACATCGTCCATCACCATGCGCCGGTCACCGAACAGCAAGGCAGCTTCCTGCCCGTTGAGCCACCACTGCGAGGCGGAGTTGGATCCGACCGCGAGGTGTGCATCGGGCATGTCGCGCGGGGCATCGATCACGGTCGTGGCCCAGAAGATCACGCCGTAGGTTGGTTTGCCAAGGCCTTGCGCAAAGCCGAACAGCTTCACGTCTCACAGCGCGGAATCAAGCGCATGCCATTGCAGTGTCGCGCCCTTGTGGCGGATCACCTGACCGGCGCGGGCCTTTTCCAGCCCGGCAGGTCGATCCTCGGCAAACGCGGCGCGGACATAGGTGCTGGTGAACAGCTGGTTCGTGCGGTTGGGCTTGGCGATCGGCTCCAGCAGCAGCCAGCGGCCAATGAAGCCATCTGCATCAGGGGCTGCACTGGCGCCTTGAACCGGGAAGAACCACGGCGCCGGGGTAGGCGGGGATGCCGCGACAAGCAGCGCAGCAGCGGCAATCAGCGCGGGCAGTCTCCGCATCATGGCATCCCCTGATGTTGGTGGATTTCAAGCCGCCCGCACCGGCCGAGGCATGAACCGGTGCGGGCGGACGTCTGGCAGCGCCAGAAGCTTCAGAAGCGGTTGAGCAGGTTTTCGAGCCATTCCTGCCGGCCCGAGACCGGCTTCGGCGCGAGATCGCGCGCCACCGCCATGTCGGCGATTTCGGCAAGGCTGGCGCCCTTGATCGCCTGCCCGAGTTCGCCTTGCCACCCGGCGTAGCGCTCGGCGCGGAAGGCATCGAGCTTGCCGTCGACGATCAGCGCCTCGGCGCGCAGCAGCGCCTTGGCGATCACGTCTACGCCGCCGATGTGGCCATGGAACAAGTCTTCTGCATCAACCGATTGGCGGCGGACCTTGGCATCGAAGTTGAAGCCGCCGGTGGTGAAGCCGCCCGCGCGCTCGATTTCGATGCAGGCAAGGGTGAGTTCCTCGACAGAGTTGGGGAACTGGTCGGTATCCCAGCCGTTCTGCGGATCGCCGCGGTTGGCGTCGATCGAACCGAAGATGCCCAGCGCGCCGGCCATCGCGATCTCGTGCTCGAAGGTATGGCCCGAAAGCGTCGCGTGGTTCGCCTCGATGTTGACGCAGACTTCATCCTCGAGGCCATAGCGCTTGAGGAAGCCGTACACGGTCTGCGTGTCGAAGTCGTACTGGTGCTTGGTCGGCTCGTGCGGCTTGGGCTCGATCAGGATCGTGCCGGCGAAGCCGATCTTGTGCTTGTGTTCGACCACAAGGCTGAGGAAGCGACCGAAATTGTCCTGCTCGGTCTTCAGATCGGTGTTGAGGATCGTGTCGTAACCCTCGCGGCCGCCCCACAAAACATAGTTCGCTCCGCCAAGACGGTGGGTGGCTTCCAGCGCATCGCGGACTTGCGAAGCACCCCAGGCGTAGACTTCCGGGCGCGGGCTGGTGGCGGCCCCTGCCAGATAACGCGGATGGCCGAACAGGTTCGCGGTGCCCCACAGCAGCTTACGGCCGTGCCTGGCCTGCAGTTCCTCGAGATGATCGACCGCGCGGGCAAAGCTGGCGCGGAACTCGCCGATGCTTTCGGCGGGCGCCATCACGTCGACATCGTGGAAGCAATAGAACGGCAGGTCGAGCTTCTCGACGAAGGCGAGCGCGGCCTCGCGCTTGGCGCGGGCGGCAGCCTCGTCCTGCGGGCCGTTCAGCCACGGGCGGTCGAAGGTGCCCGCGCCGAACACGTCACTGCCCGGCCAGCAGAAGGTGTGCCACATGCACACGGCAAAGCGCAGGTAGTCCTCCATGCGCTTGCCGAACACAACGCGGTCCTTGTCGTACCAGCGGTAGGCGAGATCGCTCGTCGTTTCAGGGCCTTCGTAGCGGATCTGCGGAAAGGCATCGAAGTAGGCAGCAGACATGGGACGTTACTCCTGGATGGCGCGGAGCGCCTGATAGGCGGCGCGGAAGCGGGTGCGCTTCGGCGCGAGACGAGCGGCGAGATCGAGGTCGGGTTCGATTACGGCACGGATTGCGGGGCGGGTGCAGACCTCGGCCGCGCTCGCGCCGGTCACCGCCATCTGCGCCAGCCGCGCACCGCCGAGCGCGGGGCCGACTTCACCGCCGTGGAGATAGACCAGCCGCACGCCAAGCACGCTGGCCAGAATGCGGCCCCAGTGCGCCGAGCGCGAGCCGCCGCCGATGACGCAGAGCTCTTCGATGGCCGTGCCCGCGCTGCGCAGCGCATCGATTCCGTCGGCATGGGCAAACGCCACGCCTTCCAGCACGGCAGCGGCCATGCGCGGCGTGGTGCTCTCGTTGCCAAGGCTCAGAAATGCCGCGCGGATATGCGGATCGTTGTGCGGGGTACGCTCGCCCGAAAGGTAGGGGAGGAACAGCTCCGGCCCGCAGGCGGCGCCGGCCTGTTCGGCCAGCGCAAAGTACTCTGCCGGTCCGGGTACGTTGCAGGCACGCGCGGCCCAATCGATGCAGGATGCGGCGGAGAGGTGTACGCTCATCTGGTGCCATACGCCGGGCAAGGCATGGCAGAAGGCATGGACCGCCTGCGCCGGATTGGGCCGGAACGCAGCGTTCGCCACGAAAATCACGCCCGAGGTGCCGAGCGAGAGCATGCCTTGGCCTTCGCCCAGCACGCCGACGCCGAGTGCACCCGCGGCGTTGTCGCCCGCGCCCGCCACCACCGGCACGCGCTCCATGCCCCATTGGCGCGCCACGTCCTCGCGCAGCGCGCCGGTCACCTCCGGCCCTTCATAGAGGCGCGGCATGTGCGTCTCTTCGAGACCCGTCGCGGCCAGCATTTCGGCAGACCACGCGCGCGCCGCGACATCGAGCCAAAGGGTGCCCGCCGCGTCCGACATGTCGCTCGCCTTCTCGCCGGTAAGCGCTAGCCGCACATAATCCTTGGGCAGCAGCACCGTGCGCGTTGCGGCAAACACGTCCGGTTCGTGCGCGCGCACCCAGGCCAGCTTGGGTGCGGTGAAGCCGGGCATCGCTATGTTGCCGGTGATCGCGCGGCTCTCCGGCTCGGCCTCTTCCAGCGCCGCGCATTCGGCAAAGCTGCGGCCATCGTTCCACAGAATTGCCGGGCGCAGCGGCTTTTCGTCCGATCCGAGCAAGGTGGCGCCGTGCATCTGTCCGGCAAGCCCGATCCCGCATACGCCTGCCCGCAAGGCCGGATCTAGCCCCAGCACGGCCTTGTGCGTGGCCGCGATCCAGTCCGCCGGGGCCTGTTCAGACCACAACGGGTGCGGACGCGAGACGGTTAGGTCCGCGCTCGATTGCGCCAGAACCTCGCCGCTTTCGGCGGTGACGACCGCCTTCACGCAGCTCGTGCCGATATCGATGCCGAGGTACATGCGGCCTACTTCGCCTTGAGCGGATCGATCGTCTGGATCGTCCCGTCCGGATTGAAGGTCAGCTCGGTCACCTTCACGTTGCGCAGGTGGTTCTTTCCGGAAAGCTGGTTGTCCGCGTAGAACAGCCACCACTTGCCCTGATGGCGGATGATCGAATGGTGCGTCGTCCAGCCCTGTACGGGCTTCAGGATATGGCCGGAGTAGGTGAACGGGCCATAGGGCGAAGTGCCGATCGCGTAGTTCAGGAAGTGCGTGTCGCCGGTCGAGTAGGTGTAATAATACTTGCCGTCCTTCTTGAACATCCACGAGGCTTCGAAGAAGCGCCGTTCATGGTCGCCGCCGAGAATGGGCTTGCCCTTTTCGTCGAGGATCACAGCATCGCGGGGGGCTTCGGCGAGGGTCTTCATATCGGGCTTGAGCTTGGCGACCTTGCCCGAAAGCGCGGGGCTATCATCCTGCATGAGGTCGGTGTCCGAGCCGTTGGGATCGTACTTGCCGGTGTGCCAGCGCTGCAGCTGGCCGCCCCAGATGCCGCCGAAGTAGAGATAGGCCTGCCCGTCAGTATCGATGAACACGGCAGGGTCCATCGAATAGGCGCCCTTGATCGGCGTCTTCTCGGCCTTGAACGGACCCATCGGGTTCTTCGAAGTCGCGACGCCGATCCTGAACGCGCCGAGCCCGTTCTTGTCCTTCGATCTGTCGCGCGCGGGGAAGTAGAGGTAGTAGGTGCCGTTCCTGTAGGCCGCATCGGGTGCCCACATCTGCTGCGAAGCCCACGGCACATCCTTCACATCGAGCGCGATCGGGCCGACCGTGACCTTGCCGCCAATGCGGTCCATCCGGAGCACGCGGTAGTCGCGCATGGCGTATTCGTTGCCGAGGTCGTCGTCCGGAATGTCGGTCGGAATATCGTGCGAGGGATAGACGTAGACCTTGCCGCCGAAGACATGCGCCGAAGGGTCGGCGGTGTAGATCTGGCTGACGAGCGGCTGATCGCGGAATGCGCTGGCCGGCGCGCCGCCCGCTGCCGGTTCCGATGCCGCCGCTGCGCTGACGGTCAGCGCGCCCGAGAGGCACAGCGCGGCCATGATCGATGCTGCCTTCATTCTCCCACATCCCTTCTGACGGGCCGCGCTTGGCCTTGCGGTGCGCAGCCTGATTGCCCGTTCGTGATAGCGCTAACTATTCCGTTCGGCAAGCGGCTATCCATGGGCTTGGCTCAGTCTTCGAATGGCTCGACGGTTACCTGCCGCCCGCACAGGAAAGCATCGGCGACGAGGCGCAGGGGGCCCGTGTCGACGTCGCTCTGCCCGGCGCTGATCAGCGCGGCGAAATGATCGTAGAGCAGGGGATACTCGCGGTCCTCGCCGTGTTGCTCGCCGTCGGGCAGGGCCAGTACAGCACCGCCTTGCGAGAGTGTCAGCGTGCCCTCGTCGGTCGCGACGACGATATCCCAGCTCTGGGGGCCGGTCTGGCGGAAATCGAAGTCCGCGTGGATCGCCGCTCCATCCGCCGCGCGCAGGGCAAGGTCGGCGGCGACCGGAGCAGCGCAATTTCCCGGCACTTGCAGCGTCGCCTCGGTCAGGAAGACCGGCTGCGGCAGGATATGCGTCAGGATCGAGAGCGCGTTGATCCCCGGATCGAACACGCCGAGCCCGCCCGGCTGCCAGATCCAGCGCTGCCCGGGATGCCAGACCTGCACGTCCTCGCGCCAAACCACACGTGCAGCGGTAATGCGCTTGTCGGCAAGCCATGCGCGCGCGGCTGGCACCCCGGCGGCAAAGCGCGAATGCCAGGCCGCGAACAGCGTCGCACCAGAGTTTCGCGCGGCTTGCTCCAGCACTGCCACTTCGCCCAGCGTCACCCCGGGCGGCTTCTCCAGCAGCACATGGACTCCGCGCGCCAGCAGGGCCTCGGCGAGGTCGCGGCGGACTTGCGGCGGGGTGCAGAGCGCAGCGGCATCGACCGCCACGCCGCTTTCCAGCATCGCTTCGACACTTGTGAAGTGCGGGGTTCCGTCCACGCCATCGCCTGCCGGATCGACGGTCGCCGCCAGCTCGAACGCCTCGCTCGCTGCAATCGCGCGCAAGTGCTGATCGCGGGCGATCTTGCCCAGCCCGATAACGGCAACCCGCAAGTTCAGAGCACCATGACCAGCTGCACGACCGCCGCATCGCCTTCCGCGCGGGTCAGCGGATTACGGCAGGGCAGGGTGAAAGGCGCGGCCTCGATTTCGAACACATCGCCAGGCTCGGTCCGCACGCCGTCGGTGTAGGAGAGCGTGGCGGTGCCGAAGAAATGCACGTGCACCTGCCCGGGGCGGCGGAACAAGTCGTACTTGAAGTGGTGATGTTCCAGGTTGGCAAGGCTGTGGCTCATGTTCGCCTCGCCGGTGAGGAAGGGCTTCTCCCACAGCACGTCGCCGCCGCGCAGGATGCGGCTGGTGCCTCGGATATCTGCCGGCGCTTCGCCGATCAGCAGCTCCGGCCCGAGCCCCGCGCGGCGCAGCTTGGAATGGGCGAGCCAGAGGTAGTTGTGCCGCTCGGTCACGTGGTCCGAAAACTCGTTCGCGAGCGCGAAGCCGAGGCGGAAGGGGGTCCCGTCCGGTCCGATAAGGTAGACGCCGGCGAGCTCCGGCTCCTCGCCGCCATCCTGCGCGAAGGGCGGCATTTCGAGCGGCATGTCCGGTCCCGCGATCTGGCTGCCATCGCCCTTGTAGAACCACTCGGGCTGCTGACCGACGCCTTGCTCCGGCTTGCCGCCCGCGAGGCCCTCAAGGAACATCCGCATGGAATCGGTCTGGCGCGCCGCTGCCGCCGCCTCGCGGTGCATCTTGTCGCGCCCTTCGGCCGAGCCGAGGTGGGTGAGGCCGGTGCCGCTCAGTACGAGATGCGCCGGGTCCTCATGATCGATCGGCGCGAGGAAGCGACCGGCGGCAAACTCCGTTGCCAGATCGATCGCCGCACCCGTGCCGCAGGCCCGCGCCGCATCGGCAAGGCCCGTTCCAGCGGCAATCGCCCGCAGCGCCAGTTCGCGCACCGAGCCGACTTCGTGAAGGACATGCGCCGACGAACCCTCGGCAAGAACGACCGACCGCGTGCCATCTTCGGCGCGGTGCTGGAGGAGGCGAATGGTCATCGGATTCAATCCCTCAGAGCGTCAATGTGCCATCGATCAGGCGCGGTGCGCCATCGCCGCGTGCCTCGTCGCGCAGTTCGGCGGGCAGCAGGCTTGTCGCGAGGTTCTGGTAGCACACCGGGCGCAGGAACCGGTCGATCGCAAGGCTGCCGACCGACGTCGTGCGCGGATCGGAGGTGGCGGGGAAGGGGCCGCCGTGGACCATCGCATGGCACACCTCGACGCCCGTCGGCCAGCCATTGGCAAGGATACGGCCTGCCTTGAGCTCCAGCAGCGGCAGCAGCCGTCCGGCCAGCGCTTCGTCCGCGGCGTCCATCTGCAGCGTGGCGGTCAGCTGGCCTTCGAGCGCGCCGATCACGCTGGCGAGCTCCGCTTCGTCTTCACACACGACCACAAGCGATGAGGCGCCAAACACTTCATGCCCCATGGCCGATTCCGCCAGAAATGCCTGCGCCGAGGTGCGGAACAGCGCGGCCTGGCCCTGACCAGCCTCGCCCGCCAACCCTGCGGCCACGCGCTCTACGCCGGGCAGACCGGCCAGCGTGGCGATGCCACCCGCATAGGCCTTGCAGATACCATTGGTCAGCATGGTCTGCGCAGCTGCTGCGCTGATCGCCTCCGCCGCTGCGGCAAGAAACGCGTCCAGCCCGTCGCCCGCAATCGCCAGCACGAGGCCCGGATTGGTGCAGAACTGCCCCGCGCCCATCGTCAGCGATCCGGCAAACGCCGTCCCCAGCGCCGCGCCGCGTGCCTTGAGCGCTTCGGGCAGCAGCAGCACCGGGTTGATGCTCGACATTTCGGCATAGACCGGGATCGGCACCGCACGCGCCTG